>Ga0164302_10000155_pt1 | contig 16973 bp, 16 predicted proteins | sample Whisoiple_202_MG_FD_109714 | JGI IMG/M metagenome (GOLD analysis project Ga0164302, IMG submission 109714) | Soil microbial communities amended with pyrogenic organic matter from upstate New York, USA - Whitman soil sample_202_MG | ecosystem: Environmental > Terrestrial > Soil > Agricultural... | reverse complement strand
CGGGCGCCGAGCGCCTGGAACTTCTTCGGATTCTCGAGAAATTCCTTGATCTCCTCGAGCTCCTGGACGGCCTCGTCAACGCCGGCGACGTCGCGGAAGGTGATTTTCGGCGCGTCCACCGACATTCGTTTGGCTTTCGATTTGCCGAAGTTCATCACCCGGCTGCCGCCGCCCTGCATCTGGTTCATGAGGAAGATCCAGAAGCCCATGAACAGCACGAAGGGCAGGATCAGCGTCAGCAGTGAGAGCAGCCCGGAGCTGCCGGAGCCGTGGACGTCGGTCTTGACTTCGTTGTCGCGGAGGAGGTTGACCAGCTCCCGTTCGGCGTCGGGCGGGTAGCCGGTGGAGAAGCTTTCGCCGTTGGTCCGCTTGACGTCAAGCGTGTTGTCCTTCGTGTTGACGTCGATTTCTTCGACTTGGCCTTCGACGACCAGGCCGGTTTTCTGGTTGATCAGTTCGTTGTAGGCAGGGGACTCCGTGCCATCGCCGTTGCTGATCACTTTCTGGGCGATGAACGCCAGAATCACGACCAGCAGGATCGGGAACGCCGCGCTTTTGAAAAACCGCCTCAAGAGTGGGAATCAGCGTACCAGGGCGGATTTTCCGCGTTACTCGGAAAGCGCGGCGACGAAATCCAGATTTCGGTACTTCTGGGCGTGGTCGAGGCCGTAGCCGATCGCGAACCGGTTGGGGATCTCGAACCCGACGTAGCGCGGCGAGAGATCGACCCGCAGCCGCTCCGGCTTGGTGAGCAGTGCGCAGGCATGGAGCGAAGCGGGGTTGCGGGCGTTGAGGTTGCGCATCAGGTAGTGCAGGGTGAGGCCGGAGTCGATGATGTCCTCGACGATCAGGACGTCGCGCCCTTCGATCGGCGCGTCGAGGTCCTTGAGGATGCGGACCACGCCGGAGGAGTCGGTCTGCGAGCCATAGCTGGAGACCGCCATGAAGTCGATCTCGCAGGGAACCTCGATGTGGCGCATCAGGTCGGCGAGGAAGAGGACCGCGCCCTTCAGCACCCCGACCAGGATCGGCTCCCGCCCCTCGTAGTCGCGGCTGATCTGCGCCCCCAGCTCCGCAATGCGGCGCTGCAGGTCCTCTTTGGCGACGAGGGTCTCGCCGATCGCGGGGTCCGACACGCGCCGCAGTCTAGATATATGCCGATGGGCGGAGCCCCTCGGCGCTGTCAGGGAAGCTCGGCGCGGAGGACGCCGCCGGCGAGGACGGCGCGGACCCCGCTGCCGAGGTCGAGCACCGAGCCGCCGCGGGTGAAGCCGGCGACCTGCTCGGCGAAGCGGGCGGCGCCGGGGACCGGCCGGCCGGCGGCGTTGTCGGCCAGGCGCTGGAGGACCAGGCGGCGCAGGGCCGGGTGCAGCGCCGCGAAGCGCTCGAGGCCGATCGACCCCTCGCCCGCCGCGAGCTCGGCGTCGACCAGCGAATCGAGCAGCTCGGCCTCCTCGCGCAGCAGCGCCGCGGTCCGCAGCACGTTCGTCTTCGCCGCCGGGTGGATCGCCTCCAGCGCCGGGACGAGGTCGCGGCGGAGGAGGTTGCGCTTGTAGTCCACCTCCTCGTTGCTGGAGTCGTCGCGCCAGGCCAACCCCCGCTCCTCGCAGTAGGCGGTCGTCTCCTTGCGAGCGGTGCCGAGCAGCGGCCGGGCGAGGCGACCGTCCCGCGGCTTCATCCCGAGCAGCGCCCGCCGGCTCGGCGAGGAGGCGAGCCGGTAGAGGATCGTCTCCACCTGATCGTCGGCGGTGTGGCCGGTGAGGATGGTGGCGCCCGAGGCCTCCGCCAGCCTCGCCGCCGCCGCGTAGCGCTCCTGCCGCGCCCAAGCCTGCAGGTTCCCGTCGCCCTCGGCCCGCCGCGGCCGCTCGACCTGGAGTGAGACCCCGAGGCCCTCGCACAGCTCGGCGCAGTGCCGCTCGTCCTCGCCGGCCTCCTCCCGCAGCCCGTAGTTGACGTGCAGGGCGCTCACCGCCCCAACGCCCCGCGCCCGCACCGCGAGGTCGAGCATGCAGACCGAGTCGCGGCCACCGGAGAGCATCGCCAGCAGCGGCCCGGGGCCGGCGAGGAGGCCGCCCGCCTTCACCCGCTCCAGCAGCTCCGCGGCGATCATGCGGCGCGGACGACGAACAGTTCGGTCGGCTCGGGGAAGCCCTTCAGCTTCACCTCGCCGATCGGCTCGAACTCGAGCCGATCGCTGGCGGCGATCGCGCCGCAGACCGTGTCGGTGACCAGGACCTCGCCGGCGAGCGCCCGGTTGACCACCCGGTGGACGAGGTTGACCTGGCTGCCGAAGTAGTCGCCGTCGCGGTAGACCGCGTCGCCGAAGTGGATCCCGACCCGCGGCTGCGGGCGCTGCGGAAAGCGGGAGAGGAAGGTCGCCGCCCATTCGGTCAGCGAGGTCGGGTCGGGAGAGACGACCATCACCTCGTCGCCGATCGTCTTCACGATCGTCGCCTCGCGCGGCAGCGTCGTTTCGACGTCGGCGACGAAGTTCTCGACCACGTCGAGCGCCTCGATGTCCCCCTCCTCCTCGGTGTAGCGGGTGAACCCGGTGAGGTCGATGAAGCAGAGGGTCACGTTGACGTGGCCGAGCTCGATTTCGGCGGTGTCCATCGCCGCCGAGTCGGCCTCCATATGACCGACCACGTCCTGTTCGACGAAGAAGCGCAGGTAGCGGTCGTGGAGGTACTCGGTCAGCGGCGCCGCCAGGGGCAGGATGTCGGCGGCCAGCTCCCCCATCTCCTCGGCCATTTCCAGCTCCGGCACCGCGTCGCGGATCAGCGGCTCGTGGACATAGAGGTGGAAGAGCCGCACCTCGGCGTCGGCGATCCGCCGCATCGACTGCGCGTAGACGCGGACCAGCTGCAGGAAGGCGACGAGCGGGAAGCCGGCGGCGAGGACACGGGCGCAGTGGCGCAGCGCCCCGAGGTCCTCCTTGTTCAGCTCGCGCTGGCCTTTCGGCGTGCCGAGGATGACGAGGATCCGCTCGACCAGCTCCGGCTCGAGCCCGGTCTCCGCCGCCGCCTGCTCGATCGTGATCGCCTCCTCGGAGCCGGAGAAGAGCTCCTCGGTGAAGCCGAAGGCCAGCCGCCCCTCCCTGCCGGCGTTCTTCAAGTCCTCCAGCGAGTAGCCGCGTTCCCGCATCCGCGCCACCACCCGCGCCTGCGCCGCCGCGGCAACCGTCCACCGCCCTTTACGGACGGGAACGATCTTCTCCGCGGCCCACCGTTTCAGCGTCGAAGAAGGCACCCCGGATCGCCGAGCGGCCTCCGAGAGCGAAATCCTCTGATCAGGCACAAATTGAGGCTAACCCGTGTCGCAGGCGGGTGTGGGCACCCCCGGCAACAAACAAACGGGGCGGCCCGAAGGCCGCCCCGCTGGCTCTTGTTCTGGGGGTTGTCGGAGTGCCGTTAGGCCTTTAGGTGGGGATCTCCGACTCTTCGTGCAGTTGGAGAACCGACTGGCCTCCCTCACCGGTGCGGATGCGAATCGCCTCCTCAACCGGCAGCACGAAGATCTTGCCGTCGCCGACCTCGCCCGTGCGGGCGTGCCTGAGGATGGCCTCGACGACGATGTCTTTGTCCTTGTCCTCGACGACGACCTCCAGCTTGATCTTCGGCCGGACGTTGACGGTGAGGGTCGAGCCGCGGTACCGCTCGACGATGCCTTTCTGACGGCCGGAGCCCTTGGCCTCGAGGATCGACAAGGAGGGGAATCCCTTGTCGAGCAACTCGGCCCGGATCGGCTCGAACGCCTCGTGGCGGATGTACGCCTCTATCTTTTTCATGCGCTCAGCCCTCCTAGGACTCGTTGGTCATCGGCGTGGCGATGGCCGGGGTTGGCGCCGCCGCGGTCGGCGGGTGCGTGGGCGGAGCGCCGGTGGAGTACTCCGGCTGGGGGATGAACTGCTCCGGGTACCCGTACATCCCGTGCTCGGAGATGTCGAGGCCGGCGTCCTCTTCCTCCGCCGTCACCCGCAGGCCGATCGTCTTCTTGATCACGAAGAAGATCGCGTAGGAGGCGACGAACACACAGACGAAGGCGACACCGACGCCCAGCGCCTGGGCCCCGAGCTGGTGGAAGGAGCCGCTGTACCAGAGGCCCGGATCGCCAACTTCATTTAGTTCTGCCAGCCGCGGCGAGGTGAAGATGCCGCAGGAGAGCGTGCCCCAGATTCCAGCGAGGCCGTGGGCCGAGAGAGCGCCGACCGGGTCGTCGATGAGCTTCTCGATCGCAAGCACGCCGTAGACGACGATCACGCCGGCAAGGGCGCCGATGATCGGGGCGGCCCAGTACTCGACGTAACCGGAGGGCGCGGTGATCGCGACCAGACCGGCGATCGCGCCGTTGCCGGCCATGCCGATGTCGATCGTCTTCGTCTTCAGCCACATGATCGCGACGGCGGCGACGACACCGGCCGCGGCGGCGAGGTTGGTGACGACGACGACTTCAGCGAAGCGACCGCCGATCGCGCCGAGGGTCGAGCCGGGGTTGAACCCGAACCAACCGAGCCAGAGGATCAGCACGCCGAGGCCGACCAGCGGCATCGAGTGCCCCGGGATCGCCCGCGGTTTGCCGTCTTTCGTGTACTTGCCGATCCGCGGGCCGAGCAGCAGCAGGGCTGCGAAGGCGCCGGTCGCGCCGATCAGGTGGACCACCGTGGAGCCGGCGAAGTCCTGCATCCCGACGTTGACCTGCAGCCAGCCGCCACCGAAGATCCAGTGGCTGAGGATCGGGTACAGCACCGCGCTGAAGATAATCGCGTAGATCACGTAGGCGCCGAACTTGATCCGCTCCAGGGTCGCGCCCCAGACGATCGCCAGCGAGACGGCGCAGAACACGAACTGGAAGAACATGAACGCGGCCGGGCTGATCGAATACGTTTCGACGAAGGGGATGCTCGCCCCGGCTTCTTCGACCGAGGAGCCGACGTCGAGGAAGAACCCGTGCGTCCCGGCGATCTCGCCGAGCCCGCCGAACGCCAGCGCAAAGCCGCACGCCCAGTAACAGAGCGAGGCGATCGAGAAGTTCACCAGCACCTTGGCCACGCCGGCGCCCGCGTTCTTGGCCCGGGAGAACCCGACCTCCAAGAGCAGGAACCCGGCCTGCATGAACATCACCAGGCAGGCGGCGACGATCACCCACATCGCATTGATGCTGGCCTCCGGGGTTTCCAGGACCGCCGGCGCTTCGGCGCCGAAGGCGGCACCGGGCACTACCAGCGAGGCGATCGCGGCTACCGGAGCGGCGATCATCAACCTCCTTTTCATTCCATTTCCTCCTTGCCCGACGGGATTCACGGCCCCGCCGGTCGCGTTTGGACGATGGCTTTCAACCTATGGACGGCTCGGAGGCCGGTCTTTGTCCGGCTGGAGGAAATCCGGCTGGGGTCCTTCGCCCCGATGTCGGTGCCGTGCCTGGGCGACTAGGTTTGGCGCCGTAGATGCCGGCCCGCTTGAGACCGACCGCGCCGATCGCCGCCGAGGCGATCCTCGTCGGCGACCCCGGCCGGGCCCTGATGCTGGCCCAGGAGCTACTGGTCGAGCCGAAGATGAGCAACCACGCCCGCGGCCTCTGGGGATACACCGGGGCGACCGAGGCAGGACGGCAGCTGACGATCCAGGCGACCGGGATGGGCGGCCCGAGCGCCGCAGTCGTCCTCGCCGACCTCGCCGAGCTGGGCGTGCGAAGGGCGGTGCGGGTCGGCACCTGTGCCTCGCTCGGCGATCTGGAGCCGGGCGAACTACTCGTGGTGGCCGACTCTCACCCGTTGCGCGGTTCCTTTCGGACGTTCAGCGACCACAAAGAACCACGGAACGCAGAGCGACCCGATGAGGGGCTGACCGCTGCGCTCCGGGTGGCGATGCCGGAAGCCCATCTTGGGACCGTGATCAGCCTCGACACCCTCTACCGGCCGGAGCGGAACCTGCCCTCGCTTCGGGCCGAGGCGGCCGACATGCAGACGGCGGCGCTTCTCGCCACCGCCGCTGAGCTCGGAGTCGCCGCCGCGGCCGTGCTCGTGGTCACCGAGAGGAGCGATTCGGGACAGCTGCGGGACGACGACCTGGAGGCAGCGGCCAAACGTGCGGGACACGCCGCCGCTGCCGTACTCTAACCCTCGACCTTAGACTTAGAGTTAGCTTTTTTCGCCGGCTTTTTGGCGTTTTCGCGGCGGATCGCGCCGAGTTCGCGGCTGAGGTCGTCGATCGCCTCCTCGACGTCCTCCAGGCGCTGCGAAAACGAGCGCAGGCGCCGCTCGATGCGTTCGACGTCGGTCGCGGAGGGCAGGTTGAGGGCGCTCATCGCCGCCTGCTGGGCCTCCAGGGCCTTCTCCCGCGCACCCAGCGCTGCGGTCACCGCGTCGTGGAGGGTCGGGTTGTCGATCAGGGCCTGCGCCAGCTCGCCGAGCGCCTGCTCGGCCCGCGCGCGGAGCCCATCCTGCTCATAATCCTCGTAGGTCAAGTCACAGCAGCTTAACGAGCACATCCGCCTCGCCTGAAAATCTTCCGTTCACAACGATGTTGCAACAGTTGATTAAGCCCATGTTGGGAGCGCCCCAGCGCGTTGCGGACGCTCGTACTAGTGGGTAGCTTCCTGAGACTGCCCAGGGAGGGGTATCCGAGTATGGGCAGGGTTACTTTGCGATGAGAGCCAAGTACGCACTGATCTTCGCCTTTGCCGGCTTCCTCTTGGTGGCCGCGCTGGGCAGCGCCTTTGCCGGCGCCGAGCCCCTCTCTCAGGGTTCCGTCGTCGACCCCGCGACCACGACGACCACCGTCCCTTCGCTGCAGGCGCCTGCCTGCGCCAACGGGCTCGACGACGACGGCGACGGCCTGGTCGACGAACTCGATCCCGATTGCGAAACCCCCGCCGACACGAACGAGGCCCCGGAAACGAGCGCGCCCAACGAGCCGGCGGAAGCGGATACCAACCCTCAACCCGCACCTGAGCCTTCTCCCGCGCCCGCCCCCGCCCCGGGCAAGGGCGGCGTCAAGCAGGGCACCGGGATCGTCGGCGCCAGCCCCGCCGGCGACGACGGGGTGACCCACAACAAGGGCCTCGGCAACCCGGCCGGCGGCAGCCCCAACGGCGCGGTCACCGCCCCGAGCGCGAACGGCGGCGGCGACCAGCCCGCGCCCGACGCTGGAGACGGCGGCTCGCAGTACGCCGCCGGCGGCACCCCGACCGCCGCCAACCCGACGACGACGATCGCCCCCTTCGGCCCCGCCCCGATCGGCGTCCCCAACTTCGTCATCGACAGCTTCGAAATCCCGCCCTTCCTGCTGCCGATCTATCAGGCCTGCGGTACCGAATACGGAATCCCCTGGGAGGTGCTCGCCTCGATCAACAAAATCGAGAGCGGGTTCGGCACCAACCTCAACGTCTCCAGCGCCGGCGCCGTCGGCTGGATGCAGTTCCTACCCTCGAGCTGGGAAGCCTTCGGGCTCGACGCCAACGGCGACGGCCGCAAAGACCCCTACAACCCGGTCGACGCGATCTGCGCCGCCGCCCACTACCTGAAGCTGGCCGGCGGCAACCAGGACCTCTACCAGGCGATCTTCGCCTACAACCACGCCGACTGGTATGTGCAGGAGGTCCTCCTCTACGCCCGCGCCTACGGCCGCCTCCCCTCCGACCTGGTCGGTTCGCTGACCGGCCTCACCGAGGGCGCCCACTTCCCGATCGCCGCCGACGCCCGCTACGCCGACGACATCGCCGCCCGCGAGGCGCTGAAAAAGGGCGAAAGCCCCGAATACGGCAACGCGGCCGAAGTCATCTCCTCCTCCCCCACCCCGCGCGGGATCAACATCTTCAGCAAGGAGGGAGCGCCGGTCGTCGCCGTCAACGACGGGGTGATCCGCAAGCTCGGCCACTCCGAGCGCCTCGGCGACTTCGTCGTGCTCGAAGACACCTACGGCAACAGCTACACCTACGCCGAGCTCGGCAGCCTCGTCCGCGACAAACGCCTCGTGGTGATGCCGACCGGCCAGGAGAAGCGGGTCCCAGTCGAAAGCCAGAACCTGCGGCCGCGCCTTCGCGCGCTCCCGGGACGCACCGGCAGCGAGCGGGAAACCGCCAGCGACGCGGTCGAAGCCGCCGTCGCGGCCAGCGGCCAGGGCTCCCTCAAGGTCGGCGCCAAGGTGATCGCCGGCACCGTCCTCGCCCGCGTCGGCGCCGGCGAGGAAGGGATCGACCCGCACATCAACTTCTCGATCCGCCCGGCCGGCAAAGGCGCGCCGCGGATCGACCCGAAGCCGATCCTCGACGGCTGGAAGCTGCTCGAGGCGACCGCGATCTACCGCGCCAAGGGCAAGAGCCCGTTCGCCAAACTGAGCGGCGCCGGCGTCCTGCTGCTCTCCAAGGAGGCGCTGGTCAAACGGGTCCTCGCCGACGAAGACCTGGACATCTACGAATGCGGCCGCGAAGACATCGCCAGCGGCCGCATCGACCGCCGCATCCTGGCGATGCTCGAGTACCTGAGCACCAGCGGCTACAAACTGACGATCACCTCGCTGCAGTGCGGCCACGGGCTGCTGACCACCTCGGGCAACGTCTCCGAGCACAGCACCGGCACCGCCGTCGACATTGCCGTGATCAACGGCATTCCGGTCACCGGCCACCAAGGCCCGGGCACCCCGACCGACGAACTGATCCACGAAGTGCTGCGCCTGCAGGGGACGATGCACCCTCACCAGGTGATCTCGCTCGAGGACCTGCCGGGCGAAACCAGCTTCGCGATGGCCGACCACTACGACCACGTCCACGTCGGCTACCACCCGACCGCGAGCGCGAAAGAAGCGCGCTTCGCCGCCCTGCTCAAACCGGCCCAGTGGCAGCGCCTGATCGAGCGCCTCGGCGAGATCGAAAACCCCGATGTGCCCGTCCACCCCTCGAAGTACTCGCTGCCGGACGAAACGAACGGCGGCATCTCCGCCGGCAGCGGCGAGTGAGCTGACGGCGTTCGCGCCGAGCGGCGAGAATCCGAGCCCTGTCCAAGCTATTCGGATTCGTGCAGTTCGAGTTCGCCGGTGCCCTGCCGCTGGCCGATGGCCGCTACCTCGCCCGTGACCTCGGCCCGGGTGCCGAGGAGAGCGTCCTCGTCCTGCAGACGACCGGCGCCCCGCCGGCCGGCCTGCGGCGTCGCCGGCGGCCGAAGCGGGCCGAGGCCGGCAGCGAGGCGAAGCCGCTGACCCTGACCCGGGCGACGGCAATCCGCGCCTTCGCCCCGTTCGCCGAGGAGGCCGCGGCGAGCCGCTGGCTGGACGAGGCCTGCGAGGCCGAGGACACCGTCGACGTCCTCGTCGACGAAGGCCTGGAGCTGCTCAATCGCGCCCTCCACGCCCAGGCGATCGCCAGCGCCGATCCCGGCTCCCGCACCGAGCTCTCGGCCGAGGGCGCCGAGGGGATCCTCGTCGGCTACGGCAGCGGCGAGGAGACCGCCGTCGGGCGCTACCGCGATGCCCGCCGGGTCGACGTCGGCCCCCGGGCCTCCCGCCGCCGGCGCCGCGAGGAGGAGCTGCGCCCGCAGGAACGGGTGGCGGCGATGCTCGGCGGCCGCGAGCGCGCCGACGCCTGCGAGACCCTCCTCCTCCGCGCCCGCGCCGACCTCGACGCCGGACGCGACCGCGAGGCGGCCCTGCAACTGCGGGTCGGCCTCGAGGCGCTCCTCGTCGAGCTGAAGGGGGCGCTGTCGGACCCTGGCCACGAGGAGGACATGGCCACCCTCAGCGCCCGCCGAGGCGAGGCGGGCGAGGCTGCCAATGCCGCCCTTCAGGGCGAGCCGAGCGAAGAGCAGCGACAACAGGTGGAGGAGCTCCTGAAATTGAGCGAGCGCGTCCTCCGCCGCCGCCGCGTGCTCCACGGCTGAGCGCGGGAACCGGGCGCTAGAAGGCGAGGCGCTGGGCGACGACCTCGTCCAGCAGCGACTCGGCGAGGTGATGGGCCTCCTCGAGCGCGATCCCCTCGATCGAGGGCACGCCGATCACGGTCAGCCCGGCGGCGCGGGCGGCGGCGACCCCGGTCGGTGAGTCCTCGAGAGCGACCACCTCGGGACCGGGCTCGACCCCAAGCCGCCGGCAGGCCTCCAGATAGGGGTCGGGGGCGGGCTTCGGCGCCGCCACCTCGTGGGCGCTGAGGACGACGTCGAAGAGGTCCTCGAAACCGACGATCTCGATCGAGCGCAGCACGAACCGCAGCGGCGAGTTGGAGACGAGCCCGATCGGGGTGCCGCGCTCACGCAGCCGCTCGAGCAGCTCGCGGGCGCCGAGCATCGCCTCCACCCCGTGCTCGAGCTCGGCGACGACGAGCTCGTTCAGCTCCTCGATCAGCTCCGCCGCGCGGCCGGGCTCGCCGAGGCGGCGCTCGAGGATGCCGCCGGCGATCTCGGCCGAAGTACCGACCAGCTCCCGCTTGTCGGCCGGGGTGAACTCCGTCCCGCGCAGCTCGAAGAGGTCTTCCTCGGCCCGAGTCCAGACCGACTCGGTGTCAAGCAGGAGGCCGTCGTTGTCAAAGACCACGGCGGCAGGGAGGGAGGGCGGCATCGGCCGGGATCATCCCAACTCTGCCCGCGCGAAACCGCTAGCGTCGCCGGCCATGCCCTTTCACATCGAGGTCAGCTCCGGGCTGCAGCGCGCCCGCTCCTTCAACCTCAGCGACGAGGAGCTGCAGCGCACGGTGCTCGCGCCGTGGCTCTCGGGCCGGCCGGTCCTCCTCGGCGACCGCAAATGGGATCCGGAAGAGAGCGATCTGCGGATCCTCGAAGGGTCCGAGCTGAGCAACCCCGAGCTCTCCTTCGGCCAAGGCTGGGCCAACGCCGAGCGCGGCTCCGAGGACGTTACCCGGAGGATCGTCGAGGCCGCCCGCGAGCAGCGCGGCAGCGCTCCGGGACCTGCGGCGCTGGTGATCGAAACCGAATCGGCGGTGCAGACCGTCGCCGAGCTCGCCTCGGCCCATCAGGCCCGCAGCGTCGACCTCGAGAGCATCGCCGGACTGATCGACGGCCGCAACGCCGAGGTCGCGGCCGTGATCGTCGTCATCCAGCGGTAGCCGCCGGCGCCGATCCGAAGTCGACCGAGACCCCGCGGGGAATCACCAGCACCGGGTAATTGGCGGCCTCCACCGCGTAATCGCTTTTGGCGCTGAGGACGACCCTGCCATCAGGGGCCTCCGGGCGAGAACCGACCACCAGCAGGTCGACCGACCCGGAGCCGTGCTCGGCGACCTCGGCGCCAAGCGCCCCGGCGAGGCTGTCGGCGGTGCCGCGAGCTGCCGGGTCACCCTCGTCGATGACCCCGACGACGCTGACGCCGGGAGCGGGATCCGCGTGAAAGCCAGCCGGCGCCACGGCGATCGCCGAGGGACCGCCGAGCAGCAGTTTGTGGGCCGATATCCCCGGCTTGACCAGGCCGGCGGCGGTCCGGTATTCAGAGCCGAAGACGATCACGTCTGCCTTCTCGGCCTCGGCCAGCTCGGTGAGACCGACGCTGGTGGCGGGGTTGACCACCACGTGCTTCTGCATCTCCGGGGTGCCGATCGAAGCCGCACCGCGCGCCAGCAGCTGCTCGGCCTGCTCCTGCTCGAGCGATTCGCCGAAGGAGTGGCGGACATAGGCGAGCGACAGCTCGGCGCCCGAGGACGCGAGGAGACGGCCGAGCGCCAAGGCGTCTCGATCGTTGTCGGTGTCGTCGTAGGAAACGATGATCTTCAGTGACATTTGAGCTGCCTCCGCGGGGTCGAACAAGGGTCGGTCCAGAGTTGCAGACCGGAACCGCCCGGAGAGAGGAGGCGGTTCCGGTCCACAGGTGGCATCCGGCTCGCTAAGCGGTGCCTCCGGCCGGTGCGGGTCGGCTTGCGCCCTGGCCCGCGGGAACGCCATCGGGGTAGCCCAGCGACGGCACGTCCGACGGGTACACCTCGTGCCCGTGGACGGCGATGTCGCCGGTCTCCATGTCCTCCTCGGTCATCCGCAGCGGGATCACCAGCCCGACGAGCTTGAGGAGGATGAAGGTGCCGATCGCCGAGAAGGCGATGACCCAGGCGGCCGTGTAGGCCTGGACCCAGAGCAGGTGCAGACCGCCGCCGGAGATCAGGCCTTCGTGTTCGCCGGCCATCAGGTTGTTGGCGAAGATCCCGACCAGCAGGCCGCCCGCCACCCCGGCGAAGCCGTGGGTGTAGACGACGCCGAGGGTGTCGTCGACGTTGCGGAACGGCCGCACCCGGCTCAGGTAGTTGAGCGCCAGGTAGACCAGGATCGAGGAGACGACGCCGATGATGATCGCGGCCCAGCCGTTGACGAAGCCGGCGCCGGGGGTGATCGCGACCAGGCCGACGATCATCCCGTTGACGCTGCCGATCAGGCTCGGCTTGCGACCGGTGAGGTAGTCCATCGCGACCCAGACGAGGAAGGCGACCGCGACGCAGATGTTGGTGTTGAGCAGCGACGCGGAGGCGATGTTGCCGGCGCTGTACCAGTCACCGCCGTTGAACCCGTTCCATCCCATCCACAGCAGCCCGGCGCCGATCGCGACCATCGCCAGGTTGTTGGGGGCGTCGACCTCGCGGTCGCGCTGGAGCCGCGGCCCGATCACCCAAGCGGCGACGAAGCCGGAGACGCCGGCGGCGAGGTGGATGACGTAGCCGCCGGAGTAGTCGATCGCGCCCTGCTGGGCGAAGAAGCCGCCGCCCCAGATCATGAAGGCGTTGATCGTGTAGACGAGCAGCGTCCAGAGGGCGACGAACGGGATCCAGGCCTTGAAGTTGAAGCGCCCGAGCACGGATCCGAGCATCAGCAGCGGGGTGATCGCCGCGAAGACGATCTGGAAGTAGGCCAGGGTCGACATCGGGAAGAGGAATTCTTCTTCCGGCAGGTCGCCGATCCGCGCCTGTTCCAGGAGGCTGTGGCTATTGAGGATCGAGCCCGGCTGGCCCCACATGTTCCCGAGGAAGCCAGTGGTGTGGCCGAAGATGTGGATCGGGTCGCCGAACGCCATTTTGAAACCGACCAAGACCCAGAGCACGAGCACGATCGCGAAGGCGACGAACGCCATCATCATCGAGTTGACCGACCAGCGTTTCTGCATGACGCCGCCGTAGAGGACGACCAACCCCGGGACGCTCATCAGCCCCACCAGCGTGGCGGCCGTCATCTGCCATGAGTTGGCCCCTTCGCTCAGATATTCCATTGAACTGGCGCTTCCTTTCTTTACCCAGATGGACCGCCACACCCTTTCGCCAGCCCCCATAAGGCCATAGGTACAACTGTCCAAAGATCGCCGCCAATACCTGGCCCGAATGGCGAATTTCGGCCGGCCGGGGAGGCGATAAGGTGGCCGCGCAATGCCCCTCGAAGGACATTACGAGCGTCAGACCACCCCGCTCTACAAGCTCAGCGCGCGCGAGCGAAAGGCTGCCTTCTGGGCCCTGGTCGCGACTCTGGCCGCGATGCTCGCGGTCGTCCTCTTCACGGTTGGCGACAGCAACCCGGGCCCGGCCCAGGGCTGTATCCGTTCGCAGGTGGCAGGGATCGTCGGCGCGGAAACCATCAGTGCCTGCGGCCAAGAGGCGGTGCAGGTCTGCACCCGCGCGTCCCACTTCGAGGGGGCCCGGGCGGAAACCATCGTCGCCGACTGCCGGGCCCAGGGCGTCAAATTCTGAGCGAGCGGGCTCGGCGCAGCCCGCTCAGGACAAGGCCCTGACGAGGGCTTCCAGCTCCGCGTCGATCTCGCCGTCGAGCTTCAGCTCGGCGTCTTCGTCGTACGGGGTCTCCCCCTTGGTGACGATCGCCAGCCGGCCGCCCCGGTCGAGGGTCAGCTGCGGCAGACCGGCGACCGGGTGGACGGCGAGCGAGGAGCCGACGCAGAGCATCAGGTCCGCCTCCTCGGCCAGTTCCGTCGCCCTCTCGATCGCCTCAACCGGCAGCATCTCGCCGAAGAGGACGACGTCGGGCTTGACCGCGCCGTCGCAGGCCGAGCACCGCGCCACGCCACGGCGGTCGAAGAGGGCGTCCATCTCCTCCAGCCCGAACGCGACCCCGCAGGCCGTGCAGGAGGAGGTCTCGATCGAGCCGTGCACCTCGATCACGTCCTCCGATCCCGCCGCCCGGTGCAGGCGGTCGATGTTCTGCGTGATCACGCCGGCGATCAGGCCGCGCCGCTCGAGCTCGGCCAGCGCCTCGTGGGCGCGGTTCGGCTCCTTGTCGCCGAGCGCTTCGAACCGCGGCCGGTAGTAGGACCAGAAGCGCTCGGGCTCGCGCTCGAAGACGTCGATGTGGGCGACCTCCATCGGGTCGACCTTTGCCCACAGCCCCGTCTCCGGGGTGCGGAAGTCCGGGATCCCCGAGGGGACCGAGACCCCCGCCCCGGTGAGGGCGACGGCGCGGCGCGACTGGCCGAGCAGCTCGGCCAGTCGCTCCACCTCGGGCGTCGTTACCTGCCGCTCCACTTCGGGGTGCGCTTGCCGAGGAAGGCGGAGATGCCCTCCTTCGCGTCGGCGCTGCCGAAGGCCGCGGCGAAACCCTGCTTCTCAGCCTCGATACCGGCGTCGATTTCGCCCTTGTTCGACACGGCCTTGATCTGCTCGACCGCGACCGGCGCCTGGGCCGCCAGCTTGCGACCCCACATCAGCGCCGTCTCGAACAGCTCGTGGTCGGGCACGACCCGGTTGACGAGGCCCAGCTCGAGCGCCTCGTCGGCGAGGATCGCGTCGCCGACCAGGTTCATCTCCAGCGCCTTGTTCGGGCCGACCAGGCGGGCGAGCCGCTGGGTGCCGCCGAAGCCGGGAATGATCCCCAGCTTCACCTCGGGCTGGCCGAAGACGGCGGCTTCGGCCGCGATCCGCACGTCGCAGGCCATCGCCAGCTCGCAGCCGCCGCCGAAGGCGATCGAGTTGACCGCGGCGACCGTCGCGATCCTGGCCGTCCCGAAGTCGCGGAACAGCGCGTGGGCGCGGTTGATCAACTCGGCGCCGCTTCCCTCGTCGAGGGTGGTGAAGGCCTTGATGTCGGCGCCGGCCGAGAAGACGACCGGGACCGAGGAGGCGATCACCATCGCGCCGACCTCGCCGCCGTCCTTGAGCCGATTCCAGACCGTCTCCAGGTCGGCGACCACCTGCGGCGAGATCGAGTTCATCGGCAGGTTGGCGAGCCAGGCGATCGCGACGCCGTCGCGAGTCTCCAGCTTCACCGTCTCGGTCTGCTCGCCCTCGTCGGCCTGCGGGTAGGGGTAGAAGCCCTGCCCGGCGGAGAGGCCGTGGCGGCCCTGGGCGACGAGACGCTTGAGGGTCGTCGGCGGCGCGAAACGCTCGCCGTACTTCTCCTCCAGGTTCTCCATCGTCTCCAGCGCCTTGTCGAGGCCGGTGACGTCGGCTTTCCAGAACGGCGGCAACAAGCCTTTGCGGGGGTCGAGGCCGGCGCCGGCCATCATCCCGAGGTCGATGTCGCGGACCGAGCAGACGCCCTCCTCGACAAGGAGGCAGGCCTCGATCAGGGCGCGGCTGGAGAACATCGCCACCAGCTCATCGGCGTCAGGCTCGGCGTCGCCGGGGACGTTCTGCTCGCCGTCCTTGAAGAAGCCCTCGCCGCCGCTCTTGGCGCCGAGCTTGCCTTCGGAGACCAGCCCGCGCAGGCCCTCGTGGACGTAAAAGCTGTCCCCGTAGGACTCGTTCAGGTGCTCGGCGACGTGGAAGACCGTGTCGAGGCCGAGCAGGTCGGTGAGGAAGAACGGACCCATCGGCGCCAGCTGGGCGCCGGCGATCGCCTCGTCGATCGCCTTCAGCGACAGCCCTTTCTCCTCCTGGGCGCGCCAGATCTCCCCCATCGTCGCCATCAGGATGCGGTTGACGACGAAGCCGGGGACCTCGCCGCAGACAATCGGCTGCTTCTTGATCGCCTGGGCGAAGTTGTAGGCGGCGGTGGCCGTTTCCAGCGAGGTGTCGTCGCCGCCGATCACCTCGACCAGCGGCATGATCGAGGCCGGGTAGAAGAAGTGGAAGCCGACGACCTTGTCGGGCCGCAGCGTCGCTTCGCCGATCTCGGTGATCGAGAGCGAGGAGGTGTTGGAGGAGAGGATCGCGTGGCCGGGCGTGGCCGCGTCGACCTCGCGGAAGACCGCCTGCTTGATCTCCATCTTCTCCGGCACAGCCTCGATCACGAAGTCGACGTCGCCGAACTCCTCGTAGGAGGTGGTGCCGATCACGTTCCCCATCACCTCGGCGAGCCGCGCGTCGGCCTGCTCCTGGGTCAGCTTCTCCTTCTTGACGAGGCGGGCGAGCTGGCCCTCGGTGACGGCGCGGGCCTTGTCGAGGGCCGCATCGACGAACTTCTGATCGATGTCCTTGACGACGACGGGGATGTCGGCGGCGGCGATCGCCTGCGCGATCTCCCCGCCCATGGTGCCGCCGCCGACGACGGCGGCCTTGGAGACGAACATTGGCTGAGGTTTCCTCCGGTTTTCGGCTTGTGGAGCGGCGCGAACCGCGGGAACCGCAGGCTATACAGATGCCCGCGGCCCCCGCGCTTCGCCTAGACGGAGGCCTGAGGCTCCGGCTCCTCGACCGCTTCCTCGCCGTCTTCGTCCTCCTCCGGGAGGAACCGCTGGTAGGCAAAGGCGCCGGCCAGCAGCAGCAGGCCGAGGGCAACGAAGGAGAGCGCCCGGGCGGTCTCTTCCAGTTCGGAGAGGTCGTAGGTCCAGACCTTGGCGATCGCAAGCGCCAGCAGCGCCAGGCCGCCGAGGCGGGCTTTCGGCGAGCGCCGCACCATGCCCCAGACGATCGCGCCGAGCCCGGTCGCCGTCCAGAAGGCCGAGAGCCAGGCCTGTCCGATCTCGCGGGCTTCGCCGCCCGCGTTGTCGCCGATCACGTCGATGATCGCGACCGAGCCGAGGTAGACGAAGCCGGCGGCGCCGACGTAGCCCGCCACCGTCCCGGTCCGCGGCTCGATCTCGCGTCCCCAGTACCAGCAGGCGACCGCGGCGGCCGCG
>Ga0164302_10000153_pt1 | contig 16997 bp, 7 predicted proteins | sample Whisoiple_202_MG_FD_109714 | JGI IMG/M metagenome (GOLD analysis project Ga0164302, IMG submission 109714) | Soil microbial communities amended with pyrogenic organic matter from upstate New York, USA - Whitman soil sample_202_MG | ecosystem: Environmental > Terrestrial > Soil > Agricultural... | reverse complement strand
GGACTTCGCTCGCGCCCGCGGTGAGGGCGGCGCAGGTCGAGAGCACCACCTGCCCGAGGTCCGGGGTGGCGCCGGCGAACGCGACTTCGAAGTGGGAGGAGTCGAGCGCGAGGGAGGCGAGGTCGGGGACGGAGAGCAGCGCCTTGTAGGTGTCCCCGGCGCCGCGCAGGTAGTAGTTGCGGTAGCCGGCCGGGGCGCCGGAGCCCGGCAGCGGCGCGTTTTCGACCGGGCACTGGGTCTCGGCCGAGGAGCGGCAGCGCCGCCCGTTGGAGACCAGCGCGGCGCTCAGGTCTTCAGAGAAGAGCTGGTAGGGGACGCCGCTGTCGGGCGCCTCCGGATAAGTGCCGGAGAGCATCGGCAACGTGACGTTGTCAGTCGTCCAGGCGCCGGGACCCAGTTCGGAGACGTACTGGCTGGGCCCCGGCGAGCCCTGGACGTTTGCGAAGGAGGACGCGGAGGTGTAGGTGATCTGCCCACCCTGGGCGGCGGCCTGGATCACACCGCCGCCGCGGTTGCCGCCGAAGCCCTGGATCTCGCCGCTGTTCTTGTCGACCGGGGAGACCATCTCCCAGCCGCGGTCGTCGGGCAGGACGAAGAGCGAGGAGGCCTCGTCGGTGCGGAGCGATCGGACTTTGCCGACGGTAGTCCCTTCGCGGTTGGTGGCAATCGTGCGGAAGCGGTAGGCGGTGTCGGCTTCGAGGCCGCCGAGGCGCTGCTGCACCGAGCCGGTGCCGATCGCGATCTGAGTCTGGGGGATTTTGGTGGCGCCGATGAAGCCTTTGACGCGGAATTCGGCTTCGGTCGTGTATTCGAAGAGGTAGGTCGTGGCGAGGCCGCCGGATTCGATTTCGGCCCGCAGGGTGGCCGTGTTGGCGCCGACCGCCGCCGGCCAGGTGCCTTTGACGACCGGCGGGGGCAGTGCCTGGGCGGCAGGGGCGGCAAGGCCGAAGGCGCCAAGCACGACGGCCAGTAGGAGCGCGCGCCTCATCGGGCCCTCCGCTTCTTGCCCTGGCTCTTCTTGCAGCCGGAGACGAGCAGCGCCGGCTTGCGCTCGACGCTCTGGCCGCTATGGGCGTCGAGCAGCGCCCTCGCCGTCGGCGCGGCGGCGCAGAGGTTGGCGGCGGCGCGCAGCAAGCCCTGCCTGCCGCCCTTCAACTCGAGGCTGAGCTTGGTGAGCGGGGCGTCGGGGAGGTCTTCGAAGACGACCCGCAGGGCGCCGCGCTTGGTCTGCTCGAGGCGACCGCGCAGGGCGAGATCGACCGTGCCGTGCAGGTCGGCGATCAGCGCCAGCGGCGCTTTCGCGCCCGTGCGCCGAACGTAGAGCGGGCCCTGCAGCGAGCCGGGCAGTAGCGGCGTGGTCAGCTTGATCGAGCCGTAGGGGCCCTGTCCGCGCAGGTGGGCCTTGTCGAAGCCGAGCACTTTTGGCAAGAGCAGCGTGGCGGCGGCGAGGCTTGCCTGGTTGCCCTTGCCCGAATAGGTCAGGGTCGCCGCCAGCGCCGGGTGGGCGCCGCGCCTTGCCGCGCCCTTCAGCCCAAGCGCCAGCTTTGGCGCGAAGGCGAGACGGCCGCAGTCGCCGACCTGGAAGCGGGCGCTCTGGTTGGGGGCGGCGCCGTCGAAGGCCAGCGGGTTGCAGGAGGTCGGGTTGCGGGTGAAGGAGGAGGCATCGAGGCTGAGGGCAACGGAGCGCAGGTCGACCGGGATCCCCCGCAGGGCCAGCGGGAAGGGATCGGAGACGGCGTGCACGCGGGCGCTGGCGGGATCGACGTAGAGAGCGGTGCGAACGACGACGGTGCCGAGATCGAAGGGTCCGGCCAGCGCCGGGGTCACGGCCGCGAGGCTGAGTGGAGCCCCCCGGTAGGGACCGGCGAGGTAGACAGTGCCGGGGAGGTTCAACGGGTTCGGGCCCGACCCGGCGGCGGCGTTCGAGGAGCCGACGCGGGCGCCCGCCGGGCAGCTGGGCGAGGCCAGCTCGGTGCGAGCGCTGCGGGCGGCGGCCTCGGCAAGGGCGGCGTCGGGGCAGGCGGCGATCCCGGCCAGCCTGGCCAGCAGCCCCGGCGGCAGGGTTGTGTCGAGGCCCCTCAGCGGCGCGGTGCCATCGGCACGGGCCAGCTTCAGAGTGAAGGGCGAGTAGGTGCCGGCGCTGGGGTCGACGGTGCCGGCTTCAAAGCGGGAGGACTCCGGAGCGGCGCCGGCGTCGGCGACGCAGCTGCCCGCCCCGGCTCCGCCGACCATCTGGAAGCTGTCGGTTTTCTGCCGTGGGGCGGCTTCGGGGGCTCCCCAGGGGGTGAGCTCGGCGGCGACGGAGTAGGTGCCGCAGGCAAGCGGGGTGCGCAGCGGCGCGGCGGCGCCCTTGAACAGTTCCAAGCGGAGGTCTTCAAAGGGGAGCTGCGGGGCTTCGGCGAAGGTCGCGGTGAGTCGGCCCGCGGCGTCGGCCTGCACCCGGGCGGGCAGCTTCAAGACGATGCCGCTGGCCGGGTCGGAGACGGCGATGTAGATCGCCAGCAGCGAGCCGAAGGGGTTTCGTTCGGGGCTGGCGAGGAAGACGTCGCCGAAGAGTGGGTGGTCGACTACCGCCGGGGAGTCGATGCGGACGCTGCCGATCTTCGAGGAGTCCGGGCAGGCGGCGGGGTCGGGGCTGAACTGCGGGGTGCCGGGGGCGTTGCCGCCGAAGCTGGCGACGCTGAGCGAGCGCGACGGGGGCGGGTCGGCGGCGGTGAAGGTGACGCCGGCGCCCGGGCCGCTCAGCGCCGAGGTGGCGGTGAGGAGCGGTTTGCTCCCGGCCAAGTCGCCGGCGAAGATCGCGCGGAAGAAGCTGGTGGTTTCTTCGCTGCCGGCGCCGCTGACGAAGACGTTGCCGGGATAGAGGTTGCCGAGGCCGAGCGCCGGCAGGGCTCTCAGAGCCTCCTCGATCGCGGCGGCGTCGGCGTCGAAGGGCAGCGGCGGGGTGCTGGCGCCGGCATATTCGAGCTGGTAGGTGCCGCCTTCCCCGGTGACGGCGATCCGCTGGCTCGGGTTGTCGGTGACGGTGCCGGTGAGCAGCGGCACGTCGGCCCCGGCAAGAGCACCGGTGAAGGTGACGACCCAGCCCCCGGCGGCGCCGCTGAGCGCGACGTTGCCTGCCAGGCCTGGCAGGCCTTCCAGCGCCGCGGTGACCGTGGCGCGATCGGCGGTGGCCGGAATCTGCGCCGTGGTGTGGCCGCCATAGCTGACCGTGAAGGTGCCCGAGAAGTTGACCGGGGGCAGGTCGTAGCGCAGCAGCTGGCGATCGTTGGCGGCGGCGGCGAGGCCAATCTGCTCAGGGGCGCAGGTGCCGAGGCCGTTGGCGGCGGCGGGGTTCAGCTCGAGGCCGGCGGGCAGGGCGATCCGGGCGCTGCGAAGGTGGCCGGAGGCGGCGCCTTCGGAGTCCTGGTTTTGGCGGATGTTGAGGTGGAGGTCGAGGCCGCTGGGGCTGTCGGCGAGGTTGGTGGTCGGCTTGGCCTCGACTTCGGGCTCGAAGTCGAGCTGGTTGCATTCGCCGATCCCCGGCGCTTCGAAGGGGGCGGCGGCGATGCGCCTGTCGGGCGCCTGCCACGTACTCGCCTCCATCGTCGTTATCAGCGGCCCGTCGCAGGAGGTGGGATTGGAGAGCAGGGGTCGGTAGGGCGCGGCTTCGGGGTAGGGGCCGGGCGCCGGCGTGCCCTCACCGGTGAAGCGCAGGGTGTCGTGGGCGGGGTCGCCGGGCACCCCCCAGATCCGCAGCTCCGAGCCCAGCAGCCCCGCCGCCTCGCTGAGGCCGCTGACGGTCGCGGTGGCGCCGTAGTCGCTCCCCCCGCGAACTCGGAAATCGACGTGAACGGCGCTGCCGAGGGCGCGGAAGGCCAGCTGCGCCGCCCGGCCGGGCGGCGGCGCCAGGTTGAAGACCGGGACCGTAGGGGCTTCGGCGCCGGCGGCAAGCGTGAGCTCGACGACGCCGACCTGGGTGAGGGTGGGACAGGCGGCGGCGCTGAAGGCCTCCTGGCTGCAGCGTGGGAAGGCGGCGGCATTGGCGACGATCCCGGGTGGCAGCTCGATCCGCAGGTCGCGCAGGTTGGCCGCCGGACCGGGGATCCCTTCCAGGGTCGGCGTGCGGTTGAGCGCGAAGACGTCGATCAGTTCAAAGGGCCGCCCGCCCGGCGCGCTGGAGGGCGAGAGGTCGGGATTGAGCCCGGGGGTCGAGAAGACCGGGAATTCGAGGTTGCGGCCGCTGGCCGGCGCGACGAAGGAGGTGAGGCAGAGGGCCGCGGCGATCAGGGCAAGGGCACCCCGACGGGCGCGGCGGGGACATCTGGCGAGCAGGGTCATCGGCCGCCCCTCGCTCGCTTGGCGGCGGCTTCGAAGCCGAGCTCGACGCTGGCCCGCGAGGCGCCGCCGTCGCTGGAGCGGAAGAGGATTTCGGCTTCAGTGCGAAAGACGCCCAGCTTTTTGCGCTTGCGCTCGGCACCGGGCCTGAGCGCCAGGGGGACCGTCGTCGCGCCGGCCTTGGTCGCCTGTTTCTTGACCGGGCCGAGGCCACGGCCGACGACGGTCAGCTCGCCGGGCCCAGGGACGATTATTCGCAACGCCAGCTTCGAGCCCCTGACCACCTTCAGCGCGGGAGCGGAGACGCGGCCGGGGGCTTCGAAGCTGGCCGAGCCGGCGCCGGGAAATTCGGGCGCCGCCGCCGGCGCCCCCCGGCAGCCCTCGCCCTGACAGGGGGCGGAGGCGCTCGCGACCGGCACCTGGGCATCGACCCGGGCGTCGTAGATAGCGAAGACCGAGCCCTGTCCCTGCGGGGAGAGTTCCTGGTGGGTGGCGATGAAGACGTCATCGCCGGAGGCACTGGCGCCGACGAGCACGGCCGCCGCACCGTCGCCCGGCGTCAAGAGGGCCGGCGCGCCGTCTGTGTACTCGAAGACGTTGGCCACCCCGCTCTGGGCAGCCGAGAGGATCTGGTCGGCGCTCTGGAAGAAGAGGCGGGCGCCGTCGTCGGAGAGGGCGCGGCCGGCCAGCGAGGCGCCGGCGACGGGGGCTTCGCCGCCGGGACGGCAGGAGGCGCACTGGATCCCGGCGCCGTAGGCGTAACGGTAGGCCTCGGCAAAGCCGGCGTTGTCGTAGGCGTCCTGCTGCGCGGCGCTGGTGAAGGCGGCGTGGAGGCCGTCGGGGGTCACGTAGAAGTGGGCGCCGGGCTCGGGGTCGGTGGCGATGAAGTCGATCGCGCCGTCGTGCTCGACGTAGAGGTTGCGAGCCCCCGAGGCGGCGCCGGGGGCGAGGTTTCCCCGGGCGACGAAATAGACGTAGGAGGCATCGCGCGAGGCGCCGAGGACCGCCTCGACGTCGGCCCCGGTGGCCACGTCGGCCGGGTCGGTGTCGACGGTGAGGTCGGTGAGGACGCCGCTCGCGACGTCGTAGGAGTAGAGGTCGGCGCCGGCATCGTTGGGCGCGCCGGCAGTCTCGCCGGTGTTGGCATCTTCGGTCAGCTCCGAGGCCGAGGTGAAGAGCACCTGGGAGCCGTCGGCGGCGATGCCGGCCGCGATCGCCGGCGCCGGCGGGTTGGGATCGGGCGGGGTGCGCTGGCTCTTGGACACCTCGACGCTGTGGGTGGCGTTCGAGCGCAGGTAGAGCCCCGGGTAGAGATTGGCCTTGAAGATCACCTGGCGGCCGTCTTCGGAGACCGCGGGCAGCGCGCCCTGGGCGAGGACGCCGCCGGCGGGGGCGGCTTCTTCCCCGGAGGATTCGGGCACGATCGTGACCAGGCGCAGCTGGTCGGCGGAGTATTCGTAGAGGTTTCCGTTCAGCAGCGGGTCTTCGTCGGTCTGCTTGACGGTGGTGGCGAGGAAGAGGCGGCTGAAGTCGCGCGAGGCGCCGGCGAGCACAGCGCCGGGGTCGAGACCGAGAGCGCCGACCTCGGTCAGGGCGACGATGCTGCGGTCGGCTCGGCGCAGATAGAGATTTGCCCCGGTCGGCGAGCTCGGGCCGGCGAGCGGCTGGTTTGACCACAGCACCGACTGGGTCAGGTCGGCGGAGAGGCCTACGGTAGAGGCCGCGGTGCCGAAGTAGGTGCCGCTGGCGAGAGGCGTCGGGGCGGACAGGCTCTCGGTGCTCCAGCCGGCGGTGCCGCGGGCGGCGAGGATCGTGGCGATAGTGGCGCTCGAGCCTTCGGCCGTCGTCGGCGAGGCGTCGGCGAGGAAGGCGAGCGCGCTGCCGTCCTCGCGGACCCCTTGGACGGAGATCGCCGGCCACGCGGGCGGGGCGGCGCCGTTCAGCCCCGGCGTCGCCAATTCGTAAGCGCGACAGTCGGGCAAACGGGCCGAGGGACCCACCCGCGAGGCTTCGTTGGGGCAGGCCGCCGGCGCGGCCGCGGGGACAGCCAGGGCGCAGAGCACCCAAACGGCGAGACCAATAGGACTAAGAACCCCGGCTCTACGCTGCAACTACCTCTCCTTGCTGTGAGCAACCCGCCCCTGCGAGCAGCCCATAGTTATGTCAGGCAGGCAGATTCGTGTCAACTTCGGTACATCATCACTTGTAAAACCGGGTACTGAAGCGGCTGAGCCGAGCACCTCGATACGTCAAGCTTGGTACATGATTCTCCGCTTGCCTCTGACTATCGTGGACGCCGGGATGGCGTCACAGGACTCAGCAGAGCGGCCGACCAGACCGCTTTTCCCGCGGCTTACTAGCGGCCCCGGGCAGATGTCGCCCGAGCAGGTCGCGCGCCACCAGAAGGCCCGCCTGGAGGGGGCGATGGTCGAGGCCGTCGCCCGCCACGGCTTCGCCGGCACCACCCTGCGCGAGCTGGTCGGCCTCGCCGGGGTCTCCAAGACCACCTTCTACGAGCACTTCGACTCCAAGCAGGACTGCTTCCTCTCCACCTTCGACGAGATCGTCGCCGAGGTTGGCGAGCGGGTCGGCCAGGCCTACCGCCAGCACGATGACTTCCGCACACGGCTGGTCGCGGCGCTGGCTACCTTCATGGACCTGGCGGTCGCCGAGCCGGCGGCGGCCCGCCTCGCCACGGTCGAGTCGCTGACCCTGGGAGCGGCCGGAGTCGAGCACCGCGAGCGCGGCTCGCAGGCCTTCGAGCTGATGATCGCCCAGAGCTTCGAGCACTCGCCCTCTGAGCGCGAGGTGCCGCCGATCACGGTGCGGGCGATCGTCGGCGGGATTCGGGGCGTCGTCTACCGCCGCCTGCGGGCCGGGGACCAGGCCGAGCTGCCGGGCCTCGTCCCCGAGCTCGTCGACTGGGCGCTCCGCTACCAGGAGCCCGACTCCGAGGCGGTGGCGCGGGGCTGCGCGGCGGCGGCCGAGCCGGCACCGCAGTTGCAGGACACGGGCGGCAAAGACGGCGATGAGACCGAGAGGCTCAGCTGGAGCGAGCCGCCGGACTCTCCCCGAAGCCGCGCCGAGCTGAGCCAGCGCGAGCGGATCGTCCGCGCCGCCGCCAGGGTGGTGTTCGAGAAAGGCTATGAGACCCTCAGCATTCCGACGATCTCGGCCACGGCGGGAACCTCCAACCAGACCTTCTACGAACACTTCCGCAACAAGCGCGAGGCCTTCATCGCCGCCTTCGAGATCCTCAGCGGCGAAGTGCTGGTGGCCTCGGCGGCCGCCTTCGCGACGGCGGGCGACCGGCCGGAGGCGATCGGGGTCGGTCTGCGGTCGATGCTGGAGCACATCGCCGCCGACGAGCTCTTCGCCCGCCTCGCCTTCTTCGAGCTGCCGACCGCCGGGCCGGCGGCGCTCGACTTCGCCGACACGGCGATGGACGGCTTCACCGCCTACCTCACGCCCGAGCTTCTGCCAAGCGAAGTCCCCGGCGCCGTATCCAGCCCGATCCGGGAGGCGATCGGCAGCGGCATCTGGGCGGCGATCCAGCACGAGATCGCCCACGGCCGCAGGGCTGAGCTGCCGGAGCGGGCGCCGGAGATCACCCGGCTCGCGATGGCGCCGTTGGGTTAGCCGGCGCATCCGGTCGAACGGCCTTCGCTCGAACAGGTTTTTTGGAGCGGGAACCCCTGAGAGCTATCTTGGATCGCGATGGCGGCGGTCGACCCACCCCGGGAGAGGAGCGAGGCGATCTTCCCGCGCCTGCGGGCCGGGCGGGGGACGATGAGCACCGAGCGGGTCGCACGCCACCAGAAGGCGCGCCTGGAGGGCGCGATGGTCGTGGCGGTCGCCCGCCACGGCTACGCCGGCACCACCCTGCGCGAGCTGGTGAGCCTGGCCGGGGTCTCCAAGACCACCTTCTATGAGCACTTCGACTCGAAAGAGGCCTGCTTCCTCTCCACCTTCGACGAGATCGTCGCCGAGCTCTCCAGGCAGGTGGTCGAGTCCTACCGGCGCCCGGGGGATTTCCGCCAGAAACTCCTCGCCGCGCTTGGCACCTTTATGGAGGTCGCGGTCGAGCGCCCCGACGCCGCGGCGCTGGCGGCGGTCGAGTCGCTGACTCTGGGACCGGCCGGCGTTGAGCATCGCGAGCGGGCCTCGGTCGTCTTCGAGACCCTGATCGGGCAGAGCTTCGACCACTCCCCCTCCCCGCTCCCGGTCTCCCCGGTCACGGTGCGGGCACTCGTCGCGGGCATCCGCGGCATCGCCTATCGCCGCCTGCGCAGCGGCAGCGAGGCCGAGCTGCCCGACCTCACCGAGGAGCTCGTCGACTGGGCGCTGAGCTATCAGCGCGTGCCGAGCGAGCTGGTCGAGGCGGCGCTGTCCGCGGCAGCCGAACCGGCGCCCCTGGGTCAGCCCGAGCCAGTCGACGAGGACGACGCCCCAGGCTGGGAGGAGCCGCCCGATAGCACCTGGAGCCGGCGCAGCCTCAGCCAGCGCGAGCGGGTCATACGGGCGAGCGCCCGCCTGGCGGTCGAGCGCGGCTACGGGGCTCTCAGCATCCCCGCGATCTCCGCCGCCGCGGGCGTCTCGAACAAGACCTTCTACGAACACTTCGAGAGCAAACGCGATGCGTTCCTGGCCGCCTTCGAGCTGATGGCCGGCGAGGCTTTCGCCACAGTCTCGCAGGCAATGGCCGCGGCCGGGCCGCTGGCGAACGGGATCGGCGTGCGGGCGTTGCTCGAGCACGTCGCCGCGAACGAGCTCTTCGCCCATCTCGCCTTCTTCGAGCTGCCGACCGCTGGTCCCAGCGCGCTCGATCGCGCCGACGCCGTGCTCGACGCCTTCACGGCGCTGATCCGGCTCGCCCCTGGCTCAGAGGTCCCCGCGGCGGAGCCGGGGCCGGTGATCCGCGAAGCCGTCGGCAGCGGCATCTGGGCGGTGATCCAGCACGAGATCGCCCACGGGCGTCGCGCGCAGCTGCCGGACCTGGCGCCCGCGGTGGTGTGGCTGGCGATGGCGCCCCTGGAGGACGCCGCGGCCCGCGCTTAGGCCGCGAAGCGGCGTGCTTCCTCGTCGCCCACGTAGGGGCTGAGGAGGAGTTCGACCAGCTGGGAGCGCAGGCGCGGAATCGCCTGCGGATCCTCTGCCAGCAGCTGCTCGCAGACGATCGAGACGGTGCCCCCGAGCAGGGCCCGCTCGGTCGTCTCCGGAAGCTCGGCAGCGCGGGGGTAGAACTTGCGGCCGCGGCGCAGCCGTGCCGCGAGGTGGTCGAGGGCGGCGAACTGGCGCTCGGCGGCCGCGAGGCTGGCGCCGGGCGCTTCGATCGCGAAGACGCGGGCGACGGCGCTCGTCTCGACCAGCGACTCGGTTACCGCGGTGACCGAGTCGCGGACCTTCTCAGGCCACGCCCTCGCTTCCTCGCAAGCGCCTTTGACGTCCAGCCAAAGGCGCCCGAGGAAGGCCTCCTGGGCGGCGAGGAGCGCCTCCTCCACCCCGGCGAACTCCTTGTGAAAATCCTCAGCACGAAGACCGGCGTAGCGGGCCACGACCTCGACATCGACGTCGGCGTAGCCGCGCTCGCCGGTGGCTTTGGCGAAGGCGACGACCAGGCGTGAGCGCCGATCGAGCGCAGCGGTGTGAGCGGACTCGGTCATCTCTCACCGTCTGGAGCGGCAACGGCTGGTCAATCTCGGCGCGGAGTCGGCGATCTTGCCGTTCTGGGCATCGATCGACACTTCGGCCCTGTTGGTGGCTTTGCAGAGGTTTTCGGAGTTCTCCAAGAGGCCCTTCTTGCCGCCCTGCATGGCGAGGACGAACTTCGAGACCGGGGCGTCGGGGACGGCGCCGAAGGTGGTGCGGATGCCGCCGTTCTTGGAGTCGATCCTTCCCACCAGGTCGATCTCGATCTGGCCGTGCAGGGCGACGACCAGGTCGGGCAGTGGATTGGAGGAGCTGCGCAGGAAAACCGGGCCCGTCAGGGGCTTGTCGAGCAGGGGCGTCCAGGCGGTGGCCCTGCCGTAGATCGAGCCTTTGGGGCACTCGGCGCCGCTGCCCGCGCCGGCAGCGAACTGCACCCGGGTGCAGACGGTGCGGATGTGGTCCTGGGCGAGGAACTCCGAATGCGGCAGGGCGACCGAGACGCGGCCGATGTTGGCATTCCCCCGGCGGGCGGTGAGGACCGCTCGCAGGGCCGGGTGCTGGCTGCGCTTGGTCCCGCCCTTGAGGCTCAGGTTCAGCTTCGGCTTGAAGCCGAGCCGACCGCACCCATCGACCTGGAAGGGGTTGGAGAGGGTCGCGCTCTGACCGAAGACCGAGGTCGCCGCTCCATCGACCGCCAACGGGTTGCAGTTGGTCGGATTGAGGGTGAAGCTCGGCCTGTCGATCTTCAGCGCCACCGAGCGCAGGTTCAGGGGGATGCCCTTCAAGATCGTCGGCAGCGGATCGGAGACGGCATGTACCTGGGCGGTATTGGGGTCCAGGTAGAGAGCGTTGCGGACCACCACGGTGCCGAGGTCGAAGGGACCCGCAACCGCCGGGACGATGACCGCCAAAGATAGAGGCGCGCCTTTGTAGGGACCGGTGAGATAGACCCTGCCCGAGGTGTGCAGCGGAGCTGCGCCGGCGCCGGCGCCGACGTCGACGCTGCCGACCTCGGAGGAGACGGGACAGGAGGGCGAGCTCTCCTCCGCCCTGCCGCTCTTGCCGGCCGCATCAGCGAGCGCTTCCTCCGGGCAGTAGGGGACGCCGGCGAGCTTCGCGAGCAGGCCCTTGGGCAGGGTGGTTTCGATCGCGCCAAGCTGCTGGGTGCCATCGGCCCTGGCGACCTTCAGGCTGAAGGGGGTGAAGGCTTTGGCGACCCGGTCGGCGCTGCCGGCCACGAAGGTGGGGCTGTTGGAGGCGCCGGCTCCCGCGCCCGGACAGGCACCGCCGTCTGGCCCGTGGCTCAGCGCAAAGGAGCTGATGGGATGGGCGATCGGACCTTCGGGCGCGGTCCAGGGGGTCAGCTCTGACGCGGTGGTGTACTGCCCGCAGGTCGCCGGGGTCTTGAGAGCGGCATGGGGGCCGCCCACGAGGTTGAGCTTCAGATTCTCGACCGGCAGCTGGGGGTTCTGCTTGAAGGCGATCGTCAGCTGGCCGGTGCCGGGGTCGGCGTCGATCCGGCCGGGGAGCTTGATCAAGAGCCCCGCGATCGGGTCGTCGATGACAAGGTACACCGCCAACAGGGAGCCGAAGGGGTTGGCGTCTTGCCGGGCCAGGTAGACGGTCCCCGGCAAGGAGTGATCGAGGGCAGGGGTCTCGACCGTGGCCTTGCCGAGGATCGAGGAGTCGGGGCAGCTGAGCGGGTTCCCGTCGGCGACGCCATCCGGCGAGATCCCCACCTGATCCATCGAGCAGGCTGAGAGAACGTCCGCGGCGGGCGGGTTGACCGTCATTCCTTCCGGCAGCTTCACGACCGCGTCGCGCAGGTGAGCGGAAGCCAGGCCATCGGGGTCTTCGGCGCCGGCCGATTCCTCAGACCCTTCGTTTTGCGGGATGTGGAGGTTGAACTCGAGGCCCGAGGGGGCGTCGGCTCGGTCGGTGGTCGGGCGAGCCTCGATAGAGGGGTCGAACTCGATCTGGTCGCAACCGGTGAAGGTCAACGGCTGCGGTGAGAGATAGTCGAGGAAGTTGCCCGGGTCCTGCCAGGAGTCCACGCTCAAGCGGCTCGACTGGGCGACGCCGCATCGCGTGGGATTGCTGAGGAAGGGGATCCGCGGCTCGTCGCTGGTGAGCGGCAGGCCGCTGCCCGGAGGATCGCCCGGGGAGAAGGCTTCCGGTAGGAACCGCTCGAGGTCGTGGCTGTCGTCTGCTGGCACGCCCCAAAAGGTCAGGGCGTTGGCATAGACGTTGACTCCCTGAGAGATGTATCTGGCCGTCGCGGTGAGGCCGTAATCGCCGCCGCTTCGGACCTTGATGTCGATCACGACCGGAACGCCCAGGACGAAGCCGAGGCGGGCAAGGACGCCCTTCGGCGGCACCAGGTTGTAGATGGCGGCTTTGTAGTCGCTCGCGTAGCCGGAGGCAAGGCTCACGGTCAGGTTGGCAACGCCGACCTGGGCCTCGGCCTGACAACGCGAGGTGCCGAGGAAGAAGGTCGGCGGGAAGTCGCGCTGGGCGCAGAACGGAGCCGCTTGAGGGTTGCCGACGAGGCCCGGCGGCAACTCGGTGACGACCGTCTTCACCTGGCCGTCGGGGTCGCCGTCGGGGCCGCTGTCGGGATAGTTGTGGTCAAAGGTCCGGTTGAAGGCGAACTTCACCTGCTGGCCGTAGGGATGTGCCCCGGCTTGAGGTTCGGCTTCTGCGCCCCCGCCAGCAGCGCGGAGGGTCACCTCGAAGCCGCCGGGCGCGACGCCGAAGTCAGCCCGGGCGGGGGCGGCGAGCATCAGGACCGCTGCCAAAACCGCGCCGCAATAGGCAGCTGCGCTCCGAAAGTGCCTTGCGCCGATCACTTGCCCCTCCTGTTCTGAGAACCCCTTTTCGGGTGCTTCTTTGCTTTCGGCGCGCATCTCGCCTGTTTCCGTTTCTTCGATCTTTTCTTACAGGCTTTGCGCCCGGCCGGGTTGCCTTTGCCCGAGAACGAGGCGGTGGCGGGGGTGCTGAAGACCGGTGGCGCGCCAGCCTGGCCCTGGCAGGACTCGCCCTCACAGGTCTGCGGAGGCGCCGGCGCCGGGAAGCCGCCGTCGACGCGGGCGTCATAGACGTCCCTGGAGCCGCCGTCGATGTCCTGGCCGACGAGGCTGTCGCGGGTGACGAAGAAGATGTCTCCGCCGCTGGGCGAGATGTCGCCGCTTTCGGAGTCGTATTTGCTGGTCCCGGTTGAGATCAGGGATAGCTGGCCCTCGTCGTAGAGGTAGACGTCGAGGCGCCCGTTTACATCTTCGGGGACCAGCGCCGCGCTGGTCTGGAAGAGCACCTGGCTGCCATCGTCGGCGAGCCCCCGCGGGCGACCCTTGAGGGCATTGAGCGAGGCATCCCCGATGTCATCGCTATCGGGAGCACAGGAGACGCAGCGCAGCGAACCTTCAGCGACGTCATAAAGGTAGAGCTCCTTGTGACCGGCGTTGTCGAAGGCGGTCAGCCGCTCGGAGGACTGGAAGGCGAAATTCTCGCCGTCGGGCGTCGCCGCGATGTTCCGCGAGGGGATCTGGTTGGTGTCGGGACCGACATCGTCATCGGCTGCGAGCGTCGCGACGAAGTCGAGGCCATTGCCTTCGTCGTCCACCGTGTAGAGGTTGCGGCCCCCGGCGACCCCCCGGCCGGGGACGAGCTGCTCAGTGGAAGTGAAATAGACGCGCCTGCCGTCGGCGGAGATCAACACGCGCTCCCCCCGGCCGATAAAGCTGAGTACGTCGGTTTCGAGGTTGTAGGAGTAGAGGCCGCCGCCCACCGGAGCGTCGTCGGTGAGCTGGGCTTCAGTCACGAAGTAGGCGCGCGAGCCGTCAACCGCCGCGCCCCGATAAAAGGCAGGCTCAGCAGGAGACTGTCCTTCGTCGCTGCCGCTGCGCTGCGACAGAGAAAGGATTCGCGTCACGGTGCCGTCTTCTCGAACGATCACGTCCTGAGAGCCGCCCTCGAGGAAGATCCGGCTGCCATCGGCGGAAACGACCGTCGGCTCGGGCAGCGCGCCGATGAAGCCGGTGGCGGCGGTATTGCTCGCGTTGATGCCCGTGCCGAGGTGTCCGTCGGGGATAGGCCGGACCTGACCGTCTACCCACTCCCACGCGCCTTCATCAGCCTCTCCGTCGCTGAAGTCCTGCAGCGATTCGAAAACGATGTGCGAGGCGTCCGCCGAGCGCCCGACATAGAACTTCTCTTGAATCGGAGCCCCGGCGACCGTCGGCGCGGTGACCCAGCGGGTGGAACCGTCCTCGCTCGACTGGAAGACATTTTGGACCAGTGGCTCGGGGCCACTGCGGTTGAAGGAGACCGTCTTGGAGAGGTCGGCCGAAAAGTCAGCAATGACGTAGCCCCCTTGCGTACCTGGCAGACCCGTCGACACGTAAGGAGGCTCCATCGAGTGCGAGGCCCAACCCGAAGGCCCGCGCTCGGCCATGTAGGTGTTGATGGTGCTGTTCGCGTGGGCGTCGCCGAAGCCGGCAAAGGAGTAGTAGCCCACCCTGTTGGCGTCGGCGCTCGATGCCGCCACCCCGTTGGCGTCGCCGCCGTTCTTGTCCGGTGGCGTGGTCATCTCATATGCGCGGCAGCCCGGCAGCGCGGTTGAGGTCGTTTCGGCGCGCAGTTTGGAGTTTGGGCAAGAGAGGGGCGTGGCCGGCGCCGGCGCCGTCTCGAAGACGACGTCATCGCCTTGAACTTCGCCGACGGAGTTCTCGGCGACGAGGCGGTAGTGGTAGGAGGCGGCCGGAGCCAGGCCCTGAAGTTCCTCGGTCACGAAGACGGGAGCTCCGCCCGAGCCGGCGCTGGCGCCAGGCGGCGCCGGCAACGGCGCCTTGTTCGGGTAGGTGACCGGACCAGGAGCCGTCGGGCCGTATTCGATCCAGTAGTCGGTCGCCGAGTTGTTCGGGTTGACAGTGCCGCCGAGCAACGCCTTGGTGCCGCCCGCGAGGGCGAACGCCGGGTAGGTGCGTACGGCCGGTCCTACCGCAGGAGTCTGAAAGGAAGCCGCGTCACTGCTGGGACCGCCGCCGTTGGAGGCGACCAGCTCCACCTGGTAGGTGGTGTTCGGCTGCAGCCCCGTAGCGTCGGCTTCGACTTCGTGGCCGATGTCGTCAGCCGGGACGCTGCCCTCGGCAAGGCCGGGGCAATCGGGCGTGCACTGGAAGTGCCAGTTGGCCGCGGACGCCGGGTCCGTGCCCGCGGAGTCGACGTGCCCGGAGAAATGGGCGGTCGTGGCGGTGAAGGTCACAACCGGGTCGATCGAGACGACCGGCGGCGCAAGCGCCTGGGTGGTGAAGGTGCTGGTGGCTTCTTTTGAGTCGCTGCCCCCGGCGTTGGAGGCAACAAGTCGGAAGTGGTAAGTGGTCGCAGGAGCCAGGCCGGTGAGGCCGGCTTCGACCTCGGGTGGGTCGACGGCGGTAACCGGGTTGGGGTTGCACGCAGCCGCCGAGGCGCCCGTGAAGGGGGGTTCGGAGTTGGATTCATTGGCGTCGTAGAAGGCGTCGGCGATGTACTCGAAGCGGCAGTCGACGTCGAAGGCGGGGTCGGGGTTCGCGGGGCTCGGCCGTTCGACGCCGCCCGAGAGCGTGGCGACCGTTGACATGACTCCGGCGGCATCCTCGACGGAGGTAACGACAGGCGGGTCCACGGCGAGGGTTTCGAATTCGAGGTTCGGCGCCAGCGAGGAAACTTCGGTCTCACCCATGGCGGTGAGGCGGACGAAGTATCTGGTCGAGCCTTTGAGACCGTGCAGGTCGGTGCTGACCTCGCGCAGTCCTTCGCCATCGGCGACGCCTTCGTAGGTGAAGCCGCTCCAGTTGACCTCGTCGGTCGAGTATTCGAAGGTGTAGTAGCTGAAGCCACCGGGGTCGACTTCTCCGGTCACATGCGCGGAGCCGCCGAGGACGTCGCTGACCCCGCCGATCACAGTTACGGGCGGGGCGGCGCTGGCGGGGGCGGGGGCGGCGAGCGCAGCGACAGCGAGCGTCAAAGCAAGCGCGGCGAGCCGCCGGAACGGTTGCCTCATCGCGGTCGGTGCCTTCGCCTGGTGAGTCACGTATCTCCCCTCGTCCATGAGCCACACCTCTTGCCGCTCCCTGCGGCCCCCGGGCTCGTCTCCCTGTCGGGGGAAAGTTAGGCACTTACACCGATTGTTGTCAAGTTGGGTACAGAACTTCCTGGTTATGGTGCAGACATGTAGACCGAAATGGAGCGCTTCACGATGGGATTTGCGAGTTGCGCGCTGCTAGGTTGTAGAACGTGGCCTTCTCTATACGAGCCACTGGGACGAGGGCTCCGGCGGCCTCTGCCGCCTCCGTTGGAGGGGTCGAGACCCCCTGGGGGCATTCGGCCAGCCTGCGCGAGCGCAAGCTCCGCCCCGGCCCCGGGACGCCGACCGAGGAGGTAGCCCGCAACCAACGCGCGCGCCTGTTCGCCGCGATGGTCGCCAGCGTCGCCGAGCGGGGCTACGCGGGAACGCGGCTGAGCGATCTGGTCGAGCTTTCGGGCGTGGCGCGAAAGAGCTTCTACGCGCTCTTCGCCGACAAGGAGCAGTGCTTCGTGGAGGCCGTGCAGGCAGTGGTCGGGGCCGCGATCCGGACCACAACGAGGCCGAGCGGAGGCTGGGAGCAGCAGGTCCGCGGCAGCGCCCTGGCTTTCGCCGAGCTGGTCGCCGCTCACCCAGCGGCGGCGCGGATGTGCCTGGCCGAGACGTACGGCGCCGGCCCGGCGGCGCTGGCGCCGGTCGAAGAAGCGGCCGCGCGCTTCGAAGCCCACACTCTCGCGAGGGCGCAGGAGGCGGGCCTGGAGGGTGAGGACCTGGCGAAGATGATCGGCGCCCATGTGGGGGCATTGATGGAAATCGCGCGGGAGCGCCTGTGGCTGGGCCGCGAGGCCGAGCTGCCGAAGCTGGCCGGCGACTTCGCCGATCTCGCGCTGCAATACCGCCCCCCATCCCAGCCGCTGCGGCTGGCGAGCCGGCTGCCGACCGCGGCGCCGGAGACGCTCGAGGCCCACGG
>Ga0164302_10000151_pt1 | contig 17123 bp, 18 predicted proteins | sample Whisoiple_202_MG_FD_109714 | JGI IMG/M metagenome (GOLD analysis project Ga0164302, IMG submission 109714) | Soil microbial communities amended with pyrogenic organic matter from upstate New York, USA - Whitman soil sample_202_MG | ecosystem: Environmental > Terrestrial > Soil > Agricultural... | reverse complement strand
TGAATCTCCGGCGAGTGATTCTCCGGCACGCGAATCACGGGCGAGTGAGCGCGTCGGCGCCGCCGAGGCCGATCGTCGCCGTCATCAGGCCGTCGACGTCGGTACGGACCGGGCCCTCGTCGGGTTGCTTCTCTTCCAGCACATGCTTGCCCCGCCGGTCGGCAACCGGCAGGTCGATCGGGTAGACCCCGTCGAAGCAGGCGCGGCACAGGTTCTCGGCCGGCAGTGTCGTGGCTGCGACCAGGCCGTCCAGCGACACGTAGCCCAGCGAGTCGGCGCCGATCGAGCGCCGGATGCCGTCGATCTCCAGGCCGTTGGCGATCAGCTCGGCCCGGGTGGCGAAGTCGATGCCGTAGAAGCACGGCCACTTCACCGGCGGCGACGAGATCCGGACGTGGACCTCTCTTGCACCGGCCTCGCGGAGCATCCGGACCAGTGCCCGCTGGGTGTTGCCGCGGACGATCGAGTCGTCGACCACCACCAGTCGCTTGCCGGCGATCACGTCGCGTAACGGGTTCAGCTTGAGCCGGATGCCGAGCTGGCGGATCGTCTGGGACGGCGCGATGAACGTGCGCCCGACGTAGGAGTTCTTGACCAGCCCCTGGCCGTAGGGGATTCCGGACTCCTGGGCGAAGCCGATGGCGGCGGGCGTGCCCGACTCCGGCGTCGGCATCACCATGTCGGCCTCGACTGGGTGCTCGCGGGCGAGAGTCCGGCCCATCTCGACGCGGGACTCGTGGACGCCCCTCCCGTTGATGGTGGTGTCGGGCCGGGCCAGGTAGACGTACTCGAAGACGCAGCCCTTGGGCTCGGCCGGCGCGAAGCGCTGGGAGCGCAGGCCGTCCTCATCGATGGCGATGAGCTCGCCGGGCTCCACCTCGCGGATCAGCGAGGCGCCCACGATGTCCAGCGCCGCGGTCTCCGAGGCCACGACCCAGCCGCGCTCGAGCCGACCGAGGACCAGCGGACGGACGCCGTGGGGGTCGCGCGCGGCATACAGGGTGTGCTCGTCCATGAACACGAAGCAGAAGGCGCCGCGCAGGCGTGGCAGGACGTCGAGGGCTGCGGCCTCCAGGGAGCGGTCGGGGTCGTCCGACAGCAGCGCCGTGACCAGGGCCGTGTCGGTGGTGTTGCCCCGCCGCAGCTCGCCGCCCTCGGCGCCGTAACCGTCACGTCGGCGGGCCTCGACGAGGTCGCGCAGCTCCGTGGAGTTGATGAGGTTGCCGTTGTGGGTCAGCGCGACGGTGCTCTGCTCATGGCCGCCCAGGGTCGGCTGGGCGTTCTCCCAGGTGGAGCCGCCGGTGGTGGAGTACCGGCAGTGGCCGACCGCGAGGTGGCCCTTGAGGGAGCCGAGCGAGCGCTCGTCGAAGACCTGGGAGACCAGACCCATGTCCTTGTAGACCAGGATGCTGCGCCCGTCAGAGGTGGCAATGCCCGCCGACTCCTGCCCTCGGTGCTGCAGCGCGTACAGGCCGTAGTAGGCCAGCTTGGCGACGTCCTCGCCGGGAGCCCAGACGCCGAAGACGCCACAGGCGTCCTGCGGCCCCTTCTCACCGGGGAGGAGGTCATGGGTGAGCCGTCCGTCTCCGCGTGCCACGTGGTCAGTCTCCCACAGTGGTGCGCCCGTCAGCGGCGACGGTCCAGCAGCACCGCGACGACGGCGGCCAGCATCGCGCCGATGGCGGCGCCGAAGATGCCCAGGTAGGCCACTGCCGCGCCCTCGCCGTAGCCGGGCGCGGGGTCACCGGTGAGGGAGGCGACTCCTCCGGCGATGAAGCCGATGATCGCGCCGGTGACGATGAAGCGGGAGAAGCTGGGCCCGGGTCGGGAGGTGCTCACGGCGGAAACGGTACCGGCGTACCGTGAAGGGGACCACGGCAGGGGGTGACCCCATCCGCAGCGGTCTGGGTGACGAATACACGGTCATGAAGAGGCTCCGGGGCGCACCGCGCTGGCCGTATGCGGCGAGCGGGGCACTGGCGGCGATCGCGGGCATCGCGGCCGGTCACCTCGTCGCTGCCCTCGTCAACCCCGACGCCTCCCCCGTCATCGCCGTGGGCTCCACGGTCGTCGACGCCACCCCGACTCCGGTGAAGGAGTGGGCCGTGGCCACCCTGGGCACCGCCGACAAGCCGGTGCTGCTCGGCAGCGTCGCCGTCGTCACCCTCGTGGCCGCCGCCGGGATCGGCCTGCTCGCCCGCCGGCACCGCACCGCCGCCATGGTGCTGCTCATCGGCCTCACCGGCCTGGCCGGTGGCGCCGCCCTGCTGCGTCCCGGCGCCTCGGAGCTCGACGTCCTGCCCGGGCTGGCGGCCGCAGCGGCTGGCGCGGCCACCCTCGTCGGCCTCCTGCGGCTGGCGGAGCCGACCGTTGCCGGCCTCGAAAGACCCCAGAGCCCCCTCGAGGGATCGGCCCAGGAGGCCGGCGCCCCCGGCACCGCAGCGCGGCGCTCCTTCCTGCTCGGCGCCGCTGGCGTGGGCGCGGCTGCCGCGATCGCGGGCACGCTGGGCCAGAAGCTCGCGAGCAACCCGACGGTGCCGACGGCGGCCGCCCTGCCCCAGCCGCAGACCGTGCTGCCGGAGCTGCCGACCGGGCTCGAGAAGCGGGTGCCGGGCATCAGCGCGTTCCGGACATCGAACGCCTCCTTCTACCGGGTCGACACCTCGCTGATCATCCCGCGCGTCGACTCCGGCAGCTGGAGCCTGGAGGTCGACGGGGACGTGCAGCGGCCCTTCCGCCTGAGCTACGCCGAGCTCCTCGAGCTGCCCATGATCGAGAAGGACATCACCCTGACCTGCGTCAGCAACGAGGTGGGCGGCGGCTACGTCAGCTCTGCCCGCTGGCTCGGCGTCCGCGTCCGGGACCTCCTCGAGCGGGCCGGCGTGGGTGCGGCTGCCGACCAGATCCTGAGCACCTCCACCACCGGCTTCACCATCTCGACGCCGGTGCAGGCCCTGACCGACGACCGCGACGCGCTGGTGGCCGTGGCCATGAACGGGCTGCCGCTTCCGGCCAGGCACGGCTTCCCGGCGCGACTGGTGACCCCCGGTCTGTACGGCTTCGTCGGCTCCACCAAGTGGCTGGCCCGGCTCACCGCCACGACGTACGCCAAGGACCAGGCCTACTGGACGGAGCGCGACTGGGCCATCGATGCGCCCGTCCTGACCGAGTCCCGGATCGACACCCCGACCGGCCTGCAGACCGTCCGGGCGGGCCGGACCGTCCCGATCGGTGGCGTGGCCTGGGCCCAGGGCCGCGGCATCAAGAGCGTGGAGGTCCGCGTCGACGACGGCGAATGGATGCCCGCCACCATGGGTCCCGACGCGGGCATCGACTACTGGCGACAGTGGTACCTGCTCTGGACGCCCCAGGGCGGCGCGGGGCGGCGGACCCTGACGGTCCGTGCCACCGACAACGACGGCAAGGTGCAGACCCCACAGAAGGCCGACCCGTTCCCCCGGGGCGCGACAGGGTGGCACTCCGTCGTCGTCCTCGTGGAGTCGTGATGTCGCGAAATGACGAAAACTGTTGTGCCACAGGCCAATCCATTGGCAGGACGACATCGAATACCGGTTGTCAGAACGTCCTCACCAAGGAGCAAGCCATGACCCACCCCCGTCGCAGCGCCTTCGTTGCCATCGCCCTCGCCCTGCCCCTGGGCCTCGCCGCCTGCGGCGGCTCGGCCGAGTCAAGTGACGCAGGCATGACCAACAGCCCGAGCTCGGCCGCCAGCAGCCCGACCACCGCCGACGACATGACCGACATGGCCGCTGCGCCGTTCGGTGCCGGCTGTGCGGCCGTCCCCAAGGACGGCAAGGGCTCGTTCGCGGGGATGGCCACCGACCCGGTCGCCACGGCCGCCAGCAACAACCCGGTGCTCTCGACGCTCGTCAGCGCCGTCGGCGAGGCGGGCCTGGCCGAGACACTCAACACGACCAAGGACATCACCGTGTTCGCCCCGACGAACGACGCCTTCGCGGCGCTTCCCAAGGCGACCCTCGACGCGGCGATGAAGGACCCCAAGGGCCTGCTCACCAAGGTGCTCACCAACCACGTCGTCCAGGGCAAGCTGACCCCCGAGCAGCTGGCCGGCGACCACAAGACCCTGGCCGGGACGACCATCACCGTCAGCGGCTCGGGCGAGGACTTCACCGTCGGGAAGGCGAAGGTGGTCTGTGGCAACGTGCAGACGGCAAACGCAACCGTGTACATCATCGACGGCGTGCTGCTTCCCCAGTAGGACGCAGGATCGGACATCATGGTCGCCATGTCAGCGTTCTCCCCGGGCACCCCAGCACCCGGGGAGAACACGGCCTCGGGCCCGGACCTCAGCGAGCTGCTGCGGGCCTCGGCCCGTGGTGACGAGCGCGCCTTCGCTGCGCTCTACGACGCGACCTCGCGCCGGCTCTACGGGCTCGTGCTCCGGGTCGTGCGCGATCCGGCCCAGTCCGAGGAGGTCGCCCAGGAGGCGTACCTCGAGATCTGGCGCAGCAGCGCGCGCTTCGATGCCACCAGGGGCAGCGCGATGAGCTGGATGATGACCATCGCCCACCGCAAGGCCGTCGACCGGGTCCGCTCGGCCGAGGCTGCCAGCCGGCGGGACCAGTCCTACGAGTCCGCCTCGCAGGACCGTCCCTACGACATCACCGCCGAGGAGGTCGAGCGCAGCCTCGACGCCCAGCGGGTGCGCAGCGCCCTGGAGTCCCTCACCGAGACCCAGCGCGGGGCCGTGCAGCTGGCGTACTTCGGGGGCTACACCCACACCGAGGTCGCAGCCCTTCTGGGTATCCCCCTCGGCACTGCTAAGACGAGAATCAGAGACGGGCTCATCCGTCTACGAGACACCTTGGGAATGCAGCCATGAACGCCGACATCCACGGGCTCAGCGGCGCCTACGCCGTCGACGCGCTCGACGACGTCGAGCGGGCTGAGTTCGAGCGTCACCTCGGGCAGTGTCCCGAGTGCCAGGACGAGGTCGCCAGCCTGCGGGCAGCCGCCGTCGAGCTCAGCCACGGCAGCGCCGCCACCCCGCCGACTGCCCTGCGCGCCTCGGTGCTGCGCCAGATCTCCACGGTGCGCCCGATGCCCCCCGTCACCCCGACCGGGACCCCAGCCCAGGCTGGCGGTGGCGGCACGGTGACCTCCCTGGAGTCCCGGCGCCGGCGCAACCCCTTCACCTGGCTGGCGGCTGCGGCTGCCGCCGCCGTCCTGGCCATCGGCGCCCTGGTCTGGAGCCCGTGGGAGAGCGAGCAGCCCCCGCCGTCTGCCACCGAGCAGGTCCTGCAGGCCAAGGACGCCCAGCGCTTCGACCGGACCGTCGACGGCGCGCGTGCCACCATCGTGCGCAGCAAGTCCCTCGGCAAGGCCGTGATCATCGCCGACAACATGCCGGCCGCGCCGGAGGGCAAGGACTTCCAGGTCTGGTTCCAGAACCCTGACGGCGCGATGGTCAGTGCGGGACTCATGCCCCACGAGGCCAAGCCCACCGTCAGCATGGTGCTCAACGGCGACGCCTCGAAGTTCGTCGGTGCCGGCATCACCCTCGAACCCGCGGGCGGCTCCCCCGAGCCGACGAGCGCGCCCCTCGTGCTCTTCGAGTTCAGCTAGAGCGTGCCGGCCTCGCGGTGAGCAGCCGCGAGGCCGCGCCCTCCAGCACGCGCACGTCGCCGGCATACACGCCCTCGGGGCGCGGCCAGTGGGTGATGACGTCGGTGAACCCGAGCCGGTCCGCCCGGCCGGCCATGTCCTCGAACAGGTCCACGCTGCCCAGCGCGTAGACCGGGGAGCTGTCGAGCAGGAGGTAGCGGTCGCACGAGGTGGTCTCCCGCCCGGCCTCCACGAGCGCGGTGTCGAGGCGCGCCGCGAGCTCTGCCACCGAGGACCACCAGTCCTCGAGCGTGTCCGCCGCACCGCCCGTGGTCACCCAGCCCTGACCGTGCTCGGCCGCGAGGCGCAGGGAGCGCGGCCCGTTGGCGGCGATGACGAACGGGATCCGCGGCCGCTGGACCGGCCCGGGCCGGGTGCGCGCGTCGACCGCACGGTAGTGGTCTCCGGCGTGGTCGACGTGGTCCTCGCGCAGCAGCCGGTCGAGCAGCGCGGTGAACTCGTGGAAGCGGTCCACCCGCTCCCTCACCGTGTGGGCCTCGCCGAGCAGGCGCGAGTCGACGTCGCCCCCGGTGCCGAGGCCACAGATGAGTCGGCCCCCGGAGATGTCGTCGAGGGCCAGCAGGTCGCGCATGAAGGTGACCGGGTGCCGGTAGTTCGGCGAGGAGACCAGGGTGCCGAGGCGGATCTGCTCCGTGGCCAAGGCCGCCGCCGTCAGGGTCGGCGTGGTGCCGAACCAGGGCGCGTCCGGCAGCCCCGCCCACACCAGGTGGTCGTAGGTCCACGCGTGGTCGAACCCCAGCTCCTCGGCCCGGCGCCACACCGGCTCGGCGTCGGCCCAGCGGTGCTCGGGGAGGATGGTGATGCCGAAGCGCATGCACCGAGGGTATGCCGCTGTTGCGGCGCCGCGGTGAACGGCTCGGCTCCTCGTGAAAGGGTGGACCCATGAAGGCGACGATCCTGCACGCTCCCCGTGACATCCGCGTCGAGGAGGTCGACGACCCGGCCATCCAGCGGCCCACCGACGCCCTGGTCCGGGTCACTGCCGCGTGCGTCTGCGGCAGCGACCTGTGGCCCTACCGCGGCATCAACGAGGTGGCCAGGCCGCGCCGCATCGGCCACGAGTTCGTCGGCATCGTCGAGGAGGTCGGCACCGACGTGCGCAGCCTGCGTCCCGGCGACTTCGTCATCGCCCCGTTCCTCTACTCGGACAACACCTGCCCGCACTGTCAGGTGGGCATGCAGAGCGCCTGCTCGAACGGCGGGGGCTGGGGCGGCCACGACTCCGAGGGCTTCATGGTCGACGGCGGCCAGGGCGAGTACGTCCGGGTGCCGCTGGCCGACGGCACCCTGGTCTCCACGCGCGAGGTGCCCGACGAGAAGCAGGTGCCCTCGCTGCTCGCGCTCTCGGACGTGATGGGCACCGGCTGGCATGCCGCGGTCGCCGCCGGGGTGCGGGAGGGCGACACGGTGGCCGTGGTCGGCGACGGCGCAGTCGGGCTCTGCGGGGTGCTCGCCGCGGCCCAGATGGGCGGCGGGCGCGTGATCGGGATGTCCCGCCACGAGTCGCGCCAGCGGCTGGCCACCTCCTTCGGCGCAACCGACGTGGTCTCCGAGCGCGGAGAGGCCGGCGAGGCCGCGGTTCGGGACCTGACCGACGGGGTGGGGGTGGACGCCGTCCTCGAGTGTGTCGGCACCGGCGAGGCGATGCAGACCGCGATCGCCATCGCGCGCCCGGGCGCCACGGTCGGCTACGTCGGGGTTCCCCACGGCGTCGAGCTGCCGGTACGCGACATGTTCGCCCGCAACGTCGGGGTGGCTGGTGGCGTCGCACCAGTGCGGGCCTACCTCCCCCGGCTGCGCGACGACGTGCTCAACGGCGTGATCAGCCCTGGCGCTGTCTTCGACCTCGAGGTGCCGCTGGCCGAGGCCGCGGAGGCGTACGCCGCCATGGACGAGCGCCGTGCCATCAAGACCCTGATCCGACCCTGAGCGGGGCGAGCACGTCGTGGGGGCGGTGAGGCCTGCGCCCGACCTGGGGGATGGCTCCCGGCCCGGCTCCGGTGCCATGCAGTTCGTGCCTGACGGGCACGGCGGCGTCATCGTGATGCTCGACGGCCAGCCCCAGTCCCACGTGGACCCCGCCGATCCCGGGAACCTGGTCTTCGAGTACATCCTGCACATGGGCCTCGTTCTGGACGCCCTGCCCGGCGGCCCCCTCGCCGTCACCCATGTCGGGGGCGCCGGCCTGACGCTCGCCCGCTACGTCCAGCACACCCGCCCCGGGTCGCCGCAGATCGTCCTCGAGCCGGACACCGCGCTCACCGAGGCCGTCCGCCGCGAGCTCCCGCTGCCCCGCGGCCACCGCATCCGGGTGCGACCCGTCGACGGCCGCACCGGCGTGGCCGCGCTGCGCGACGGCAGTGCCGACGTCGTCGTGCTCGACGCCTACGCCGGGGGACGGATGCCTGCCGAGCTGTCCAGCGTGGAGTTCCTGGGCGAGGTGCGCCGGGTGCTGCGCGACGACGGGCTGCTGGTGGCCAACGTCAGCGACGAGCCGTCCCGAGAGCACCTGCGCCGCTGGTATGCCGCGCTGTCGCGGGTGTTCCCCGAGACCGCCGCCATCGCACTGGCGGAGGTCTGGAAGCGGCGGCGCTTCGGCAACTACGTGGTCCTCGGCTCGCGCCGACCCATCGACACGGCGGCCCTGACCCGGCCCGTTGCTGCCTGCCCGTTCCCGAGCTCGCTGCGCGGCGGTCCCGAGCTCGGCCGGCTGCTCGGCAGCGCCCGGCCCTACACCGACGCGGACACCGCCATGTCCCCCCAGCCCCCGCCGCGGGAGGGCTGGCGGCTGCGCTGATCCGGCTGCGATGACCCGGCTGCGCTCACCCGGCGGCCGGGGCAGGATGGAGGGCATGCCTGAGCCGACTCTCCCTGCACCCCGCACCGCCGACCCCATGGAGGCGCCGCCGGCTCGCTGGGCCATCCTCGGCACCGGCAACATCGCCCACTCCTTCACGAGGGCCCTGCGCCACGGCACCCGCCAGGAGGTGGTCGCGGTGGGGTCGCGCAGCCCCGAGCGGGCGCAGGAGTTCGCCGACGAGTTCGGGCTGGGCACGGCATACGGGTCGTATGAGGACCTGGTCGCCGACCCGAGCGTGGACGTGGTCTACATCGCCTCGCCGCACTCCGAGCACCGGGACCACGCGCTGCTGGCCATCGAGGCCGGCAAGGCGGTGCTCGTCGAGAAGGCTTTCACGCGCAACGCCTCCGAGGCGGTCGAGGTGCTCGAGGCTGCCACGCGCCGCGGCGTGTTCGCCATGGAGGCCATGTGGATGCGCTTCCTGCCCCACACCGATGTGGTGCGCCAGGCGGTGGAGAGCGGCCTGCTGGGCGAGGTGCTCACCGTCATGGCCGACCACGGGCAGGCGCTCTACCCCGACGGGCCTGAGCGGCTCGCCGCCCCGCACCTCGCGGGCGGGTCCCTGCTGGACCTCGGGGTCTACCCCCTGTCCTTCGCCTCGATGGTGCTCGGCCCGTTCGCCACGGTCACAGCGGTGGGCAGCCTCACCGAGGAGGGGGTCGACGCCCAGCTCGGGATCACGGTCACCACGGACGGCGACGCCCTGGGGCTGGTCGGCTCCTCGATGGTGACCAAGACCCCCACGACGGCCGCGGTCGCGGGAACATCGGCGCGGCTGGAGATCGACGGTGACTTCTACAGCCCGCAGCGCGTGCGCCTGCTGGCCCGGGACGGCCGGGTCCTCGACAGCTACGAGCCCGAGGTGCGCGAGCACGGCTTCCGCTACGAAGCGGCCGAGGTCGCTCGCTGCCTGCACGACGGGATGCTCGAGTCCGCGCTGATGCCGCACGCCGAGACGTTGCGGGTCATGCAGGCGATGGACCAGGTACGGCGCCAGGTCGGGGTGCGCTACCCCGGGGAGTGAGCCGGCTGGCGCCCTGCACGGTGAGCAGCCCGCCCGGTGTGGGGTCCTACCGACCCGCTGGGGTCGGTGAACCCCCACCGCGGGCGGGAGCCCGTCAGACCAGCGGCAGGTACGGCGCCAGGTCGGCGCGGTGGCCACTGACCCGCAGGGTGCCGGCCTGCCAGGCCTCGTCCCAGCCCAGCTCACCGACCACCAGCCCCAGCCAGGTCGAGGCATCGGTCTCGATCACGTTGGGTGGCGTGCCACGGGTGTGGGTCTGCCCCGCGATGCACTGGACCGCCCCGAACGGCGGGACCCGCACCTCGACGCTGCGACCGGGGGCCCGCAGGGCCAGCTCCTCCAGGGAGAACCGCACGGCCGTGGCCGTGGTCTCGCGGTCGACGAGGTCGGGGTCGTGGCGCCAGGCCAGCACGGCGGCAGTGCCTGCTGCGATCGGGATCCGGCGGCGGTGCGGCATACCCGTCAGTGCCTCACTCGCCGAAGACCGACGGCAGCGTGCGGGTGTGCGCTTGGCGCAGCTCCCCGAGCGAGACGGTGAACTGCCCCTGCACGTCGAGGCCGTCGGTGGCGTCGTCGACCACGCCGATTCGCGCGTGCACCTGGCCACGGGCAGTGCACATGTCGGTGAAGCGCACCTCCTCGCTGCGCGGGACCGCCACGATGGCGCGGGCTGTGGACTCGCTGAACAGCGCGGTGAAGGCGTCGATGCCGTCGCGCTCGCAGACGGCGTCGAGCCACACCCGGGCCCCGACGCCATGGCGCATCGCCGCCTCGGCGAGGGCAATGGCGAGCCCGCCGTCGGAGAGGTCGTGCGCCGCGTCGACGAGGCCGTCCCGGCTGGCGTTGACGAGGATCTCGCCGAGCAGCCGCTCCGCCGCGAGGTCGACCTTCGGCGGACGACCCCCGAGGTGGCCGTGCAGCACGTGGGCCCACTCACCGCCGTCGAGCTCGTCGCTGGTGGTGCCGAGCAGGTAGATGACCTGCCCGGGGGCCCTCCAGCCACTGGGGGTGCGTCGCGCCACGTCGTCCATGACGCCGAGGACGCCGATGACGGGCGTCGGGTGGATCGCGACGTCGCCGGTCTGGTTGTAGAAGGACACGTTGCCGCCGGTGACCGGGACTCCGAGCTCACGGCAGCCCTCGGCGATGCCCTTGATGGCCTGCTCGAACTGCCACATGACGCCCGGGTCATCCGGGGAGCCGAAGTTGAGGCAGTCGGTGATCGCCAGCGGGGTCGCGCCGACGGTCGCCACGTTGCGGTAGGCCTCGGAGAGCGCGAGCTGCGCGCCGGCATACGGGTCGAGCTTGGCGAACCGACCGTTGCAGTCGGTGCTCACCGCCACTCCGCGCCCGGTCTCCTCATCGACGCGCACGACGCCGGAGTCGTCGGGCATCGCGAGCGCGGTGTTCCCCAGGACATAGCGGTCGTACTGGTCGGTCACCCAGGACTTGTCGCACAGGTTGGGCGACGAGAGCAGCGTGAGCAGGTCGTGCTTGACCGCGTCACCGCCCGCGGGTCTCGGCAGCGACCCGGTCCCGTTGTCCTGCAGCTCATCGAGGTATGCCGGCCGCTCCAGCGGGCGGTGGTAGACGGGGCCGTCGTGGGCCACCGACCGCGGCGGGACGTCGACGATGACCTCGCCGTGCCAGGTGATGACGAGGTGCTCCCCGTCGGTGACCTCGCCGATGACCGTGGCCTCGACGTCCCAGCGGTTGCAGATGGCCATGAACTCGTCGAGCCTTGCCGGCTCGACGACGGCCATCATCCGCTCCTGGCTCTCCGACATGAGGATCTCCTCGGGCCGGAGGCTGGCGTCGCGCAGCGGGACGAGGTCGAGCTCGACCTGCATGCCACCGTCGCCATTGGACGCGAGCTCGCTTGTCGCACAGGAGAGCCCGGCCCCGCCGAGGTCCTGGATGCCGTTGACGACGTGGGCCTTGTAGAGGTCGAGGCAGCACTCGATGAGCACCTTCTCGGCGAACGGGTCGCCCACCTGGACGGCGGGGCGCTTGGCCGGGCCGCCCTCCTCGAAGGTCTCGGACGCGAGGACGGACACGCCGCCGATGCCGTCACCGCCGGTCTTGGCGCCGAAGAGGATGACCTTGTTGCCCCGTCCGGAAGCCTTGGCGAGGTGGATGTCCTCGCGGCGCATGGCCCCGACGCACAGGGCGTTGACGAGCGGGTTCCCCTGGTAGCAGTCGTCAAAGACGACCTCGCCGCCGATGTTGGGCAGGCCGAGGCAGTTGCCGTAGCCGCCGACACCGGCGACGACACCCGGCAGGACGCGCTGGGTGTCGGGGTGGTTGAGGTTGCCGAAGCGCAGGGGGTCCATCACCGCGATCGGCCGCGCGCCCATCGACATGATGTCGCGGACGATGCCGCCGACGCCGGTGGCGGCTCCCTGGTAGGGCTCGACGTAGGACGGGTGGTTGTGCGACTCGACCTTGAAGGTCACCGCCCAGCCGTCGCCGATGTCGACGACGCCGGCGTTCTCGCCGATGCCGACGAGGAGCTTCTCGCGCATCTCGTCGGTGGTGTTCTCGGCGAAGTGCCGGAAGTGCACCTTGCTCGACTTGTATGAGCAGTGCTCGGACCACATGACGGAGTACATGGCGAGCTCGGCGCTGGTCGGGCGGCGGCCGAGGATCTCGCGGATGCGCTCGTACTCGTCCTGCTTCAGCCCGAGCTCGGTCCAGGGCTGCTCGTGGTCAGGGGTCTCGCCCGCATTGGTGACGGTGTCGACCGCGGGGCGGCCGGTCTGCGTGGTGCTCATGCGCTGACAACCTGCTTCAGGACGGAGGTGAAGAAGCCGAGCCCGTCGGTCGAGGGGCCGTAACCCTCCTCGACGCAGTGCTCCGGGTGCGGCATCAGGCCGACGACGTTGCCGCGCTCGTTCGCGATGCCGGCGATGTCGCGGTAGGAGCCGTTGGGGTTGCGGCCGCCCTCGGGGACGACGTAACGGAACACCACGCGGCCCTCCCCCTCGAGCTCGTCGAGGGTGCGCTGGTCGGCGACGAACCCGCCCTCGCCGTTCTTGAGGACGATGGTGATCTCCTGGCCCGTCGCGTAGTCCGAGGTCCAGGCCGTCTGCGCGTTCTCCACCCGCAGCCGGGTGTCGATGCAGTTGAACTTGCGGTGGTCGTTGCGGATCAGCGCGCCGGGCAGCAGGTGGGACTCGGTGAGGATCTGGAAGCCGTTGCAGACGCCCAGGACCGGCAGGCCGCCCTTGGCCCGGTCGATGATCTCGCCCATGACAGGGGCGAACCGGGCGATGGCCCCGCAGCGCAGGTAGTCGCCGTAGGAGAAGCCGCCGGGGAGGATGACCGCGTCGACGCCCCTGAGGTCGGCGTCGCCGTGCCAGAGGGAGACGGGCTCGGCGCCGACAGCGCGCACGGCGCGGGCGGCGTCACGGTCGTCGAGGGAGCCGGGGAAGGTGACGACGCCGATCTTCACTTCGCGGTGACCTCCGCGTCCTGCTGCGCACGAACGCTGATGACGTCCTCGATCACCGGGTTCGACAGCAGCCTCTCGGCCGCCTCGCGAGCGGCGGCGAGCACCTCGTCGGTGACCTCCCCGTCGACGCTGAGGACAAAGCGCTTGCCCTGCCGCACGTCGGTGAACTGGCCGAAGCCGAGGCGGGGCAAGGCCCCGTTCACAGCCTGACCCTGGGGGTCGAGGATCTCTGGCTTCAGCATGACGTCAATGACGACGTTGCCCATGCGGGGTCTCCTGAGGCAGTCGCTGGGAGGGAGCGCGGTCAGTCTAGCCGCGGCCCCGGGCCGGTATGCCGGCCGCCCACGTCGCGGGCAGCCCCCGCCGGTCCGCGCCTGCACCGGTTCCCACCCGACCCGCGCAGAGCGCCACACGTGAGGCTGGGTCAGGATGGCCTCATGCCCAGAGGGAAGCTGATCGTCTCGACACGGTGGCCCGCGCAGATCGTCCTGGTCCGGCACGGCCAGAGCGTGGGGAACCTCGCTGCCGCAGAGGCCGGCCGCAGGGGCGCCGACCGCCTGGACCTGGACTTCCGTGACGCCGACACCCCGCTGTCGGAGACGGGTCACCAGCAGGCGGGCGCCGTGGGGGCCTTCCTCAAGGCCGGCCTGGAGAGCGACTGCCCCGAGCTGGTCGTCAGCTCGCCGTACGCCCGCGCGGCGCAGACGGCCGCCTCGGCGGTCAAGGCCTGGGGCTGCGAGCACGAGCTGGTTCTCGACGAGCGGCTGCGTGAGCGTGACCTCGGCGTCTTCGACGGCCTGACCTCAGCCGGCATCCGCTCCGAGTACGCCTCCGAGGCCGACCGGCGGTCCCGGATCGGGAAGTTCTACTACCGGCCACCGTCGGGCGAGAGCTGGTGCGACGTGACGCTGCGCGTGCGCTCGCTGCTCGCCGACCTGCGGGAGGGGTATGCCGACCGGCGGGTCTGGCTGTTCACGCACCAAGCCGTGATCATGAGCTTCCGGTACGTGCTGGAAGACCTCACCGAGCAGGAGCTGCTCGAGATCGATGCCACCACCGACCTGCCGAACTGCTCCATGACCTCCTACCGCGCGGGTGAAGGGGGCGTCGACCTGGTGCGCTTCGCCGACACCACCGCTGTCGACGAGGCACAGACGCCGCGAACCGCAGAGCCATCGCGGGCCCGGGAGGCCAACCATGGCGGCTGAGGCACCCACCGCGATCACGCCACGGCTGCTGCGCGGCTGGGCCCTCCCCGAACCCGGCAAGGACAAGGAGACGCGGGGGCGCACCCTGGTCGTCGGCGGCACGGCGCACACCCCTGGCGCCGTCCTGCTCTCAGGGGAGGCGGTCCTGCGCGCGGGCGCGGGCAAGCTCCAGGTCGCCACAGCCGAGCCCGTCGCCGCCGCCCTCGCGGTCGCCGTACCGGAGGCCCTCGTCGTGCCGCTGCCGACTGATGCGGCAGGCAACCTCGGCCTCGACGCAGCCGAGAAGATCCTGGAGCTGGCCGACGGTGCCGACACGGTGCTGCTCGGCCCGGGCTTCTCCGACGTGGACCGCTCGGTCGACCTGCTCTGGCAGGTCGTGCCCCGGCTGTCCTGTCCGGTGGTACTGGACGCGCTCGCCTCGGCGTACCTCGGTGCTCACCGGGACGGCGTGGCACACCTGGCGGGACGGGCGATCCTGACCGTCAACCCCGACGAGCTGGCCAAGACCCTCGATGTGGAGCCAGAGACGGTGCAGGACGACATCGTGGGCGCCGCCCGCCGCTTGGCGGCCCAGATCTCGGCCGTGGTCCTCTGCGGTGGCCAGGGCAAGACGATCGTCGGCCCGGACGGCGACGCGTGGACGAGCGACACCGGCGGTCCCGGTCTGGGGGTCTCGGGGTCGGGCGACGTCCAGGCAGGACTCGTGGCCGGGCTGCTCAGCCGCGGCGCGGAGCCGGCGCAGGCGGCGTGCTGGGGAGGCCACCTGCACGGCTCCGCCGGGGATGTCCTCGCCGGGCGCGTCGGGACCGTCGGTTTCCTCGCCCGTGACATCGCCGGCTGCGTGCCCGACCTGCTGGAGAGCCTCTCCGCGTAGCCCGCGGTCGCAGTCTGGGCGTTGACAGCACCACAGGCGCGGAGGAACCTTCGCAGCGCAGGCGCGCTCGTGCGGGGAGGTGGTCGCCGTGAACCCAGTGGTGCACGCCCTCATGCGGATGGGCACGCGGGCCTCCATTGCCGTGTACCGGCGCTCGAGCGGCCGGATCGGTGGCAAGGCACGCGGCGGTGTCCCCGTCCTCCTGCTGACCGTCCCGGGCCGGAAGACCGGCATCCTCCGAACCACTCCCGTGGGCTACTTCGAGCACGACGGCGGTTACGTCCTCACCGGAACGGCCGGAGGCGCGCGGGAGGACCCCCAGTGGTTCCGAAACCTGCGCCGCGCTGCCGAGGCCGAGGTCGAGATCGGGGCCCGGCGGATCAGGGTGCGGGTCCGCGAGCTGCGCGGTCCGGAGCGCGACACGGTGTGGCGCGACGTGGTGCTGGCGAAGGCTCCCAGCTTCGGTGCCTACCAGGACAAGACGCCTCGGACCATCCCCCTCGCCCTGCTGGTCCCCACGGGCGGCTGAGCAGCGGCTTCCTGCCCGGCACTCAGGTGAAGCGTCGCCCGGTGAGCCGCTCGTAGGCCTCGATGTACTTCTCCCGGGTCTGCTCCACCACGTCGTCCGGCAGCGGGGGCGGCGGGGTGTCAGAGGACCGGTCCCAGCCGCTGGCTTCGGACGTCAGCCAGTCCCGCACGAACTGCTTGTCGTAGGACGGCTGGGTGCGGCCTGGCTGCCACCCCTCCGCCGGCCAGAACCGCGACGAGTCCGGGGTCAGCACCTCGTCTGCGAGCAGGACGGCGTCTCCCTCGAGGCCGAACTCGACCTTGGTGTCCGCGATGAGGATGCCGCGCTCGGCGGCAATCTCGTTCCCGCGGGCCAGGATCGCCGTGGTGAGGTCGCGCACCCGGGCGGCCAGCGCCGACCCGATCTCGGTCTCGACCTCCTCGTAGGTCATCGGCTGGTCGTGCTGTCCGACGGGCGCCTTGGTCGACGGCGTGAACACCGGCTCGGCCAGGCGCGACCCGTCCACGAGGCCCTCGGGGAGCCGCACCCCGCTGACCGTGCCGGTCTGGCGGTACTCCCCCAGCCCGCCACCGGTGAGGTATGCGCGCGCCACACACTCGACGGGCAGCATCTGCAGCCGCTTCACGAGCACGGCGCGACCGGCCACCTCGGAGGGGACGTCCGTGGACAGCACGTGGTTGGGCACCAGGTCCTCGAGCTGCTCGAACCACCACAGCGACATCTGTGTCAGCACCGCGCCCTTGTCGGGGATCGGGGACTCGAGCACGAAGTCGTACGCCGACATCCGGTCGCTGGCGACCAGGAGCAGCTGGTCCGCCCGGGGCTCGCCCGAAGCCGGGTCGAGCGGCGCGTACAGGTCCCGCACCTTCCCGGAGTAGATGTGGGCGTAACCGGGCAGCGCGATCGGCTGGGTGTCAGCGGTCATGGGCACATCCTCCCAGCACTGGGCCCGACATCCATCGGGGGCGCGAGGTGCGTGTGGGAACACACGCTTGACCTGAAGTGCACTTCAACTTCCACGATAGCCCGCATGACTGCCACAGCCACGCCCGCCCGCGCCCCCTCGCTGCTCGCGCGCGAGCACCTTCCGTTCGCCGTCGGCGCGGTTGCCCTCGTGACGCTGGGGGCCTTCGAGAACCGGGCTGTCCTGACCGTGCTGCCCACTGTGGCCGAGCGACTCGGCGGGCTGTGGCTGTTCGGGGCTGCGTCGGCCGCGCCGATGATCTCGTTCGTCCTCGCCACCGCCGTGGCCGGCACCTGGGCGGACCGCCGCGGCCCGCTCGAACCGATGTATGCCGGGCTCGGCCTGTTCGTGCTCGGCCAGCTCGCCATGGGGCTGGCACCGTCGATGCCCGTGGTCTTCGCCGGGCGCATCGGGGGCGGCCTCGCCGAGGGGCTCATCGACGTCGCGCTGGTCGTGCTGATGGCCCGCGCCCTGCCCGAGGAGCTGCGGGCCAGGGTCTTCGCCGCCTTCGCGGCTGCCTGGGTCCTGCCCTCCGTGGTGGGG
>Ga0164302_10000149_pt1 | contig 17332 bp, 20 predicted proteins | sample Whisoiple_202_MG_FD_109714 | JGI IMG/M metagenome (GOLD analysis project Ga0164302, IMG submission 109714) | Soil microbial communities amended with pyrogenic organic matter from upstate New York, USA - Whitman soil sample_202_MG | ecosystem: Environmental > Terrestrial > Soil > Agricultural... | reverse complement strand
TGACAAAATAACCCGACCAATACCGCGCCGCCGCGGCGAGGGAAAATATCATCCAGAATCCGGCGCCGTAGTATCTCTGGTGAAAAAAATTCAACAGCAACCCGGACGCGATGACGCTCGCGACGGTCACGGCTCCGACGCTGCGGTTACGCCAGCCGAAATATTGGCCTCTTTTTTTGGCCGGCACGTAATCACTCATCAGGCTGCCCCACGCGGGCCCGGCCAAGCCACCGCACATAGCCGCGAGAATCAAAAAGATCAGCAGCAGCTCAACCCGATGGGTGGCTTGCACCAGTGGCAGCATCGCGATGCAGAGGATGAGCGTTGCTTGTGAGAGAACCAGCCGGACCAACAACTTCAACCGGCCGCCCACCCAGTAGATGACTTGCACCGAAAAGAACTGTGATAAAGAAGACAATAGATTCGGCAGCGCAGTAATAAGACCCACCTGCTGAACCGTGGCGCCCAAGAAGAGCGCAGCCGGCGTGGCGTAGTAATCCGTCACCCCGGCCATGAAAGCGGCGCAGACGCCGTCTTTGAATGATGCCCGGAGACTCTCTCGAACACAGATCTTTTTCCGATTCATCATTAAGGAAACCACCGATCAGACGTCCGCATCGAAAATCCTGGGCAGGCAGAGCGTTGGGCGTTCAAAGCGTTGATTGTAACCGAAGAAGTATTTCGGCGATAGATTTTTGTTCTGTGTGCAGATTCTGTTAGTCGTTTCTCGAAACCGCACGGATTAATAGCCAATGGGTAATGGGACAAATTTGGTGCGCTGCTGCATTGTGGGAGGCGGACCGGCCGGCATGATGTTGGGCTACCTGCTGGCGCGTGCCGGGGTTGAAGTTCTGGTCTTGGAAAAGCACAGCGATTTTCTACGCGATTTTCGCGGCGATACCATTCATCCGTCAACCCTGGAGGTGATACATGAGCTGGGCTTGCTCGATGAATTTTTAAAGCTGCCCCATCAAAAGGTTTACGAGCTCAACGCGCAATTCGGTGAGATGCGGCTTACCATCGCCGACTTTCGACACCTGCCAACCCGCTGCGGATTTGTCGCGTTCATGCCGCAGTGGGATTTTCTAAATTTCCTTGCTAAAAAAGCGACTCGCTATCAGACGTTCGATCTGAAGATGGAAGCCGAGGTGGTCGGGCTGATCGAACAGTCGGGCCGCATCATCGGCGTGCGCGCAAAAACTCCCGACGGCGAGATCCAAGTCCACGCCGATCTCGTCGTCGGCGCCGACGGACGGACCTCGATTGTACGCGAAAAAGCGAGGTTGCAGGCGAGGGAATTCGGCGCTCCAATGGATGTTCTCTGGTTCCGGATCCGGCGAACTGCCGAGGACCCTGCCGTGACCATGGGAAGGTTCGATGCCGGGAGAATCTTTATCGCGCTCAATCGCGGCGATTATTGGCAGTGCGGTTATGTCATTGCCAAAGGCCAATTCGAAGAGATGCGCCGGCAAGACTTCGACACGTTCCGGGCCGCGATCGTGAAGCTCGCGCCTTACCTGCAAGACAGCATTCACCAACTCCGCGGTTGGGATGACGTCAAGCTTTTGACCGTTCGCGTGAACCGATTGGATGAATGGTTTCGCCCCGGCCTGCTATGTATCGGCGATGCTGCCCACGCGATGTCGCCGGTAGGCGGCGTCGGCATCAATTTGGCGATTCAGGATGCCGTTGCAGCGGCCAATGTGCTGTTCAAGCCGCTGCTGGAAAGGCAAGTAACCATGGCTGATCTGGGTCGAATTCAGACACGCCGCGAGCTTCCCACCCGTGTCACGCAAAGATTGCAGCTGGCAGTGCAGGATCGCATCATCGCGCGCGTGCTCACCGACACCCAACCTCTGAAGTCGCCGCTTGCCGTGCGCTTACTCGCGAGATACCCTTTTCTCCGGCGCATCCCAGCTCGTATCATCGGTCTCGGCGTCCGCCCTGAACACGTGAGCCCGGAGCTTCTACGGGCAGACGCCGGCGCACACCGACTCTGACGCAGCGCGATACTACCAATTAGGCTACTTTTTTTCGGGAGCGTAGAAGGTATCGAGCAGCCGTTGGCTTATTGCTAGTTCGCCGCCTGGAAGTGCGTCGAACTTTGTTGTCCCGTCGGTTTGTCGCAATATACGTTGCCCTTCGGGATCCTTGTGCATCGACAGCAGAATCTTTTTCAAACTATTCGCCACCGCAGGAGCTAAATCTTTTCGAATCGAGACAAGATGGCGCGGTAAACTAGCAGTCTCGGCTAGGATTGTTATGTCGGTTTTTTTCCCGTCCGGGAGTGCTGCATAATCGTCATTGCTAAACGCGCCAGCGGCAACTCGTTCATTGAGAACCCAATCCACGAGTTTGTCCTGCGTGGAGGCGAAAACATAACCGAGTTCGCCGCGAGGGATTTTGGGCTCGATTCGAGTCATCTGCACCAGCTTGAATCCCTTTTTCGAAAGTAACATCTTCGGCAAAAAGTAACCTGAGGTCGATTCGGGATCTTCGAACGCAATCATCTTTCCTTGCAGATCTTCCAAACGTTTAGTTGCGCCGTTGTTGCGCGTAAAAATTAGGGCATGGTAATCGGCCATACCACCTTTCCAACGCCTGAGGAGTAATTTGCCGGCTCCGTATACGCTGTTGATGATATACGTCGGATGGGGACTTTCCATATAAAAATCGGCCCTTCTCTCGCTGAGAAGCTTGGCCAGGCGAGACTGCGTCGCAACTACAACGACTCTGCCTTCAGTCTTTCCATCGGAGGAAAGTTTTTTCGCCAGGTACCCAACAAACTCCTGAAAATGCTTCTCCACTTCATTCTGATTTGCCTCGGCAACCAGTCCCAAAGTAATTGTATCGGATGTCCGCCGCGTTTGACCCATCGCCCCGGTGCTCAGAATGCTGCAGAAGAGGAAAAGCGCAGACACCAAGGTGAACCGGTATGTAAGCCTTGCTGAAGACATCGTGCGTCCTGTGGCGTTAGGTATTATACAAACGGGCCACCCTTGCAAGCAAAACCGAGCGGGCGCGCCTTTGCGCCAGTCGTTTACGATGCCTGGCTCGATGCCACTTATGACCCGTTTACTTTCTACACTAGTCCCGTCGCCCGTTTGTCCACACATGCGAACCAGCCCGCCTACGTCCCATCGACCGATCCGTGCTGCAACTATTTCCAATAAACGCGAGAAGATATAAAGATTGCCCAGCGAGAACCAAAAAGGAGACAGTCATCGGTGTGAAGCAAAGCGTTGAGAGAATTCTCACCACTCACGTGGGCAGCCTTCCCCGTCCCGCCGACCTTTTGCAAATGAACGACGCAAGGGCAAATGGCAGGGATATCGACACCGCAACCTGGGCGGCGCACGTAAAGAGCGCAATCGCCGAGGTCGTACGGCTACAGCGCGACGCCGGCATCGATGTCGTTAACGACGGCGAATTGTCGAAGTCGAGCTGGTCGAGCTACGTAAATGACCGTCTCGGCGGGTTCGCCGAAAGTGTTTCCCGCGGCCAGGGCTCGCTGGCGCGCGGCCGCGACAGAAAAGTGTTTCAAGAGTTTTACGACGAGTACGACAGGATTCAACCTTTTAGAACCGTGAACGGCTCGCGATGGACGGATGTGGTTTGCAATGCGGCGGTCACGTACACGGGACAGAGCGCGGTGCGGATAGACATAGATAACTTGAAGGCAGCGTGCGGCTCGGCGGAAGTGGAGGAGGCATTCATCACGGCAGTGGCACCGGGATCGATCGTCACTCGTCGGATCAACCGTTTTTACCCCAATGAAGAAGCTTTTCTATTTGCGATTGCCGAAGCGATGAAGACGGAATACAAAGCGATCGTCGATGCCGGCTTTTTGCTGCAGATCGACGATCCTCAGCTCGTCACTCGCTACGATGCGGAAGATCCGCCTCCCGATACCGAACAATATCGCAAGCGTGCCGCGGTGCGGGTCGAGGCACTCAATTACGCGCTCGCGAAAATTCCACCGGAGCGTATTCGTTATCATATCTGCTGGGGCGGCTGGCACGGCCCACACACGACCGATTTGCCGCTCAAGGATATTGTCGGCCTGCTCTTACAGATCCGCGCCGGCGCCTATTTGATCGAGGCTGCCAATGCGCGTCATGAGCATGAGTGGCGCGTGTGGGAGCAGGTTAAGCTACCGCCAGGAAAGATTTTGATTCCCGGCGTCGTCAGTCACGCCACCAACGTCGTCGAACATCCAGAGCTGGTGGCGGAGCGCATTACGCGTTTTGCTAGTCTGGTGGGCCGCGATAACGTTATCGCCGGCACGGACTGCGGCCTCGGGGGAAGGCTTCATCATCAGCTTGTCTGGGCGAAGCTCAAGTCATTGGCGGAAGGCGCGCGCCTGGCAAGCAAGAATCTCTGGGGGCGCCTGTGACGGAACTTCATCACCTAGACACAGAGTTCGCAGAGGTCGGAACATACCTTAAGAGTAGATTCTTGTCTCAGTGTCCTGCGCGTCGGTACGCTAGAATCTTCGACGTCTCGTGCTTACCAGGGTTTGGTCGGGCACCAGAGTTCGCTGCGAGCCGAAAAGGATTTTTGTTCGCAAGCGCTATTTTTCTCATGATCGGCATATCCGACGGTTTCGCTCAAAAGCCGCAAAAAATTCTCTTCCCATACTCCGTGGTCAACTACAGCAGCCTGCCTTGGATGATCGCCAAAGATGCCGGGCTCTTCCGCAAGCAGGATCTCGATGTCGATCTCGTTTTCATGGGCTCCTCGGCCCTGATCATCCAATCGATGCTTTCGGGGGCAGTACCCGTGGCTGGCGTGGCGGGTCCGGCGGTGATATCGAGCGCCGTCGGCGGAGGCGATGTAGTGACCGTCGCGAATCTGGCACCGCTCACGATCGCGCTGATGGTAAAGCCTTCGATCGAAAAACCCGAGGATCTCAAAGGGAAGAAGATCGGCGTGCCGCGCTTGGGAGCGGTCGCGCACTTCGCAATTCGCATGATTCTCGACCGTCACGGAATAAAGGACGCAGTGATTCTGCAAATGGGCAGCCAACCTGAGGCCGCCGCGGGCATGCGAAGGCAGGCGATCGACGGCGCAATGATTTCGCTGCCGCTAAATTATGCGCTCGAAAAAGAAGGGTATCGCCAACTCGTCGGTCCCCAAGACTACCGCAAGCTTGGTATACAGTTTATTTCCCAGGGGATCTCCGCGCGAAAGTCCTATAGTGCGAAGAACCGCAACGTTGTCCTGGGACTCATCAAAGCGACCATGCAAGGCTTAAAGCTGATGTCCGCCGACGAAGCTTTGGCGAAGAAAATTCTTGCAAAATACACGCGCCAAACAGATCAGGAGTCCCTCGACCGTGCCTATCGCTTCGGACTCGAGACGCTCAATAAGGATCCGACGATCCCTCGCGAAGCGATCGTTTCCATGGTGCGTCTGATGGCCGATCTAGGTCTCATCGATCGCTCAGCAGCGATCAACACGCCGCCCGAAGCCTTCTACGACAACAGCTTCGCGGATGAAATGAAGCGGACGGGATTTTTGACAGATTTATGGAAGTGAGATTATCAGTGTGCCGCTGTGTTGGTTAAGCGACCCCATTAGCGGTCGCACCCAGGCAGCTAAGTTTCGGCCGAGCCTTGAAAGTAAAATATCGATGGCTATTTGATTTTTGGTCGTTTTTTAGTCTCGTAGTTTTGGCTTCGAGCGCGTGGGCACAAGGTCCGACCGGCCTGAGCCGAAGCCGTCAACATTGGATAGCAAGACAGGAACTGGCTGATGCTTTTTTACCTCGCCTGATATGATACCGCCCAACGTAGAAGACATCGATCGGATCGCCCGGCTGAACGATCCGATCTTGCGCAATCTTCAGATCACGCAATGCTACCACGAGCTCTCTGAGTGTCTTGCCGAACGCAACGGCTTTTGCGCTAACTGGTGTACGTTCGCGACCTGGGCGTCGCGCCAAGCGGGCCAAACCATCCGCCGGGAAGATTTGATCCGCGCCTTCGAGGAGCGGTTTTTCCTTTCACCGGAGATCTCGGTGGCTCTCGAAGACATCAATGCCAAACTTGTGCAACTCGGCGTCAGATTGCAGGCTGGTTTTTCTGCGAAGGAAATTCTTCAGGCGTTCAATCCCGCCGCAGCATTTGCGCGCGCGAGCGACGCCGTGGCGCGCGGCAATAAGAAAGTCTTCGAGGAAATCGGCTTTCACTTCGCTCGGTTTTTGCAATTTTTCGCGTCGGAAACCGCTTCGATCGTGACCAGACAGCGCGCTTCTGTGCCGCGCTTCGTCCCGGAGAGCCGCCGGACGGACAGCAGCTGCTGCGCGAAGCCTTCGCGGCATATTCCGAGGCGCCATTTCAGGACGGCAAGCAGAAATCCGAGCTGATGTTATTGGCGAACATTGCCGCCGGTTATCACGAGCAAATCCGGCTTCAACCCGAGATCGCCGAAGCGCTTAACGCATCCATCGGCGGTGCGACGGATTTGAAACACAATCTTTTGAACCGCCTCGTGCCGCTTTCACCTCTGCCCGCGGCTCTCTTAACCAGGCACACGCGCCGCCTGGATGCTGTGTTCGTTAAGTTCACCGGAGGTGAACCGGCTAATTCGCCAGGTTATTACCGAACATTTGATGACGCTTCATTTATCGAGCACAAAAGTCCTTCGACTGGGACAAGATCTGAGCGGAGGATTTCCGCAATCATTGGTGCAGATCCAGAATCCGCGCCTCGGAGTCCTTCTCGCCGAGGTCGACCTCACGCCGGAGAGTTTAAACGCAACCGCCGCCAAGGATTGGGCTAACTTCAAAGAGCGGATGCACTTCATCGCCGACTTCTTCCGTGTTTATCAGGAGCGGCAGTATCTTTTCGAGGCGCCATTTACCACGCCGCAAGTAGAGCAATTGAAGACGGGCCGACAACCCACTGGCCAGCTCTGAAATCTAGTCAAGAGATCGCGCGCGTAGATTACCCACGACGACAAGGAGAATTCGAAAATGAAGATTGGACCAACGCTGTTTTTTCTTTGGATTGCATCAGCTGCGGCGATCGCTTCCGCAGCAGAGGAGGGTCCGAACCGGCCCGAGCCGAAACCAGTAATGTTGGACAGCAAGAGCACCGCCGTCTTGGTGCTTGACCTCAACGCCCGCTGCGATGATCCCAAACAAGTTTGTTCCAAAATCACCGCTCCTTTGGGAGATTTCCTCGATAAAGCCAGGGCTGCATCCGTGCCGATTATCTACACCGTATCGACTGCGGCCGAAGGAAAGCCGATCGGCGAGCTCTCGGCACCGCTCAGGCGTAAAGAAACCGAGGTGATCATTTATCCTGATGGCTTCGACAAATTTTACAGCGGCGAACTCCAGCCTCTTCTTAAAGACAGAGGCGTCAAAACTTTGATTATCACTGGATCGTCCACGAACTCCGCCGTGCTCTACACCGCGACGACAGCGGCGCGCATGCATCGCTATACGGTTGTCATTCCGATGGACGGTGTGAACGCGGCGACGCGATATGAACACGAATATGCCATTCACCAATTTACCGTTTTGCCTTCGGAAGCGCACAAATTGTTCCAGTTCACGAAGCTGTCAATGATCAGCTTTCGTTAAGGAGTGTGGGGCTCAAGCCGTTCAAATCGTTCGAGCTGTTCAAACAGTTAAATGATCTCATCGCCAGCTTAATACATGGATTGGGTTATGTCGGAATTTCTCTACCAGCCGGATAGACAATTTCTGATTCGAAGTTTCAAGAACATCACCGAGATAAGCACGTTGTCGCCGCTATATAACTGATTTGCCACCGGCGCCACGATTATCGAACAAGCTATGACACGATGGTTCAAATGGCATATATCTTGCGCCACTAGCACCTCATCATTACTAGGAAGGAAATCCTACAATGAGGTATATTCCCTTAGCATTGCTGTTCGTCTTATCCAGTTCGCTCGTTGGATGCACCGCGGCTCACGATCGCGTTATATATCAGCGCTACGCCGGTCATAACTATTGCCATACGAAGGTGGAAACCGCCGGCGATCCGCTCATGCCGACTGAGCGCGACGTGGTCGACTATTACGGCCCCTGCGATGCGTTCGATCGATGAGTACTCGGACACGTCCGAATACTGCATTCAGAACGCCCCGATTCGCCTGACCACATCTGAGGGGTTGCCCATTTTTCTGGGCAATGTAACGAATTGCGTAAATTCAGTCAGAGGAGAGGAAGTGGAGAAGATATCATTTGAGATTCGCGAAACGCAAAGCTATCTACTCACACAGCGCCTGATCCGGCTCGGTTCAGTGAAACTCGTTCCTGTTTGCGATAATTTTAACGTGGCTAAAAATCTCATTCCTTTTCGTTGAATCGGTTCTCAATCAGCTTCTCGATTGCTCTGACCGCGCGTTCGGCATCATCGCCGTTCGCTTCTACTTGAATCTTGCTCCCTTGCGTGGCTGCCAACGTGAGCACACCCATGATGCTGCGTCCGTCCGTCGTTTGACCATCTTTCGAAAAATTCACCTGAGCGGAAAATTTATTGACCGTCTGAACGAGCAAAGCGGAGGCGCGAGCGTGCAGACCGAGCTTGTTTTTGATCTCGATTTTTTTGACGATCCTCACGATATTACTTGTCAATGTCGCGGTGTTTTACGTGGATGCGCAGATCGCCATCACCAAAACGCTTTTGGAGCTCCTCCACCAGAACCACCGAACGATGCCGCCCACCGGTACAACCCAGCGCTAATGTGAGGCTACTTTTTCCTTCTCTCTCGTACAGCGGCAAAGTGAACTCGAGCAGCGCATACAAACGATCGAGAAATACGCGCGTCTCCTGTTTACCGAGCACATACTGCCGAACCTCGGAATCGAGTCCCGTCTTGGCGCGCAGTTCATTGACAAAATAGGGGTTCGGCAGAAAGCGCACGTCGAGGATCATATCGGTATCGTGAGGTATCCCGTATTTGTATCCGAACGAGGTGAAGAACAGCGCCATGCGGCGCGCCTGAGTGACCTCGCAAAACTGCTGTTCCATCTCTCGTTTGAGCTGGTGAACATTGAAGTCGCTCGTGTCAATAATTTTGTCGGCCAGAGCGCGGATCGGTTCGAGCGCCCTTCTTTCGCGCGAAATACCATCTTGTATGGAATCCTGGCCAGCGAGTGGATGAGGCCGGCGTGTTTCGCTGAAGCGACGGAGCAAAACCTCATCGGCGGCATCAAAAAACAACACTTGAACGCGGTGACCGGCGCTGCGCAATTCGGAGAGCACCGCAGGAAGCGCTTGGAGAAATTGGCCCCCGCGCAGATCGACACCGAGAGCGATGCGTCGGATTTCTTCCTCGTGGCCGTGACTAAGGTCGATGACCTTGGGAATCAGCAGGGCGGGAATATTATCGATACAAAAAAAACCGTTATCTTCCAGGGCGCGAATAGCGAAACTCTTGCCCGAGCCGGAAAGGCCGGTGATGATGATCATGTCCAACGGGCCGGCCATCGGTCAATCAAACATCAAAATTTCTCGTCCTCTTCCAAGATGGTTGTATATAGTTCCTGGCTCGACTGACCGGCCATTAGGCGGCGCCGAAACGCCTCGTCCTTTAGCAAGCGTGAAATCCGGGCCAGAGCCTTCAAATGATCAGCGGCAGCGTTCTCAGGTGCGACCAGCACAAAAAACAGATGAGTTGGAGCCCCATCCAAAGACGCAAAATCGATCCCCTCGGGGCTGCGCGCAAAAACGCCGACAACGCGCTCAACACCGTTGAGTTTGCCATGCGGGATCGCCACGCCTTCTCCGATCGCCGTAGTACTAATCCGTTCCCGTTCGAGCAGCACCTTGAGGACTTTGTTCTTATCGAGATGATGCGTCGACCCCAAATACCCCGCCATTTCCTCAAGCGCGGCGTTTTTTTCGCGGCTCGCCAGTGCAGGAACTATCGTTTCTCGGCTGAGAAAATCGGTGATCTTCACGCGTTGGACTTTCTTCGCTCAAGCTTTAGTTTTTCCTTTTGCTTCGTGATCTGGCGCTCAATTTTGTCAATTGCCAGATCAATCGCTGCATATAAATCATGATGCTCTTCTTTGGCCAGAATCGTCGTGCCGCGGGTATGCAGATCGAGCTCGGCCAGTTGGCGCTCTCTTCCGTCCACTGAGAGAATGACATGAGCCTCCACTGGATGGTCGAAATACTTCGCGATGCGCTGGATTTTTTGTTCCGCGTAGCGCTTCAGCGCCGCGGTGGGTTGGGTATGTCGAAACGTGACCGAAACTTTAATCTCGCTCATCGGGTCGCGCGCGCTCCTAAGGCTCTATTTGCGGAAGAACGGCTGTCTTCGCTTTGAGGAAGGAAGAATGCCCATCGCCTCGCGGTATTTAGCCACGGTGCGCCGCGCAATCTCGATCGAGTCCGTCGACAGTGCCGCGGCGATATGCTGATCGCTGTAGGGTTTGCGCGGATCTTCCGCCGAGATAATGTGGCGAATTTTTTCTTTCACGCTTTCACTCGCTACATCCTCACCGTTGCCGCCCCTGAGCCCGCTCTGAAAGAAGAACTTGAGCTCAAAAAGTCCTTGAGGAGTATGGACGTACTTGTTCGCGGTGGCTCGGCTAACGGTGGATTCATGCATGTCGATATCTTCGGCGACATCGCGCAACACCATGGGCCTCAAATGGCTGACCCCATGATCAAGAAACTCCTGTTGAAATTTGAAGATGCTCTGGGTGACGCGAAACAGTGTCTGCTGTCGCTGCTGAATGCTCTTGATTAACCAGTGGGCGGCGCGCACTTTCTCCTGCAAGTATTGGCGCGCCTGTTCCTCGGCCGCGCCTTCCTGGCCGGCAAGACGGCGATAAAGCGAATTTACCCTTAACCGGGGCACGCCATCATCGTTCAGAAAAATGACGTATTCGCCGCCGACCTTCTCGACAAAGACGTCCGGCAAAACAGTTCGCACTTCGTCTTGCTCAAAACCTCGCGACGGTTTGGGCTCAAGAGTGGCGATGAGATGCGCCGCCTCGGCAATTTCATCAATCGTCACGCCCAATTCTTTCGCCAACTTTTCATAGCGTTTAGATTCCAGAAAGCTAAGATAATTGGCGACGATTTTGGCTGCCAGGCTATCGCTCAGCTTCAGGTTTTCGAGCTGGATCAACAGGCATTCGCGAAGATCGCGTGCCGCGACTCCGACTGGATCGAAAAACTGAATGCGCCGCAGCACGGTTTCGACTTCTTCAGGTTGAGTTTCCGTCGCACTACAAATGTCTTCCCGGCTAAGCACGAGATAACCATTTTCATTGAGATTCTGAATAACATGCAGCCCGATGGTCGACTCCCGCTCGGTGATTTTTGAAAGACGCAGTTGCCAGATGAGATGGTCTTCCAGCGTGGTTTTCTTTGTTAGGCTGTTTTCCCAGGATGGCGGTGAGTCGCCATCCTCGGAAGTCGCTTCCGCCGTGAGAGAACCATGGATGGAATTGGAGTGAGTATCGAGGTATTCTTGCCAGTCGAGGGTACCGATTTTATCAACTGCGGAGAGTTCGCGGTTGACCACTAATTCCGCTGGGTCACTTGCGGTCGCCACCGGTGCCTCGGCTCTTGGCTGTTCCGCAGTGCCCTCGGGTTCTTCAGTGGGCCCTTCCTCAAGAGCCGGATTTTCCTGAAGCTCCTTGACAACCATCTCTTCCAATTCCACTCGGGACAACTGCAGCAGCTTGATGGCCTGCTGCAGTTGCGGAGTCATTACCAGCTGCTGGGTCAGCTTTTGAACCTGGCGAATCTCAAGAGCCATATCTAAAACTTAAAACCTTCTCCCAAGTAAAATTTTCGCGCCTTTTCGCTCCCGGCGATTGTTTCGGGAGTACCCTCTTCGAGTATTGTGCCCTCGTTAACAATATATGCTCGATCACATATTCCCAACGTTTCACGGACATTATGATCCGTTATAAGAATGCCGATACCGCTATCGATCAGACGGCGGACGATTTTCTGAATCTCTGCCACCGCAATCGGATCGATCCCTGTAAATGGCTCGTCGAGTAGAAGAAAGAACGGCGACAATACTAAAGCCCGAGCGATTTCTACCCTGCGGCGTTCGCCTCCGGAAAGCGTATAGGCCCTGTTTGATGCGAGGTGCTGAATTCCTAGCATCTTCATCAACCCATCGGCTCTCTCCTGTTGCTGATCGCTGCTCAATTCGAGTGTTTGCAGCACCGCGCGCAGATTATCTTCTACAGAAAGACGGCGAAAGACCGAAGACTCCTGGGGCAAATAACTGATGCCAGATCTTGCCCGTTGGTAAATCGGCGCTTCGGTCAAATCGTCGTCGTTCATAAAAACCCGACCCTCATCCGGCTGTACTAAACCTACCAGCATGTGAAACGTGGTAGTTTTGCCGGCGCCATTGGGGCCAAGTAACCCGACAACTTCGCTACCTCTAACTTCCAAATTAATGCCGTCAACGACCCTCCGCCCGCCGTAGCACTTCACCACAGAAACCGCTTTGAGCAGACTCATTTCTGCTTGGCATCCTCTTGCTCCCGGTTCTTCAGCTCCTCTGGAAAAACTGTCGCTTGAACTCTGATCTTCCCGTCGCCCTCCGCTATCGCCCTGTCCTGATCCATATAATACACCACTTTAACGCCGCTGACCTGGCTATTTCCCTGGCGCATCACTGGGCTCCCCGTCAGTGTTACGGTTTTTGTCTTATCATCGAAGACAGCCTTGTCGCCCGTGGCAATCCGATTGCCTTGTGTGGCGTTCACCTTGCCCTCCGCGACGATCTGCTTCATCTGTTTCATCTCAGGATCATAATAGGCGGTGAGCGTTTCACTGCGCATCGTCATATCGGCTTGAACGGTCACCACTCGCCCCTTGTACGTGATCGTGTTCTTTGTCTGGTCCACTTCCATCCAGTCCGCAGTGATATAGATAGGATCCTTTTTGTTAAATTCAAATGCCGTCGATCCTTTCTTGCCTTCATCTTTCGTCGGCGCTGCTGCGCCGACCGGCACCGTCGAAAAGATCAAAAACCACCCTAGCAGTAGTGCAGATGTCTGCATCCGATCCATAGTTATTATCCCCCGATCGGAGCTGTCGAGCTAGGGCTATTCTTTTTCTTTGCCATCTTTTCGGGCTCGATCTTGGTCTTGACCGCGCGCAGGAGGCGAATTTTCTTGTCTTGGATCTCCACTTCCATGCGCGCCCCTTCTAGCTCGATCCCTTCTCCGGTAACGGTTGTCCGATTTGGGAGAACAATTTGATCCTTGGCGGGCAGGTAGTTAGCCTCCTCTGATTTCAGTATGTATCCCTGAAAAGTAACCTGAACATCGCCATGCAGTTCCATTCGCTCCAGTTCCTTTTCGTTGAGATAGAGCAGAGCCTCATTACCTTTCGTCTCAGCAACTTCGCCTTTTTTATCGTAGTAATAAAAGCGCGGCTTTTTGATCAAAGCTTCTTTCTGTTCCTTGAAATAGCTGGCCTCGTCGCCAAACAGTTCCCATACTTTGCGGCCGTCCTCTATCTTGGCCCGATGGAACTCCTTCAAGCGAAGCGCAGACTCGGGAAGATAGTCCAACGCCTTGATTGGAGTTGCCTTGACCTCCTTGTGCACACGCCGGAGAATGTCTGTGACTTTGTAAGTGATCGCTGCTAGAGAAATCAAAATAGCCGTCAGAAGTATTGAACGTCGCGCTTTTCTCATGGTTCACAAAAATACCACTCTTGCCTTGCGGTGTAAAGGTTCGGCATGAAATTTGCTTTTAGCTTCTCCCCGTGGTCCACCTTTCTTGAGTTTTTAGAAGCAATTCAGCAACCTCGCGCACCGCACCTTGGCCGCCACTCGCGGAAGTTACATAGTCCACAACACCTCTGAGCCCCTCCCATCCATCGCGCACCGATACTGCCAAACCCGCCTGCCGTAAGATCGGCAAGTCGATGACGTCATCTCCAACGTATGCAATCTGACTATCTTTTAACCCAAGACTGCGCTTGATCTCACCGTAAGCTTCGAGTTTATCGCGCACGCCTTCGTATACCAAGTGAACGCCCAATTCCTTGGCGCGACGGCGCACACTGGCAGACTTTCTGGCGCTCACAAACCCAACACCAATCCCACACCGCAGTAGCAGCGCTATCCCTTGACCGTCACGGACGTGAAACTGTTTGGTTTCGATGCCGCGATCATCGATGATAATTCGGCCGTCGGTTAAAACACCATCGACATCCAACAAGAGCAACTGAATTCTTGCTGCCTTCTTCCGAACATCGGCAGGGGGGCGTTTCACGATCGATGCTAAAGACCGGCTTTGAAGATGTCGTGCAGGTGAATAACCCCGATCGGCTTTTCGCTGCCGACGTCAAGCACGAACAGCGAAGTGATCGGCCGGGGCGTGTTCTGTTCCATGCGAGTGAGGGCCTCGGAAGCAAGCGCGTCTTTCGGGATCGTTCGAGGTGCAGAAGTCATCACCTCTTGCGCAGTTTTACCGAAGATTTCAGTACCGTGCGTTTGCAACCCACGGCGCACGTCACCATCGGTGATGATACCGACGAGTTTTTCCCGCTCGTCAATCACTCCTGTAACACCAAGCCGTTTATCGGTTATTTCGAAGAGCGCTTCCTTGATCGCTGTATCAGACCGGACGATCGGCAATTCTCTGCCGCTGTGCATCAAGTCTTCAACCCTCAATAATAGACGCCGGCCTAGAATACCGCCGGGATGCCGAAGCGCAAAATCTTCCTCTTTAAAACCTTTGTGTTCGAGCAGTACAATTGCCAACGCGTCTCCCATGGCTAAAGCCGCAGTTGTGCTTGCCGTAGGCGCCAAACCGAGCGGGCAGGCCTCCTCTCTCACTCCGACATCGATGACGACGTCAGCCGCTTTGGCTAGAGTCGAATCGGTTTTGCCGGTCATCACCACTAACTTGAGGCCGAGAAATTTGAAGTGGGGCAGAATTTTTAAAATTTCGCTGGTCTCCCCGCTGTTTGAGACCGCGAGGATGACATCCTCTTTCATAATCATCCCAAGGTCGCCGTGCAGCGCATCCGCGGAATGCAGAAAAAAAGAGGGAGTGCCGGTGCTGGCGAGCGTGGCGGAAATTTTCCGACAGATCAGACCGGACTTTCCCATTCCGGTCACGACGACCTTGCCTGAACAGTCCGCGAGCAATTGTAGCGCCCGCACGAAATTTTCATCGAGCCGGCCGATCATAGAAGCAATGCCGTCGGCTTCGATGCGCAAAACGTTAGCCGCCCGCTTGAGAAGCTCGCCAGAGTTCACTGCTGATGTTCCTTCACGATAGCATCGATTCGTTTGATGATCCTGAGGAGGCCTTCGAAATCGTTCAACATAAGAGAGTTTGGTCCGTCGCTAAGTGCTTGCTCTGGATCTTCGTGAACCTCCATGAAGAGTGCGTCAATTCCTGCGGCGACCCCGGCGCGGGCCAAAGCGGGAATATATTTTCGCTCGCCGTCCGAAGCATTGCCAAGCCCACCAGGTAACTGCAGGCTGTGTGTCGCATCGAAAACCACCGGATAACCGAATTCACGCATCACGACCAGTGACCGCATGTCCGATACCAAATTATTGTAGCCGAACGAAGCGCCGCGCTCGGTGAGAAGAATCTGTTCATTGCCGGCGGAACGGATCTTGTCGACAATATTGCGCATATCCCAAGGCGCAAGAAATTGTCCCTTTTTGACGTTCACGACTTTGCCGGATTGCGCAACGGCGAGTACGAAGTCGGTTTGCCGGCAGAGAAATGCCGGGATTTGCAGAACATCGGCTACGCCGCTCACCCGCTCCACTTGATCGATTTCATGTACATCGGTAAGGACCGGCACGCCGATTTTCTCCTTCACCGCGGCGAGAATTTCCAGGCCGTTCTCAAGACCAGGACCACGAAAAGAATGTAAAGAGGAGCGGTTGGCTTTGTCGTAAGAGGATTTAAAAATATACGGAACCCCGACGCGATCTGCCGCAGCCTTCAGCGCCGCGCCATGCCTCAGGGCTGAGTCTTTGCTCTCGATTACGCAAGGACCGGCGATGACGGCAAGCGGCAAGCCGCCGCCGATCCGCACAGCTCCTACCGCTATTTTTCTAGTGTCATGAACCATCAGGTGCGGACGATTTTCATCCGGGGAACGGCGGGCATTGCTCTGCGGTTCTGCAGGGCAGCCTCGATGAACCCCCGGAAAAGAGGATGGCTCGTCATGGGCCGAGATTTAAATTCCGGATGAAATTGGCAACCCAAGAACCAGGGGTGTTCTTTGAGTTCGATGATTTCGACCAAGCTGCCGTCGGGCGATAAACCGCTCAATACCATCCCTTTGGCGATGAAGTCTGCGCGATAGTTGTTGTTGAACTCATAGCGGTGGCGATGGCGCTCGTCAATTTTTTCTCTACCGTACAGTTTCGCCGCCAGCGTTTCATTCTGTAGGACGCAAGGATACCCTCCCAGGCGCATGGTGCCGCCTTTGCTATCGATGGATTTCTGCTCCGCCATCAGATGGATAACCGGATGCGGTGTCTGGATATCGAATTCGCTCGAATTAGCGCCCGTCAACCCGCAAATGTTCCGGGCAAACTCGACCACGGCCATTTGCATGCCGAGACAGATGCCGAAAAACGGAACTTTGTTTTCGCGCGCGTAACGGATCGCAGCAATTTTCCCTTCGCTACCCCGATCGCCGAAGCCGCCCGGAATCAGAATGCCATCGGCATTTTTGAGAAGAGAGTCGGCGTCTTCTTGTTCGATCTTCTCCGCCTCGATGCAGTCGAGATTGACTCGAACCTCATTGGCAATTCCTCCGTGAACCAGAGCCTCGAGCAAACTCTTGTACGATTCTTTGAGGCTCATGTACTTACCGACGATCGCAATGCGCACAGAGTCTTGCGAATTTTTAAGCACATGAACGACCCGTTGCCAATTTTCCAGATGCGGCGCGCCGGTCCAGATATTGAGCTTTTCGACAACCCGCTCATCGAGTCCTTCTTCGTGAAAAACCAGCGGGACTTCGTAGATCCATTCGACATCCTTCGCCGTGATCACGGCGTTTTCCGCAACGTTACAGAAATGCGCTATTTTCGTCTTTATTTTCCTATCGAGAATACGGTCGGTGCGACAGAGCAAAATGTCCGGCTGGATTCCTAAGCCTGTCAGCTCCTTGACGCTATGCTGGGTCGGTTTGGTCTTCAACTCGCCGCCGCCGGTGATGTAAGGAACCAAAGTCAAGTGGACATAGAGAACGTTCTCCCGCCCCCAATCCCAGGCGATCTGACGCACGGCCTCGAGAAACGGTAAACCTTCGATATCACCGACCGTCCCGCCGACTTCGCCGATCGCGATATCGTAACCTTCTGC
>Ga0164302_10000148_pt1 | contig 17336 bp, 7 predicted proteins | sample Whisoiple_202_MG_FD_109714 | JGI IMG/M metagenome (GOLD analysis project Ga0164302, IMG submission 109714) | Soil microbial communities amended with pyrogenic organic matter from upstate New York, USA - Whitman soil sample_202_MG | ecosystem: Environmental > Terrestrial > Soil > Agricultural... | reverse complement strand
GTTGGTGTCGCCCGGGCGCGGCCGCAGTTCGGCCCGCAGCGAGGGATAGTCGCCTCGGCGGGTACCGCCTCGCAGCTGCAGCCGCAGACGCGGCTTGAAGCCGAGGGCGCCGCAGTTGGACACCTGGTAGCGGCTGCCGGCGACCGCGGAGACGTCATCGGCGGGGCTGGCAAGATCGGCCCCGGCGCCGGTCAACTGCGAGGAGACCGCGAACGGCTCGCAGTCGGTCGGGTTGAGGGTGAAGCCGGGGCGATCGATGTAGACCCGGATGTCGCGAAGGTGGAGTGGAATGCCGTCGATGATGTGGGGGATCGGGTCCGAGCCGGCTGAGTCGATCGAAGCCTGGGCGCTCTGCGGATCGACCCGGATCGCCGAGCGGACGACGACGACGCCGAGGTCGAAGGGCCCGACGATGGCCGAGTCGATCGCGACGATCGAGAAGCTCGAGCCGTGGAAGGGGCCGGCGAGGTAGAGGTTCCCCGGCGCGTAGGCAAGGACGGAGCCGAGGCCGTAGCCGGCGGTCGTGTGCCCGATCAGGCTCGCCGCCGGGCAGGAGGGGCTGGCGGCCTCTTCGAATCCCCCCCGTCGCTTGGCCGCTTCGATGTTCGCATCGGGGCAGTAGGGGATCCCCGCCAGCTTCGCCGTCAGCCCGGGCGGCAGGGTCGCCGAGTAGGAGGTGATCTCCTGCTCGGCGTCGCCCCGCGTCAGGTGCAGGTAGAAGGGGGTGTAGGAACCGGCGTTGGAGTTGAGCGAGCCGGCCTGGGCCTGGGGGGCGAAGGGAGCTGGGCTCTGGGGACACGGACCGCCTCCGACTCCGCTGCCGATCGCCAGCGGGGACTCGCTGTGCAGCACGGCGGCGGGGTTGAGCCACGGCGAGAGGTCGAGACCGATCGCGCTGTTGCCGCAGGTGGCCGGGGTCGCGATCGGGCTGCGCTGGCCTTCGCGGAAGTGGACTTCGAGCGCCGAATAGGGAATCTGCGGCAGCTCCCGGAAGGTGGCGGTGATGCGGCCGGTGCCGGGGTCGGGCGAGAGCTCGCCGGCGACCTTGACCAGGATGCCGCGTTCCGGAGCCTTGGCGACCAGGTAGAGGCCGAGCAGCGAGTCGAAGGGGTTGTCGTAAGGGGCCGCGAGGAACAGGGAACCGGCGATCGGTTCGTCGAAGAGCGGGCTGCGAATCTGGAAGTCGCCGATCTTCGAAACGTTGGGACAGCCCGCCCCGGCGGGCGAGGAGGCGGTCTCGGCCGCGTACTGGGCGGTGGTGCAGACGCCGAGGCCCGACCCAACCGAGGGGTTGACCGTCACCCCTTCGGGCAGGTGGACGACGGCGGTCTTGACCGCCGAGGGAGCCCGTCGTTTCGGCCTCAGGATCCCGAGGGTGTCGACGTCGATGTCGAAGTTGAGGCCGCTGGGGGAGCTCGCGCGGGGGTTGACGAGCACGGCGGAGGCCCGCGGTTCGAAGAGCAGCGTCGAGCACTGGGTGAGGGTGAGCGGCGCGCCGCGGTTGTAATGGCTCACGTAGCGCTCGGTCGCCTCGCCCGGCTGCTGCCAGGAGGTCGCGGTGGCCGTCCAAACCATCGGCGAAGCGCAGACCGTCGGCAGCGTCAGGTAGGCGACGGGGGGATTCTGCACGGGGGAACCGATCGAGCAGCTTCCGTGCGGGGCGGCGGGATTCTCCTCGTTGAGGCAGTTGCCCCGTTCGGGATCGTGGGTGAGCCGCCAGGGCGCGCCCCACAGAGTCATCTCCAGCCCCCGCAGGTTGACCTGCTGGGGAATGTTCCGCGCCTCGAGGGTGAACCCATATTCGCCGCCGCTCTGACGTACGTGGGGGACGAAGACGACCGCCTCACCGTAGGGGTTGAAGCCGATCTCCGAAGGCGCCCCCGGCGGCGGCTGGAGGTTGTAGATCCCGAACCAGCGGGTGCTGCCGCCGCCGTAGGAGGAGCGCACGGCGACGACCCCGACCTGGGTGCGGTCGGGGCAGCTCTCGCCCGAATGGCTGTCTTCGAAGGGGGACTCGCGCGGGGTTTGGAAATCCGACTGCGAGCAGCGCGGGACCGCGGTCGAGTTTTCGAGCAGGCCGGCGGGAAGGTCGATCCGCAGGTCGCGGACGTCGCCCGCGGTCATCCCTTCCTCGCCCGCCTCGAAGTCGACGGCGATGGTCAATGCATAGGGGTGGGAGCCGGCGACGTTGTCGATCGAGCCGTTTTCTTCGCGGGCGACGGCGCTGAAGCCATCGCCGCCGGGGAGGAAGCCGAATTCGCCCGCACTCGCCCGCGCGGCTCCGCCGAGGCTCGCGGCCAGGATCAGCCCGACAGCAGCGGCCACGAGGGCGCGAGCCGGGAAGGGAAGGTGGCCGCTCACCGGTGACGCCGCTTCTTGCGGTGCTTCTTCTTGTGGCGCTTCGGCTTCTTCTTGGCGACGTGAGCCGGGTTGCCGGAGTTGGGGACCAGGGTCCCGGGAGTCGGGTCGTCGGGTGCCGTCGGCAGCGGCTGGCAGGCGTCCCCGTTGCACGGGAGAGGTGGGCTGGGAACCGGGAAGCCCCCTCCTTCCCGGGCGTCGTAGAGATCGACCAGGCCCGGGTCGGCGGCGGCCAGCGAGGCGTCGGTAAGAAAGAAGGCGTCGCTGCCGCTGGCGCTGGCGTCGACGAACGAGGAGCCCTCCTCGCTGCGGCCGCTGCCGATCAAGCCGACGCAGCCCCTGGCTTCGGCGCAGTTCCCGACCCCCTTCGCCTCCCACTCGTAGGCGTCGGTCGCGAAGTTCGTGTCCTGGACGACCAGCGCGTCCTCGGTGTCGAAGAAGACCCGGTTGCCGTTGGCCGAGAGCGCGCGCGGCTTGTAGACGGCGATCGCATCCGGGCCGGTCCCGTTGGCCACCGCCCCCGGAATGCTCGAGCTGCCGAGCGGTCGTTCGCCCGTCGGGTTGCAGGAGACGCACACGAGTTTCGCGGCGCTCCCGTCCGGGGGCGGCCCGAAGAGGAAGACCTCCGGCTCGCCGGCGTTGTCGTACCCGGTCAGGCTGGCGCTGGAGAGGAACAGGAGGTGCCTGCCGTCGCCGCTGACCCGGGCGGTGCCGGTCGTCGAGGGGTAATTGGAAGGGTCGCCCGAGGCCGCCACCGGCTGGCTCGTGCCGGCGTGCCACTGGCGGATCCCGCTGCCGTCCTCGTAATAGACAAAGGACCCGTCCGCGGATGCGCCGAGCACTCCCTCGAGGCCGCCGCCGGGGGTGAGGTCGGTCGCCGCTTCGGTCGCCAGGTCGAAGCGGTAGAGGTACCCCGCTTTTGAGAAGTAGGCGATCGAGCCGTCCTCGCTGGCGGTCTCGAACCTGCCTCCTCCCCCGGCGGCGGAGTCCACCTGGATCGAGCCCTCGCCCCGCACGTGAACGTAGAGCCCTCCGGTCGCCTGGTCCACCCAGTAGACACGGGCGCCGTCGGCGGACACGGACAGACCCTGCGCGGCGATCTCGGCCCCCGGCTCGCCTTCGCTATCGCCGGGAAGCACGTTCACCAGTTCGAGTCCCGCCGCCGACCACTCGTAGAGGTTTGGCTCTTTGGGATCGCAAGAGTCGGGACCGGTCATTACTTCGGCCGCGTCTGGAGTCAGCGCGGCGCAGGTGCTGAGCACCACCTGCTCGAGATCGGTGGACGCGGCGGCAAGGGTCACCTCGAAGTTCGCGGGCGAGACCAGCGTGGCAGCGAGGTCGGCTTCGGTCAGCAGCGCGCTGAAGCCTCCAGCTTCGTCGCGACGGTAGTAGTCGACGAAGCCTGCCGGCGCTCCGCTACCGGGGAGGGGCGGGTTGGCGACGGCGCATTCGGCTTCCTCGCCGCGGCAGCGCCTGCCGTTGAGGACCAGCGCCGAGCTCAGGTCCGGCGCGAACAGCTGGTAGGGGGTGATCGTGGGGTCGTCGCCGAAGCTGCCGGAGAACAGCGGCAGGGAGATGTTGGCGCTGGTCCAGCCGGAGCCCCCCCGGCGGGAGAGGTACTGGCTCCCCGGTGGCGCCCCGGCGGGTGCGCCGAAGGAGGACGCCGAGCCGTAGGTGACGCTGCCGCCGTCGGCAGCCGCCTGGAAGACCCTCGGCGCCGCGGTCCCGACCGACTCGATCGCCCCGCCGTTCTTGTCGACCGGCGAGACCATCTCCCAGCCGCGGCCGTCGAGCAGGGAGAAGACCTGCGAGGCCGCCTGGGTGGTGAACCCGTGCTCGGGCCCGAACGTCGTCCCCTGGGCGTTGACGGCCCGCACCCGGTAGCGATAGGGAGTGAGCGGAGTCAGCCCGCCGACGTGCTGGCTGACCTGGACCGGCACGGTGCCGGATCCAACCACCGGTTCGCTGCCGGTCGGGATCGTCGAAGCCCCCGCGAACCCGTCCCCGCCGGCTTTCACGTCCGCGTTGTAGGCGGCTTCGGTGAGGTATTCGAAGCGATACCGGGTTGCGGCGCCTTCGGGGCCGATCAGCGCCCGCAGGCTGACCCCGCTGGCGGTCACTTCCGTCACCCAGGAGCTGTCGACCTGGGGTGGCGCCGCGGCCCCGGCAGAGCCGGGGCCAAGCACCATCGCGGCCAGGGCAAGGAACGTCGCTGAGAGTGCCCTGGCCGCCAACGCTTAGCGCTTGTGCTTGCGAGGCTTGGCCTTGCAGCTGTTGTGGACCAGCGGCCGAGAGACGAATTCCTTCCCGTTCTGGCCGCGCATCTTCAGGGTCGCACGCTGCTTGGTCTTGCAGAGATCGGTCGAGTTGACGACCAGGCCGCGTTTGCCGCCTTGCATCTGCAGGACGAACTTGCTGACCGGGGCGTCAGGCACCGCTTCGAAGGTGTTGCGGAGCCGTCCCTTGACCGAGTCGACCCGGCCGACGACGACCACGTCCACCTGGCCGTGCAGAGCCGCCACCAAGTCGGGCAGTTCGTGCGAGGAGGAGCGGAGGAACACCGGGCCCGAGACCGGCTTGTCGAGCAGCGGCGTGAACGCCTTCGCCTTGCCGTAGACCGAGCGCTTCGGGCACTTTTCGCCCGGGACCGCGCCTTCGGCGAACTGCACCCGGGTGCAGACGGTCCCGATGTGCGCCTGGTCGAGGAAGGCGGAGTGCGGCAGGGTCAGCGAGACCTTGCCGATGTTCGCCTGGCCGGGAGGCTGGGTGACGACCGCGGTCACGGCCGGATGTTTAGTCCGCTTGGTCCCACCCTTCAGCTTCAGGAAGAGCTTCGGCTTGAAGGCGAGGGCCGAGCAGGAGCCGACCTGGAACCGGGACGTGAGCGAGCTCTCGTGGCCGGCGCTCGAGGTGACCGCGGCGGCAATCGCCATCGGATCGCATGAGGTCGGGTTCAGGGTGAATCCCTGCCGGTCCATCTTCAGCGCGATCGAGCGCACGTCGAGCGGGATCCCGTGCAGGATCGTCGGCACCGGATCGGAGACGGCGTGGATCTGCGCCGTTTCCGGGTTGACGTCGAGGGCGATCCGGGTGACCACGTTGCCGAGGTCGAAGGGACCGGCCACAGCGGGGGTGATCACGACCAGGGACAGCGGGGCGCCTTTGTACGGCCCCGCCAGGTAGGCGTGACCCCCGACGTAGACCGGGTTCGGGCCCGAGCCGGCGCCGACGTTGACGCTGCCGACTTCGGATGCAGCCGGGCAGCTTGGCGAGGCCTTCTCGATCTCCCCTTCGTTCGGGTTCGAACGCGCCGCGGCGGCGGCGATGCCCGCCTCCGGGCAGTACGGGATCCCGGCCAGCTTCCCGGTCAGGCCCGGGGGCAGCGTGGTGTCAATGCCGGTGAGCCGCTGCGAGCCGTCGGGCCGGGTGATCTTCAGCAGGAACGGGCTGAACGCCCCCGCCTTCGGCGCGACCGTGCCGGCGTCGAAGGAGATCTGGTCGGGGAGGCCGGCCTCGCTGGTCGGGCACTCGCCGCCGGTCTGGGAGACGCTGGTCGCGAAGGAGTCGGACCGCAGCGCGTCGGCGCCTTCGGGCGTGCTCCACGGCGTCAGCTTCGCGTTCGTGGTGTACGTCCCGCAGGTCGCGGGGCTGGTCAGCGGCGCCCTCGCCCCGTTGAAGAACGAGACCTTGAGGTCGTTGAACGGAAGCTCCGGGTTTTCCTCGAAGGTGGCGACGAGCTGGCCGTTGGCGGAGTTCGGCTCGACCAGGCCCGGGAGCTTGAGGACGACGCCGGTGCGCGGGTCCGCCACCGCGATGTAGAGCGCGATCAGCGAGTCGAACTTGTTGTCGAATGGCTTCGCCAGGTAGACCGCGCCGTGCAGCGGCTCCCCCAGCAGCGGCGTGTCGACTTCCGCCGTCCCGACCTTGGCGTCGTCCGGGCAGGTGGCCGGGTTCGGGCCGTCGAGTTCGATCTGGGCCGAGGTGCAGGCGCCGAGCCCGTCTGATGCCGACGGGTTCACCGTCATCCCCTCGGGCAGGGTCACCTTCACGTCCTTGACGTTCGCAGTCGAGAGTGCTTCCTGACCTTCGCTCTGAGGCACGTGGATGCTGACGTCGAGCCCGGTCGGGGCGTCGGCGAGGTTGGTCGTCGCCTTCGCTTCGATGCTCGGGTCGAAATCGAGCCGGTTGCAGCCGGAGATGGAGAACACGTTTTCATTCGGGTCCTGGAGGAGGAAGGATTTCCTCACGACGTTGGCCGGGTGGTTCCAGCTGTCGATGCCGGCGACCGTGTTCAGCGGGCCTTCGCAGCTGCTGGGCATGCTGAGGAACGGCGTGTCGAGATCTTCTTCAGGCGGGCAGATTTCTTCCGGGAATTGAGAGTTCATGCAGATGCCGCGCGTTTCGTTGTGGCTTTCGGAGCTGGGATCGCTCCAGAGGTTGACTTTGATCCCCGCCAGCGCCGCCTTCGAGGGGATGTCGGTTGCGACCGCGGAGAGGCCGTAGTCGTCGCCGGTGCGGACGAAGCCCCTGATGTGGGTGTAGAGCCCTTCGACGAACGAGAAGCCGAACTCGGCCGGCGCGCCCGCCGGGGGCACCATGTTGTAGAGCGGGATCGCTCCCAGCTGGAATCGCCCGCTGAACGAGAAGCGAACCGAGACCGTGCCGACCTGCGAGTCCTCCGGACAGCCGAGGCCCGCGACCTTTTCGTCGAAGGTGACCTCGAGCTGGCTCTCGGTGCACTGAGGAGTGGCCTGCGGGTTGACCACCATCCCGCGGGGCAGGTCGACCGCGACGTCCTTGAGGCCGCCGTCGACCGTGAAGGCGCTGAAGGAGCTCGGGATCACGAAGTGGTTGGCGTTCAGCGAGAGCACTTCGTAGTCGCTGGGGTGGGAGCCGGCCTGGCTGGCGACGCTGCCGTCGCCGTTGACGGCGGTCCCGAACAGTGCGGAGGTGCCAGGGGTGAAGCCGAACGGCGGCCTGCTGGCGGTGACCTGGGTGGTCAGCGTTTTGACCACCGGTTCGGCGCCGCCGCCTTCGATCGTGACTTTGGTCGTCAGCTCGTCGCCCTCTTCGGCCTGGACATCGACCGAGAACAGCATGTTGACGTTGCTCGTCACCGGCGCGTAGGTCCCTCCTTCGCCGCCGACGCAGGTCACTTCGTGGGCGGTGAATTCACACGGCGTATTCGGGTTGTTGCCTTCGCGCCCGAACTGGATGTAGGGGGGTTCTTCCAGTGGCGTGGCGACGGTGACCCCGTCCGGCAGCTCGGCCGTGACGGTGAAGATCCCCTGCGTCCGTTCATCGCCGATGTTGGTCGCCGAGATGTGGAAGTTCGGACCGGTTTCCCGCAGCGCTTCGGATTCGGGTGGGAAGTTGGTCGGGGTGCTGTTGACCTGCAGGGACCAGGCCGGCTGCGGCTCTTCCGCCGCCGACGCCACGGCGGCGCTCGCCAGCAGACAGGTCAGGGCCAGGGCCGCTGCGATCGCGACCCGGGTGGCGCGGCCGCGAAGGCTGCCGGTGTGGTCGTTGCGCTCGCTCATCGTTGGAATCTCCTTGCTCGTCGCGGCCGTCATCGATTGCTCCCCTGCTGGCGCTTGGAGCTTCCCTGCTTCGCTTTGTGGTGCTTCTTTTTGTGGTGCTTCTTCTTTTTGTGGTGCTTCTTCTTGTGGTGTTTCATCGGTTTCGGGTTGGCCGGTCCGGTGAAGGTGCTGGTCCCGGGAGACTCGCTCGCCGGCGCCGGCGTGACCGGCGGGCGGCAGGATTCGCCGCTGCAGATGCTCGGCGGCGGTGGGTTCTGGTAGGCGAACCCGCCGCCGACCCGGGCGTCGTAGATGTCGACCAGTTCGTCGCGGTCCTGCCCGACCAGGGGCTGGGTGGTGAAGAAGTAGGCGTCGTTGCCGCTCTCGCTGGAATCGGCGAAGAACGAGGGCTGCGGGCTGGTCCCGGTCGAGATCAGGTACAGGCAGCCGCCGTTCTGGTCGTCGGTCGTGCAGGATCCGGTTCCTTTCGCCTCCCACTCGTAGACGTCCTTGACGCCGTTGGTGTCGGTGCTGAGCAGTCTGTCGACCGACTCGAAGAACAGCCGGTTGCCGTCAATCGACAGGTTGCGGGTGTTCTTCCGGTTGAAGAAGTTGGGGGCCGTATAGCCGACGTGGATGCTCTCCAAGGTCCCCGGCCCCTGCGGGAGTTCGCCGCTCGGTGGACAGCTGATGCAGACGATCGGGCTCCCGCCATCCCGGTACCGGTAGAGCTCTTGAGTGCCATGGCTGTCGTAGCCGGTCAGGTTGTCTCTCGATGAGAAGATCAGAGTCGTGCCGTCGGCACTGACCCGGGAGATGTGGGCGTCATTTCCGATTCCCCCGTCCGACGTAGCGACGTTGTCCGACAGGTAGTTGTCCAGGTGCGCCACGAAGGAGATCGGCTCCGCTGCTCCTTCGCGCCAGAGGTAGATGTTGCAGCTGCTGATCGTCTCGTTCCCTTGGTTGCATACGGCCTCGGTTCCACCGGGGGCGAGGACGCCACCGGCGGAGAAGTAGATGGACGATCCGTCGCGGCTGATGCCCAGCACGCCGTTGACGTTGGCCCCGGCCTCCGCGGTGATATCGGTCAGCGTGTGGGTCTCGGTGTCGTAGCTGTAGAGCTCGTTGCTCGCCGGGGTGGCCGTCGAATCGTCCGTCAGCTTCTCGCCGCTCATGAAGTAGACCTTGGAGCCGTCTTCGTTTGCGGTGAGGAACTTCGCCCGCTGATGGCCGCCGGGGTCGGGCGTCGAGCGCTGCGAGGCGGAGACCTCGTAGGTGCAGGCCATCGCCGGTTCGGTGCATTCGTCCCCGCTCATCGCGCTCTGCGACTGGGTCGGGTTCGCCCGCACATAGAGATTGCCGGTCGCTTCTTCGCCGAAGAACACGTGCGAGCCGTCGGCCGAAAGGATGTTCAACTCCTGGGCGTACCACTGGTTTGCTTCGCCGCCTCCGACGTACCAGTCGTATCCACCGGCCCGGAACCCTTCTTCCGCCACTTCGCCGTTGTTGAACTGCGCGGCGCGGATGAACTGGCCGCTGGGGCGATCCCAGATGTAGAGGTTGGGGTAGCCGAATTCCGCGTCGCCGGGGCTCAGGGCCTCGTTGACCACGAACAGCGCCTGCTCACCGTCGGCGCTGCCGGCTTGGAATTCCGAGCCGACCTGGTAGCGATAGGACTGCGGGCTCTGGTACAGCTTCGTGTACTGCTTGGTGGCGGTGTCCTTTTCGAAGGTCGCGTTTTCGATCGAGGGGAAGGAGGCACCGACGTACTCAGTTGAGAGGTCGACGCTCAGGCCCTCCACCCTGGCGACCGATCCGAGTTTCGCCGCCGGCATCAGCCCCTGGGTCGACCAGCCGCCCGGGCCGCGCAGCGAGAGGAAGGTCGAGAGGTCCTGCCCGCCTTCGGCACCGGGGAGGCCGCCGAGGACGATGAAGGTGATTCCGTCGCCGTCGGGCGAGGTCCTGACTTCGTTGTGTTCGCCCTGGGCGTTGCCGCCGCTCTTGTCGACCGGGGTCGCCTGCTCGTAGACCCGGCCGTCCGGCAGACCCGGCGCCGATTCGGAGTAGGTGGTGAAGACCAGCTCCGGGCTGGTGGTGACTCCGCTGGCGTTCTCAGCGATCAGCCGCACGTGGTAAGTGGCTCGCGGGGGAAGGTCGGCGAGTTCCTGTTCGACTTCGACCGGGCTGGAACCGGCGCCGATCGATTCGCCGCCCGCGGGCAGCTCGGTCGCCGCGGCGAAGCCGGAAGCCTCGTAGTCGGCTTCGCTCACGTACTGGAAGCGGTAGGTGGTCTCCTCCCCGTTGGGGTTGATCTGAGCCTTGAAGATCGCGCTGGTCAGGGTCACCCCGGCGATCGACTCGCTTTCGATCGTCGGCCCCAGGGTCTTGAAGGTTTCGCGCAGGCCGACGCTGGTGCCGAGTTCGTTTTGCCCGGCGAGGCGGAATTGGTATTTGGTCCCACCGGGCAACCCCGTCAGGTCCGCGTGCACCGCCACGAAGGCGTTACCGGTTCCGATCTCGGCCGGCGTCTCGGCGCAGGGCACGGTCTTGCCGAGTTCTTCGGTCAGCCCGTATTCGAAGAAGCACTTTTCGAGCTCGATTCCTTCCGGGTTCACCGACCCGTTGAGGGTCGCCGCGTCGTCGGCGATGCCGGTGGCGGGATCGGTGACGAGGTTGACCGCGCCCGGGGTGCCGAAGTCGAGCATTTCACCGACGATCGAACCGTTTTCGTTGCTGCCGACGAGACGGAAGTAGTAGTAGGTTTCCTTTTCTAGGCCGGTCGCGGTGCCGGTGACCGCGGTGCTCGAGCTGCCGGTGAACGGGCCCGCCGGCGAGCAGGGGACTTCGCTCGCGCCTTCGAAGCCGTTCGAGAAGTAGTCCGAAAAGGACGTGTACTGGAAGGCGCAGGTCGCGTCCGGCCCGCCCGCCGCTCCGATCGTCCCGTGCAGGGTCGCCGTCGTCTTCGTGGCCTCGGTCGCCGCTTCGGTGGTCGTGTCCGGCACGAGCATCGTCGGTCCGTAGATCCGGACCTTGCTTTGAGCGCCGACGTAGACCTTGGTGGCGCCGCTGTTGACCGCGATCCCGCGCGATCCCGAGATTTCGCCGCCGGCGAAGCTGCCGATCTGGTTGCCCGAGGAGTCGTACTGGTAGACGGCGGTCTTCCGGTTGGCGTAGACGTCGTTGCTGCCGGCGGCGATCGCCACGGTGCTCGCCTGTTCGTCGATCTGCTCGGCTTCAGCATCGGCCAGCCCTTCCAGCTTGTAGAGCCCGGCCGAATAGTTGGCCGCGTAGACGTTTCCGAGCCCGTCGGCGGCGACGTTGCAGATCCCGTGTGCGACGGTGCCCGTGGTGGGGGACTGGTCCGCGGCAGTGGGAGGGTTCGCGGTCGGCGTGTACTGCCTGACGGTGGCGGGAAAGATGCTGGCGTAGAGGTTCCCCGAGGGGTCCGTGGCGACCCCGCAGGTCTCGCCCCCCTGGTCGATTTCGCCGAGCTCGGTGCCGCCCGCCGAGTAGACGTGGACGGCGCTGCCATTGTTGGCGATGTAGATGTCGCCGGCGGTGCCGCCCGGCGCTCCGGCCGGGGCCAGGGCGATCTGGAATTCCGCTTCTCCGAAGCCGCCTCCGACGCCGCTGATCGCGTTGCTGCCGGTGTCGGTGAAGTTCAGCGGTGCCCCGGAGGCGTCGAACTTGTAGACCTTCCGGGCGCCCGCGTCGTAGACGTAGGTGTCGCCGCTGGCGGGATCGACGGCGATCGAGCGGACCGCTTCGAAGCTTTCGCTGCCGCCGACGCCGTCTGGGCCGAAGGAGCCGACGAAGGGGTGGGTTTCAGCGCCTAGGGCCGGTGCGGCGCAGAGCGCGAGCAGCCCGGCGATCGCCAGGCAGAGCGTCGCCAGGAGCCGGGCGGAGCCGCGACCGGTCGCGGGCGCACCACTCCCGTCGCCGCCGCCGGAGCCGTCACGGGTGGCGGAGCTCCCACGCATGGATGAGCCGATGCCGGTCAACCGGCTCTCGGTCGATCGCAGGGAAGCTGCGCTCGCGTGGCGTCTCACGTATTGCCCTCCTTGGTCCCGTGCCCTGTTCAACGTCCAACTCGCTGCGCGAGCTCCCTGGCCGAAGTCAGTGGCGATTTTCTCTCCTGCCTGGAACCCGGGGCCATCCAGATGAGCCCGTTTTCCGAAGCCGGCGAAATAAGAACAGATGCGGACCAAGTTGTCAAACAACTCGTCACGAGAATTAAGGAGACAGAATGTCCAAAGTGCGATCAATGCCTTCTACAAAGCGGGGTCTAGCCAAAGCGACAACATCGGACTAGGATGAACTTCGAGTCGCACCCGTACCAGTTAAGGTTCTTTGAATGGCCACCCGAAGCAGGCCGCAGACACCGGGATATCGTCCGCCCACGATGGTGCAAACGCCGTGGGGGGATGCCAGTCAACTGAGGGAGAAACGGCTGCGGCCCGGCCGCGGCACTCCGCGCCAGGAGGCCGCCCGCAACCAGCGTGAGCGGCTCTTCGCGGCAATGGTCGCCACCGTCGACGAGAAGGGCTACGAGGCGACGACGGTCGCCGATCTGGTCGAGCTTTCCGGCGTTTCCCGCAGCGCCTTCTACCGCCACTTCGAGGACAAGCAAGCCTGCTTCCTAGCAGCGGTCGAGGAGCTGGTCTCGCCCACCCTGGAGAAACTCGGCGGCGACGAGAGCGCGACCCCCGGGGTCGAGCGGGCGAGGCAGGCTTTCGAGGAGCTAATCCGCCTGATCGTCTCCCAGCCCGCAGCGGCCAAGATGTGCATCGTCGAGGTTTATGCCGCCGGGGTAGAGGGCGCGGCGCTGGTCGACCGCTCGATGGACCAAGCGACGGAGCTGGCGGTGCGGATGCTGGCCCAGGTGCCCGAGCGCGAAGGCCTGCCGCGGGAGCTGGTGCGGGCGATCGTCGGCGGGATCCAGAAGGTGATCCACAAGCGCCTCTACCGGGGGCAGGAGCGGGAGCTGGTCGAGCTGGGACCGCAGCTGTGGGAGTGGCTGCTCGGCTACCCGGTTCCACCCGGGCCGCTGAAAGCGCTGCGGCGCCGGACCGTGAAAGCGCTGCCGTTCGAGGAGCGGCAGAAGCTCGCCAGCCCACCCGAGCGCATCCTCCGCGCCCTCGCCGCGGTCGTCGCCGAAAAGGGTTACCCCGACACCACCGTGGCCGAGATCGTCGAACGCGCCTCGACCTCGCAGCGGACCTTCTACGAACACTTCAAGAACAAGGAGGACGCGATCGTCGCCGCCCTCGACAGCGGCTCGGCCCACATGCTCGCCGCTGCCCTGCCGGCCTTCCGCCGCGCCCCCGACTGGCCGCACGCGGTCCACGACACCCAGGAAGCGATGTTCTGCTTCGGCGCCGAAGAGCCCGAGTACGCGCGGCTCGGCGGGGTCGAGATGTACGCGGCCGGCAAACGCGCGCTCGACCAGCGCGAGATCGTCACCGAAGGCATGGAGGGTCTGTTGGCCCCGGGCTACGAGCTGAAACCGGAGACCCCGCCGATCGCCGCCGAGGCGATCGGCGGCGCCCTCTACTCCCTGCTCTACGACCACGTCAACAAAAAGGGACCGGAGACGCTGCCGGACCTGGTGCCGACGCTGGTCTACGTCACCCTGGCGCCGTTCCTCGAGGCCGAGGAGGCCTACGAGGTGGCGGTCGGCTAACCGCTGCGGCTGGGCAGTAGCGCGGTGCCGCGGTCGACGGCGCGGTCCCAGTGGGCGCCGGCCCAGTCGGCGAGGCGATCGATTCGAGCGCGCAGGGGCGGAACCCAGAGGACCAGCGCCGCGGCGGAGCCGAGGGCGGCCCCGGCGAGGACGTCGCTCGGGTAGTGGACCCCGAGGCCGACCCGGCCGATCGCCAGCACCGTCGCGAAGCCGAGGGCGACCCAGCCCCAGCTGCGCTTGCGCAGCAGGATCGCGACGGCGATCGCAAAGGCCGCGGTGGCGTGGTCGCTGGGGAAGCCCGGGTCGGCGGCGTGGGCGGCGAAGAGGTGGACCTGGTGGGGTTCGGCGACGAACGGCCGCGCCCGGTCGACGAGTTCGGAGATCAGCTTCGCGGCGAGCAGGCCGAGGCCGGCGCTCAGCACCGCGGCGACCGCGGCCCGCCGCCAGGCGACGTTTCGCGCGCCGCGGGCCGCGAGGAAGACGACCGCGAGGGTGGCGACGAAGAGCGCCTCGGAGGCGTTGACGTAGAAGAGCAAAGGGTCCTCGACGCCGTCATGGCGGAAGAGGAATTCGTTCAGGGCGTGCAGCAGCGACGAGTCCACCGGCCGCACGCTGTCACAACTCCTTTACGCCAAGTTAAAGGCGGCCGTGCGACAGGTGTTCAGCCCAGAGCCAAGACAAGCGAGAGCGCCTCGTCCACCTCGCGCATCTCCTCGGGACTCAAGCGGCCTGCGAAGTCGTCGAGGCGACGCACGTCGAGCGCCCGCAACTGCTCGACCATCACGCGGGTTGGCTCGCCGCCGAGCTCCACTTCCGGTCGGAAGCTGGCCGCCAAGGCGCTGCGCGAGGTGGGCGCGACGAGTGCAGTCGAGAGGCCGAGCATCGCGTCCGCCTGCACGATGACTCCAAATCGTGGACCGCGCTGCTCGCGTCCGCCCCCCTTCGGCAGCCGGACCCGGTAAATGTCGCCGCGGGTCAATCTGGCCAGTCGGTAGCGACAGCATCCATATCTTCGGCGACCCGCTCCCGCGCCTCTCGATCCCTGGGATCGGCTGCCAGGCGGGCCACCTCGGCGGCGAGACCGGAGCGCCGTCGCTCACGTTCGGCGGTCTCGGAGATTGCCTGTCGCGCAGCCTCCGCTCGAGTGACGCCGCGGCTGCGAGCGATGTCCTCAAGAGCCCGGCGCCCCTCCTTGCCCAGGCGGAGCGAAAGCGGCTGCGATGAGGCGGAAGAAGCCATCGTCGAGGAGTGTAGCGCAGTATGCACTACAGCCTGACGCGCTGGCTCCTCTCTTTTAAGCCGGCGGCGGCTCGATCGCGAACAGGCGCCATTCCCCCGGCGCGCCCTTCAGCTTCTCGACCCCGCGCTCTTCGAACTCCAGCCCCGAGCCGACCACCAGCTCCCGCACGGTGCTGGAGACCAGCACCTCCCCCGGCCCCGCCAGCGCCCCGATCCGGGCGCCGATGTTGACCGCCATGCCGCCGACGTCGTCGCCGATCAGCTCGACCTCGCCGGTGTGGATCCCGGCGCGGACGTCGATCCCCAAGCCGGCGACGTCCTGCCGGACCGCGCTGGCGCAGCGGATTGCGCGGGCCGGGCCGTCGAAGGTGGCGAGGAAGCCGTCGCCCATCGTCTTCACCTCGCGGCCGCGGTGCAGGGCCAGCTGGTGGCGGACGGTGGCGTCGTGGCGCTCCAGCAGCGCCCGCCAGCGGCGGTCGCCGAGCTCCGCCGCTTTTTCGGTCGAGCCGACAATGTCGGTGAAGAGGATCGTCGCCAGCGCCCGTTCGGATTCGCTCGCGTTGCGGCTGCCGACGAGGAACTCCTCGACCTCGTCGAGCATTACGTCGAGGTCGCCGGAGAACGGCAGGTGGTCCTCGCCCGCCAGCTCGACGTAGCGGGCGCCGGGGATCTCGTCGGCCAGGTAGCGGCCCTGCGCGGCGGGGATCATCCGGTCCTCCGCCCGGTGCAGGACGAGGGTCGGGACGTCGATCGCCGGCAGGATCGCGCGCACGTCCATCTCCCGGTAGAGGTCCATCAGGGCGATCGCGCCGGAGGGGCTGGTCCCCTGGCGCAGCAGCCGCGCCCACCAGCGTTCGAACTCGTGGTCGCCGACCCGGCTCGGCGCCCAGACGTTGAGCGCGACCGCCTTGCCCCAGTCCCGCTGCACGACCGCGCCCCAGCGGTCCAGCGCCTCCTCGGGGATCCCCGGCGTGAAGCCCTCGGTTTCCAGCATCCGGGCGAAGGTCCCGAAGAGGATCAGCCCCGAGACCTTGCCGGGATAGGTCGCCGCGTAGAGGGTCGACATCGGGCCGCCCTCGGAGATGCCGAAGAGGGCAGGGCGCTCGAAGCCCGCCGACTCGATCACCGCTCCGAGGTCGTCCATCGACTCCTCCAGGGTCGGCGGCCGGCCCGTCCGGTCGGACAGCCCCTGCCCCCGCTTGTCAAACATCGCCAGCCGCGCGAAGGAGGTCAGGCGGCGGAGGAAGCGGGCGACCTCGGGCTCCTCCCAGAGCAGCTCGACCTGGGAGACGAAGCCGGGGACGAGGACGAGGTCGATCGGCCCGTCGCCGTGCACCTGATAGGCGATGCTGACGCCGCCCGAGCTCGCATAACGCGTATCCACTTCCATCCCGCCTGATCGTGACAGGCGGCCAGAGGCCTGCGCAAGGAAGGCCCCCGATCGGAATCGGCTCGAACATTTATCCAGGTATCCAGAGCTGGCGGTAGATTTGCCCGGCCCACTAGCCCGAAGGAGAAGGAAACGACATGCGATTTGATCTCAGCTCCCGTTCGAGCCTCAGGTTCAAGCTCGGCGCCGGCGTGCTGCTCTCCGCCATGACGCTGTTCGTGGCGATCCGGACCGGCGAGGCGACGGCCGGGAACGTCGGTTGCGACTCGGCGGCTTTGGTCGGCGCGATCGACGCCGCCAACGCAACTCCCGCCGCGGATGAACTGCAGCTGGCAAAAGGCTGCACCTACACGCTGACGGCGCGCAACAACTCCTTCTACGGCTTCAACGGCCTGCCGACCATCACCACGCCGGTGACGATCATCGGCAACGGGGCGACGATCCAACGCGATCCGAGCGCACCTTCCTTCCGTCTCATCGCGGTCGATTCGACCGGCTCGCTGAGGCTTGTCGGAGTCAACCTCCACAACGGCCTCGCCAAGGGCGGCAACGGCGGCAGCGACCGCGGCATCGAAGGCGCCGGCAACACCGATGACGGTGGTGGTGGCGGCGGCGGTGCCGGGCTCGGCGGCGCGATCTACAACAAGGGCGCCCTCACCGTCGCGGTCTCGACCATCTCCGGCAACGCGGCCCAGGGCGGCGACGGCGGTGCCGGTGCCGACAACAAAGGGGAAGACGGCGGTGGCGGTGCCGGCGGTGGCGGTCTCGGGGGCAACGGCGGCAACTCGGCCGCAGCCGACGACGGCGGTGCCGGCGGTGGCGGCTTCGGGGGCAACGGCGGCGCGGTCGGCGAGGACGCCGACACCGGCGCCGGCGGTGGTGGCACGGTCTCCGATGGCGGCTCCTCGGTTGAACCCACCTCAGGCCCCGACCAGCCTGGCCTCGGTGGGGCCCAAAACGGCGGCAACGGCGGCTCTGAGGTCAACGACGACGGCGATGCCGGCGGCGCTGGTGGTGGCGGCGGCGGCGCGGCCGACGAAGGCACCGGCGGCGCCGGTGGTATCGGCGGTGGCGGTGGCGGGGCCGGCGAGAACGACGAAGAAGACATCCCGACCTTCGGTGGCGCCGGCGGCTTCGGCGGCGGTGG
>Ga0164302_10000147_pt1 | contig 17367 bp, 17 predicted proteins | sample Whisoiple_202_MG_FD_109714 | JGI IMG/M metagenome (GOLD analysis project Ga0164302, IMG submission 109714) | Soil microbial communities amended with pyrogenic organic matter from upstate New York, USA - Whitman soil sample_202_MG | ecosystem: Environmental > Terrestrial > Soil > Agricultural... | reverse complement strand
GGGTGGGGCGGTTCAACGCCGAAGTCGCCGCCCTGGCAGAGAATCGGGGCCTGCCGCTCTGGAACTACTGGCGGCAGATGGCCGCGCCGTGGGTGCCCGCCCAGGGGCTGGGGGAAGACGGCGTGCACCCGAGCGCGCTCTGCCCGCCGTGCACCGCGATCGACTTCCGGCCGGAAGGCCTACAGCAGGGATACGCCCTGCGGAACCTCGGGGCGCTGCGGGTGCTCGATCGCCTCCGCCGCCTGGTCCCGCTCGGGGACGGTCGTTGGCGCCGTCGATCGCCGGGCGGCGCGGCGGCTGCGCGCGTTCCCGATCTGCCTGCGGCTCTCGCGCACCAGGGCGTAGCTGCCGAGCGCCAGTGCGAAGGTCCCGCTTACCGCCAGGCCCCAGCGGGCGGGGACCGCCAGCTCGGTGGTCGAGAGCGTGCTCTGCAGCGCGACGAGGAAAGGGATGTGGACGAGGTAGATCCAGAAGCTCGCGTCCGCCAGGTATCGCAGCACCCGCGACTCCTTGCGGACGTGGCGCGCCAGCACTCCCCAGATGCCGAAGAGGGTGAGCCAGCAGACGACGCCGACCGCGAACAGCGCGTAGATGCGCAGGGCGCCGATCTCGGCCAGGGCGCCCGGGGTGCCGGTGTTGCCGGTGAAATCGCCGTTGTTGTAGAAGAGCAGGAAGGCGGGCACGGCGATCAGGGCTCCGATGCCGAGCCGCACCCAGGCCCCGCGCTTCAGCTCCTCGATCAGGTTGCTCTGGCCGCTGAGCAGCCAGCCGAAGCCGAAGAAGAAGCCGAAGTAGGCGAACAGGGTCGGGGTCGGGATCAGCGAGTTGGACTCCGACCCGCCCGCCACCCAGCCCGTCTTGGTGGCCAGGATCGCGGCGCTGATCGCGGCCAGGGCCGGGACCGCCCACCACGACCTCATCAGCCGGCCGAAGCCAGCGGTGATGGCCGCCCCCAACCTTGGCGCCCGCTGGACCGCCAGCCAGATCCCGATCGCGAGCAGCGAGATGATTAGCAGATAGGAGATGAACCACAGGTGCCGCGGCGTGAAGTTGAAGATGTTCGCCAAGTCCAGTTCCCGCTTCGCCGGCAGTTCGCCCTTGCGCGGCCAGAGCGCCGCCGCCTCGATGACGAAGAAGTTGGCCAGCGGCACCACCGTCAGCATCCCGACCACCAGCGGCACGCCGAGCCGGCGGAACCGGGCCCGGACCTGGCGGGCGGCGGTGGACCGCCGCAGCGCGCTGGCGGCGAGGAAGCCGGAGATGGCGAAGAACAAGGGCATGTGCCAGGTGTGGACGAACCAGACGGCGGCGTCGACAATCCTCGGGTCGCCGTCGCCCTTCTGGACGTAGCGGGCGGCGTGGTAGGGGATCAGGAGGAGGATCGCCGAGACCCGGATCGCGTCCAGGTGGTGACGGCGCTGATTCACGCTCGTGGCCAGCCCGGTCGGCGGTACGCCGTTGCCGTTGACAGCCGTCAACGGGCCCTCCTGGAAGGTGAGTGCCTCATCTAGGCGGGCTCGAGAGGCAGCCATACCTCGAGCAGGGTGCCGGCACCGCGGCGACTGGAAAGCCGGAAGGCCATGCTGAGCGCGCCGATGATCGACAGCCCGGCGTGGAGACTGGCGGAGCGCCGGGCGGTGCGGGAGCCGATTCCGGGGCCGAAGTCCCGGATGGCGAGGCAGAGCTCGCCGTCCTCGACATGGGCGCTCACCTCGATGCATCCGGTCGCCGCGCCGACGTAGGCGTGCTTGATCGAGTTGCCGCAGGCCTCGGTGACGACCGTGCGAGCGTTCTCGACGCCGGTTGCCGTCATGCCGATCGCGTCGGCGTATTCGGCCAACTCTGCCCTGATCGGCGCCATCTGCTCGGCTCGCGCCGGAACTCGGATACTCAGTGCGGCAGCCGGCATCATGCGGCCCCTTCCACATCCTCGTGAAATGCTCAGCTACCCCGCGCCCCCCGGGGGGAAACGGTGGTGCCACCACCGCGCCCCGCTCGGAGCCAAGACCCAGATGCTGAGGAGAAGCTCCTCGCCTGCGTGAAAGGCGGCCCCTACACCGAGGTCGAGTCTTAGAAGACGCGCCGGAACAGGTAAATCGCTAGCAGGATGAGGATGATGATGATGAGGATGGTGACGATGCTCATTGCTCTCCTTTGGTCGGGTTCAGATGCTCCGCCCGTTCTTCCCCCGGAGGGCTGTAGGTCAAACTTCCCGATCTTTGAGCGTGCTGTGCGGCGGCTGTCCCCCCGGGTCGCCGGGGGGACGCTGGCCCAGAGCTTCGAGCTGCTGCCGGAGCGGGTGCTGCTGCGCTCTCAGGTGTGATTGGGGCCGTCGTCGGCTCCGCCACCACCGCCGCCCTGGTCGTCGCCTCCGCCACCTCCGCCGCCGCCCTGCGGCTCGACCTGCTTGGCGACGAGCCCGTTGGACGTCGACTGCGCTTCGACCTCGACCTTCATTCCCTTGTGGAGGGAGCCGAAGCCTGCGATCCGGTCGAACTTGGTGGTGCTGTTGACCTTGATGCGGACCGTGCCGCTCTGGGTCGAGAGCTTGAAGGTGCGGTTGTCTGAGTTCTTCGAGACAACGGTTCCGTCGATGTGCCGCAGCGCGGCCTGGGCCGGCGCGGCGACGAGGCCCACCGCCAGCGCCCCGGCCAACACGACCGTGGCGAGTAGGGCTGCTCTTCCTCTGATCATCTTCTGCCTTTCCTTGGGGTCCTTTCGCCGGGATACGGGTCCCCGCGGAGCCGGGTTCAGCCCCCGGGTGACAGTTGCTCCAAAGCCCGGCGGCTAGCGGCGCCGCTGCCAGTTGGGCCGCAGGTAGGCCTCCTCGAAGCCGGCCTTGAGGATGTTCCGGTAGCTGGCGGAGGGGCGGTCCGGCACCCGCTCGCCGGTCTCGACCAGGAGCGTGTGGCAGCCGGCCTCGGCGGCGTCGACGATGCGGCGGCGCAGGAGCGCGGTCTGGCAGCCGCGACCGCGCGCGGCCTCAAGCGTGGCGCCGATCCCGAGCTCGGCGACCCCGTCGTCGATCACCATCGCCCCGCAGCCCTGCGCCTCGCCGTCGACGCGGGCGACGTAGCAGCGCCAGCCGTCCCGTCCCGGCAGATGGGCGAAGAGCTCGGCGCCCCAGGCCGGCATGCCGAAGCCGAGCGCGGCGATCGTCCCGAACGGCTCCTGGTCTGGCGAGGTCACCTCGACCACCTCGACCCCGTCGGGGGCGGGGAAGCGGGGTGGGTGCGGGTCGCGGACGAACTTCATCCAGGCGTAGGTCAGGTCGAATCCCTGGGCGCGCAGCCACTCCTCCGCCGCGGCGCTGCCGGGCAGGCCTGGGGTGACCGATACGTAGGGGGCCGATCGCTCCTCGGCCCAGGCGATCGCCGCTTCGAGGTCGGTTCGCTCCGGGGCCTCGGCGGCGCCGAGAACGAGGTTCAGCATCCCGACCTGGCCCAGCGCTCTGACAGCCGTCACCTGGATCGGGCCGAACTCGCGCACCTCGACGCCATGCTCGACTTCGACCTCGGCCGGAACCGATTCCCAGATCTCGCGCCAGAAGCGTCGGTCCACCCGGTCCAGCGCGGCCGAGTCGTAGGGGACGCCGCTCTTGGTCGTGCCGGTGGCCATCGGTCATCAGCATAGGCTGAAGGTGATGAGCGACGGGCGAGGAACCGAGGCGGTCCCGGGCGATCAGGTGATCGTCCTCTTCGGGGCGACCGGGGACCTGGCGAAACGCAAGCTGCTGCCGGGGATGTTCCACCTCGCGCAGGTGGGGCTGATGCCGGAGCGGTTCCGGATCGTCGGCGCCGCGCGCGGGGAGCTCGGCGAGGATGAGTTCCGCGACCTCGCCCGCGACTCGATCTTCGGCTCGGGTCGCAAGCCCGAGGACCCGGCTGCCTGGGAGCGGTTCAGCGACTCGCTGCGCTTCGCTTCGGTCGGCGACGGCTTTGAGGCTCTTGGGGTCGAGATCGGGCGGGCGCGCGAGGAGCTGGGGGAGGGGGCCGGCCTCCTGATCTACCTCTCGCTACCCCCACAGGCGGCGGCGGGGACGGTCGCGGGTCTGGGCGAGCTTGCTCTCGGCGCCGGCGCCAAGGTAATCACCGAGAAGCCGTTCGGCACCGACCTCGACTCGGCCCGCAAGCTCAACAGCCGGCTGCACGAGGTCTTCGCCGAGCACTGCATCTTCCGCATCGACCATTACCTGGGGCGCGAGGCGGTCCAGAACCTGCTGGCGCTGCGCTTCGCCAACGGCATGTTCGAGCCGGTCTGGAACCGCAACCACATCGACCACGTGCAGATCGATATCCCGGAGACGCTCTCGATCGAGATGCGCGGCTCCTTCTACGAGGAAACCGGCGCCTTTCGCGACATGATCGTCACGCATCTGTTCCAGGTCCTCGGCTTCGTCGCGATGGAGCCCCCGGTCTCCCTCGACGCAAAGCCGCTGGGTGTCGAGCGCGAGAAGGTCTTCGAAGCGATGCCGCCGCTGCGCCCGGAGAACGTCGTCCGCGGCCAGTACGGGGGATACCGCGAGGAGGACGGCGTCGCCGCCGACTCCGACACCGAGACCTTTGTCGCCGTCAAGACCTTCGTTGACAACTGGCGCTGGGAGGGGGTGCCGTTCTACCTGCGCTCGGGCAAGCGCCTGGCCGAGAGCCGGCACCTGCTGACGGTCGCCTACAAGCAGCCGCCGCGGCGGATGTTCCCGCTCGACTGCGACCAAATCGCCGAGTCCTTTGGCCATGACCACCTCACCTTCGAGCTCGGCGACCCCGGCAGCATCTCCGCCTCCTTCCTCGCCAAGGTGCCGGGGCCGCGGATCCAGCTCGGCGAGGCCCACATGCGCTTCAGCTACGCCGACACCTTCGGCGGGCCCGACGAGGCGCTCGACTCCTACGAGCGCCTGATCCACGACGTGATGCTCGGCGACCGCACCCTGTTCACCAGCTCCGAGGCGATCGAGCGGCTGTGGGAGATCTCCGAGCCGGTGCTGGAGGACCCGCCGCCCGTCACCCCCTACGAGGCCGGCTCCTGGGGGCCGCAGGAGGCCGACCGGCTGATCGCCCCGCGCCACTGGCACCTGCCCAACGACCACGTCTGAGCCCATGGCCCCGAGAACGGAAAAGGGCCCCGTTACAGGGGCCCTTTGTCTCCGAAGGACGTACCACCAGAGGGTTTTAAGCCTCTAGCTCGTCGGTCCTCAAGCTTTTGAAGATGCCCCCAATGAACACCGGGGGCTTAAGAAAGTTGCACCGGTTGCATCGGCACTTGCAGGGGAACCTTTAGCCACCCGCCGCCGTTCTCCTGCCCATTGCTAGATTCCGCTCTCCCGGGCGTTTAGCTCAGTTGGGAGAGCGCCAGCTCGACAAGCTGGAGGTCACTGGTTCGAGCCCAGTAACGCCCACTCGGAGACGGTGGCGAAGGGAGGGGTCTCGCGCGATGCTCTACTGGCCCGGGGTCGACAGATGGCCTCCGTCCAAGCAGGTGGTCATCGGGGCGATCGTGATGGCGTTCGTCGTCTTCCCGATCGCACTGCTGCTCGGCGTTGTCGGCCAGGTGATTTACGGTGCCCTCGTCGTCGTCGCGATCGTCCTGGGAATGCGCGCGCGGCTGAGGTACATGAGCGTCCGGGCCGAGGAACTCAGGCGGGCAGGGCCGGACGACTAGCGCGGATGGGTCTACAGCAGGGTTTGTATTGCGCGACTAGGCTCGCGCAATCAGGCGCTCGTGGATCCAACTCTCGCTGCTCGCCCTTACCGCCGCGGCGTTCCTGTTGGTCCCGGCCGGATCGGCTTCGGCCGTCGACTATGACTGCTCCGACTTCTCCACCCAGGAGGAAGCGCAGGAATATCTGCTGCCCGGCGATCCCTATGGGCTCGATGGGGACAACGACGGTGTTGCCTGCGAGGACCTGCCTTCGGGTGGAGGAGGCGGGGGTGGAGGTGGTGGCGGTTCGGTCAAGCCCGCCCCGCCGCCCGAGCCGCCGAAGTTGGAGAAGTCCGTGGCGAGGCGAATCGCATGGGCCAAGGCTCGGAGCTTCGACAGGCATCACGCCCAGGTCCGCGGCGTCGCCTTCGAAGGCTGCTCGCGGCGCTCCAAGTATCGAATCGGCTGCCAATTTTCGGTCGATGGCAAGACCGCCAGTTCGGAAACGAATTGTTCCTTGCGAGTGAAGGTGCGGGGTGAAGGGAACCTCGCATCAGGAAAGCTGCGCGCGCACTGCCATCACGATCGAGTCCTCTCCCTTCCGCGTGCGCGGGCTGCGCTACAGCGGGAAGCCTCGCGGATCGCTGAACGGCCTGTGGAGCCGTACAACATCGAACGCCTGAGCACCATCAGCGTCTACGGGCAGGCTTACTGGGTGCGTGATCCCGCCACCCGCGAAAATTGCACGCTGGGAATGAGCGCGGTGCTCCTTGGTTCGGGCGAAATCGAAGTGCGGACGCGATCGCTCGACTGCACGAAGCCGGGCGGGCCTGTCGACCTGCAGTGAGGTCCCGGCCGCGGCCGGGACCTCGTGGAGTGCTCAGACGCCGGCCGGCAGCTTCACCTCGGTGAGGCGGAGGCTGTTGCCGGAGGGGTCGCGGAAGCCGCAGTCGATGCCGTAGGGGCGCTCCTCGGGGGCTTCGGTGAACTCGACGCCTCGGTCGCGGAGCTGCTCGTAATCGGAGCGGCAGTCGTCGGTGGTGAGGAAGACGGTGCCGGCGAAGCCCTTGGCCATCAGGGCCTCGACCTGCTGGGTGGTGTCCTCGTCCATCATCGGCGGCCCGGGGACCGCCATCAGGACGATCGCTACGTCCTCCTGGCCGGCGGGGCTGACGGTCAGCCAGCGGAAGTCGCCCATCTCCGGCAAGGTGACGTCGGAGCGGACCTCCATGCCGAGCTTCTCGGTGTAGAAGGCGAGGGCCTCGTCCTGGTCGTGGACCCAAAGCTGTGCGTTTGCGATCTTCATCGTGTTCTCCTGGTCTCGGAATTGACTCGGGGCGATGCTAGGTCCGAGCCGCGGGGCTGTCTTCTCGAATCGTGCGGTGTTGGGGGCGGGCGTAGGCGCGGACAATGCAGCCCGGGACGCGAGCCTGGCTGGAGGCGGGCGGATAGGTGGCGCGGTATGCGGTCGGCGTCATCCCGAACATGCGCTTGAAGCTGGTCGTGAACGAGCCGACGCCCTGGAGGCCCACCTCGAGGCAGATCTCGGCCACCGAGTAGTCGGTGTTGCGCAGCAACGCGGCGGCCCGCTCCAGGCGCCTCGTCATCAAGTAGACGTACGGCGACTCGCCGAAGGTGCGGCGGAACTCGCGGCTGAAGTGCGCCTTGGAGAGGCCGGCGGCGCGGGCGAGGTCATCGACCTCCAGCGGCTCGGCGTAGCGCGCGTCGGCGAGGTCCCTGGCGCGGAGCAGATGGCGAGCGGGAGGTGCGGAGGCCACCGACTCAGTCTAGGCTCGCGGGTCTCGTGATCGGGACCTATGCAGCGGTGGCGGCGATCTGCGTTTCGTCGCTGGCGATCGGGCAGGCGGCGATCGGGCTTTGCGGGGCGCGTACTTGGTCGTGGCTTTCGCCCGCGGTCGGGTTGGCGCTGCTCTGCGCGGTCTGCTGGGGGACGGTGCGGCTGCCGGGCGACGGGGTGGTGTCGGCGGTCGTCGTCTTGGTGCTCACGATCGCATCGGTGGCGTGGTGTGTCGCTTTCCTCCCGCACGGGGGGGAAGAAGGCGACATCGACGCAGGAGGGGCGCTTCGCGCGGGCTGGCCGGTGGCGCTGGGGGCGCTGCTCGCGGCCTCACTGCCGTTCGCGGTCGAAGGCCACTTCGGGATCCTCGGCACCAGCTTCAACCCGGACATGTCCCAGCACCTGCTGGCAGCCGACCGCCTCGCCGAAGGCCACTCATCCCAGCTCCTGAACCAGGGCTATCCCCTCGGTCCGCACTCCATCGTCGTCGCCCTCAACAAGGGCCTCGGCATCGGCCTCGTCCAGGGCTTCAGCGGCCTCACCATGTCGGTAGCAATCCTCGCCTCCCTCACCGCCCTTGCCGCCTTCCGCGAGCTGCCCGCCATCCCCAGAACGGCCGGAGCCCTCCTAGTAGGCCTCGCCTACATAACCGCCTCCTACTTCGCCCAAGGCGCCTTCAAGGAGACGATGCAAGCCCTCTACCTCCTCGCCTTCGTCCTGGCGTTGAGAGAGGCGGATCGAACCTGGGTGTCGCATCAGCTCCGCTTCGTACCTGCAGCCCTAATCGCCGTCGGCTCCATCTACACCTACAGCTTCCCGAGCCTCATCTGGCTAGGTCCAGCCCTCGTCCTGTGGCTTCTAGGCAAAGCGTTCTTTGCCGCGGGTGGCGCCGATTTGGGGGACCACCCCTCGCCAGTTGCGAGGGGTGGTGGGACCAAATCGGGGACAGGACCCGCGGCCCGAGCGCTTGGTCTCGCACTTGTCGTTTTCGCAGTGCTCACCCTCCCCGAGCTAGGCCGCATGCTCGACTTCCACAGCTTCGAGACCTTCGACCCCAACGGCCCGGGCCTAGGCAACCTCTTCGGCCAGATCTCTCCCTTCGAGGTCCTCGGCATCTGGCCCTCGGGCGACTTCAGGCTGGCACCGGGCGACGGAGCGGTGTCCGCTGCTGCCTATTACCTGGGGATCGCCTTTGGCCTGGCGCTCCTCGCCTACGGCCTCGTCCAGCTCTGGCGCCGCCGCGAGACCGCGATCATCGCCGGCGTCGGCGCAGCCGCCCTCGCTTACGCAGCCGCCCGCGTCGGCGGCACGCCTTACACGGCCGCCAAGGCAATCGAGATCGCGGCGCCTCTCGTAGCGCTCACGATTCTCCTGCCATTGCTCGACCCAAGGCGCCTTAGTGAACCCGGGGTTGACTTAGGCGCCTTATGGCGCTCGACCGATCGAGCAGTCGCGCCTCTTTTCGTATGCGCCGCTGGCCTCTGCTCGCTCCTCGCCCTCGCCAACGCGCCCGTCGGCCCGACCTCCTACTCCTCGAAGCTGAGCGAGTACCGCAAGCAGGTCGGCAAAGGGCCGACCCTCGTCTTCGCCTCGCCGCAGTTCCTCGACGAGGAACACGGAGAACCGTTCCTTGCCTGGGAAATGCGGGGCGGTCGCGTCTGCATCCAGTCGAGCGACGAGAACAAGGTCCCACCGGGGGTGCGGTTCGTGGTCCGCGACGAAGACGGTTGGACTCTGACCAGGGTCCGGCGTCCGCTCCCCGGCAAGAGCCCCTGCCCGCTCGTCGCCGAACGCCAGGCGCGGCAGGGACCCGCGCGCTGAGTCCCTCCACCGGTGGCCGCACATCCACCGGTGGCCGTGCTTCCACCGGTTCGGGTTCCACGTACCATTGCCCCGCATGGAGGCCGCGACCGAGAAGACCATCGTCACCCTGCCCGACGGCAAGCCGCTGGAGCTGCCGGCGGGGGCGACGGGCGCCGACGCGGCTGCCGCGATCGGCCCCGGCCTCGCCAAGGCCGCGCTGGCGATCAAGGTCGACGGCGAGCTGCGCGACCTGGCGGCGCCGCTCCCCGCTGGCGGCGGGGAGGTGGCGATCCTCACCGACCGCGATCCCGAGGCGCTGGAGCTGATCCGCCACGACGCGGCCCACGTGATGGCCGAGGCGGTCACCGATCTCTATCCCGGCACCAAGGTCACCATCGGCCCGCCGATCGAGAACGGCTTCTACTACGACTTCGAGTTCCCGGCCGGGACCAAGATCACCGAGGAGGACCTGCCGAAGATCGAGGCGGCGATGCAGGAGCACATCGGCGCCGACGAGGAGTTCTCCCGCCGCGACGTCCCCGCCGCCGAGGCGATCGAGCTCTTCCGCTCCCAGGACCAGGGCTTCAAGGTCGAGCTGATTGAGGACCTCGTCCGCGACGAGGGCGTCGAGACCGTCTCGCTCTACCGCAACGGCCCCTTCGAGGACCTCTGCCGCGGCCCGCACGGCCCCTCGACCGGCCGCATCAAGGCGATCAAGCTCAGCTCGGTCGCCGGCGCCTACTGGCGCGGGGACGAGCAGCGCGAGAGCCTGACCCGGATCTACGGCACCGCCTTCTTCTCGAAGAAGGACCTCGTGCAGCACCTCGAGCGCCTCGAGCAGGCCAAAGAACGCGACCACCGCCGCCTCGGCCCCCAGCTCGGCCTCTTCATGCTGCGCAAGGAGGCGCCGGGGATGCCGTTCTGGCTGCCGAACGGGACGACCCTGCTGCGGACGATCGAGACAGAGGTCCGCGACCAGCTGCGCAAGCGCGGCTACCAGGAGATCGCCACGCCGCAGGTGATGGACGAGGCCCTCTGGCACCGCTCGGGGCACTGGGACAACTACAAGGACGACATGTACTTCATGGAGGACGACGACCGCCGCTACGCGCTGCGGCCGATGAACTGCCCCGGCGCCTGCCTCGTCTACTCCGCCGACCGCCACTCCTACCGCGAGCTACCGCTGCGCCTTGCCGAGTTCGGGCGCGTCTCCCGCAACGAGCGCGAGGGCGTCCTCCACGGCCTGCTCCGCGTCCGCGCCTTCACCCAGGACGACGCCCACGTCTACTGCACCGAGGAGCAGGTCGGCGACGAGGTGGCCTCGATCTGCGAGGCGATCGACGAGCTCTACGGCCGCTTCGGGTTCACCGACGTCCACGTCGAGCTCTCGACCCGGCCGGAGAAGTCGATGGGCAGTGAGGAGCAGTGGGCGAAAGCCGAGGCGGCGCTGGCCGAGGCGCTCGACAGCCAGAACCGCGAGTACACGCTGAACCCCGGGGACGGCGCCTTCTACGGGCCGAAGATCGACTTCCACGTCACCGACGCGCTCGGCCGTTCCTGGCAGTGCGGCACCTGCCAGCTCGACTTCCAGATGCCCGAGCGCTTCGAGCTCTACTACACCGGCACCGACGACGCAGCCCATCGCCCGGTGATGATCCACCGCGCCTTGCTCGGCTCGATGGAGCGCTTCGCCGGGATCCTGATCGAGCACTACGCCGGCCGCTTCCCGACCTGGCTGGCGCCGGTGCAGGCGATCGTCCTGCCGATCTCCGACCGCCACAACGATTACGCCCGGCGCGCCTTCGAGCAGCTGCGCGAACTCGGCGTCCGCGTCGCCGTCGACGACCGCTCCGAGTCGGTCGGCAAGAAGATCCGCGACGCCGAGACGGTCGGCCGCTACCCCTACATGCTGGTCGTCGGCGACCGCGAGGAGGAGAACAGTGCGGTCTCCGTCCGCTCCCACGCTGAGGGCGATCTGGGGGAGATGGCACTGGCCGATTTCGCCGCCCGCGTCGAGGCCGAAATGGAGCAACGCTGAGCGGCCGGTTTTACGAACCGCCGTTCTGTCTCTATACTGCGCCGAACTTGATCGCTGGCACGCAAAACCACCGCCGCTCCTGAGCGCCCCGTGCCCGTCCACCGTCTCGTCCTCTTGAAGTCCCAAGCTCGATAGTGCCGGTCCCGCGTAGGTTTGATCGGCGCCCTCCGGAGCGCGACACGACTCGGATCAACGAGCGCATCCGCGTGCCGCAGGTGCGCTTGATCGGCGCCGACGGCGAGCAGCTCGGCATCGTCGAGATCAACGACGCGCTGAAGCGCGCCCAGGAGGCCGACCTCGACCTCGTCGAGGTGGCCCCCGGCTCGAAGCCGCCGGTCACCCGCCTGCTCGACTACTCGAAGTACAAGTACGAGCAGGAGCAGAAGCAGAAGGCCGCCCGCAAGCACCAGCAGCAGGTCAACATCCGCGAAATCAAGCTGCGGCCGAAGATCGCGACCCACGACTACGAGACCAAGAAGGGCCACGTAGAACGCTTCCTCAAGCACCGCGACAAGGTCAAGGTGACGATCATGTTCCGCGGCCGCGAGCAGGCCCACCCCGAGCGCGGCCGCGACCTGCTGAACAAACTCTTCGAAGACCTCGACGGGCTGGCGACGATCGAGTCGGCGCCGCTGCAGGAAGGGCGCAACATGAGCATGCTGCTCGGCCCGAGCAAAGAGGTCGACAAGGTCATCGGCGCCGAGCAGGGCGACGAGGCCGCGGCAGGGGACGACGCCGCAGCCAGCGATGACACCGCGGGCGACGACGCCGCGGCCGCTAGCTGAGCAGCGCGTCGGCGATCCGCTCGGCGGCGCGGCCGTCCCAGAGCGGCGGCGGGCCCGGCGGCGTCAGTCGTCCCTCGGCGAGCAGGGCCGGAATGCGAGAGATCGCGGCCGGGTCGAGGCCCAGCAGAGTGTTGGTCCCCGAGGTGACGGTCACCGGCCGCTCGGTGTTGTCGCGCAGCGTGAAGCAGGGGACGCCGAGGTAGGTCGTCTCCTCCTGGATCCCGCCGGAGTCGGTGAGCACGGCGCGGGCGTCGGCGATCAGCGAGAGGAAGTCGAGGTAGCCGAGCGGGTCGGTGAGGAGCAGGCCCGGGTGGTCGGGGTCGAGGCCCTCCATCATCTTCCGGGTCCGCGGGTGGACGGGGAAGACGACCGGCATCTCCTGTGCGAGGGCGACGAGCCGGGCGACCGTCTCGCCGAGCAGCGGGCCGTCGACGAGGGCGGGGCGGTGCAGCGTCACCAGTAGGTAGGAGCCGGGCTGCAGGCCCAGGCGCGCGGCGGAGCCGGCGGCGCGGAAGCGGTCTTCGAGCGCGACCAGGGTGTCGATCATCGTGTTGCCGACCATGTGCATGCGCTCGTCCGGGATGCCTTCGGCGCGGAGGTTGGTGACCGCCTCGGGGCTGTGGAGGAAGAGCCACTCGGCGAAGCGGTCGGCGACGATCCGGTTGACCTCCTCGGGCATCGTCATGTCGAAGCTGCGCAGGCCCGACTCGACGTGGGCGACCGGGATCCCCATCTTCACCGCGGTCAGCGCCGCCGCCAGGGTCGAGTTGACGTCGCCGGGGACCACCACCAGGTCGGGCCGCTCGTCGGCGAGGACCGGCTCCAGCCGCTCCATCGTCCGCGCCGTCTGCGCCGCGTGGCTGCCGGAGCCGACCTCAAGCATGTAGTCGGGCGCCGGCACGCCCAGCTCCTCGAGGAAGACCTCGGACATCAGCCGGTCGTAGTGCTGGCCGGTGTGGACGATCGCGTGTCGACCCTCGGGGTGGCGGCGGCGCAGGGCGCCGATCACCGGCGCGGTCTTGACGAAGTTAGGTCGGGTTCCGACCACGTAGAGGATCCGCATCGCGGCGCCAGCGTACTTGTGGGCCAGGCGTCTGCTTCAATACCGGACCCGTGCCGAAGATGAAAACCCATTCGGGCGCCAAGAAGCGCTTTAAAAAGACCGCCAGCGGCAAGCTCCGCGGCCGTCGCGCCTACTCCAGCCACATCCTGGAGAAAAAGTCGCCGAAGCGGAAGCGGAAGATGGCCAAGCCGGTCGACATCGCGCCCAGCGACCAGAAGAAAGTGCGGACTCTGCTCGGAGGCGGCAAGTGAGCCGCGTCAAGCGCTCCGTCCACGCGCGCAAGAAGCGCCGCAAGGTGCTGAAGGAAGCGAAGGGCTACTTCGGTCGCAAGCACTCCTCCTACCGCTTCGCCAAAGAGCAGGTGCAGCGGTCGGGGATGTACGCCTACCGCGACCGGCGCAACAAAAAGCGGACCTTCCGCCGGCTCTGGATCACCCGCATCAACGCCGCCGCGCGGCTCGAGGGCATGAGCTACTCGGAACTGATGCACGGCCTGAACAAAGCCGAGGTCGAGGTCAACCGCAAGATGCTGGCCGAGATCGCCGTCCACGACCGCGACGCCTTCCGCCGATTTGTGGAGCTAGCCCGGGAGGGTGCGGCCGCCTAGCGGCACACCGACATTCCTCTCTCCCGGGCGGGCCGAAATTTCGGCCCGTTTTTTATTTCTGCTGATGATCGAAAGCCAACAAAACGAGAAGCTGAGACTGGTCCGCAAGCTGCGCGAGCGCAAGTACCGCGAGCGCGAGGGGCTGTTCACGACCGAGGGCGAGGACCTGCTCGAAGCCGGGCGGCGGTCGGGGGCCGAGCCGCGCTTCGTCCTCGTCGTCCCCGGTGCGGGCTTGGAGGGCATCGAGGTGGAGCCGGGGCTGCTGGCGGAAGCCTCGACGCTGGGGTCCGGGACGCGCGTGATCGCGGTCTGGCCGGCGGCCACTGTGGAGCGGCCCGTCGCCCCCTGCGTCTACCTCCACCGCGTCGGCGACCCCGGCAACGTCGGGACGATCATCCGCAGCACCGACGCCCTGATCGGCGGCTCCGTCGTCCTTGGCCCCGAATGCGCGGACCCGTTCTCGCCGAAGGCGGCCCGGGCGAGCATGGGCTCGGTCGTCGCCCGGCCGCCGATGCAGGCCGGGGTGGAGGCGACCCCGGAGCCGCGGGCGGCGCTGGTCGCCCACGGCGGCGACGGCCTCGAGGCGCTCGACGGCGCCGCCACGTTCTGCCTCGGCGCCGAGCGCGAGGGTCTGCCCGACGAGGTCGTCGCGGTCTGCGAGCGGAAGGTCACGATTCCCCTCCGCGAGGGCGGCCCGGAGTCCCTCAACGTCGCCGCCGCGGCTGCGATCGCCGCCCAGCGGATATCTTCGCTCGCCATGCGGGAGGTGCAGCCGGATGCTTGAGCGGATCGAGGCGATCAGGGCCGAGGCCGGCGCTGCGATAGAAGGCGCCGGCAGCTCCGCCGAGCTGGAGGAGCTGCGGGTCCGCTACCTCGGCCGCAAAGCCGAGCTGACCGGCGTCCTGCGCGGGATCGCCGAGCTGCCGCAGGAGGAACGCGGCCCCGTCGGCGGGGCCGCCAACCGCGCCCGCAAGGAGCTCGAGGCGTTGCTGGAGGCGAGCGCGGAGCGGCTCGACGCCAGCGAGCTGGAGGCGAAGCTCGCCACCGACCGCGTCGACGTCACCCTGCCCGGGGCGCCGCCGCGGCCGGTCGGCCACCCGCACCTGATCGCCCGCACCACGCGGCTGATCGAGGACACGATGGTCGGCCTCGGCTACCACGTCGCCGAAGGCCCGGAGATCGAGCACGACTACTACAACTTCACCGCGCTGAACCACCCGCCGGGCCACCCGGCGCGGATGCTCCAGGACACCTTCTACGTGCAGTCGCACCCCGACGTGCTGCTGCGTACCCACACCTCGCCGATGCAGGTGCGCTCGATGGAGGCCAAGCCGCCGCCGATCTTCGTCGTCGTCCCCGGCAAGGTCTACCGGCGCGACTCCGACGCCACCCACAGCCCGATGTTCCACCAGGTCGAGGGGCTGGCGATCGCCGAGGGGCTGACCCTCGCCGACCTGCAGGGGACGCTGCTGGCGATGTGCCGGGCACTGTTCGGGGCCGAGCGGGAGCTGCGCCTGCGGCCGCACTTCTTCCCCTTCACCGAGCCGAGCGTCGAGGTTGACGTCTCCTGCTTCCAGTGCGGCGGCAGCGGCGAGCTGGCCGGCGGCGAGCGTTGCAACCTCTGCAAGGGCCAGGGCTGGATCGAGATCCTCGGCGCTGGCATGGTCGACCCCAACGTGCTCGGCTTCGTCGAAGGCCACGGCTACGACGCCGAGCGCGTCCAGGGCTTCGCCTTCGGGATCGGGGTCGAGCGGGTGGCGATGCTGCGCCACGGCGTCCCGGACCTGCGCCGCTTCTTCGACAACGACGTGCGGATGCTGGAGCAGTTCTCATGAGAGTTCCTTACTCCTGGATGAGCGAGTACTGCGACCCGGGGATGGACCCGGCCGCGCTCGCCGACCGCCTGGTGATGACCGGGACCGAGGTCGAGCGGCTGGACACGATCGGGCCGCCCGCGGCCGACGGGTTCGTCGTCGGCAAGGTGCTCGAGCGCGAACAGCACCCGAACGCCGACCGGCTCAGCGTCTGCAAGGTCGACACCGGCGACGGCGAGCGGACGATCGTCTGCGGCGCCCCCAACGTCGACGCCGGCCAGACCGTCGCCGTCGTCCTGCCCGGGGCGACGATGCCGGGCGGGATGAAGATCCGCAAGGCCAAGCTGCGGGGTGTTCCGTCCGAAGGGATGATCCTCTCGGCCGCCGAGCTCGAACTCGCCGAGGAGGCCGACGGGATCATCGTCCTCGACGACGGTCCGGCGCCGGGCACGCCGCTGGCCGAGGTGCTGCCGCTCGGCGAGCCGGTGCTGGAGATCGAGGTCACCCCGAACCGCAGCGACTGCTTCGGCGTCCACGGGGTCGCCCGCGAGGTGCACGCGATCACCGGCGCGCCGCTCGCCGCCGACCCCTGGGCCGAGGACGCGCCGGCCGAGGGGGAGGGGAAGGCCGAGGACTACGCCTCGGTCGCGGTCGAGGTCCCCGAGCTCTGCCCGCGCTTCACCGCCCGCGTCTTCACCGACGTGACCATCGGCCCCTCGCCGCTCTGGCTGCAGGCGCGGCTGGCGGCAGCCGGGCAGCGGCCGATCAACAACGTCGTCGACATCACCAACTACGTGATGCTGCTGACCGCGCAGCCGCTGCACGCCTTCGACCTCGACAAGGTCTCCGGCGGCGAGCTGACCGTCCGCACCGCGAGCGAGGGCGAGAAGATGACCACTCTCGACGACGTCGAGCGGACCTTCGACGCCGAGACCGTCCTGGTCTGCGACCGCGAGGGGCCCTCGGGGATCGCCGGGATCATGGGCGGCCAGCGCTCCGAGGTCTCCGACTCGACCACCCGGGTCCTGCTCGAGGTCGCCTGCTGGAACGGGACCAACATCCTCCGCACCTCGCGCCTGCTCGGGCTGCGCTCCGAGGCATCGTCGCGCTTCGAGAAGCAGCTGCACCCGGCGCTGTGCGAGCGGGCGCAGCGGATCGCCTCGCGCCTGCTGGTCGAGCTATGCGGGGCGAAGCTGGCGCCGGGAACGATCGACGTCGCCGCCGAGCCGCCCGAGCCGCGGCGGCTGCCGCTGCGCGCCGCGCGGGTGCGGGGCCTGCTGGGGATGGAGATCTCGCAGGCCGACCAGAAGACCTACCTGGGCCGGCTCGGGTTCGGGGCCGAGGCCGACGGCGAGGATCTGGCCGTCGTCGTCCCGCCCGAGCGCCACTTCGACGTCACCCGCGAAGTCGACCTGATCGAGGAGGTCGCCCGGGTCCACGGCATCGACGAGCACCTGCCGACCACCCTGCCCTCGACCGGCGAGGCCGTCGGCGGGCTCAGCCGCGAGCAGAAACTGCGGCGCCGTGCTGAGGACGTCCTCCGCGACCTCGGCTTCGACCAGGTCGTCGGTTGGAGCTTCACCGACCCCGGCGAGGCCGGCCGGTTGCGAATCGGGGCCGAGGACCCGCGCGCCAACCCGGTGCTGCTCGCCAACCCGCTCTCCGAGGAGCAGTCGGCGATGCGGACGACCCTGCTCGGCTCCCTGCTCGACATCGCCGCCCGCAACGCGGCCCGCGGCGCCGGCGACCTGGCGCTGTTCGAATCCGCCCGCGTCTACCTGCTGGAGGGCGACCGGGGCGAAGAGGTCGACCCGCTGGCGGG
>Ga0164302_10000146_pt1 | contig 17429 bp, 19 predicted proteins | sample Whisoiple_202_MG_FD_109714 | JGI IMG/M metagenome (GOLD analysis project Ga0164302, IMG submission 109714) | Soil microbial communities amended with pyrogenic organic matter from upstate New York, USA - Whitman soil sample_202_MG | ecosystem: Environmental > Terrestrial > Soil > Agricultural... | reverse complement strand
GATGGTGCGACCCGCGCTCATTGTGTCTGCAGAAATCTCACATGCGACGCGTATACGCAATCTGTCGTCCCGGGCAACGCGAGGGATCTCACAATCGAAGTTCCCACCGCCTTATTCTACGCCAGCGCCGCTGGCATAAATGCGGGATCCATCATCCCGCGTTGCGGGATTCGGGATGACAGCACTAAGAGAAATTACAAGATTGAACGTTTTGATCGATTACTGCCCAGTGAGAATTCGTTGCGTTCGCCAGGAGCTTTGCGCGCTTGCTCAAGAATGACGTCAGCCACGAAATTCTTCGTTCGAAGTACTTGCGGCTCAGATTCCATACCGACGTGTTATGAATGTGACCAGTGAACTGTGATCTGTTTACGAACCGCGCTGCTCCGATCAGTTCACAGATCACCGTTCACTGTCTGCGTTCAGATGGAACAGTGTGATTGGCCGCGCTTTTCCAGGTATCGCTGATGGTATTCTTCCGCACGCCAGAACTTCGGGGCCGATTCGATTTGCGTTACCACGGGGCGATTGAAGCGACCGCTCTTTTCCACTCTTTCTTTTGAAGCTATGGCGTCTGCCTTTTGCTCGGGCGAATGATAAAAGATCACCGAGCGATATTGCCTTCCCACATCCGGTCCCTGCCGGTTCAAGGTCGTCGGATTATGGTTCGACCAGAAAACATCCAAAAGCTCATCATAACTGATCTGTGACGGATCGAATTCCACTTCCACCACCTCAGCGTGTCCGGTCCTATCGGTGCAAACATCTTCATACGTAGGATTCTCCTTTGTCCCACCTGCGTATCCGACAGCTGTGGACAATACCCCCTTTAAATTGCGAAAAGTTTCTTCTACCCCCCAGAAACAGCCTGCGCCGAACGTTGCTTTCTCCGTGTGCATGCTGAGACGATCAAGCGATTAGTCGCGGCACGCAACCGCGCGCTTGCCATTCGCTGCTTGACTTGTCGCCCTCCGTCTCATTTCCATAGCTCCAAAGTCCATTAGCGCTCCAACGCTATGGCTGCGAGTACCACGCCTTAACCGAATGAACATGTCCGCCACTACCCTACAGCAAACCCGTTCAGTCCTGCCTGTTCGGCTCCTTAATGGATGCGGCGCTTTCTTGGACAACATGCGAATCCCAATCAAGCGCGCCGCCGCCAGTGATTTGATCGAGACGGCAAAGCGGCGCTGCGGCTTCGATGATTTCGGCGAAGGTGATTTTTTTGAAGCGCTGTCGCGCTTGCTTGGGTCCTGCCACAGCGAAGCGCGGCTCAACTTGATCGGAAAGATTGCCCTTAAAACGAATGTTTTGGACACGTTGTGCTCGCGATTGCGAATGGAACGGGACCGGGAGCTTTATCCCAACATTGCACGTCAGGAAATCCGCGAACCTTTATTTATTGTGGGATTGCCTCGTAGTGGAACAACCCTGTTACAAAACTTGCTCGCCGCAGACCCGGACCATCGGTCTCCTCTGATGTGGGAAGTGATGGCGCCATCGCCACCCACGCGTGGCGACGAGAAACGCCGAATTCAGCGCGCGATTCAGAGTTGTAACTTCTTGAATTGGCTGGCACCTACTTTCCGTTACGTCCATGCGGTGGGCGCAGAGCTTCCCCAGGAGTGCATCGGTCTTATGACTCCCACCTTTATGAGTGATCAGTTCGATACGATGTATTATGTGCCATGCTATCGCGCCTGGTTTTTTCGGCAGGATTTACGGCCGGCATACGAATATCATCGCCGGTTTCTTCAACATCTGCAGTTTCGGCGGGCTGCCCGACGTTGGGTATTGAAGGCGCCTACTCACATGTTTGCCCTGACAGCGTTGCTGTCGGTATATCCGGATGCGCTGTTCGTGCAGACCCATCGCACGCCAGTCGACGCGATGGCTTCGGTATCGAGCCTGGTGACGATCCTTCGCAGCGCCTTTAGCGATGCCGTCGATCCGTTCACGGTTTGTCGTGAGGCAATTCATTACTGGTCCGAGACCGTGAACAAATTTTCGCGCGAACGTGATCGCCTGGCCGACAATCGTATCTGCGACTTACAGTTTGACCAAATTTGTCGCGAGCCCATGGCCGCGGTCCGAAAAATCTACGACCATTTTGGCTGGTCATTGTCGACGGAAGCAGAGCAGCGTATGGATGTCTTGGTTGCAAGCCATGCCGAGCGGCAACCTGGGAATCATCGATATCATCTATTGCAATTTGGTTCTTCCGCGGAGGAAGTCCTCAAAGCCTTTGAGCCATATTGTCAGCGGTTTGGCTCATCGCAGTTTGATGCTGAAAAGCTCTGGTCATCACCTTCAGAATTCTCGCCCCGACAAGCACAAAGGCGTTCCGGCCTGGCTTCATTTGCCAGAAACAATGGTGAAACTGACGGATAACCGACCGGAAACAGCCCGCTCGTTGGACGGCAGGTATGGATCAACGACTCATCAAGGTTGCCTGATCTGACGAAGGACGCAAAGTTCGCGAATGATCTTTGAAGTTAGCCGAGCGATTCGCACTGATCATCCCAGTTTGCCAGGGCATTTTCCAGGTACACCCCTCGTGCCTGGAGTCGTGATCCTCGACGAAGTACTCGAAGCGCTGGTCGAGTGGCGCAAAGATTGTCAACTCACCGGGATACGCTCTGTAAAGTTTCTCGTGCCACTGAAGCCTGAGCAGCCATTTACGATCGGTTTTTCTCTCAGTAATGACCGCGCTGACGAAGTGAATTTTTGCTGCCGAATCGACGATCGCCTGATAGTTGAAGGTCTACTTGAAATTTGCTCGCAAACAAACTGACTTTATGAACGCGCCACCCTTGGACGCGCTTAAATTTGATGTTCGGCCTAGCGATCCGCGCCTGGCGCAGTGGCTCCAGCGATTTCCACCGGCGGTATTCAGCGAACGCTTGTATCAAAGCATTGAGCTGATCGAGCGTTACAGTATCGAGCAGGCTGTTGATCTATCGAGCCAGTTGAATCTCATCGACCAACTCTGCGAATGGCGATCAGCCGATGAGCTTTGTCGCCTGCTCTCGTTTCAGCCGCGCTTCATGTTCGCCTTGCGCTGGATCTTGGAACGCCTTGTTGAAAGTGGCTGCGTGGAGGCACGGAGCAACGGAGAAATTCGTTCTTATCATCTGCGCCACGCGCCATGGCCGACCGACCTCAAGGCGTTGCGGGCAATTGGTCTCGCGATTGATCCTGCCAACGTGGCAACGCTGGACTTGCTGGATCACGCCGCAAGCCTCTATGCGGCGATTGCCGTCGGCGAGCAAAGTGGTGATCAAAACCTGCTCGGCCCACAAGGAGTCCCACTGTGGCTGAACTATTTTCATAACGATAATTTAACCTACGCGGTGAACAATTGGGTAGGCGCCGCTCAGGCTATTGATCACCTTTCAACTCGCCGGACGTTTCGCATTTTGGAGCTCGGCGCCGGCACCGGTAGCGGCAGCGAGATTTTGCTGCAACTGCTCGCCGAAAATGGACTCTTGCCACGCCTGGAACGGTATCTCATTACCGAGCCGAACGCATACTTTCGTCGTTACAGCCAACGTAAACTGACGGCGCAATACCCGAATCTAGCGATGGAATGGGCTTCGCTAGATCTCGATTTGCCGTGGAACACTCAAGGAATCGCCCCCGAAGAATTCGATCTCGTATATGCCGTTAACGTGATGCATATCTCCAAAAATCTCTTGTTTAGCTTGAATGAGGCCCGCTCGGCCCTGGCCAGCGATGGCTGGCTCGTAATCGGCGAATGCGTGCGGCCTTACGATAATCAAGCAATCTATCCTGAATTGATGTTTCAGATTCTGGATAGTTTTACCAATGTCCAGACAGATCCAGAGGTTCGCCCGAATCCAGGCTTTCTAACTGCAGAGCAGTGGCGCCGCGCTTTTTCACGCGCAGGTTTCAGACACACCGACGTCGCCCCGGACGTTGATCGAATTCGCGAGATCTATCCGCATTTTTTCACCTGCGCGATTTCTGGACAAAATGCGGCATCCTGAAATGATCCCGGAAGCTCTGGAGAGTAAAGCTTCGGAAGCAAATCGCTGGGCCAGCGTTCCAGAACTCGGCACGCCAGGTTCGGTGCAAGCACTCTCCTGGATCGCGATACACATTGGACGGCGGGCAGCCAGGCTGCTGCTATACCCGATCACACTTTATTTTGTGATCATGGCAGGTACCGCGCGCCGGATATCCTATGAATACTTGAAGCGCGTGCGCGGCGGTTCGGCCCACTGGTGGCATGTGTTCCGCCATTTCCATTGCTTCGCCGCGACTATTCTGGATCGCGTCTATCTGCTGCGCGGCGAGTTCACGCGCTTTGGTGTGACGGTTCATGGAAAGGAACTCCTGCAAAGCCAGATTGAAAGCGGCAGAGGAAGTATCCTGTTAGGCTCGCATCTTGGTAGCTTCGAAGTGTTACGCGCTCTTGGAGTAATGCAGCGGAGCTTTCCGCTAAAAGTGTTGATGGACACGGTGCATAACCAAAACATCACCCGATTTTTTGATGCGCTTAATCCCAGAATCGCAGGCACCGTCATCGCACCCGACCGCCCTGATACACTGATACAGGTCAAGGAGAGTTTGGATCGCGGCTTTTTCGTCGGAATGTTGGGCGACCGCGTCGCCGGCGGAGACAAAACAACGCAGTGTCAGTTCCTCGGTGCTCCCGCTACATTTCCAGCCGGGCCCATTCTGCTTGCTGCCATGATGCATTGTCCTGTCATCTTGTTTTTTGGCCTCTACCGCGGCGGGAATCGTTACGAAATTTACTTCGAACATTTTGCCGACGAGATCGTTTTGGATCGCGATCATCGCGCCGAAAGCGTCCGACTCTGGGCGCAGCAGTACGCCAGCCGCCTGGAGCATTACGCGCAGCTAGCGCCTTATAACTGGTTTAATTTTTATCCATTTTGGGACTAGGCTTCGCGAACGCGGGCGCTCGAAAGGAAGGAAGAGATAGATGGTGCTTGCCAACCACATCCAGATTAACAAAGCGGAGATTCGCACACTAGTCCCCCACTCCGGTTTGATGTGCCTCTTGGACGAAGTAACGCAATGGGATGATCGATCCATTGTGTGCGTCACCAATACACACCGCGATCCGGTTAACCCGCTGCGCCGCCACGGGCACTTGTCGGCCCTGCATGCCTTCGAATACGGCGCGCAAGCCGCCGCAGTGCATGGAGGGTTGCGAGCCAGGTCGGTCGGCACGACAGCAGCTCCGGGCTATCTGGCCGCGCTGCGAGATGGACTGTTACACGTAACACGATTGGATTACATTCATTTGCCGCTTCGGATTTACGCGACGCGTCTGTTCGGCGATCGCGCCAACACGGTTTATGAATGTCTTATCTCGGCCGCAAGCGTTGTTATAGCAGAGGGACGCATTGTCATCATGGAACGCGCGTAATGCTGCAGTGCGTCTCTGTGAGACGCGTATCGCAAGAAGCGTCTCCCGAGACGGCTCGCAGAGCCGTGGCTACAGGATCTCTACATCACAATTCCACCATCGACACACAGGACCTGGCCTGTGATGTAAGCAGCTTCTGCGGATGCAAGAAATGCCACCGCATTTGCGATCTCGTCCGGTGTGCCAGTTCTTCCGAGCGGAATTTTAGCGTGAATCGCGTTCTTAACTTCATCGGAAAGTCCGACGGTCATGTCTGTAATAACAAAACCCGGCGCCACTGCGTTGACAGTGATATTGCGGCTCGCCAGCTCGCGCGCGAGCGACTTCGTGAGTCCGATCAAGCCCGCCTTGCTGGCAGCGTAATTCGTCTGGCCGGCGTTGCCCATCAGCCCAATCACCGAGCTGATGTTAACAATGCGACCGCTACGTTGTTTGGTCATGGCTCGAATGATCGCCTGGGTAAAGCTGAACGCGCCTCGCAAATTTGTCTCGATGACTGAGTTCCAATCTTCCAATGACATCCGCATCGCCAGCGCATCGCGGGTGACCCCGGCGTTGTTTACCAGGATGTCAGTTCGACCAAAGTCTTGGAGAATTCTAGCGCCGATTTTCTGCACGGCTGCATGGTCTGCAACGTCAACCGTGTAAGCTTTCGCCGAATCCGCGCGCATCGCGTTAATTTCTTCCGCAACTTTCCTTGCGTTTTCCTCCGTTCTGCCCACGCACGCCACGCGCGCGCCTTCATTGGCGAAGCGCAGTGCGATAGCACGCCCAATCCCCCGCCCCGCTCCAGTCACGATCGCAACCTGATTTTCAAATCTCATACCGTTCGGTGTTTTAATGTGGAGAATAGCGAGTTACGCCGCGACCTGTCGAGGGCAGCTTTTTTGCATCGCTAACCGTCGCTCAAGATCTTTTGGTATCGACAACATCCCGAGTGCTCTGCGACCATCGTCGCATGAAAACAATTACTCCAGTATTTTATGTGATACTCACGATCCTCTGCTTTGGATTATTTCCAAACACGCATGCAGTCGTCCCACCGCCGGACGGGTGCTATCCCGGATTTACGACGGCGGAAGGATGCAATGCGCTTAAGAGCGTTACGACGGGCATCGGAAACACAGGAATTGGTTGGTATTCGCTTTTTGGCAACACTACCGGCAATTTCAATACCGCGGTTGGCGCTGGAGCGCTTGATCTCAACACTGCAGATAACAATACGGCTACCGGTGCTGCAGCGCTTTTGCTCAACACCACCGGGACAAACAACACGGCCAATGGTGTAGACGCGCTTGCCTTGAACAATACCGGCGAGGAAAACACGGCCACTGGCGCGTTCGCGCTTTTCAGTAACACCGAAGGCGATTTCAACACTGCTAACGGAGCGTTCGCGCTCTGGGTCAACACCACCGGTGAACGGAACACGGCCACGGGTGACAGCGCAATGTTCAGCAACACCACCGGCAGCCGCAACACGGCCACAGGCAATGCTACGCTCGGGCAGAATACCACGGGCCATGATAACACCGCCATGGGGTCCGGCGCGCTTGCTGCCAACAGCATTGCCAACAGCAACACGGCCACCGGAGTTGGTGCGCTCGCGAACAGCAATACCGACAACAACACCGCCACTGGTTTTAACGCGCTCTTTAACAACACCGCCGGCCCGAGCAACACGGCCTACGGCTTTTCTGCACTCTTTAACGACACCACCGGCGGCTTCAACACGGCAATCGGTTTTAATGCGCTCCTTAACAGTACCATCGGCAGCGAGAATGTCGCTTTGGGTGATGGCGCCGGGCTCGCCGTCAGCACGGCGAGTAACGTCATTTGCATCGGGGCCGGGATCCAAGGTGAGAACGTGAGTAACAGCTGCTACATTGGCCAGATCTTCAGTGCAACATCCACCTCCGGAATGCAAGTTTTCATTAACTCATCCAACAAGCTCGGCACAATGACTTCTTCAAAGCGGTTCAAAGAAGAGATCAAACCGATGGACGACGCTAGTGAAGCACTCTACGCGCTCAAACCGGTTACTTTCCGCTACAAAAAAGAGATTGACCCAGCGGGTACATCGCAGGTCGGGCTTGTGGCTGAGGACGTGGAAAAGGTGAATCCCGACCTCATTGTGCGCGACAAGGACGGAAAGCCTTACAGCGTACGCTACGATCAGGTGAACGCGATGTTGCTTAACGAGTTTCTTAAAGCGCATCGCAAGGTGGAGCAGCAGGAAGCGACGATTGCGCAACTGAAAGCTGATGGCACAACTCAGCAAGCTTTAATCAGTGATCTCAAGAAGAGATTGGAGACTGTGGTCGCGCGTCTCGAAGAGCAGAACTCAAAAATCGAAAGAGTAAACGATCGGCTTGGGCTGCGTCAGCCTGGCCCGCAGCTAGCCGTAAGTAATCCCTAACGCCAATATCGCTACCGACGACAGTATCCGCTGTGGACAGCGGACGCTGCAGCGTGCGCATTGAGTTACTCCACTCCACCGTACCGGCGCTGGCGCTGTCCGAATTCTTCAACTGCGGCGAAGAGATCTTTCTTTGTGAACTCGGGCCACATCTTTGGCGTAATGTACATTTCGGTATAAGAAGTTTGCCAAAGCAGGAAGTTTGAGAGACGCATTTCGCCGGAAGTCCGGATAAGCAGGTCGGGATCGGGATAGTAACGCGTGTAAAGATGTTTGCTGAACATCTCGACGTCGATCATTGCCCTGTCGATGTGACCCAGCTCAATCGCCCGCAGCAGACTTTTGATGCCGTCAATGATTTCGAGCCGGCCGCCGTAGCTCAAAGCAAGGATCAGCGTTAGACCGGTATTGCCAGCAGTTTGCTCGATCGTTTTATGGAGTTGTTGCTGCGAGCTCGCCGGTAGATCGGTCAATCGTCCAATTGCTTGAAGACGCACATTTTTCTCGATTAGTTCCGGCGTTTTCTCCTTCAAAAATTTATCGAGCAAACGCATGAGCGCGATGATCTCAGTTTTGGGACGCTGCCAGTTTTCAGCAGAGAAAGCATACAGAGTCAGGTATTCCACTTTCAATTCGCCACATCCTTCCACGCATTCGCGAACCGCTTGCGCGCCGGCCTCGTGGCCTTTGATGCGGGGCAGGCCGCGCCCCCTGGCCCATCGGCCATTGCCATCCATAATGATCGCGATGTGACGGGGAACGGTTTTGATGCTCACTGATATCGTTGCAGTCCTTAATTTCTAGAATTTATCGCCGCGAGGGCAAACGCTGGAAATGCCAAAGCACGAATGTCGGATGACGAAGGAAGCCCAAAGCACGAATGACGAAGAACGAACATCGCAGTGCTTCGTCATTTAATTCGGCAACACACCAACGCCGCTCACAAAACGATCGTCTGACCGCGTGCCGGGCCAACGCTCACCATCGACAATTTCCCGCCGGTTAATTCGGAGATGTATCTGAGATACTTCCTCGCGGCTGGAGGAAGCTGCGAAAACGTTCGCGCCGCGTGAGTAGACGCGTTCCAGCCGGGCATCTCTTCATACACTGGTTCACAATTGGCCAACTGGTCGGCGTCGCATGGCGGAACCTGCAGATGTTTTCCATTTAAGCGGTAAGCAACGCAAACGCGAATCGGATCGACGTGATCGAGACCATCGAGGTTAGTGATGGCCAGCTCGTCAATGCCGTTGATCATACCCGCGTAACGAGTAGCGACTGCGTCAAACCAACCGCAGCGTCGCTTCCGCCCGGTCGTCGCGCCAAACTCGCGTCCCAGGTTATGCAGCATTTGCGCCAGTTGCGCGTCCTCGGTAGGCAAGGCTCCATCGCCCACACGAGTAGAATATGCCTTCATCACGCCCAACACTCGGTCCATCCGATGCGGCGGCACGCCAGTGCCTGTACAGGCGCCGCCGGCAGTCGTATTCGAAGACGTCACATAGGGATAGGTGCCATGGTCGATATCGAGAAATGTCCCCTGCGCGCCTTCAAAGAGAATCTTTTTGTTTCTCTCGATGGCACGATGGAGATACACCACCGTGTTAGTCACGAAAGGGCGCAATTTTTCGCCGGCTGCCAGATAACTTTTGCTGACCTCTCGAAAACTTATCGGCTTCGCACCCAGCGCCTGAAGGATTCTGTTGTTCTCAGTTACTTTCGCCTGCAGTTTTTTCAAGAACACAATCGGCTGCATCAAATCGGATGTGCGCAGGCCCGTGCGTGCTGCTTTGTCGCCATAAGCTGGCCCAATGCCCCGTTTCGTCGTTCCAATCCGCCCTCGACGCAGTTCGCGTTGTTCGTCGAGCAGGCGGTGGTAAGGCAAAACGAGGTGAGCGCAATCGCTAATAAGCAGGTTCTTATCAATTCTAATTCCCAGTCTGCGCAAACCGTCGATCTCGGCGACGAGCGCGACCGGATCGACAACAACGCCGTTTCCAATCACACAAGTTTTGCCGCGCCGGAGGATTCCAGATGGGATCAAATGCAGAACGTATTTGACGCCGCGATGAATGACCGTGTGCCCGGCATTGTTGCCGCCCTGACTGCGGACAACAATGTCTGCCTGGGCAGTAAGAACGTCGATGATCTTCCCCTTGCCCTCATCTCCCCACTGCATGCCAATTAAGATTGTGTTCGCCATTGAAGTTAGAACCGGGCAAAAAATTTTCCCGATGTATCCGGCAGGACACAGTCGGGACTGCCTACAAATGATAAGTTGCCGAGACCCACGCGCAAGAAATTTCGGGGTTTGTGCGTTTCGCACTCTTTCTGTAGGGGAAGCTGACAGCTTCCCCGCCAACTTCTCCGACGGTTATGGCGCGGGCGACTGCTCGCCACGAGCTTCCGCTTTCCCAGCGGGAGAAACATTCGGCTGCTCTCGTCCGGATTCCATCATGGTTGGCCGAATTGGGCCGACCCCCTCCGGCTTTTCAGGTCGCAATCTTGACGTGCGCGATGTGCTCTTTTGTTCAACGGGGGTTTGCCTTTTTACCGGCCTGGGAGTTTCGGCAACACTCGGAGTGGACGGTGCAGCAATCTCCACGTCAGATTCGCCCGGCTTGACGGATTGCGGAAGACGCCGGTTTTCTTGCCCCTCAGCAGCGCGGGCTCCGGCCGTACGCATTTGCTCCAGCGTGGGCTCCGCGGAAGAAGATTTCTTCTGACGCGACTTCGGTTTGGTTGGTGCAGGTTCTACCGACTCGGAAGGGGTCTGCTCAGGAGGAGGCGCTGTCTGCCTGGGAGCCTCCGGTTTCGTTTCGCGAGCAACAATTACCTCCTGCGCGCGAATTTGTCCGGCCAGCACAACGCTGCAGAGTACCGCTCCGATAAACCCCTTCAGCATCCTGTCTCTCGATGACCAAATCCCACCCATTGCCAAACCCTCACTAACACTACCTGCCGAGTTAACCACTCGGACGGGTGACCTGAATCACAGGTAAGGGAAAGCGCATCCGCAATTCGTTTTCCAGATAAATCTCAACGTGATGCAATCCGTATTGTTGAAACTGGATGCCGCCAAAGTAATGGACGTTGGTCGCGTGGCCTTCCATCTCTTTTAAGACGAACTCAACTTCGGCCTGCCCGATGACCTGCTGTTCATCTACGCCGACAATCCGGGATTTTTGCCGAAATTTTCCCGTGCCGCTGCACCAGCGCGTCCAAATACAAAGCCTCATATAATTAATCGGCAGTGCAGGCGCCGGGATCACACTGAGCACGCCCACGAGGGTTTGCATGCCGTTGATCTCGCAGCGGACGTCCTCGCAAAGAACCGCGCTCTGTAGATCGGGAAGAATTACGTCCGTTTCCATCGATTATAAATCACATGATCCCGCGCATGAGCAGCAGCAACAAGCCGATTCCCAGCACAATCCTGTAAAGAGCAAACGGCACAAACCCGCGTGCGCGCACCCAGTTCATAAACCAGGCAACCACGGCCAGCGCCACGAAAAACGAAACCACAAACCCAATGGCAAGCACGATCCAGTCATGAGAATTCATAGTTAGGGGCGCAATATTCGCCTCGTGATGGTGCGGCATCACTGTCTTCAGAAAATCGTAACCGGTAGCCACCAGCATCGTAGGCATCGATAGAAAAAACGAAAACTCCAGCGCAGCTGGACGTGACATTCCGACCACCTGCCCCGCAGCGATGGTCGACATTGAACGTGAAGTGCCTGGGAAAATAGCGGAAAGAATTTGTGCGGCGCCGATCCACACCGCCTGCGGCAGTGTCATTTCTTCCATGTGCATGGTGCGCGGCCGAGTAAAAACGGCGTCAACGATCCACATGATGATTCCACCGATGAGAAGTGCCCAGGCCATTACCCAAAGGTTCTCCAGGTTTTTGCCGATCTGTTTCGTAAGAGCCCAGGCCGGAACTGCCGTTACCACGAATGCGATCAACGTCAGACTCAAGGGATGCGTTAAAATCGTCCGATTGCCGCGTTCGCCTTTCGGAAACGTGCGAACAAACTGCAAAATACGCTGCCAAAAATAAACCGGCAGCGCGAGAATTGCGCCGAGTTGGATAACGATCGTGTACATCTTCCAGAAAGGTTCATGGAGATCGATATGCAGCAACGCTTCGCAGATGCGCAAATGCGCAGTCGAGCTTACAGGGAGAAATTCGGTTAGCCCTTCGACAATGCCGAGAAAGATCGACAGGAAATATTCGTGCATCTTTGAGTCGTTAAATGGTTAAAAAAATTACATGGTTACATCGGTGGGACCTATTGCAACGTTGGAACCCTTTTAACGCTGTAACCAGCGCACACGCTCACAGCGCCTCGGTCCCCCGTTCACCGGTTCGGATGCGTAGCGCTTCTTCCACCTCGGTCACAAAAATCTTGCCGTCGCCGATTTTTCCGGTCTTGGCCGCGCCCAGAATGGCGTCCACTGCTCGCTGCGCGCGATCATCCGAGATCACGATCTCAAATTTTGTTTTTGGAAGGAAATCCACGGTGTACTCCGTGCCGCGATAAATTTCGCTGTGTCCCTTCTGACGGCCAAATCCCTTGACCTCGCTGAGGGTCATTCCTTCAACGCCTGCTGCCATTAGCGCTTCTTTCACCGGCTCGGTTTTAAAGGGCTTGACGATGGCCTCGATTCTCTTCACCGCGCCAGATTAGAACTATCATCCTGAATGGCAAGCCGCCATTGCCAAAGCTGCGATGACTCGATGGCGAGCTTTTGATCTCGACAACTTCATGGGATTTCACGAAAGCTTCGGGGTCATGAACACTAAGATTATACTAGTATTGGTTACATTGCTCAGCTTCGACCATTTGCCACCAGCCGGGGCGGTCAGTCCAGCGCCAGACGGCGGCTATTCTGGTGGCAACACGGCCGAAGGCCAGGCGGCTCTTTTGAGCCTCACCACCGGCGGCTACAATACGGCAGTTGGTTTGCTTTCACTAAGGAGCAACACCACCAGCGGGTTGAACACGGCCATTGGCGCTGGAGCACTCCTCGCCAATACCGCAGACGAGAACACGGCGACCGGCGCGGGGGCGCTCTTGAGCAACACCACGGGTAATGGCAATACGGCCAACGGGGCGTTCGCTCTCTTTTCCAACACCGACGGCAACCGCAACACTGCCCTTGGGGATCGCGCGCTTTCTTCGCACGCGACCGGAAGCTACAACAATGCTGTAGGTGGCTTTTCACTCTCTTCTGACACAGCGGGAGTAAGCAACAACGCCTTTGGCGATGAGGCGCTTTTTAGAAATACAACCGGCACGAGCAACACCGCAATGGGCGATGCTGCGCTCGCTAGCAATACCACCGGCGATAGCAACACGGCCATTGGTTTTAATGCGCTCTTGGCTACCACCGGCAGCAGCAATATCGCTTTGGGCTTTAATTCCGGTATCAATGTCACCACGGCCGATAATGTTATTTGTATCGGCGCCGTTGGAGCGAACGTGAGCAACAGCTGCTTTATAGGCCAGATCTACGCCAATATACAGCCCATTGTTGGCACCGACCCCGACTCAGTCACGATAGCGAGCACCGGGAGACTTGGCCGAGGCAACGTCTCATCACGCCGGTATAAACACGACATCAAGCCGATGGACAACGCCAGCGAAGTGCTCTTCGCGCTCAAGCCGGTGAGCTTCCGCTACAACAAGCAGTATGACGCGACGCAGACGCTTGCTTTTGGCTTAATCGCGGAGGACGTGGCTGAGGTGAACCCCGATCTGGTGGGACGTAATCCAAACGGCGAGCCTGAATCGGTCCGCTACGAGCAGATCAACGCAATCTTGCTCAATGAGTTTCTCAAGGAGCACCGCAAAGTGGAGGAACAACAAGCCACGATCGCAGAGCTAAAGAAAGAAATCGAAACTATCGTTGCCCACTCAAAAGAACAGGATTCACAAATCCAAACAGTGCGCGATCAGGTGCAGATGAACAGGCCTGACGCTCGAGCCGTTGTAAGCAACCACTAAAGCGGACAATCAGTGGCTGACGTTGTAGCCGGCATCGGCTTGCGACGCCATAGCCTTGGCGAAGGCGGGTGATGCCGGTCTTCGAAATACTGAGATAAGCCGCCTTCATCTTCGGCTACTTTCTAGGACCAAGGCGGAACGCCAATTTTATTCTCGACAAGTGCAGCGGATTTTTCCGAAAGTTCAGGGAATCGTAAAAGCGATCCGAGGACGCATCGCACTCCTAAAGCAGTCTCGTGCGAGACGGAGAAATTACACTTTACGGCCGAATTTTTTCTCGAGTTCGAGGAGCGAAATCTGAATCATCGTTGGTCGCCCATGCGGACAGCAGTAAGGCAAATCGCAATCGAGCAAATCGCGGATTAGTTTTTCCACTTCAGGGTAACGCAACGGATCATTGGCCTTCACCGCGTGCCGACAAACACTTTTGGCGATCATCTCTTCACCCAGGCGCATCGCTGAAGCGCTATTGGTGGCACTGTTAAGATCGTCCATGACTTTGCGCATGAATTGCGCCGGATCTGACACACTCAAAAAACTTGGAACGCTATCGATCTTGAAAGTACCGGGCCCGAAGCTCTCGATGCCGATTCCCATTTTTTGCAGGATTGATATGTTGCGCTCGATCCAATCGGCGTCGCGCGGCGGCACATCAAAGGTCTGCGGCAGAAGCAGCTTTTGCGTTGGGACCCCCTGCTCTTCCATTCTTCGCCGCAGCTCTTCGAATAGGATACGCTCGTGCGCGGCATGCTGATCCACCAGCACAAGGCCGTCGGCGTTTTCCATCAAAACATACAGTTTGTTTAGCACGCCAATAATTTGAAATTGCTGGGGAGCAGTTTTGCTGGATTGGCGTTGCAGGGCATGCGCATCGCTTGCCGAATCGACGGTTTTGGTTTGCAGGCGGAGCGCCTGCTCCACAGTCTCAGGCGTAGCGCCAATGGAATAGGCTTGTGCGCGGCCGGCGTCAACGACCCCGGCTACAGCTGGACCAGGATATGGTAACTCGCGATGTGATTCTACCGGAGCGGACACTTCCGGGCGCAGTCTCAAGTCGGGGCTCGCGTTTGGAGAAACAGGTGGAGAACTGAGCGGTGCGCGAAATTTTTCCTGCCATGCCGCCCTGCCATCTTCCAGGATGTTTTGAATGCAGCGAACGATTGCTTCCCGAACTGCGGTTGGATCGCGAAAACGCACTTCGCGCTTTGCCGGGTGAACGTTCACATCGACAACCGCTGGATCGAGCTCAAGAAACAAGAATGTAACTGGATACTGTCCTTTCATGAGAGCGGTATGATAGCCTTCACGGATGGCGGCAGTGATGAGACTGCTGTCAATGGCGCGGCCGTTTACAAAGACGAGCTGTTGTGTTCGGGTTTGGCGACTTACGCCTGCCCGCCCGATAAAACCGCTGATTTGAACCTTCGGCAAAGCCGTGCCGTTCACGGCAACCAGCCGCTCTAGCAGCTCGACGCCGTACAGATCCCGGACCCGATCACCGAGTGTGGCAGCAGCCGGTAACTGAAACAAAACGCGGTCGTCTCGCAGCAGGGAGAAGCCGATCTGAGGATGGCCGATCGCCTGCAAATGAATCTGATGCTCGATGTTGCGGCTCTCGGTGTTCTCAGAGCGAAGAAATTTCCGGCGCGCCGGGAGATTATAAAACAACGAGCGGACCTCGACCTGCGTGCCCGGGGCTTCACCGCCGTCGCGCACAATCTCGAGCCTGCCGCCGTTGACAACGATCTCTGTCCCAGCGAGCGCGCCAGCCTCGCGCGTAGTCAGGCGGAATCGCGACACGCTGGCGATGCTTGGCAGCGCTTCGCCCCGAAATCCGAGCGTGGCCACTGCTTGAAGATCAGCTGCAGAACGAATCTTGCTGGTCGCATGCCGCTCCAGCGAGAGCAGCGCATCATCGCGGTCCATGCCGTAGCCGTCGTCGATTACGCGGACCAACGAAATTCCTCCGCGACGAATGATGATGTCAATTTTCTGCGCCCCGGCGTCAATGCTGTTTTCGATCAATTCCTTCACCACTGACGCGGGGCGTTCCACTACTTCGCCGGCCGCCACCTGGCTGGCTACGGTCTCAGGCAGCAATCGAATCTGACCCATTTTCTGTTTGGACTGTAGATTCCGGATTGGGGATTGCGAAGAAAAACAAATGCTTGGAATGCTGCGCCACGGTCTCGGGATAACGCAGCGCGTCCGTGCTTTTTGACTTGGCTACCGCGCAGCCGTATTTTCTGGGGATGATTAACATCACGGACAACGCTGTTCGGCAGCTTCAGAATCTGCTTTCCCAGCGAGCGGAAAATTCGCCAAAGGGCCTGCGGGTGCATGTCGCGAAAGGCGGCTGCTCAGGTATGCATTATGAGATGACGCTCGATGAAAGAAAAGCGGGCGACGCAGTGGTGGAGCGCGATGGAATGCAATTTTTTATCGACGGCGATAGCGTGCCCTATCTTCGCGGCTCGACGCTGGATTTTAGTGGCGGTTTAACTGGCACTGGTTTTCATGTCGTTAATCCAAACGCATCGCGCACCTGCGGATGCGGCTCGTCATTTGAAACGACGCAATCAGCTTAAGACGGGAAATCGTCGCGCACTGGACTGATGGACTATGGCACCTCCCCATACGATCCGTACGACGAGCCGTACGCGCGTCCAAAGCGGCGTATCAATTATTTTGCCTGGACGATTACGATTTTGCTTTTGACTGGCTTCGCGCTGGCAGCGTGGTTGGGCAGTTTCTACATCTTCAATCAACCGGAGCGACCTGATAGCTATCGGATTTTACAGAGGCTGCACAAGATTGAACCGCCGAAGCGCTTCGAGTTGACCGCTGCGCCTGCGGGCGAATTCCTGGACCCGCAGGACCTCTATGAGCGTTATGTGGGGATGGGGTCTGCCGAACTTGCCCGCGCCAACGGCGAACTGGCACGCAATTACATTCGAAATTTTCAACAGGTGCGCGGCCTGGTGCCGTATGTGGTAGGCAGGTACAGGATTATTGCAACGCGCCAGCTCGGCCCCGGAGATGTGTTTACCTCGGGCATGGTCGCCCTGACGAATGCCATCGATAACGGCCAGCTCGTCATGGAACATCTCTATCCATCAAAACCTGAAGCCCTGCCTCTCATGAAGCAGACGCTCGCTGTTGGATTAGAAATCAAACTGGAACGCACGCACGATATCTCTGCGGTGATTCACGCGGAGCGATTAATTGATGGTCGCATCATGGTTACGGTGGTCCCGCTGCTTTACGGAAGCTACACAGTCACACGTGGTCTGGGGACGTTTCGCCTTGAGCCACCACTTTCTCTTAACCTGGCGGCAGGCTGGCCGTTATTTAAGTCGCAGGAACGTGCTGCAGTTGAGCAACGGTACGCCGAGTACCGGCAAAAGACCGCTACGGCGCAAGGCGCTCCCCTGCCGATACCTGGTCTGACCCAAAGCGCAACGCCGCCGCCCCCGGAGAATGAATTGGTGCGCGTTGAACAAGCCAGACCTGTTCAATCCTTTTCGCGGCCGCCCCTGTTGGCGAAGAATGAAAAGCTGGCAAAGCCGACGCCTTT
>Ga0164302_10000145_pt1 | contig 17483 bp, 16 predicted proteins | sample Whisoiple_202_MG_FD_109714 | JGI IMG/M metagenome (GOLD analysis project Ga0164302, IMG submission 109714) | Soil microbial communities amended with pyrogenic organic matter from upstate New York, USA - Whitman soil sample_202_MG | ecosystem: Environmental > Terrestrial > Soil > Agricultural... | reverse complement strand
CGAGCAGGCCCAGGAGGTGCTGGCGACCCGGGCCGCCCAGGACGTCGAGGACACGGTGACGCGGCAGGGCGGGATCGCCGTCCGCGTGCGAGGCCACCAGGAGTGGTTCTCGGGCGAGCAGGCGGCCGCCACGGCGACCCACCCGTTGCTGTCCGTGGAGGGGGCAGGGGCTGCGCCTGCGGTTCCGCTGGGCCGCCGACCCCGCGTGCTCGACCTCACCCGGGTCCTTGCGGGCCCGGTGGCCTCGCGCACCCTCGCCTACCTCGGTTGCGACGTGCTGCGGGTGGACCCACCAGGCATCCCCGAGCTCGAGCCCCAGCACATCGACACCGACGCGGGGAAGCGCTCAACCCTGCTGGACCTGGGCGATCCCCAGGCGCTCGAGCGCCTGCACGGCCTGCTGGCCACCGCCGACGTGCTGCTGACCGGCTACCGCCCCGGCGCCCTCGACCGGTTCGGCCTGGGCGCGGCGCAGCTCGCCGAGACCTACCCGAGCCTGGTCCACGCCTCCCTGAGCGCCTGGGCGCCGTCGGGCCCCTGGGGCGGGCGGCGTGGCTTCGACAGCATCGTGCAGGCCGCCACGGGCATCTCGCTGCTGGAGTCCTCCGACGCGGAGGTGCCCGGTGCGCTCCCGGCCCAGGCCTTGGACCACGCCACCGGCTACCTGCTGGCGGCGGGGGTGTGCGCCGCGCTGCGCAGGCGCGCCGAGGAGGGTGGCACCTGGCAGGTCAGCTCCCACCTGGCCCGCACCGCGCACTGGCTGCTGCGCACCGACGCCCTGGACGGGCAGGCCACCGGCCTCGGCGACCCGGCGCCCTGGCTGGTCGAATCCGTCACTGAGCTGGGGAGGGTCGTCCAGTCGCGCCCGGCCTTCCGGATCGACGGCGGCCCGGCGGAGTTCGCCTGGGTGGGCCGCCCGTGGGGCTCAGACCCGGCTCAGTGGGCCCAGACCTAGGACGGCCGGCCCGCCTCGTTCAGGGCGCTGGGATCGTGCGCGGGTCGAACCCGAAGGGCAGCTCGAGGCGGTGTGCCGCCATCAGTGCGTCGTCGGTCAGCACGTCACGGGTGGGACCGTCCGCGACGACCACGCCATCGGAGAGGACCACCGAGCGCGGGCAGAGCTCGTAGGCGTAGGGCAGGTCGTGCGTGACCATCAGCACCGTGACGTCGAGCGAGCGCAGGATGTCCGCGAGCTCGCGGCGGGAGGCCGGGTCCAGGTTGGACGAGGGCTCGTCGAGGACGAGGACCTCCGGCTGCATGGCCAGCACCGTGGCCACCGCCACCCGGCGGCGCTGCCCGAAGGACAGGTGGTGGGGCGGCCGGTCGATGAAGTCCACCATGCCGACGAGGTCGAGGGCGTCGATCACCCGCGCCTCGAGCGCGGCGCCGCGCACCCCGAGGTTCGCGGGCCCGAAGGCCACGTCATCGCGCACGGACGGCATGAACAGCTGGTCGTCCGGGTCCTGGAACACCACGCCCACGCGCCGGCGGATCTCCAACAGGTTGTCCTTGGCGACAGGCAGGCCGGACACGTGCACCGAGCCCGCCCCGGCCGTGAGGATCCCGTTGAGGTGCAGCACCAGTGTCGTCTTCCCGGCGCCGTTGGGGCCGAGCAGGGCGACCCGTTCCCCTTGGTGCACATGGAGATTCACGCCGAACAGGGCCTGGTGGCCATCGGGGTAGGCGTAGGCCAGCCCGCTGACGTCGAGGACCGGGGCGCTCACAGGGTCACCGCCAAGGCCATGGTGGCAAGGGCAAGGCCAGGCAGTATGCCGGCCTGTGCCCACTGCGCCGGGGTAGCGCTCACGCGGTGGGTCACCGGCATACGGCCGGCGTAGCCACGCGAGAGCATGGCCAGGTGGATCCGCTCGCCGCGCTCGTAGGAGCGGATGAACAGGGCCCCCGCCGTCGACGCGAGGGCCGGCCACGCGCGGACGGAGCTGGCCGCGAACCCCCGGGACTCCCGGGCGATCCGCATGCGCTGCAGCTCGTCGGTGACCACCTCGAGGTAGCGCATCATGAAGCCCATGATCTGGACGAGCTGGTGCGGCAGCCGCAGCCGCTCCAGGCCGACAAGCAGGTCGCGGGGCTCGGTCGTCGCCCCCAGGACGAGGGAGGCCAGGACGCCGAGCGTCCCCTTGGCCAGGAGGCCCCAGGCACCGAGCAGGCCGGGTTCCGACAGGTGGAGCGGGCCCACAGACACGTAGGGACCGGACGCGATGAAGGGCATCAGCAGGGCGAAGACGACGAAAGGCACCTCGACGACCAGGCGCTTCGCGAGGTAGGTGGGCGGCACGGTGGACACCGCGACCACGGCGGCCAGCAGTGTCGCGTAGACGGCGAAGGCCCAGTACTGCTCGCGCGGGGTGGCCACCACGAGGACCACGAAAGCCACGAGCGACAGCAGTTTCAGGTGCGCGGGCATCCGGTGGATGGGGGAGTGCCCGTGGAAGTGCAGGTGGTGGCCGTGTCCCGCCCCCATCGCTAGTCCGTCCCCGGGCGGGAGGCCCGCCCCTCCGGCTGCGAGTCGCCGGAGGGCTGGCGGCGCCGCAGCACGGCGAAGAGCCCACCGCCGAGCAGCCCGACGACGAGCACACCGACCACACCGGCCACGCCGCCGGACAGCCGGGCGTCGGAGATTCCCCTCGTCGCGTAGCCGGCCAGGGGTGAGGTGCTGCTGGGGGGCTGCTGGGTCTGGATGAAGCCCAGCCGCTCTGCGACGAAGGTGAGGCCGTCGGGGTGCCCGGAGGCGTAGAAGGAGGCGACGCCGGCGAGCACGAGCGCGACCCCGAGACCGGTCAGCAGCAGCGCGCGGGTGCTGATCCCCCTCATGCCCTCACCTCGTCGCGGATGACGAGCTCATGGCTCTCCCGGACCCGACGGGCGCCGTGGACCAGGTCGGGGCGCACCGCGAGGACGGCGGACACGACCAGCCCGGTGATGGCGGCCTCGCCCAGGCCGATGAGCACATGCCAGCCGAGCATGGCCGTGGCCAGGCGGTCGAGGGGGATGGGCGCCTGCCCCCCCACGGCATACAGGCCGACGAAGGCCAGCGCGGCCAGCGGCACCGAGACCAGGGCCGCGGCGGCGGCCGACGGCGCGACCATCGAGAGGCGCTTGGGCAGCACGGACTGGGCGGCCCGGAAGACCAGCCAACCGGCCCACACTCCCACCAGGCCCATCAGCGTGATGTTCGTGCCGAGCGCGGTCAGCCCGCCGTCGGCGAACAGCAGGCCCTGCACGAGCAGGACGACCGACAGGCTCAGGGTGGCCGTCCAGGGCCCGACGAGCACCGCGGCGAGCGCCCCTCCGAGGAGGTGGCCCGAGGTACCGGCGCCGACGGGGAAGTTGAGCATCTGCGTGGCGAAGACGAAGGCGGCGACCAGCCCAGCCAGGGGCGCGGTGCGGTCGTCGAGCTCTCGCCTCGCGCCGCGCAGGGCCAGCCCCACGCCGAGCGCCGCGACGGCCGCCGTCCCCAGCGAGGTGGGTGCGTCGAGGAATCCGTCCGGAACGTGCATGCTCTGCATCTCCTGAGGTGGCGCGAGGTTCGCTGGGATACGTTTGGGGCCGATCCGCCATCATCTTATTGCAAGTAAGTTGCAATAAAGAACCACGACCGAGGAGCCTCTCTGTGAGCGAGCGCCTGGCCCCCGGGGACACCGCCCCCGACTTCACGCTGCCCGACGACCAGGACGGGGAGGTGACGCTGTCCGGCCTGAGAGGGCGCAAGGTGATCGTCTACTTCTACCCCGCTGCCATGACGCCGGGGTGCACCGCGCAGGCGTGCGACTTCACCGACAACCTCGACTCGCTGCGCGGCGAGGGCTACGAGGTGCTGGGGATCTCCCCGGACAAGCCCGTGAAGCTCGCGAAGTTCCGGGAGCACGACGCCCTGACCATCACGCTGCTGTCCGACGCGGACAAGGCCGTGATGAAGAAGTGGGGTGCCTTCGGCGAGAAGAAGCTCTACGGCAAGACCGTCGAGGGCGTCATCCGCAGCACCGTGGTGGTGGACGAGGACGGCACCGTCTCCCACGCTTGGTACAACGTCAAAGCCACCGGTCACGTCGCCAAGCTGCGCCGCGACCTCGGCCTGGGCTGAAGGAGCCACCATGACCGAGAGCACAGCACCGAAGACAGTCGCCCAGATCGAGGCCGACATCGTCGCAGCGCGGACGCGGCTCGCGGGGACCGTCGACGAGCTGCACACCCGCACAGCCCCCAAGGAGATCGTGCGCCGCCAGGTCGAGGCGGCCAAGGTCACGTTCGCTGAGGCCACCCGGACCGAGTCCGGTGACCTGCGCACCGAGCGCGTGGCGGCCCTCGCTGCCGCCGCGGTGGCCCTCATCGGCCTCGGTGCCTGGCGCCGCCATCGTGGCTGAGGAGCCCACCACCGACCGGCTCCCCATCCGGATGCTGCACGACCGCGTGCTGGTGTCACAGGAGGGGGAGGGCGGGGAGCGCCGCTCCGGCGGCGGGATCGTCATCCCCGCCACCGCCAGCATGGGCAAGCGCCTGGCGTGGGCGAGGGTGGTCGCCATCGGCTCCAACGTCCGTCAGGTGAAGGTGGATGACCGCGTCCTCTTCGACCCCGAGGACCGGGCCGAGGTGGAGCTCCAGTCCAAGAGCTACGTCCTGCTCCGCGAGCGCGACATCCACGCGGTGGCCGCCCAGCGGGTGCAGGACGGCCACACCGGTCTGTACCTGTAGGGCTGGGCCGAGCCGGTCCCGCGCCCGGCCGGCATCAGGCGGTCGCGGTCTGGGTCTGCGCCGCGATGGCCTCCCGCTCGCGCCGGCTCTTGCCGAACCTCAGGTAGATCACCGGCATCAGGATCAGGTTGAGCATGGTTGCGGTGATGAGCCCGCCGAGGATGACGAACGCCATCGGGTACTCGATCTCCTGACCTGCGACGTTGCCCGCGACGATCAGCGGGATCACGGCCAGAGCCGCCGCCAGCGCGGTCATCAGCACTGGGGCCAGCCGCTCCTTGGCGCCCTGGATGACCAGCGCCGGGCCGAACGGCACGCCCTCCACGCGCTCGAGGTGCTGGAAGTGGCTGACCATCATGATGCCGTTGCGGGCCACGATGCCCAGGACGGTGAAGAACCCGACCAGACTGCCCAGGGAGATGATCCCGCCGCTGAGCCAGGCCATCAGGACCCCGCCGACCAGCGCCGAGGGCAGCGCCACGAACGCCATCACCGCCAGCCTCAGCCGCCGGAAGGCGAAGAACAGCAGCACGAAGATCGTGGCCGCGGCCAGCGCGCTCCAGCCCAGCAGACTGGCCTGGGCCGCCTGGCGCTCCTGGAACTCGCCGTGCACCTCGTAGAAGTACTCGAGCGGCATGTCGATCTCGGCGAGGCGGCGTTCGGCCTCGGCCACGACGGCCCCGAGGTCAGCGGTGTCGACGTTGGCCCCGATGGAGACCCTCCGCAGCCCGTTCTCGTGCTGGACGTTGCTCGGGGTGGCGGCGATCGAGACATCGGCGACATCCTTCATCGCGACGTGCCCCCCGCCGGGGACGTCGAGCTGCAGGTTCTGGACGTCCGAGAGGTTGGTGCGTGACTGCGGCACGCTCCAGACCTGCACGTCGTAGGCCTTGCCGCCGCGGAAGATGTCACCGACCTCCTCGCCGGCAAGCATGGTCGCCGCGGCCCGGCGCACGTCGCCCGGCTTGATGCCGTACTTCCTGGCCTTCTCCAGGTCGACCCGCACCTCGATCTGGGGGACCTCCTTCTGGAGCTCGACGTGCTCGTCGACGATGCCGTCTACCGAGCCCAGGACCTTGGCGATCTCGTCGGCCTTCTCCTCGAGCACCTTGAGGTCCTGCCCGTAGAGCTGGACGACGACGGCCTCGCCCTCGCCGGTCAGCACCTCGCGGATGCGCTCCTTGAGGTAGGTCTGCACGTCCCGGCGAAGGCCGGGGTACCCATCGACGACGGACTGGATCTTGGCAACGGTGGCGTCGTAGTCGGCGTCCTGGTCGACGCTGATCCAGTTCTCCCCGAACTCCGCGCCGACCACCTCGTCGGCCAGGAGCGCCTGTCCGATGTGCGCGCCGAAGTTGCGCACCCCGGGGATGGCCTGCAGCTCCTTGGACGCGGCCACGGTGATGCGGGTCTCCTCCGGCAGCGACGTGCCCGGCTTGGTCACCCAGTGCATCAGGAAGTCGCGCTCCTTGAAGTCCGGGAGCAGGGACTGGCCCAGCGTGGGGTAGACAGCGATCCCGGATGCGGCGATCGCGCCAGCGGCGATGAACGCGGGGAGGGGCCGGCGCACCACCGGGGTCAACAGGCGCTCGTAGCCTCGGTGCAGCACGCGCACCAGAGGAGAGGGGCGCTCGCTCAGCCGACCGCGGGACAGCAGGATGAGGGACATCGCCGGTGTCAGGAGCAGGGCCACCATCAGGGAGACGAGCACAGCAAGGGCGTATGCCGTGGCGAGCGGCTTGAAGAACGACCCGGTGAGCCCGGTGAGGAAGAAGATCGGGAGCAGCGCGGATGCCTCGATGAAGCAGGCGTAGACGATCGCGCTGCGGACCTCGAGCGCCGCCTCGAGCACCACCGACCTCGTCTCGGGTGGGTTGGGCATGGCTCTGGCCAGACGGAGCCGGCGGACGATGTTCTCGACGTCGACGATGGCGTCGTCGACGATGGCGCCCAGGGCGATGACGAATCCCGCGAGCACCATCGTGTTGATGGTGACTCCTCGCCAGTGCAGGATCAGGAGCGCCGCCATGAGCGAGACCGGGATGGTGACTACGCTGACCAGTGCGGCCCGCCAGTTCAGCAGGAACAGGCCGAGGAGCAGCACCACGAGCAGCGAGCCCAGCAGCAGTGAGTCGGTGAGGTTGTCGACCGCTTCCTCGACGAAGGTGGCCGGCCGGAAGATCGAGGTGTCGACCTGCATGCCGGGCAGTCCGGGCGCGAGCTCCGCCATCGCCGCCTCGACACCCTCGGTGACCTGGAGCGTGTTGCCCCACGGCAGCTTCTCGACGATGAGCATCGGGCCATCGCCACCGTTGATGACCGCGTCGCCGACGAGCGGTTGGTGGTCCTGCACGACGTCCGCCACGTCGGCCAGGCGCAGGCTCTTGCCGTCCTTGTTGTTGACGACGACCTCGCCGAGGTCGTCCGGGGAGGCGATGGGCAGCACATGCCGCACGTTGAGGCGCTGGTTGGGGGTCTCGATGAAACCGCCCTTGCCGACGACGGAGCTGTTGGTGTACTGCAGCAGCCCCGAGTCGAGGGAGTCTGCCGTGACGTCCATGACCTGCTCGAGGGTGACGCCATGTTCCTTGAGCTTGTCGGGCTTGACCTGCACGGTCAGCATGTCGATGCGCTCGCCCCAGATCGCGACATTGGCCACCCCGGGCACGCGCAGCAGTCGGGCGCGGATCTTCCAGTAGGCCGTCATCGACATGTCGATCGTGGACAAGGTGTCGGATGAAAGCCCGATCTTCATGACGCGACTCGTCGCCGACAGCGGCTGCAGGATGAACGGGGGCGCCGCCCAGGTCGGCAGGGTCGGCACGATGGCCTGGAGGCGCTCGTTGACGAGCTGGCGGGCGGTGATGAGGTCCGTGCCGCTCGTGAAGATGAGCTCGATCGAGGACAGCTGCGACACCGACTTCGACCGCAGCTCGTCCAGTCCGGGCACGCCCTGCAGAGCCTGCTCGAGTGGGACGGTGACCAGGCTCTCCGTCTCGGCGGCGGACAGGCCGAGGCACGGTGTCTGGATCTCCACCCGGGGAGGGGCGAACTCGGGGAAGACGTCGACCGGCATGTTGGGCACCTTGGTGATGCCGAAGAACATCAGGGCCCCCCCGAAGGCAACCATGAGGAAGCGGAACCTCAGGCTCTGGGTGATGATCCAGCGGATCATGGTGCAACCCTCCCCGCGCTGTCGTGATGGCTGTGGGTGTGTGGCGCGCCAGCCCGGCTACTGGCCGAGGCCCGTCTCGACGCCGAAGAGCTCAGCGGCGCCGACCGTCACCACCGCGGTTCCCGCGGGTGGTCCGGCGGAGAGAGACGCCCGGCCGTTGGCGATCTCGACGACCGTCACCTCCGCGCGGACGTAGACGCTGTCCTTGGGGTTCGTGAACACGAAGGTCTGGCCGTCCGGGTCGTAGAGGATCGCGGACTCCGGCACGGTCAGTCGCGCGGCGCCTCGCCCGGCCGCCACAGGCTGAGTGGCGAGCCCGAGCCGCTGGGCTGCCTTGCCCTGGAGGGTGATTCGCGACGGCTGCCCGTCGATCTCCTCCACCTTGGCGGCCGTGCTGCCCGCAGCAGCCTCGGCTACGGGCTCGCTGCAGCCGGCGAGCGCTCCGCTGCCCAGGACCAGCGCGACGGTCAGAGCGGCGGTCCGGCGTCCGATGTGCAAGCTCATGATGTCTTCCTTCACACGCTTCGAGAACTCAGCCACGACCCACCGCCGGGCTGGTGGGAGGCAGTGGCGCGGCAGACGCCGCCTCCCCGTTGGCGCTGGTTGCGTAGCGCCCGCCGAGAGCAGGGAGGACGAGCATCACGGTGACAACCGTGGTGACCAGGCCGCCGAGCACCACGACGGCGAACGGCTGGAGGGACTCCAGACCCGCCCGGGGTCCCAGGACGAGCACCGGCAGCAGGGCCGCGGCAGCCACCGCAGCCGTGACGACCACCGGCATCGCGTGCTCGGCGGAGGCCTCCGCGTAGGCGTCACTGGCGCTCCTGTGCCTGGTGAGCTCCCGAGCCCGGGTCACCAGCCTCAGTGAGGCCCGGACAGCCAGGGCCAGGATGGCGAGGAGGCCGGCCACGGTGGCGAGAGTGAGCTCGGCGCCGGTGAGGCGTGCCGCAACCAGACCACCGAGGAGGCACAGCGGCAGGGTCAGCAGCGTCACCGCGGCCAGCCGCCAGCTCTCGAAGGCCGACTGCAGGAGCAGGAAGACCACCAGGAGGGCGAACGCCCCGAGGACCATGGCGCCCCGCTCGGCATTCTTCTGCTCGGCGTAGTCGCCCAGGACCTCGGCGTGGTACTCCATCGGGAAGGAGACGTTCTTGAGGGCGCCCTTGACGTCATCCAGGACCGCGTTCAGGCTGCGGCCGCTGACGTCGGCGGTGACGTCGACCCGGCGCGACACGCCGTCGTGGCTGATGCTCGTGGGCGAGGGGGCGACGGAGACGGTCGCGACGTCGCTGAGCTTGATGTGCTTGCCGCCAGGGGTGTCGAGGACCAGGTTGCTGACGTCGCTGACGTTCTCGCGAACCTCGGGCGCGCTCCAGACCTGGACGTCGAAGACCTTCTGCTGGTCGAACAGGCTGCCGACGTGGATCCCCGAGAGCAGGGTGGTGGCTGCCCGTCGCACGTCGCCGGGCTTGACGCCGTGCTCGCGCGCCTTGGCCAGGTCCACGTCGATCTGGATCGTGGGCTCCTGGGCCTGGTTCGCGATCACCGGGTTGGCCACCCCGTCAACGGAGCCCAGCAGCGCGTGGACCTTGGTGGCCTGCTCCTTCAGCGTGGCCATGTCCTCGCCGTAGAGCCTGACCGTCACCGGGCTTGACGAGCCGGTGGTGAACTGCGCGACGCGCTCGGTCGAGTACGTCAGCACCTCCCGCTCCAGGCCCGGGTAGCCCGCGACGACCTCCTGCACCGCCTCGACCGTGCGGTCGTAGTCGGCGTTCTCGTCGATCGTGAGCCAGAGCATGCCGCCGTTGGCGCTGGAGTGGGTGTCGGACGTGACCGCCCGGCCGAAGTGGGAGCCGACCCCGCTCACGCCCTCGACGGAGCGAAGCTCCTCCGTGACCCGAGTGCCGACACGGCTCATCTCGGCCAGCGATGTGCCGGCTGCCCCGTTCCACTGGACCAACAGATGGGGCTCGCGCATGGTGGGCATGAGTGACCTGTCCATCACGCCTGGGAGGGCGAACGCGGCCAGGCCCAGCACTCCCACTCCCGCGGCGGCGAGCGCCGCCACGGGACGCCGGAGGAGTGCTGCGAGGCCGCGCCGGTGGGCGCGCCGGCCGTGCCGTGCCACCGCGGACTCGGGGCTCTCTGTGAGGAGCAGGGCATACAGCGCCGGGGTCACGGTCACCGCGACGAGAAGCGAGGTGCCGAGGGCGAGGAGGAGCGTGAGGGCAAAGGGGGTGGTGAACGCGCCAGCAGGCAGGCCGTTGAGGAAGATGAGGGGCAGGCAGGCCGCGGCAACGATGACGGTGCCGTACGCGATGACCCGTCCAGACGCCACAGCCCCGGCCCTGATGCGGCTGTGAGCCTCGGTGTCGTCCGTCCCGCGTCGGTGTGACATGGCCTCGACGCTGCTCACCCCGTCGTAGATCGCCGCGACCAGGGCGGCAGCGAGGCCGAGCGTGACCATGCCGTCGAGCGTTCGGCCGAACAGGTGCAGGATCAGTGCGGCAGACCCCAGGGACAGGGTGGCGGCCACGAAGGTCACCAGCGTCCGGCGCCAGCTGAGCAGCAAGGCGAACAGGACGATGAGGGCCAGCCCCGCTCCGAGAAGGCCTGCGGTGCGCAGGTTTCCGGTGACCTGCTCGACGTAGGTGGCGGGGCGGTAGACGGAGGTGTCGACCGTGACGCCGGTGAGGCCGGGAGCCATGGTCTCCATGGCATCCTCGACTGCTGCAGCGATCTCAGAGGTGTTCTGGCCCGGGAACTTGTCGACCACGATGAGGAAGCCGTTGCCGGTGGCCAGGCGGGCGTCGCCGATCAGGGGCTGGTGCTCCTCGACGACCGTGGTGACGTCACCCAGCCGTGTCTGGGTCGCGGAGTCCTCGAGGACGACCTCGGCAAGCTCGTCGGCGTTGTGGATGGGCACCATGTGCTGGACGCCCAGACGCTGGTTCGGGGTGTCCACGAACCCCCCGGTCCCTGGCGTGGACGCCTCGAGGAAGCTGAGGGGTGAGACCAGCAGCGCGTTGCCGGTGGTGTGCACGACCTGCTCGAGCGTCACGCCCTTCTGCCGCAGCTTGTCGGGGTCGACCTGCACCTGCACCTGCCGCTCGCGCTGGCCCCAGATGGCGACGTTGGCGACGCCCGGCACACCCATCAGCTTCGGCCGGATGGTCCAGCGGGCGAGGACGCCCAGCTCGATGGGGGAGAGGCTCTTGGAGGAGATGCCGATCATGGCGACGCGGCCGGCCGCAGACACCGGCTGGATCATCTGTGGCGGCGCCGACACGTTGGGCAGGGCATGCGCCTGGGTCATACGCTCCTGGACGACCTGCCGGGCCTTCAGGGGGTCCGTGCCGCGCTCGAAGGTCATGTCGATCTTGGACAGCCCGGGGACGGATTCGGAGTGGATGTGCTCCACCCACGCCACGCCGTTGAGCAGGTCCTGCTCGAGGGGGACCGTGATCATCTGCTCGACCTCTTGGGCCGAGAGCCCCAGCGCCTCGGTCTGGATCTGCACGGTCACCGGGGCGAACTCCGGGAGTGCATCGACCTTGGCCTGCGGGAGCTGCCACACCCCGAGCGCCACTACCGCAATCGCGAGGGCGGCCACTGCCTTGGGCAGGGTCAGGCTTTTGTCTACCAGCCAGTGCAACATCTCGTCGCTCCCCAGGACGAAATCCAATATGGCGGCGCCCGTCGCCACGAGGTGGCGAGCTGCGCGATATCGGTGGGTCCCAGAGAGGCTGGCCTGTCTAGCCCTTATGGGCCTACCGGGCTTCGAGAAGTCCTGTGACAACGCTAGGGATAGGGGGATAAGAGAGCCTGAGCCAAAGGGGTGAACTTGGCCCCCGCCAGATGGTGGATCGCGGACTCAGACGCCTTCTACGCCACCGGCGCCGAGCGGCTGATGTGACAGGCAGGCCTACTCCTCAGGGTCCCAGGCGATGAGCTGGTCGAACAACCGTCGGTCGCCGTCGAGCTTCAGGGAGTCCAGCGGAACGCGGCCGTACATGACCAGGACCAGCTCACTGGCCGTACCTCGGGCGGAGGCGTCGGGCGCGTCCGGGTCCTCGCCGGCCGCAGTGGCGGACACTGCGCCGGGTTGGGGCAGGCGGGCGGTCCGTGCGCCGTCGGCGGAGAGCCAGAGGCGCCAGGAGCGGCCCTCGGTCGCGTGGTAGTCGACGGCAGCGGGCTCGTGCGGCCAGGCGCTCGTCGTTGCGCAGCAGGTGGACAGAAACTCCTCGACACCATCGAGTGCCGCCTCGTCCGGCAGCGGTTGAGGGACCCCCACGGTGAGCTGGGCGTCGTACGTGTGCACCGCGATCTCCTGGAGCTGGTGTCGGGCGACGGCACCGCAGGTCTGCGGCGACTGCGACGTCCCCCACCACGTCCAGCAACCGAGATCCGGGCCGGCCTCCCGCAGCGCGTCCAGGAGCTGCTGCGTCGATGCGGCCAACCAGGCCAGCAGGGCCTCGCGCTCCCGGGGCGCAGCCGGGGCGCCCTCCGGCCCGGGCCTGGCCGGGGGAGCGGCGGCAGTTCCGGGAATGGGTTGGCCGACGCCTCAGTCCCCGGGTCTTTGCGCAGCAGATGGTGGGTGGGGGTTCCCTGCGTCGGTGAAGCCCTCGGAGAGATACAGCCTGCAGGCGCCCTCGTTCACGCGGTGCACTTGTTGGAGCGTTCCGGTGTTCTGCTCCTTCGCCCGGGCCACGACCCAGCGCAGCGCACTTCTGCCAGGTCCACGCCCTGGAGCTCCGGCGCGACCTCCACCAGTTCGAGCCCCACGTCCCGGCTCGCGCTGGGCGTTCTCGTGAAGGTCGACGGGGCCCCATTGCGCACGAAGAGCGGGCCAGGCTCCGGGGGCTGTCGGCCACTGTCCAATTGCGGCGATCGCGGCATGTCAGGAGGCGGTTGCACCTGGCCAACAGCACAATTCACCGCATGGCTGACTGGCGTAGCGATCGGATCGGGTCGGCTCTTCGGGGAGAGAACCCCACCGTCATGGCCCGTCTGCCAGGCAGCATCGCAGTCATCGGCGACGTCCAGTGGCTCCCCGGATACTGCGTCCTGCTGAGCGAGGACCCTTCGGTGCAGCGGTTGTCGGACTTGGCGCGCGAGGAGCGGTTGGCCTTCTTGGACAGCATGGCCTGCCTGGGCGAAGCGGTCGAGCAGGTGTGCAGGGAGCTCGACCCGGCGTTCCGGCGTGTGAACCTGGAGATCCTGGGCAACACGGACCCCTTTCTGCACGCTCACGTGTGGCCTCGCTACGACTGGGAGCCGTCGGACATCGTTGGCCGCCCCGTCTGGCTCTACCCCGCCGTGAGATGGTCGGACCCCACGACGCGACTGAGCTCGAAGCACGACACCCTCCGACAGATGATCACCGAGCGCCTCGGTCGTCTCTGCGATGGCTCGGAGCGGACGCTCAGGAGACATCGCGGGCCTGCTCGCGACAGGTGGGGATGAGGCGGATCCATCGTCACCAGCGGCCTCAGCGCCGGCCAGAGGTCGTCGATGTCGGTGTCGTACCGGTCCTCCAGGCGGACCACACCCGTCCCGTTCCCGGATCGCAGCGTCCCCACCACGCGTGTCCTCGCTGGTGTGTCCTTGCACAGTGGTCCAAAGGCGAGAACCCCCGGACTCGATGAGTCCGGGGGTTCTCGTTCCTTGGGCTTCTGGCCTGCGGAGGTGGTGCGCCATCAGGGACTCGAACCCCGAACCCGCTGATTAAGAGTCAGCTGCTCTGCCAATTGAGCTAATGGCGCAACGGATGGAGAGGTTAGCACCAGTTGCGCCGAAGGTTGAAATCGCCCGGCAGAGGGCCTATTCGGGCCCGGAGCGGTGCCGGCTCAGCGTGACGGCACCCGCCGCGAGAGCCACGGCGACAGCGGCCGCGAGGGTCCACAGGAGCGCCGGCGAGGGGCCGCTCGCGGCGTCGCCGGGGTGTGGGGGAGTGGCCGCCGAGGCTGCACTCGAGGCGCCTGACGGTGGCTGGGTTGTGCCGGTCGGCCCGACCGAACCTCCGCTTGCGGCAGTGGAGGACATCGAGGCTGACGGGGTCAGCCGGACGGTGAACGCCGCCGTGTCGGAGACGGGGTGGCCGTCGGCGCTGACGACCCTGAAGGTGACCGAGTAGGTACCCGACCCGAGCTGCCGGAGAGGCTGGGTGACGGTGGAGCCGTTGACCGCCGGCCGGCCTGCGACGACGGATGCGCCCGCCCCATCGGTGACGGTGACGGCCGCGAAGCTGGAGCTGATCGGCTCGCTGAACTTCAGCACGACGGCGGGCGGCGGTGCCGTGACTGTCGACCCAGCTGCTGGGGTCATCGACGTCAGCGCAGCGTGTGCGGACGCTGCGAGGGCGGTCGCGAGGGAGGAGAACACCGCCAGCAGCATGGACAGCACCGCGACCCAGACCGAGATCCGGATGACGCGCCTCTTGCCCTCAGAGTCCATGAACACGCCCGCCATCTTCCCGCACTGCCACACCGGGCCCCTCCGGAGGGCCTCCCCGGACCCGACGTGACCCCAGGACCCCAGGACCCCAGGACCCCACGACCTGCGGCGCGGGCGGCTCTCACCCTCCAGGGGGGATGCCGGCATCCCCTCCTGGTGTCTAGGTTCGGCGGCAGCGGGGGATCGCGCCGGAGACCGGGGCTCGCGACCAGCCAGGCAAGGCTCGAACACCCGCACCGTTCCGCTCTACCCACTTCTACCGAGGGAGCCGACAGTGGCCAACCAGGACAAGACCCCGGTGCTCGACACCATCGCCGCCATGACTGCCGCCTCGCTGGAGAACTGTGACCTCCCTGCCGACAGGCTGCTGCTGGTTCGCATCGCCGCCCTCGCCGCGGTTGACGCCCGCCCCGTGTCCTACCTGGCACACGTCGGCCCCTCCATCGAGTCGGGAGTGACCATCGAGGACGTGCAGAACGTCCTCGTCGCCATCGCCCCGATCATCGGTTCAGCCCGGACGATGAAGGCCGCGGTCAACATCACGGAGGCACTCGGCTTCGCGATCGCCATCCTCGAATCCGAAGAGGCGTAACACCTAAATCGGACGGCGCCTGGTCCGACCACGAAAGGGAATGACGATGGGTTCAATCACGACCGACTTCTGGGACGTCCTGCTGTGGAGCTTCTGGTTCTTCATCTGGATCGCCGCGCTGATGGTGTGGTTCCGCTGCCTCTTCGACATGTTCGGCGACAGCACGCTCAGCGGCTGGAAGAAGGCCGGCTGGGCACTCCTTCTCATCTTCGTGCCATGGCTTGGCGCGCTGATCTACCTCATTGCCCGAGGCCGGAGCATGACCGAGCGGCAGTTGGCGGCCGCCTCGCAGCAGCGGGCGGAGCAGGAGAAGTACATCCAGCAGGTGGCGGGCACCTCTCAGGCCCCGGCCGACCAGATCGCCAACGCCAAGGCACTGCTCGACTCCGGAGCCATTTCTCAGGGCGAGTTCGAGGCGCTCAAGGCCAAGGCGCTCGCCTGACATCGTCGAGGTGACCGCAGCCGGCGAAGCTCGCTCTGACGGCCATGACGCGGGGCACCCAGCCACCGGGCAAGGCACCTGCCCAAGCGGGCTGGTAACGGGTGTGGGCCGTGCCCCTCGCGGAGGCACGGCCCACCTTGTCGTGGGGTGAGTGACGGGACTTGAACCCGCGACATCTGCGACCACAACGCAGCGCTCTACCAGCTGAGCTACACCCACCAAGCCGCACGACCGGTCTTCACAGCCGGTCGCGGAATCAGCGGCGCCTATCGTACCTGCTTCTGAGGGGTGCTCATGACCATCCCTCTGCCACACGGCATACGGCCCGCTGTTCAGGCCTCGATGATGTGACGGGACGCGATCGCGCGCACGGTGTCGGTGTCGGGGCCGGGCGGTGGCACGAAGACGGCCTCGCGGTAGTAGCGCAGCTCGGCGATCGACTCCCGGATGTCGGCGAGCGCGCGGTGGCCACCAGCCTTCTTGGGCGAGTTGAAGTAGGCCCGCGGGTACCAGCGGCGCGAGAGCTCCTTGATGGAGGAGACGTCGATGACGCGGTAGTGCAGGTGCGCCTCGAGCTCAGGCATGTCGCGGGCGAGGAACCCACGGTCGGTACCGACGGTGTTCCCACCGAGTGGCGCCCTGCGGGCCTCCGGAACCCACTCCCGGACGTAGTCGAGGACCTGGGCCTGGGCCTCGTCCATGGCGATGCCGTGGTCGAGGTCGGTCAGCAGCCCGGAGGTCGTGTGCATGTCGCGCACGAAGTCGTCCATCTGCTCGAGCGCCTCGGCCGGCGGCTTGATGACGAGGTCCACGCCGTCGCCGAGCTGGTTGAGCTCGAAGTCGGTCACCAGCGCCGCCACCTCGATGAGGGCGTCGTTGGCGAGGGAGAGGCCGGTCATCTCGCAGTCGATCCAGACAATCCGGTCGTTCAGTGAGCGCTCCGTCGGGTTCTGTGCCACGCGCACACCCTACGGCCCGCTACGGACAGCCGCCGTCGCGAGAGGCAGGCACTAGCCTGCCCGCATGACCTGGGGACCGACCAACCAACAGCAGGGGTATGCCGCGGGGCCGCCGAGCGCGGCCGGCTACCAGCCCGCGCCGGTGGCCGGGAACCCCACGTCCCGGCCGATGATGCGGGGTTGGGTGATCACGGGGCTGGCGGTCATCGGGTTCGGGCTCGGGGCGCTCGTGCTGGCCGCCTACTACGGGATGACGCTCGGCGTGGTCACCACCCTGCTCGCGATCGTGCTGGCGGCCATCCCGCTCACGATTGTCATCCCCACGTTCCTCTGGCTCGACCGCTACGAGGCCGAGCCCACGAAGTACCTCGTTGCCGCGTTCCTGTGGGGGGCACTCGTCGCCGCCCTGCTCGCCGGGCTGATCAACACCAGCGCGCACGTCGTCTTCTCCAGCGCCACGAACCCCGAGCAGGCCACGCTGGCCACGGCCGTGTTCTTCGCCCCGGTGGTCGAGGAGGCCGCCAAGGGTCTGCTGGTCCTGCTCGTCTGGAGGCTGCGGCGCCGCGAGTTCGACGGCATCACCGACGGCATGGTCTACGCCGGCATCGCGGCCGCCGGCTTCGCGTTCACCGAGAACATCCAGTACCTCGGCCTGTCCTACGCCGAGGGCGGCGAGCAGGTCCTGACCGCCGTCTTCATCGCCCGGTGCCTGGTGACCCCCTTCGCCCACCCGATCTTCACCGTCATGTTCGCCATCGGCGTCGGCGTGGCGGCCACCACCCGGAGCCGGGTGCTGAAGGTCGGTGCCCCGGTGGCCGGCTACGTCCTGGCGGTGCTGCTGCACGGGATCTGGAACCTCGCGGCGGTCAGCGGCGGCCAGGGCCTCATCGCCGTGTTCCTCCTGGTGGAGATCCCGGTGTTCCTGGCCTTCATCGCCCTCATCGTGTGGGCCCGACGCCGAGAGGGCCGTCTGATCGGCCGCTACCTCATGCCCTATGCCGACGCGGGCTGGCTCAGCCCTGCCGAGGTGCACATGCTCTCGAGCATGAACCGTCGCCGTGGGGCGCGGCTCTGGGCCCGGCAGACCGGGGGCCGGGCTGCCCTGCGCTCGATGCGCTCCTTCCAGGACGCGGCCAGCGAGCTCGCCCT
>Ga0164302_10000138_pt1 | contig 17665 bp, 19 predicted proteins | sample Whisoiple_202_MG_FD_109714 | JGI IMG/M metagenome (GOLD analysis project Ga0164302, IMG submission 109714) | Soil microbial communities amended with pyrogenic organic matter from upstate New York, USA - Whitman soil sample_202_MG | ecosystem: Environmental > Terrestrial > Soil > Agricultural... | reverse complement strand
TTGGCCGGAGGTGGGCTGGTGCGGAAATCTTTATGGCATTCGTAACACGCGCCGGAACGGAACGGGCTCTCGGAACCCAGCGCTTTGAACTGAGTCTGCACACGCGCTTCATCTTTTGCCGCCGCCGCTTTCGCCAAGCCCTCGGCGACATCTTTAACTTTTACCGGAATCTTCGTGAACTCATCCCACCGATCCCAAATTTCCGGCTTGGCGAGGGATTTTTCTGCGATGCTTCCCTTAGGGAAATATTCCACCACGTGATCCATATTGCCCATGACATCTTTCGCTTTGAGCTCTATGGTCGGATAGTCTTTTTGCTCCACTGCCCGTTTGATAGCCTTAAGATCGTCGTAGTTCGACTGCATAAAAGCTTTTCTTTTTTTCACGATTTCCTCTTGAGCAAATACCTGAGTGGAAGCCATTAGAAATAAAAGGCCAAGCAATCCCAGACTGACGATCTTCATTTGAAACATGCTCTCTCCCTTCGCTCGCTGCAAAACAACCATTTTATTTCCCCACATAACGATCCTGGACGGAACTATCATTTGTGTGCGGTTACTAGCTATGGTTTGAGTTGTGCGCGTATTTCTCCGCCCTTGTTCGCCGCGCTATGCACATTGACGTAAAGATTGCCGGCCTTGTAGCTCTCGTACTGGGTGTCAGTCAATTTTGCTCCTGGCGCGACCGACCATGTATTGTTTGCCCCCTTTGTTAGCGGAACAATTACCGGCCCGTTTTTCCCCGCCGGTCCCTCGTGAATGTGCGCTGCCGTTCCCTCAACGCCAGTCGTAGTAATACTGCCGCTCACGGACTTATCTGATGAGATGTTAAAGCTACCAGCTCCCGATGCTGCGGTTTTAACGGGGGGAACCTCTTCGTCACCGGTCAGCTTGACTTTTACTCCGCCACCGCCACCGCTTTCGCTTGCTGTCGTCGAACATCCCCCAAAAATCAGCAATCCGATGGCAAAAGCCGTCGCGATCGTCGTGCAGAACGTGTGCGTTTTATTCATCTATCTGCCTCCTTGTACATGTTGCTATTGAACTAACCAACTCAACTACCTTTGTTGACTTTTTTAACTTCGTTAAGCAATTCTTCGGTCGATAAGAGATCCTTTTCCGAATTGCTGGGCCGAATACTGAGATATCGAACCACACCTTCTTTGTCGATAATCACATAAGACCGTTTCGCGACCCGCCGCGGCTCGTCGTAAACGCCGTATGCTTGCATCGCCTTGGCGTCACGGTCGCTTAACAATGGGTAATTAATCTTGGCGAAATCCGCGAAAGCCTTCTGCGAAAATGGCGCGTTGGCGCTAATGCCCAAGACTTCAGTATTTTCGGCCTGGAATTGCGCATAGTTGTCCGAACCGGACGCCTGGAGATCCTTGATTCAGGTCGGGCTGAAGTCGAGAACGTAGAAGTTGATCAGAACATTTTTGCCCTTGAGGCTGCTCAGCTGGAGCTTGCCACCTTTGCTGCTGTCGAGTTCAAAATCCGGGGCTTTTTCGCCCACCTGAAGCGCGAGAACCAAACGAGGCAGCGCGACAAACAAAATCACTAAAAACAGAACTAATAAACGTGACGGTTTACTTTGCTTCATATGCTTTTCCTTTTGACGAAAGCGCAGAGAAAATATTCTATGCGAGGTGATGCTTTATCTCGTATGGTGTCGGGTGTGTCAATACCCCGAAACGGGAGCGATATAGATACCCCGAACGGGTCACTCCAATCCTTCACGAACCGCAAGAACCGCGGCTTCAGTGCGGTTTTTTACATCGAGCTTGCGAAAAACGGATTTCAAATGGCCTTTGATAGTTTCGCGAGCGAGGCATGTGATATCGCTAATCTCCTCATTGCTCAGGCCCTCCGTCATTAGACGAAGGACTTTAACTTCCACTTCAGTCAAACCGAAGCGTTCGGCAAATCGAGCGATTCGGTGTTGATTCGAAGTCGACTCGCGGCCGGATAGTTGTTCCAAAGCGAGTTGCGCCAGATAGGGGGAAGAAGAGATCTTTCCTGCGTGAGTCCTGCGAATGATCTCGATAAAGTCGGTGCGATCTGTATCTTTCAGAATGTAGCCAATGGCTCCAGCTCTAATGGCGGACGCGATTTTATCATCCTCGTGATGTACCGAAAGCATAAGAATTTTGGTTCGGGGAGAAACGGCGCTGATCAGACGAGCTGCTTTGATACCGTTCATCTTTGGCATGTCGACGTCGAGCAGTGCCAAATCGGGTAACTTCTCTCGCGCTCCGGCTACCGCCTCTTGGCCGTCGGCAGCATCGGCGACGACGCGAATATCTGTCCCGGTTTCCAGAAGGATTTTGAGGCTCTGGCGGAAGAGCCGTTCGTCATCGGCAATGAGGAGCTTGATGGACATGAATACTGATACTGCGGCGCCTTGGTTTGTCAGTTGCGTTCTAACCTGGACTGGCGATCGGTGCAATATCCGCTGAAACCGGCTGGAAGACCAAGCGATTGTCGAAACGTATGCCGGTGAGCGAAATCCGTGCATTCTTGAGCCATAAACCTGTCTGATCTCCATAGTAGACCGAGGATGGGTGACCGGACTGACCTGAGGGCAACACGATTTCGGATCTGATCGGATCACCAAGCTCGACGGTGAATCGCAAGGACGATCCCACCGTATGCGCAAAAGGATTCGAGTGACGATAAAAACCGAGGTTGATCGTCATGCCATCACCGGCTGTCCGCAGCGGTCCGATTCCCAGTGGATGCTTGAAAACGCGTCTGCGACCAAACGCGTGCGTCATGTGGAGCTGATGAAGCTTGCCCCAGTGCCATGCTTCGATGTTGCTGCCGAATTTTTCCTGAAGTTCACCACAGGCTTCGCGCAGAGATGAGGTGACGATGTCTGAGCGCGATCGGCGCGAAAACCAGACGGAGCTCGGGTCCGCAAAAATTCGATCGGTGGGAACGATACATTGGTTTAAAATTTCCGTATAGGCAGAACAAAGTTCCTCACCGAGGGTCGGTATCAGAAGATTTTGTAATAGGCGGTAATGAAACAGATGAAAGATCGCAGCACCGATACTATCGGCATCACAGCGACCGTCCCAGGCGAGTAGTCGCTGCGTCGCGGCCTTGATGGTCTGGTTATCGTCGGCAATGTGCGACAGCTCGCCGGCAAGTTCATCGATCAATTGAAGCGCGTGAAGCGACAGACAGTCAAACTGCGCCTGGGCCATTTGTTGAAAGGTAAACTTTGAGCGTGAATCCAGCAGTTGCTCGATCCGACGAACCCGGTGAGGCGGCTCGAAGAAGTGTGAAAGATAGTACGGGTAAGCGCGATCGGTGATGCGGTTGTTGGCGTTCGCGACTACCCCTTCCGGTGGATTGTAGACTCGCGGAAGTTCTTCGAAATCAATATAACCCAGCCAGTCGTTACCTTCCTCCCAACCGGAGACAGGAAGCAATGAAGGTAATTGACGACGCTGCGGGATTTTGCCGGCGAGAGCATAACCGATGTTTCCTCCACGATCGGCATAGATGAAGTTCAGACTCGGGGCAGTGTGATAACGTAAACTGTCGAGAAACTCGTGCCAGCTCTGTGCGCAATTAATGGCGTAGATACTGTGCAGTTCCTGACTCCGCTCTTGAGCAGTCCAGCGCGCCGTCAGAACCTCTCCACGGCTCGGCAGTTCGGCAAAATCGCTGATCGCTGGGCCATGGCGTGTGCAGCGGACGATTTTTTCAACTGAGCGCTTGCCGCGAATCGCGATACGCTCCTTGCGAGTTTGAAATTTTTCCCAGCGCTCCCCGGTGAGGTAACGACTCGGCTCGATGGGGTGCAGCTTCTCGCAATAGATTTCAGCATCATCGCATAGAGCCGCGGTGATTCCCCACGCAACCTGCCGATTATGGCCGACTTGTATACATGGTACGCCGGGAATTGAGGCACCCCAGGTTTCGTAGGCATGTGGCTGCGGCGAATTCGTTTCGACCCTTAGATGCATCAAATACCAAACCGAAGGAAGTGTCAGCCGGAGGTGCGGGTCATTGCATAAAATGGCGGCAGCGCTCTCCGACCGATCCGGTGCAATGGCCCAAGAGTTACTCCCGCTCCCTGCGGGGTGCCAATCAGTCAGCGCCAAAACGCCGCTGCAAAATTGCCAGAAACCGCAAGCGGCATCCCAGGCGGTACGGGCACTCACCGGAGCATCATCGGGATAGCTTGGAAACAAGCTCCGAAGTTTGGCAGGTTCATCGGCAAGTCTTGTCGCGACGGCGATAAAATTAAGACGTGTGTAAAGCGCGGTGGAGAGCAGAAACGCGAAACCCTTGCCAATGGTCAGTGTATCTTCCGGTTGCCACGGTTCCGGCTCATACCGAAGCAAGCGAAATTCCCAGGGCAAGCGCTTGCCACACTTTTCAATATACCGATTGACGCCAGCACAGTAAGAGCGAAGGCGCAACGCGTCTTCCTCTTGGAGAATAACAAGCGAAGCGCAGGCTGCAGCGCGGATACCGATGAGCCGCACGAAATAGTCAAAATCAACAGATGTTCGACCGCGAAAGTGGCTTGAGAGCTCACGCCACGGTAACTCAAAGTCACCAAAAACCTCCGCCATGCGACCGCTCAAAAAGCGCCGATTCATTTCCATTTGCCAAAGACGCTCCTGCGCGTGGAGATACCCCTGCGTGAAGAACAGGTCATGCTCATCGAAGGCGGAAACGTGGGGAACGGCGTAATGATCCCAAAGGACTTCGACCGGTCTGGTCAAACCGGCCAGGTGCAATTCTCCGTTATGAACCGGCAGGGCGCCACGATCGAGAAAGTGGATGGGTGAGCGAAGGAGCGCCGCAAAGAGTTTGGTGAAAAACGCTCCCTTCGGCAACTCCATAGAGGCTAGTAGGATGATTTCGCGATCACGCCTTGCGGCGAAGCTGAATCAACGGGTCGAGGCTTCTTGCTTGGACTCAGCATGACGATCGCGAAAGCTTTGATTTTGTGAAATTTGCGGCGATAACATGCCATCGCTGAAGTTCGCTGAATAAATGTCTTCTTGCCCCTTGCTTCAACTTATGCGCAGGACATGCTTTTTCAAAGAACGGTTAAAGATCTTTTTGATAACACTTCCCCTTTGAAAAACGCGATCCAGAGGAATTTCTCAGCGTCACGCTCTTTGGAATTTTTAATGAGCTTCAGAGACAAAGCGCTAGAGAATCGGCCGGACCGAGGGCCGCGCTTTTACTCGTTCGAGGTATTTTCCCAAGCGAGGCAGCGATGGATCCGGCAACACGCCGAAGCCTTCCAGGCGCGTAAAGCGCGGCAAGAGATCGGCATCGACCAGAGAGAAGTCGCCCAGCAAGAATTGCTGCTCGCCGATCTCATCTTCAAGGCGCTGCAAGAGTTTTTTCAATTCGGCTTTGGCGGTCGCAATCACTTGCTGATTCTGCTCTTTGGCATCCTTTATCAGCTCCATACGGAGCCGTTGATAGGGAGCATCGAAGTGCCCCATCCCGTAATCGATGAGAATTCTCGCTTTGGCTCTTTTGGCCGGATCCTTTGGCATGAGCGGCGGGTTGGGATATTTCTCATCGAGATATTCGTTGATGATGAGAGATTCGTAAAGCACTGTCGCGTCATCGGTGAGCACCGGCACTTTCCCGTAGGGATTGAGCTTTAGATACTCAGGTGTCTTCTGTTCGTGGGCACGAAGATCGATGGGCGCAATATCATAGGGCAGGTTTTTTTCCGCCAAGACGATTTTAACGCGCTGGCAATTAGGTGATGATTTGAAATCGTAAAGTTTGATCACAGACGTGCTCCTTTCAGCAGTTTTCATGCGCAGCTTATACTAACATTCTATTTAAAGTAAAAGCGTGATCCCGGATGGAAACTTGATCTGGTCGTTCTTTGATGTTAAGCGGTAGCACCATTATGAATGGGCGTGAAAGTTGAACGCTTCGGAGGCAGCGCAAACCATTTTTCGCGGTCTGAAAGGCGCAGGTATCGATCTGGTCGCAACCCTTCCGGATGTGAACCTTTCTGTCTTACTCGCGGAGGTGGAAAGCGACGCGGAAGTGACACACGTTCCGCTCTGCCGCGAAGAAGAGGGGATCGGAATTTGCGCCGGCGCATATTTGGTCGGCAAAAAGTGCGCCGCGATTATGCAAAATGGCGGGTTTTTCAATAGCTGTAACGCCATCGTGAGCACGTTATTGCAATATCAAATTCCAGCTCTGCTGCTGATCTACTACGCCGGAGATATCGGCGATCGCACATTCAGCACTTCGGGCGCCATGACCGAACCCGTTTTGCAAGCTTTGGGAATTCGCTACTACATTCTCCGCGACCCCATGGACTCTACCGAGCTGATCAAGCGCGCGCAAATTCTCGCTGAAGACTCCAAACGACCAGTGGCCATGCTCTTGACGAAGGAAGCGCTCGGGCGCCGCTCGGTGTTACCCTCATTGTGATTAAAGACTTGCGTCTCCAGTGGTATCAATGAAAAGATTTACTTGTTTACAAGCGCTGGCTGACGTTGTCGACGATGCGCTGGTCGTCAGCTCGGCGGGCGCCATGACTCTGGAATGGAATAGCTTACGCCCGAGCGACGGCAATTTCCGTGTGCGTACTTTGGGGCTGTGTTCGTCCATCGCCCTCGGGATGGCCCTTGGGTTACCCCAGCGCAAAGTAGTCGCTCTCGATGGCGATGGGTCCTTACTAATGAATTTGTGCTCGCTGCCGACGATTGCTCGGATGAGTCCGAACAATCTGCTTCATATCGTGTTCGACAATGAGGTGTACGAGGCTTCGGGGAGCAAAAAAACCGCGACCGGAGCTGGAACGGACCTTGTCGGCATGGCTCGTGCCGCGGGCATAAAGAACGCGCGCTGGGCGAATTCCCATGAAGAGTTCGCCAAGGCAGCCGCTGCCGCCCTCAGCGGCAAAGAATTGTGTTTCATCGGCGTAAAGGTTTCTACCGAAAGAGCCGAAGTGGCGCCATATCCGGTAGACGAAGTTGAAAACAAGTATCGGTTCATTCGCCACGTCGAGAGGACGGAAAAGATTGCCATCCTCAAAGGCAATCTACCGGCGAGTTATAGCTAAAGCGAAGTGAACTCCGCATCCGGATGAAGATCGATATTGAATTTAATTCTGGTGCGCAGTTGCCGATGGACGCAATTCCCGGGCTGGCGCGTCTGGCGGAGAGCCACGGTTTCGATTGCGCCTGGGGCGGCGAAGCCAACAATAAGGATCCCACGGTGATGCTGTCGGCGATCGCCGCGGTGACAACCCAACTAAAGATCGGCTCAGCGATTTACCATATTCTCGGCCGCACGCCGGCCACGCTGGCGCTCCAAGCAGTAGGATTGGACGAGCTCTCGGGTGGACGATTTCTACTCGGCATTGGTTCCTCCAATCCTACAATAGCCAAGTGGCACGGCCAAAATCTCGATCATCCTTTGGGCCGTGTGGAAGAGTATATCGAAATTGTCCGCGCAGCGATGCGCGGTGATAGACTCAGCTTCGAAGGAAAATTCTTCTCTGCGCAAAACTTCAAGATGGCGTTCAAGCCCTCGAGCAGGGTCATTCCGATCTATCTCGCTGCATTCGGCCCGAAAATGACCCAACTCGCGGGCCGTGTCACCGACGGTGTTCTCATCAATATGGCCAACCCGAGCGAGATTCGCCGCATCACCGAGGAGGTGAGAGCGAGTGCTGAGCAGGCCGGCAAAGATCCGGCGAAATTGGAAATCATCTGCAAAATCCGCTGTTCGATCGCGAATCAATACAATGTCGCGCGCGAAGCATTGAGCCATGCGCTGACCTACTACGCCCTGGCTGACTATTATCGCGATTTGCTAGGCCGTATGGGTTTTGGTCAAGAGGTCGAAGCGATGCGCGCCGCTTGGAAGGCGGGCGGCTTTCACGCGGCCCGGAAACTCATCACCGACCGAATGTTCAGTTCGTTGCCACTGATTGCGGCGACGAGCGCCAAAGAAGTGGTGGACCAAATCAACCCGTACATTCAAGCTGGAGCGACACGAGTGATTTTGCCCTATGTGGCGGCTTCGGGGGACGTTGTCGGTGAAATGCAGAATTTTATCGAGTACTGGAGTCCCGCAACGACGGGATACCTGAAATGAGGCCGTATGGGTTTCGAATTGATTAATCCGGTGGGGCTGGAAAAACCGATCGGGTATGCTCATGTGGCCAAGATCACGGGCGGCACCATCGTTCACGTGGCGGGGCAAGCTCCTTTCGATGAGCGCGGCCAAGTGGTCGGTAAAGATGATTTTGTTGCGCAGTTTCGGCAAGTCGTCCGGAACTTGAAAACGGCGATCGAAGCGGCCGGCGGCCGGCCCGATCAGTACGCCGCTTTGACAATTTATATTACGAATCTGGAGGCATATTGGAACAATACAAAAATCCTAGGCTCTGCGTACCGTGAAGTATTCGGGAAATATTTTCCGGCGATTACCCTCGTCGAGGTGAAGCGGCTTTACAATCAGGACTGTTTGATCGAGGTTTCCGGGATTGCGGTAATCGATTAAAAGGGCTTAGTGGAGGAGATTTCCGGAGGATTGCGCAATAAACAGTGTCTCACTAGACAATCTTTGCACAATGTACCCACATCCATTTCGCTCCAATGCTCGTCTATATCAGTTATTCCAACCATTTGAGTTGCTGGCATCTCGTTTGCTGTTACGCCGTAATACCAAACAAGAGGCGGTTGGAATAGAAATCATGAATACTCTTGCAGCATTAGACCGGGAACGAGATCAGGATCTTTTTGAGACCGTAACTGAAGAAGAAATCATTTATCTGTGGCGGTCGATCAAAGGACGCGGTTTGTCGGAAGATGAAGCTTGGCAAGCAGTTGTGACGGGAATCGCCCTCGACATGGCCTTTGCTAAAACAAAGAGTTGCAAGCAAATTGAGCACTAAATTTTGAATCCGTTGATCCGCGTTGTTCTGTGCCGGTTTAAGTCCTCTTCGCATTGACTCCCCTGCCAAATTTTGATTGAATTGCCCCAGTTCTCTGGGGGAGTTCATGTCACGCATCACCGTAGAAGATTGCCTGCAGAAGGTTAATAACCGTTTTGAGCTGGTAATGTTGGCTTCAAAACGGGCGCGGCAGCTGTTCAAAGGCGCAAAGCCGTTAATTGAATCTGATAACCGCGAGGTCGTGGTCGCACTGCGAGAAATCGCCGACGGAAAGGTTAGAAAAGGCGTACATCCATCTTGAACGTTGTTGTTGGACGACTTTGCACGGCGACCGCGTGCTTTTCACCGATTCATTAACCAAACACACCGTCAAGTTCGCTTGAAAGGCCAATCCGCGCTCGCGGCGCCAATTTTCGGCAGCGAGGCGGTTCATGCCATCCATGGCCGACGACAAAAATACTGAAAGTTCTTTTCCGTTCCCTGAGATCAACCTTCCAGAGCTGGTGCGCGAGGACAATGCTGACACGGCTCCCAAGGGTAAAGCTCTCGTTCCATTTGATCCCCTTCAACGCTATCTCGCTGAAATTCGCCGCTTCAGGGTTCTGAGCCGGGAAGAGGAACATCAACTGGCAGTGCAATACAAGGAGTATGGCGATTTAGAGGCGGCGTATAAACTGGTCACCGCCAATCTGCGGCTTGTCGTGATGATTGCGCGAGAATATCAGAAAGCCTTCAAAAACCTTCTTGACCTGATTCAGGAGGGGAACATGGGATTGATGGAGGCAGTTAAAAATTTCGATCCCTATCGGGGTGTGCGCTTTCCGTCCTACGCGGTATGGTGGATTCGCGCGTACATGATCCGCTATATCATGAATGACTGGCGCATGGTCAAAATCGGGACGACGCAGGCGCAACGTAAACTGTTTTTCAATCTCCAGAAAGAAAAGGAAAAAATCGAAGCCGAGGGTCTCACGCCCGGCCCGAAACTCTTAGCTCAGCGCTTGCAGGTGAAGGAAGACGAGGTCGTGGAAATGGAACAACGGCTCGCGAGCCGCGATCTTTCCGTCGACGTGCCGATCGGCGATGATGACGAAGCGACGCTGCTAAACTTTCTGCAGGATAGTAAACAGACGCCAGAAGAACAGATTGCCGAAACCGAATATCGCGAGCTACTACGCGACAAGATGGAGCAGTTCGCTAACACCTTAAAGGACAAAGAGCTGGTGATTTATCGCGAGCGTCTCTTGAACGAAGATCCTGTGACGCTTCGGGAAATCGGAGAAAAATACGGCATCAGTCGCGAGCGGGTACGGCAAATCGAAGAGCGCGTGAAAAAAAAGCTCAAGACTTACCTCAAGGATATCAGAGACGTCGACGACGCGTCTGGCGTCCGGTAGCTTTGCGCGTTGTTAACCTGGCGTCTCGCTCAGTATTCTTGCCAGCTCATAAGCCGGTGATGCTTGTCTTCGGCCTGGCCCTTCCTTGCGCGCTTGGAAGGCTTCTGATAGCAAAAAAGGAAATCGGATTCGGAGGATCACCCGTTGCAATTTCAAAAGGAAGTGGAAATTCGCGCGTCGCGGGAGAAAGTCTGGCGCTTTATCTGGGACGTCGATCGCTTCATCGCTTGTGTTCCCGGATGCAAGGAAGCAAAGACGCTCGAGGAGGGAAAGCGATACACCGCGACCATGGTCGAAAAGGTCGGACCGTTCAAAGTTGAATTTCCGACCAACATCGAAGTGCTCGAGCGCGAGGAGATGACGCACATCAAAGCGCAGGCGTCCGGTGCGGATAATAAGATAGGCAGCCGGATGAAGCTGGATCTCGACGTCAATCTTCGGGAAGACGACGATAAAACCGTTCTCGCATTTGTTGCCGGCGTAGATATCTTGGGAAAGCTGGCCGCCTTGGGACATGGAATTATCAAGCGCAAAGCGGATCAAGTTTTGGACGAGTTTGCCCAGGCGGTGAAGAAGCAGTTGGAAGGGGACTCGTAGAATGCTCAGAAGGTTTCGCTTGGAAGAGCCGGAAAGTGTGTCCGAAGTTTCCGAGCTGCTCGGCCGCTTTGGTGACAGCGCGAAAATTTACGCGGGCGGAACAGAGCTGCTGCTGGCGATGAAAGAAGGCCTGGTCGAGTACGAGCGGCTGATCAATGTGAAAAAACTCAGGTGCAAGGATGTCACTGTGGAAAACGGCGCACTCGCGATGGGCGCCTTATGTACGCATCGTGAACTGGAAACTTCGCGGGCGATAAATGAGAAGTTGCCCGCATTGGCGAAGCTCGAACACAACGTTGCCAATGTCAGGGTGCGGCAAGTGGGGACAATCGGCGGGAATATTTGCTTTGCCGAACCTCATGCCGATCCGGGAACCCTGCTGATCGCCCTCGGCGCTAAAATGCTTGCCGAAAAGTCTTCCTCGCAACGAGAAATCGAAGCGGAGAAATTCTTCGTCGATGCGTTTGAAACAGCACTGGAACCGGACGAAGTGCTGACGAAGATTGTCGTGCCGGTTCCCAGTCCGACTGGGCGTAGTGCCTACCTCAAATTCGGCTATCTCGAGCGGCCGAGTGTCGGAGTCGGCTTGGCTTTCAATTTAAATGGCCAGGTCAACTCAATGCGGATTGCCGTCGGATGCGCCGGACCGGCGCCCCGCAGAGTCGAAGAGGCTGAAGCACTGCTCGAAGGCAAAAGCAGAGAGGAGGCGGAGCGCAATCTCGCCCAGGCGGGCGCCATTGCCGGCCGAGCGGCTCAGGCGATCACCGATTTGCACGGCTCGCAGGAATATAAAGAACATATTGTTGGAGTTCTTTTGAAGCGGGCTTTTCTGAGCGCCCTCAGCTGATGCGGCGGATTGAAGAGGAAAAATCATGGCCAAACCGATGACTAGGGTATCCGAAGCGCAGTTGATCCCAATCTCTTTCACTTTGAACGGCCGGTTGCAGGAAATTGAGGTGCAACCGCATGAACTCTTGCTTGATGTTGTGCGCGAACGGCTAGGGCTCACGGGTGCCAAGCGATCGTGTGATGTGCAAGTTTGCGGCGCCTGTACTTTGCTCGTCGATGGACGACCGGTAAGCGCGTGCACTACCTTGGCATTCGAAGTGCGCGGCCGCTCAGTTCTGACGATCGAAGGGCTAGCGGAAAATGGCAAACTTCATCCCTTGCAGCAAGCCTTCATCGAACATGGCGGGTTTCAATGTGGGTTCTGTACGCCGGGCATGATCCTGGCAGCGAAGGCCCTCTTGGATGAAAACCCGGATCCGAGCGAAGCGGAGCTCAAGCATTTTATGCACGGCAACATTTGCCGCTGTACCGGCTATAAAAAGATCATCGAATCGATCATGGCGGCGGCGAAGACGATGAGAGCAGGAAGATGACGTTCAAAAAGTTCAATCGTTCAAGCCGCTCAAAACGTGTTCGGAAACTCTGCTCAGACGGCTTGAACGGTAAAATCTAGCTTAGTCCTCGATCCCATATTCCTTCCAGCGGCTCGCCACTAGATCAAGATGCTCTTTGGGCGGTAGAGAAATCGCCGGATACTTATGTTTTCTGGTCGCGTCGATGCCGACTCGCGAGCCGACATAGCGGCTCGGATGATGCTGTAACACGTCCGCGGGAGCTTGCGACGGATCGAGACCAACAGCTTGAACATCGCGTTCGATATAAACATCCTTTTCCGGCCGAACGTGCCAGCTAAGCGCCCAATCGACGGCGAAATCATCCCATACATCGATATCATCATCGACGACCAGGGTGATTTTGCCGAAGCCGGTTCGCTGCGACCAAGCGCCGTACATGAGCTGTCGCACTTGACCCTCGAACTGTTTTTTCAGCGAGATAACCAGAAATGCGCCCGCTCCGCCCGCTTCCTTCAGGCGTAGATCTCGAATCGGGATACGCAAGGTGTCCTTTAAATGTTTGAATAGCGGCCATTCGCGGCCGACGCCGCGAATGCAGCTCGATTCCGAGGGCGGCATCTGGCTTATGAACGCTTGGTAGAGTGGTTTGTTTCGAAAGGTCATGCATTTAATATTGAAAAAAGGCTCGTTGCCCGCCGGTCCCATATAGCCGGTGTACTCCCCGAACGGCCCCTCCGGCTCAACCGCGTTAGGCGGAATTTCGCCTTCCAGAACAATCTCGGCGCTCGCTGGAACTTCCAACGGCACCGTTTCGCACGGCACCAGGTCTACGGATTCGCCACGCAATGCGCCAGCCACGGCGAACTCATCCAAGGCCTCGGAGATTTTCGATACCGACACATAACCGATGGATGGATCGGCGCCAATCACCACAGCCAGCGGCGTCGGCTTGTTCTGCGCATTATTCTTGTAGAGATGCCAAGCCATATCCTGGCGTTTACCAATCAATAGTCCTGTCTTGTTCGGTCCCTTGACTTGCATCCGGTAGGTACCGACGTTGCGCACGCCGGTCTCCGGGTCTTTGGTAATCAGATAGGGCGAAGTGAAAAAAGGTGCAGGGTCCTCTCCGACCGTCCATACCGGAACGGGTAGCTTGGTAATGTCGACATCATTGCCGTGCAGAATGTTTTCTTTGCACGGAGCGGCTTTAACGATTCGCGGTGGAACTGGATTCTCCAACGCCTGATCCCATTTCCGGTTAATGCCTTCGACGGTTTCGGTTTGAAGCCCAAGGGCGTAAATTTTTCTCGATGCGCCAAGCACGCCGGCGACCACCGGAATATTGAATCCTTTTACGTTTTCAAAGATCAGCGCGGGGCGTTTCTGCGGCGGGATTTTTTTAAAGAGCTGACGACAGACCGCGGCAATTTCCCAGTCCTTATCCACCGCTTTGCTGACCCGCTTGAGTTTTCCATGTTTTTCCAGAGTCGAGACGTACTCTCTGAGATCGCGATAGGCCATGACTCCTCCTCAGGACCGAGCCGTCGATTAAAATGCTTCGTATCCTAGACGCAATTTGTTTATATATCAACTATCACGATGTTAAATACGACGAAAACACATGCTGAACAGGAGCAGCAATTGAAAAACTTGCGATGAGTGAGAGTCTTGAAGCGGCGGTCGCTGGGCGTTGTCAGGCTCTAATCTCGGCGCGCATGAATATGATGTAAGAAATGCCGAAACAGGCGGCGACCAGCGCGAACATCGTGGTGATGTGTGGCCAGATCAGATTCAAGCTCTGATCGAGCGCCAGCGGCGTCGGCAAGATCCCTTCGGCTTGGCTTTGCAGAGCCATGCCGAAGACGCGAGCCGCGGGATTGAGCAGGATGCCAACGCTTTCGGAGAAGAGCGTGCTCGGCGAGATTCGGTCGATTACGTTCGATATATCCTGCTGGCGCGCTAGCGCCTCGGGAGTCGTGGCATCCGGGACGATCATGCCTGCCACGGCCGAGCTGAACACCGAGACGAACAAGGTCAAGAATAGCCACACCGCCATTGATGCCAAGGCGGCGGTTACGGTTTTCTGAAACAGCAGTGAAAAGAGCATGGCAAGCGCGAGCCAGAAGCCCACGTAAAAGATACCCACTGTGGTGAAGATCAGCATGCGCCACAGTTCCTCGCCGTTGGGCGGGAATCCCAGAAGGGTGATGCCGAGACCAATCACGAGCAGCAGTATGGAACCCCACAAAACCGCCACCGTGGTGAGGCCTGCCAAAAATTTGCCGTTGATAAAGCTATCGCGATAGATCGGTTGTGAGAGCACGCGACTGAGCGTGCCGCGTGCGTACTCGCCGCTGATGGAATCGAATCCGAGCGTGATGCCGACCAACGGTCCGAAAAAACCCAGGAACGTGGCCAGAGAAAAAAGCGTGTCGCCGCTCGAGGTGAGCAGGAGTAAAAACGCGTACTGCGAGGGAATTGTATCGGTGTTTTGGCGGATCGCTTGACCGGTTGAGTAGGTTGCCCAGAGCCCAGACAGAATAATGATCACCAGCAAAATCATGAAACGGCGGCTGCTGAAGTGGTCCGCCAATTCTTTCCAAAACACCACGCTCATGTTAAGCCTCGCGAAAATATTTCAGATAGATCTCTTCCAAAGTCGGGTCCTCGGAGCGCAGTTGGAGGAGTTGCAGTTGTTTGCGGGCCACTACGGACATCACTTCGCTGCGCACGTCCCGAGTGCAGCGGAGAAACCAGCCGTGACTGCGCTTCTCGATTTCATCGACGCCCTGGATGGCCTGCAGCTCCCGTTCAAGGCCGTCGGTGTTGCCGCCAACTTCCAAAAGGAAATTCCATTGCCTGCCCTTCAAGATCGCTTTGCCGAGCGTATCCATTTCGCCTTGGACGATCAACTTGCCTTTGACAATGATGCCGACGCGGCTGCAGATGTCTTGAACCTGCTGCAGCTGGTGCGACGACAGCATGACCGTCAAGCCGTGCTGACGGTTCAGGTCCTTGATCAGTTCGAGAATGCGGATAGCGCCGTCAGGGTCGATGCCGAGAGTCGGCTCGTCAAGTATAATTGCTATGGGATTTTTTACTAACACTTCGGCGATGCCGAGGCGCTGCTTCATGCCGCGGGAAAATTCTTTGACCAGGCGCCGACCGTCGTCGGGAAGACCAACTTGATCTAGAACTTGCGCGGTGCGCCGGCGCGCCTCGTCTTCGGGAATGCGATTGAGCCGCGCCATGTAGAGGAGATTTTCCCTGGCGCTGATATCGTCGTAGAAACCGGGACTCTCAGGGAGGTAGCCGACCCTGCGTTTGACATCGAGGGATTGGTGCGTCGGGTTAAATCCACATACAGAAACCTGACCCGAGGTCGGCTCGGTCAATCCGAGGAGCATCAAAATCGTCGTGGTCTTGCCTGCGCCGTTGGGACCGAGAAAACCGAAAACTTCGCCTTCCTCGACAGTGAGGTTGAGCGCGTTTACCGCGAGTTTTTCGCGGTAACGCTTGGTCAAATTATTGGTTTCAACAACTGCGCTCATCGCCGACCTAAGCGGAAAAATACGACCGCCAGCCCGAGCACGACCAGCCCGACGATACCGAAGCCGATCCAGCCCCAGACCGTCGGCGTCGAAACCGTCACGCGAAAGTCTGCCGACTTGTTCGATTCCGGAGAATTGGCGGTGAGTGTCAGCATGTAGTCGCCGGCGATGGTGCGTTCCGGCGCCAAGATTTCCATTTTGATCTGTCGCACTTCACCGGGACCCAACGCATCGATCTTGTCGGGCTTGAACTCCACGGTCCACTTGTCACTCGGTTTTTTGGTGACGAAATTTAAATTGCGAATCGGCGCCGTGCCGGCGTTGCCGACGACGAAATCGATTGGCGCTTTCGTGCCGGCGGTGACGGATGCGTTGAGCGTACCGGCCAACGATCCCATCTTGAGATCCTGCGTGCCCTTGAGCGATACCTTGATACTCGTCGACGCCTCGTAAGCTCCGGCTCGAGCCTGGATGGTGACTGGATACTCCTTCGCTTCCGCGGTCGCCGGTGTGTCGATCTCGACGCTGAGCGTTTCCGAACCGTTTTCTTTGATTTGAATCGACGAAATCTGCTGGTCGCCGAATTGCGGCTTGAAACGCACCGTCCAGCCCTGCGGCGCCTGAGCGACTAGGGAAGTCGGAAGTGGCTTGTTCGTTTCATTTTTTAGATCGACGGTAAATTTTAAAGTTTGCCCGGTTGCCGAGCTGAGAACTGGATATTGACTGCTAACCTTGATGCCGCCAGTTTCAATCTTCTTGGAAGTCACACGATAGTTGATGGTTTCGACGTACTGAGTTGCGCCTTTGGTGTCTTTGGCCGTTACTTTGACCGGGTATGTGCCCGGTTTTGTATTCTCCGGCACTTTGGCCTTGAACTCGAGGGTCGTCGATTTATTCGAGGTTTGATCGCCCCCTTGCACCATTACGGAGCGCACTGGAAAGCTCGGATACCGCGAATTGAAATTGATGTCCCATCCAGCGGGGACACCTTCGATCGTGAGGCTTATTTCCACCGGGTCCTTGGTTCGGTTGACGACCTCCGCATCCATCGTCGCTTCTTGGCCTTGACCAACGGTCAGATCTTTGAACGGAAGAATGAGATTGAACGATTCCTTCGAGGCCGGAGCGTCTTTCGACGGGGGCGGTGTGCTGGTTTCAGCTGCATTGCCGCGCGCAGTGAATCCGGCTGACACGAGTAAAAACAAAAATAGCAGACACGTCCACATCCGCGGCCGATATGTGGTTTCCTCGACCCTCATAACGATCCCCCGTTCATAAAAAATGGATGGTGATAAATAACCATAAACTTTTTTACGGTCAAGGGCCTCTGAAATCGCAGGTTTTGCCCAACTGCCGCAGCCCTTCGTACAGCACGATGGAAACGGCATTGGATAGGTTCAGACTCCGAACGGCACTGCCCATCATCGGTATGCGTAATGCGGTATCTGGATTTTTATCCAGGAGGTATTGCGGCAAGCCGCGAGTTTCAGGTCCGAAGATGAGAAAGTCATCTTCGGAATACTGCATTGACGTGTAGGACTTGACGGCGCGCTTGGAAAAAAACAGCATCTTTCCAGGCCGAGCACTCGATAAAAACTCATCCCAGCAGCTATGCACGCGCACCTCGACGAACTGCCAGTAATCCAAGCCGGCTCGCTTGAGATGCTTGTCGTCGATCTTGAAACCTAAGGGCTCGATCAGGTGAAGGGGTGTCAAAGTCGCGGCACACAGTCGCGCGACACTTCCTGTATTCGGCGGAATTTCGGGTTCGAAGAGGACAATCTGCACGGCCAGCTTGACTGTATGAATGGGAATCCTGTTGCTGCATATCAAC
>Ga0164302_10000135_pt1 | contig 17770 bp, 21 predicted proteins | sample Whisoiple_202_MG_FD_109714 | JGI IMG/M metagenome (GOLD analysis project Ga0164302, IMG submission 109714) | Soil microbial communities amended with pyrogenic organic matter from upstate New York, USA - Whitman soil sample_202_MG | ecosystem: Environmental > Terrestrial > Soil > Agricultural... | reverse complement strand
TTGATTAAATAAATAAAAAAAAAGAAAAGTATATAACAAATTTTTATAAAGAAAAAACAATGATATCTATAAATAAAGACATGTCTTGTTTCTAAAAAAATTTAATTTAAAAAATAAAAATATAATAAATATAAATAATGAAGACAAGTTACTTTACACAGTTGATTAATTACTTTAATGTTAATTACTTTAGTTTAATTTGTAATTACATTAAAATTAGAAATACAAAAACACTACCATTTATTTATAAATGTGAGATTACAAAAGAACAATTTGAATATATTTTATGGTATAAAAATTTATATCTTGTTAGTAATATTATATTACTTGTTATGGTAATCTCCGGTTTAACTTATAAGTTAATTCAAACAAAAAAAAATACTAAGATTAAGCATCTTCCAAAAATTCAAAAAATTCTTGATGACTTGGATAATTTAAATGAAATTAAATCACCAATGAAACGTAAATTAGAAACTATATACGAAACCAACGGGACTAACGGGACTAACGAAACCAACGGGACTAACGAAAATAAAATTTATACTAATGAATTAAAAACAAAAATTCAAAAAATTGAACCTAAAGTAGAAGAATTTGATATAATAAATCTAGACTAACAACTTAAATAAAAAACAATAATAATTTATTATTGTTTTTTAAATTTTTTTCTACTATAAATAGAAATGAAAGTAAATTCTGTTAAAAAAAAGGTTGAACCTTATAAAAAAGATAATACATATAGAAATATAAAAAAAGGGGCAATTGCAACAGCAGTATTGCTTTCTTTAGGAGGATCAATATATAGAATAAGAAAATTGAAGAAAAGTGACAAAACTGAAGTTAAAGAAACTAAAAAGTAAAGTAACACAACTTACTATTAGCGACGTCTAGTACTAAATAAATTTTTTCATTTATTTTATTAGATCCATCAATCTCATTAACAAGTAATTTAAGATCCATGTATGTTAAAAGGGTTTCAGGTTCACCAGGTTTTAATACATTTACAATTGTGTCTACTTTTAAAACTTTTTTAATAAAATCAAACTTTATTAAATCAGATTCTAATAGAAAAATGTAATCAAAATTTATCTTTGTACCGGAAGCTAATGGATCCAAGTAACTAAGATCATTAAAATCGGTTTCATTTACAACAAGCAATTGTTTCTTATTGATACTATTATTAACAATTAATTCATTAGAAAAAGGAGAATATTCATCTGTATCAATATATAAAAACCAATTATCTAAAAAACATCTTGTAATTAATAATTGAGAAATACGGTCATATATATTAATACTTTTATTACTCAAGTTGTTTTTATTTAAAAATCTTTTTAATTGGGGATCTTTTGTTAAAATAGTATGGTTCAATAAATTATTACATAATAATTTATTAACAAAATTAGAAATAAAAGGTCTATTAGCACCTAATAATAAAATTTTTGTATCACAATGAATAGAAAGTGGATTTAAAATAGGTAATCTAATATCAATATACATTTACTTTAATTAAAGTAAAATAAATTTTAATTTTCAACTTTTAATTTTTATTTTATCAACTTAAAATTAATATGGATAAAAGTAAATCAATTACAAAAAAAAGTAATATACAAAAAATTACAGAAAAGGGTAATGTAAAAGTTATTAAAAAAAGTAATGTACAAAAGACTAATAAAATAACATTACTTCCACATCAATTTAAATCAATAAGGTATTTAGTAGCTAAATGTCCAAATCAACATGGACTTTTACTTCAACATGCTATGGGATCAGGAAAAACAAATTTAGCATTATTTTTAGCTAAAAATTATCCAAAGAGTAATTTGGTAGTAATAATGCCATTTGGTTTAGATAGTGTATGGATTAATTCTGCAAAAGCATTAAATATGAAAATAAAATTATTATTATCTTATAAAGATCTTACACCAGAATTATTAAAAAAACATGAAAAAATTATAAAAGACTCGGTGCTTGTAATGGATGAAGCTCATCACATGATTGAGATGATAGAAAGTATAACATCAGATCAAAGAATAAATGAAGACCAAGAATTTGCAGAAGACAAATCATCCGAACCTGAATTTGACATAGAAAAACGACAAGTTAAAAAAGCTGGAAAAGTTAAACAGGTTAAAAAAGAGGCTAAAAATGCATTAATAGATGTATTAGATATTTTTAAATCAGCAAAAAAGATATTATTATTATCAGGAACACCAATTAAAAATGACTTGGCAGATTTTAGATGGTTAATTAATATAGCTGCAGGAAAAAAGATATTTCCATATAATAAAAAAGAATTTGAAGAAAAATTTTATTATAAAAGTCCTACAGAGACTATTTTATACGGTTGGATAGATAATATTTTAAACCTTTCAAAGGATCCATTATCTGGAGAATATTCAGTTCCAGACAAATTTTATTTTCAATTTCAAAGAATAGAATCTACTTATAAAGGGCTATTAAATGTTTTAAAGGCAGGATTTGGAGTTATTCTTGGAAATGATATTGTTAAAAATATAAATAATAAACAAGATTTAATAGAAGTTGCTAAACAGGAAATTATGTTAAAGATAAATGAAAAACAAGGATTATTTGATAATTTAATAAAATATTTTTATCCTGAAAAAGGGAAAAAATTTACATTTTTAGATTTAGTAGGAAATTTGGCTATAGGAATGATATTTTCAGGTGGATCTTGGATGATTATTAAAGCAAAACAAAAAATGATAGATGAAATTAATTATGACAAATTAAATTTAAATAAAATCAGTATTGCAAGTCCGTATATATCATATTATGAGGCTAATGATATAAATTATTATCCAAAACGAATAGATATTGTAAAATCTATTGGTTATACAAATTATCAATTAGATTTATTTACAAGACTTATAGGAGAAATGAATATAACAGATTCTGAAAGTGTACTTTTAGAATTAAATAAAAATGTTAAAGAAGCAGAATTATTTAAACCATCACATGTAAATAACTATATTTTTTCTCAAGCCAGAAAAATTGGAAATCTATTTGGAATTGATCCAATTACAGGTAAACGAGATATTCCTACAAAATTTATCCATATCGCAGATTATTTTAAAAAACATTGTCATCAAACAGTTGTATATTCAAGTTTTCATGAGTCATTAATTGACCTTGGGAATTACTTTAAAGAACGAAAAATAAGTTTTGTTTATTTTACACCAGATATTCCAACAAATAAAAAATATGAAATAACACAAGCTTTTAATCAAGGAAAAATAAAAATGTTATTATTACATCCAGCATTTTATGAAGGATTTAGTATTAAAGGATGCAGAATTTTCCATGTATTAGAACCGGTAGATGAGTACTATAAACGAGAACAATTATATACAAGAGCGGTTAGATTTCAAAGTCATACACATTTACCTGTAAATGAAAGAAATGTTAAAATTATACAATGGAAATGTAGTATTGAAGGGATAAGTGAATATATAAAAAAACATAAAACTGAATTTTCAAATTGGTTTGCGGGGGAAAAGGATGTAGTATATTTTGCTCGATATAAAAATTTTATGACTGATTTTACACCAGATGACACTTATTACAATCAACTTGAATACTTGGCAAATAAAATTAAAGATTTTAATAAAAAAATGGAGACAATTAGAATTGATGATAATAAAGATATAAGAAGAACATGTAATGTATATGGAGAAATAGATCCGGTAAAAGGGTTAAAAAAATGTTACATGTAATTTAAAATTAAATGTTTAAAGTAATAATAAGTTTAAACTTAAACTTGATGTTGATATCAAAATTATTAACTAAAATAAAAACTGATCCACTTATATTTGTTGTAGGTGGAGCAATAGCAGCACAAATAGGATTTGGTATTCTACTACATAAAAGTATAAAATTACAAGAATTACACGAAATTAAAAGACAGAAAGATGTCAAGGATTTTATAAAAAAAATAAAATCATGCGAAAATTGTATCACAATTTCTTTAATAGACGACTTTGTTAAGATGTCAATGTAAAAGTAATTTAAAATTTAGTTTAAATACAAATTTTAAATTAAATATATATTAATAAATGGAACAATTACCTGTATTATACAACGAAACAAAATCAGGAAAAATTAAACAATGGGTTATTAAAGTAATTAAAATTGGTAATAAAAGTATTATTGTTATTAATACAGGATTTATTGATGGAAAAATAACTACATTTGAAGTTGAAATAACAACAGGAAAAAATTTGGGTAAAGCAAATGAGACAACGGCACATCAACAAGCATTACTTGAAGCAAAAAGTAAATATAATAAAAAAATTGATTCTGGATATACAACAAATAAAACTGGTAAAAGTAAAACACTTGTATATCCAATGTTGGCACAAGATTTTAAAAAGCATTCTAATAAATTAAAATTTCCAGATGTTTACTCGCAACCAAAACTTGATGGAATTAGAGCTATATATGAAGAAAAAAAGTTTCATTCTAGAAAATTAAAAATTTTTCCTCATTTAGATCACCTTATTAAAGAACTGAATGGTATTAATTTAATTCTTGACGGGGAATTATATTGTCATGGCTTAAATCTTGAAGTTATTTCAGGTATTGTTCAAAAAGAAACTTTATCTGAAGCTGACATTGTTACATTAAATAAAATAAAATTTATGGTATATGATATTGTAAATGATGAAATTTATTCAAAGAGATTAGAATTTTTAAAAAAATTTTTTAAAGAAAAAAATTTTAAAAATATAGTTTTTGTAGAAACTAAATTAATATCTTCAAAAGAAGAAGCAAAAATTGAACATGATCAATTTGTATCAAAAGGATATGAAGGTTTAATACTACGAAATTCAAATGGAAAATATGAACAAAATTCTAGAAGTTATTCATTACAAAAATATAAAGTATTTGATGACTCTGAATTTGAAGTAATTGATTTTACAGAAGGAAAAGGAAAAGAAAAAGGAGCTATTATTTGGATTTTTAAAACAAAGGAAAATAAAACATTTGATGCAAGACCAATAGGTTCAATAGAAGAAAGAAAAAGGATATATAAAAAAGGAAAGGATTATATAGGTAAATTTGTAACAGTAAAATACTTTGGATTAACCGAAAATAAAATCCCTAAATTACCAGTAAGTCATCTTCTTCCACGTGGAGAAGTTTAATTTTTAATTTCACAATTTTCCATTCTCTTTTTGGTCTATACGTTTATCTTCATATTCAAAAGAATATGAATCGCTCCAACACAACACAAAAAATTGGTTTTCTTGTTCTCAATACGTAAAAATAAATTATCAGAAAATTCAATTATTTTTAATTCATTTACATTTTTTCGAATAAAATTTAAATTAACTTGTGACATTTTATTATTAAATTTATTTTTTATTTTTAAACAAATTGAAAAAACGATCTATAGCAGAATCTATAAGAATACTAGTAGCCTTTTGTTTAATTTTATTTTTCAAAAAACTATTATCTAATGCACGATGTTTGATAACTATAGTATACAATTCTTTAACTAAAACATATAAATTTAATAATCCAAATGAAAAATGGATGTGATCAAAAATATTTTTTTTATTATATATACCTTTTACAATTAATAATAATGTTAATTTTTGAGTTGGATCACTACCTTTTATTCCTTCAATATATTTTTTTACATTTTCAAAAGTATTTTTACCTTGAAAAACTGTTAATAAAATAAAAGTTAGACTAAAAAGTATTTTTAATGGAATTTTAGTTTCAATAACATAATAATCTTTGTCAGAGTCACTTTGTTTCTTTTTAATTACTTTTTTACTTTTAATTACTTTTTTTTTAATTGTTTGTTTCTTCATTACTTAATACAAATAAAAAAATTAATTTTACATTATATTAGTTGTATTTCCAAATATTACATCAGCTGTATCTCTAAGATCTTTATTTCTAACATTATCACTGTTAACACCATATTGTGACTCCATAATTGGTGTTTGTGAAATATCAAATAAATATTTCTTTTGTTGACTTATAGCTGATAGTATAATTCTAATTGCTCTTTCTATTACAATTTCATTTAATTTTGCAATTTCTTGTGTATAATCTTTTTTATTAGCAGGAATATTAGAATATTCAAGATAAATAGCTCTCATAATTACAAGTAATTCATCTACATTTTGGTTATCAATTCGGTGCTTACCAATTTGATAAACATTATATTTAATTAATTTTTGAATTTCTTGGATATTTTCATTTGAGAAATATAATAAACTAAAAATTGAAACTTGTTGAATTCCTTTCAACAGTGAATAAGCATAATTTTTATTAGACTTATTGGTAGTATAAAGAGAATGTTCTTTATATTGTTGATTAGGTTGTGACCAACTAGGATCAATAGGTGTATCTAAAATTCTAATATTTTGTGTATTAGGTACATTAATTTCAAATGTACCTGGAAGCATATTTGGAACAGACATTTACTTTAACTGTATAAAATAAATATTTATTTTTATACATTTAAATTAAATTGGTTGCATTTGGATTGGTGAATTAACTGGGGATGTAGTTGCACTTACAGGACTTTGTAGAGTTTGTACTGGATTGTTATATGCTTTATATATTTTATATAAAAGTGCAGCAGTTGCTAACCCCCCTGCTGCAGTTCCAATTGCAGCATTCTTTTTAGTAAAAATTGTATTGGATTTAGTTTTACTTGAAACTTGTTTACTCTGGGTCTTTCCAGAAAGACGTTTAGATTTACTTTGATATTTAGCTTTTAAAGAATCTAAATTTCTTTTTAATTCCTTAATTTTTTTTTCATAAGATAATTTTAATTTGAGTAATTCAATTTGTTTTTGTAAACTTTTTCGTTTTCTTTGAATTAAACTTTTATCAACCATTTTAATTTACTTATTATATACAAAATAAAATTTTTATTAAAAAAATTAAATTATCTTACATTACTACAAATTCCATTAGATTTTATTTCAATTTTATGATCAACCATTTTTTTCAAATCATTATTATGACTTATAATTAATATATTAGAATATTCTTTTTTAAGAATATCAAATAAGTCATCCATTTTATTTATTATATTTTCTTCACTCATAGAGTCACAACATTCATCTATAATAAAAAAACTTGCTTTATCAAAATACTTGAATTTATCAATAACTAACTTGATTACTACATTAAATATAAACCTTTCTGCACCAGAAAGATGTTCTGTACCAAGTATCATATTTTCTTTTTTTATTAAAATTTCATAATTTTCGTTTTCTTCATTTATATTAAATAACAAGTAAAGTCCTGTTAATTTATAAGTTAATTTATTTACTTGAATTTCAATTTTCTTTAGTGTTTCACTTAAAATTAATTTTGGTAAATTTTTAATTATACCTTTATATAACTTGTATACGTTAATTTTTTTATTTAATTCATTTAATTCATTTGTTAAGCATTCAACAATTTTTAATTCTTTTGTTTTTTGTTTTATTTCAATTTCTAATGTATTGATTTTTCTTAATTGATCATTCAAGTTTAACTGAAATTTAGTTAATTCACTTCCAATTTGTATTTTTTTATTAATCAATTCTTGTTTTAATTTTAATTTTTCATGTAATTCAAAATATTTTTCCATTTCACATTTCAATTCATATAATTTGTTTTGTTTTAACTCATTATTTAATTCTTTTATTTTTTTATCTAATAAATACATCATTTTTTTTTCTAAAATATCTATTTCATATGTAATTTTTTTATTAAAGATCAAGTCTTCTTTATATTCTTTGTATTCTCTTATTAATATAGAATCTTGTAGATATTCTTTTGATTTAATTACATTTAAAAAATCAATTAGATCTTCATAAAGATCAGAATCTAATATAATTTTATTTGTTTTACTATTTATTTTACATTGGACAAGATCATCAATAAATGATTCAGGTAAGAAATGTTCTTTTTCTATAACTTTATTGTAATTAATTTCATCAATTTTTTTAATTTTTTTAATTTTTGATTTTGTTAAATTTAATTTATTAGTAAGTTCTTCAATTGTACTTTTATTTTCAATTTGATTTGGATTATTTATTGTATCATATATTAGTTTATATTCTTTCATATTATCTTTAATTTCATATTCATTTCGAAGTGGTTTTTGTATATTTTCAAGTTTTTTATATTCATCAAGTGTAAATTTATTGTAATTAGTTGTGATATTTAATTTTCCTAGATCTATTTCTTCTTTAATAACAAGATCAATTTCATTTTGAAGTTTATTAATTTCATTTATTGTATTTTCATTTTGATTTTTTAATATATTTAAATTATCATTTACAACTTGTAGATTTTCATTGTTAACTTTATAATCTTGTAATTTACTTGATTTTAATTTAATAGAATCTGATAAGTCTTTATTAATTTTTAGTATTTCAGAATATATATCAGTATACTTGGATAAATTAAATAATTCTGTAAATTTACTTGATATTTCACTATTAGTCATATTTAATAAACTTGTATAATTAGTATAACTTGTAACATTTGTTAATAAAAATGATTCTTTTGTTGACAAGTTTAATGTTTCTTTAATTAAATTTGCAGTAGTAATTTTATTTGAATCTGTTAAATTAATAATTCCACTACCACTAATATCAATAGATCCACTGTGACTACCATAATTACTAGGATCCTTGTAAAAGTTAATAGTTTCTTCCATTGAAAGCTCGCCTCCAGTTCTTTTTTTATTTTTTCCTTTCCTTTCAATAATAAATATTGTGTTTCCTTTTAATATGGTCATTTTTATATAAAAATTATTGGATTTTTTATTTATTATATTACGATTACTGTAATTTTTTGATTTATATATATTACCAAATAAACAATACAATATAATATTAAATATAGCACTTTTCCCTATAGCATTACCTCCTAAAATACCAATAACACCTAATTTATCATCAAAATTAATTTTATTAAGGTAGTCATTACCATAAATAAAAATGTTTTTAAATTCTAATGTTTTTATATACCAAGTATTTGAATCTACAATTTCTGAATTATTACATTCGTATTTATTATGAAGCTTAATTAATTGATTTTTAATATCATCTGGGACATTTGTTAAGTTGCTTGAAATATATTTATCAAAATAATTAATTTCTTTTGGGATGTCAATTACTTCGGTTCCTTCGGTTACTTTGGTGTCATTTTGTTTAGAAATTTTTATTTCTTTGACAAATCCCATAATTTGTGTAAAAGTTCTTAATTGTTCTTTAATTTTATTAATATCAAATTCCTGAAAATAATGGTGATATAATTTAATATATGAATACTTGGTGAAATAATTAATATCAATTAAATTACCATTAGCCCCAATTAATTCCAGTTCTTTTGAAAGAAATACACTTTTAAATCCATATTCATTTGCAATTTGAATAAATTTACTTTTAATTCCTTCATGATTAAGTTTCCATTCTAAAATTCCATGTGTGTCTTCTTCTTTGTGGTTTTGTTGAATTAAAGATCCTGGATATGCAATGTTTTCTTTTAAAAATTGTCGCTTATGTATGTCACCTAATAATACAAGATCAAAATAATTAAAATCAGATAATTTTATTGTATCTCCTGTAAAATTACTACCATTATCTAATTTGCATCCATAAACAGGTCCATGATATAATGAAATATTAATGTCATCAGGGTTAGCTTTAATTTTAGGACATCTAATAAATTTATTATCAAATAGACTGGAAACATAAAACGAAAGATTATGATACTTGTAAATACCTGATTCTTTTAAAAAATAAAAATTAGGAATATTCTTTAATGAAACAATACCTGTAATAATATCAAGTCTGTCATTATGAGAATAAGTATCATGATTTCCTAATATAATTACAACATCAATAATACTACACATTTTTTCAATTAATTCATTGAATAAAATAATAGTTTCAGATACTAATTTATCACGATTATGAAAGATGTCACCGCAAATAACCAATACACTATCAGATAAATGTTGTTTTACTTTTAATTCATTAAATAAATTATTAAAAACTTGTTTGTATTCTTGATGTCTTTCAAGAGTTCTTATGTGGAGGTCTGCAGTATGATAAATGTATTTAATAGTTTTACCTTGATCTAAAATATTGTTTTGTTTTGAAATTAATTTAAATTGTTTAATTTCATCTTTAATTTGATCTTTAGTCAAACTTTTTAGTCGTGTATTATTAATACCTAGAACTTGACATAATGCAAGTAATTCTTTTTTAGTTGACATACTACACGTTGGTTAACTACTTTTACTTAAAATAAAATTTATTATTTTAAATAAAAAAATATAAAAATGAATACATATGGATACATATTTGGCTACAGAGGAGAAGTCATATTATCACATACATTACAAGTTAGAACTCCTATTTACTTTTATGTAAAATTATTATTTTAAATTTAATTAAAACAAGCTTTAGAATATTTTTCAATTTGTTTTTCAACGCAATCCTTGCATGTTACATATTCTTCATTGTTATAATTATATAAAATTTCTTCATAATTATTTTTTTCAATATATTTTTTCAAATTTTTTCTATAAAATTTCAAACACTTGTCACAATATTTATATTTGCATTTATCATTAATATCCTTAGAACAATAATTAAAATCATTATCACCATATTCGTCAGTACATACATCACATTCAAGTTGAGACATAAGAATACAATTTTAGTTTAAATTAAAAATTATATTTAAACTAAATTTTTTACATTTACAATTCTTTTCTAGGTCTTCCTCGTCCTTTCTTTTTTGGTTTATTGTCACCTGGAACTGTAATATTGATGCCACTTAATTCACTTACACCTGATGCTCCTGAAACTCCAGACATTTCACTTATACCACTTACTACCGAATGCATATCACTATTATCACTTAAATTATCCATTTCATTCATCAAGTCTTCGTAATTAGTAGAAGGTTGTTTCATAATAGGAACGTTAATTCCATTACTGTAATTACCCTTTGAATTTCTTTTAAAATCACTTTCAGCTTGAAGTCTTTGCATATGAAAGTTGTAAGCACTGGCACCTAAAAGAAATATTAAAGTAAATTCAGGTAAAGAAGGAAGTTTTGAACTATATTTTTGATATAATTGAACTAAACAATCATCGTATTTATGAGTTTTATATTCTTCATGGATATATGCAGACCAACCATGTAATTTGATGTAATCTTTACCATATCTAGTATTAACAGTTTCAATACCAGTTACAACCATAGACAGCAATGTTTTAGCAGACTCTAATCCATTATCTAATGTTTTTTCGGTTTCAATTCTTGATAGTTCAGTTTCTAATTCTTCTAATGAATGATTAGTTCCAAAATTTCTTGACCATTCATAACCTTGTTTTTTATATCTATTTAAATTATATAATGCAAAACTTTTTCTTTGTTTTATATCTTCATAACTTAATTCATCTTCAATTCCTAAGGAATTGTCATTTTGAGCATTAAATTCTGTATTTAATACGTCATCATCATCGTCATCTGATTCTTCTTCAATTTCAGGGTCATTATTAGGAGTTAAAAAATCTAATCCTAAATTAGATTCTTCAGGGTCTTGAGGTTTTTCCATAAAATCAAAATCTCCAGTGTGTTTTACATTAAATTCAGAGTTACCATTATTTGATGTAAAAACGTCAAATTTTTTTGATGAATTAGCTTTTTCTATATTAATAGACATCCTTAGGTGTTACTTTTACTAAAATTAGTATCTATTTTTAAATTATTTTTTAAACGAATTAATTTAATTTGTTTAAAGTAAATGAAATTACTTAATAAAGTAATTTTAATTAATGATAAAATAATAAATATACGTATTCCATTTTATTATACAATTAATGATATGATAAATGATTTAATAAATGTTTACGATTTAGATATTTATTATGTTTATTCAATTTACACTGATTCTGATTGTATTTTATATACAGAAGAATATTTGAATCCAGAACTTTATATTAATGATATAGAAGAAGATTTAATTTTAAAATTAAGAAAAGAATTACCTGTTATTTTTAATATAAAAAAATTAATTCGGAAATTAAATTTCTTCAATTGGATTTAACAGCATATGTAATTGCCCTAATACACCTATTTTATATTCTAAAATTAAAGGAAGATCATTTTGAATTCTAATTAACATTATTGAGCTTAAATTAGTAGCTTTAGAAAAAATTAAAAGATAGTCTAAATCATAAATTCCTTGAATAATATCATCAGAATGGTTAAATTTTATGTTATCATCATCTTTAAGTTGTTTAATAGATTGAATATTAGAATAAATATCATTTCCATTTTTTAGAATATTAGCATCTCCTAATGTTACAGTTTGTCTATTATCTCCATTATAGATAATTTTTAATTGATAACCTGTATGTAAGATTTCTACATTTTTATTAGATGGTTTAGGATTTTTTATTTTTATATTTTTAAAAATTTGTTGAAATTCTTTTGAAGGAATAATAATAGACCCTGGATATTCTACTTCATCTGGCATTTGTATAGGATTCTCTATAAAAGACAAAATTACTACTTCATCTTCTGATACTGTATTTTTATTAGAGTTTTCAATTCTAATAACGATTTTTTTTTGATTTTTTTTAATATAAAATCCAATTGTATCATCATTTTTTGCTGTTTTAATAATTTTAAAAAAATTAATAGAATCAACTCCTACAATAAGATCATTTCCATCATTCTTATTATCAATAATTTTTTCTCCATTATCATTAAAATGATGTTTTTCGATAAATTCATATTTTTTATCAATATGATGAAATTCAAATTTATCAAAATATAATTTTACATGAATCATACTTTTTTTATTACTATTTTCCTTTATAATAGTAATAAATTTGCTATTAATAACAATATTAATATCTTCTAAAACTATATCCTTTATTACTTCAAATAAAGTTTTAATTTGTGATATTTGTCCAGTTACTAAATATAAATCATAATTATCTTTAATATTTTTTTTTACATTTATATCATCCCAATCAGTAATAGACATTTTATATAATATATAAAATATTTTTTTAAATTTAATCAAGTTTTAATTTTTCTCGTAAATCTAATGCATGTTTTAATTCTAGTATTAAATTATTTTTTAAATTTCCAATAAATGGATTGATTTTTTTTGGTTGTTCTAATTCTTCAATTTCTTCAACAACATCAAGATCTCTATTAATAATATTGTAATTACTATTTAAAACAGTATTAAATTTTTGTTGATTATAAGTATTTGATAAACTAGAAGGATCACAAAATTTAGGAATTTCTTCTCCCTCTTCAAGTTGTTTTTCATAAAATTTAATTATATAAAATTTATATAAATGTTTATTTATTGCACTTGATCCATAAATATACCCTTTTTCCTTTTTATTTAAGAAAATATCAATTACTAAACCATTTTTAATAAAAATAAGTGATTTATCTTCATTGATATTAATAGATTGAGTGACATTAATATTTACATTTAAAGGATTTTGTAAAAATAAAAAATCATCAGTAATAAAGATGTTGTAATTATCTTTAATAATACATGAAATAATAAAATTTAAATCACATTTTACTGAATCTAAAGAATCATGGACTTTATTAGAATACATAATTTTATTTTCATTATAATGAAAATAATTCCCTATAAATTTTAGTTTTTTATCACCCATTACTTTACTTGTAATAATATAAATTTATTTTTTAAATTAAATTCTTTTGTATAAATTAAATGTATTCAAATTATTCAAATTATTCAAATTATTCAAATTATTCAAATTTAAATGAAGCATTCATGGACCCAACTAACCCTAACAGTTATTTAACTAATACAATTGATTACCAAGACCATTTTTTAAATGAAGAAATACAAGAAATACAAGAACCTAAAAAAGAAAATTTTGAACCTAAAGTAAACTTTAGTAATGGTCAACTAGTAAAAAATAGTATTAATGAAAACTTCGCAGATAAATGTACATGTAATTGTAGTTGTAAAAAAAATACAATTTTATTATATTTTTTAATTTTTTTAATATTATTTCGATTTAATTAATTTTATTATTTATTTTATAAGATAAAAGTAACAATAAAATGTCAAGTAATCCAGATACAATATTTATTAATGATATTAATTTACTAGATCCTTCATTTATCAAAGGTAAAGTAAATTTAATAACTTTGTTAGAAAATGATATATCTAAATTAGTTGTTAATGAAATAAAGGATTTATATCCTATATACAAACAAAAATTTATAAATATAAATGAAGAATTATTTGAAAATGCTGTAAAATACGTTTTATATTCTAATATCCCTGAATTATATAAAGATTATAAAGATCAAGTTAAAAATTGGTTAATTTCAATAGACAAAAAGAGACAAGATTTAATTAAAAAAGAATTTGAATACAAGAATGCAAACATTAATTATTTTATTTTAAATTGTAATATTTATTCAAAATTAATATCAAGTAATGAACTTGATATTATAAAAATAATAAAAGAATACCCTATTGACAAAAATGTACCATTTATGATTACAAGAAATAAAGAAATAGTTATTAAATTTGATAAAACATTTGATACAAATATAGTAAAGAGTTGGATTAATAAATATAAAAATATAAAAGAATTAAATAATTGTATAAAAGTTAAAATATTATCATCAAGTTCATATGCATTATTAACTATTTATTCAAATGGAAACTTTAATATAAAATATAATTTCAAAAAAATAGATGATATTAATTTTGATAATTTAAATAAAAATATAAATTTTTTTTTACATGATTTTATAAAGAATATAAATTATATATTAAATACATCCATTATACTTGAAGAAAAAATTAATATCAAATATGCTATAACAATGTTTGAAATAAAAAAACATGTATTATATAAAGAACTTGAATATATAATTAGGAATAAATATCCAGAATTTATTATTCAACAAAAAAAAATAAAAAATATACTTACATTAAAGACAAATGGAAGTGGTAATGGAAGTGGTAATGGAAGTGGTAATGGAAGCGAGGATTATACCATTATTATAAATAATTTAGACAAGGAAAATACACGATTTAAATTATACGGAATTAATAATAAATACACTATTTTAAAATATATAAATTTATTTACTACTATATTTAATGACTTAAAAAGTACAAAATTAATAAAAAAAAATAAAAAAAATATTAAATTATTAAGAGAAAAGGGAATTATAGTTAATGCTGTTGGATGTCAAAAAATAAGACAGCCAACTATATTTAAATCTAGTAATAATAAAGACTTTAATAAAAATGGTAATTTTAAAGATCCAAAAAGTGGTATTGTATTTTCCTGTGAAAATAAAAACTTTCCATTTGTTGGATTTACAAATAACAATATAATTTGCTGTTTTAAAAAGGACCAAACTAAAAAATTAGTATATTTACGTAATACAATACAAGACTACAGTGATAATCAAGATTTTTTACCTGATAATATAATTCTTAAAAAAGATTTTATAATAACTAATAAAATACTTGAACCTAATAGACTTGGAAGTAATACAGGGTCTATAATAAAAAATCTAGTAAAATTAAATGTTTTTAGATTTGGAGTTGTTCAAAATTGTAATTCACCAATTAATGTTATTGAAATGGTATTAAAAAAAAATATTGAAATTAATAAAATCATTAATTTTTTAAAAACAAATGAATTTATATACAAATCATTAGATAATGGAGAACTTGAATTAAAAATGTCATTAGAAGAATATATATTATTTCTTAAATCAAACAAGGTTAAAGGACTAAATTTATTTGAATTATTAACTATATTTATAGGAATAGATATATTATTAATTGAAAATAATTGTATCAATCATATTGGAAAAAATGTAAATAATAAAATAATTATAATAAAAAAAACAAAAAACTATTATGAACCTATTTTTTATATAAAAAATAAAAATATTATAAGAATCTTTGATAAAAATGATATAAATTATAAATTTACACCAGAATCTAATGTAAAAATTAGATTACAATTTCTTAATGCTTTTAATAAGGTTACATATATTGATACTAATTTTGGAATTATACCTGTATATCCAAAAGGATTAAATATAAATTATCCAGTTACAATATCTTTTAATAAATTAAATGTATTAAAAGCAAAGGATCAATATAATTTGGCAACTAAAATTAATTTGAAAATTGTATCACAAATTGTAGATAAAAATAAAACAACCGGGTTTATAACTGAAAAAGATATGATTATTCCAGTTAAAAAAAGTATTCCATTAGATTTACCAGTTGTTTATCTTTTATTTGTTCCCGAAATAGATACATTTATTAAAAACAAAGGCAATAGTAAATTAGGAATAGTAAATATTTATGGGTTAGAAATAGATATTAATAATGAATTATATCAAAGACTTAGATATACAACAAGTATAATTATAAAAAAATTTTCAATAAAATTAATTTCAAAAGAATCAAGTAAATTGGTAACTGAATTGAAAAAAATTTTAGAATCCTTTGTATTACTAGGATCAGAACCTATGAAATTATTTACAATACCAAGTATAAAAAATATATGTAGTAATAAGTCAAATGGTAATACAGATCCATTTTGTAAGGAAAATAAACTGTATATTCCTGAAAAATATTATGGTGTATTCTTAAAAAAAATGGCTTATGATATTTTAAATAAAAATGTATATGGAAAACAAATTTTAAATGCAACAATTAAAAATGAATATATCACTAAAAATTCATTTATAAAGAGATCAAAAGAAAAAATATTATTACTTGACAGTGATATCAAAAATTTTTTGAGTAATAAGTAACTTAACATTTTTCAACAAAATTGTGTAATTTCATATATTTCAAATTGTATTTATCACAAATTTTTTTAATTTCAGTAGTATATTGTTGCATATCAAATCCATCTCTTAAATGGAAAAAATCAATTTCTTTTCCTAAATAATAATTTTGATATTCTTCAAACTTATAATTATCGTCAATAATTAAAGTAATTAATGCATCATTAAAATATTCACAAAACAAATTAATTAATGTATTACATCCAATTTCATTTGCCAATTCTACAAATTCTGGAAACTGTTTTATATGTTTTAATTCATCAAACGTAAATTTAATACCAAATAAACAATGGACAAAATTATAAACTCCCATACTTTATAATATTTACTTGTTTATTATTTAAATTTAAAAATTAAAAAATTAAATAAAATAAAATGAAATTTAATTTTAATAAAAAACAAATTGAAATTATTATTGAAGCTTTACAACAAGAAGATACACAAGAAAGTAATGATTTAATTGATTATATTGAAAATCAAATTAGACAAAATAAAGAAAATGATTATTCGTTAAGCCAATTAAAATTAAACTAAATAAAAATACAATTAAATTTATATTTTTTTTTATTAATTATACATTAATAGGGGAATTAATTAGTTATGCCAAAAATTAATATTAATTCTAGAACTAATTGGTTATCTATTTCTGGAATAGCAGATTATGCAGATACACGACTTGATCAATATGTTTTAACAACAAGTAATGTTGCATATAATAGTATTGATATAACAAGTGATGCTAATATTGGAAATAATTTATCTGTAATTGGAGATGCTATTATTAATGGTGATCTTACAGTTAAAGGACAAGCTACTATCATTAGTACTGATATAACAACAATTAAAGATAATA
>Ga0164302_10000133_pt1 | contig 17836 bp, 42 predicted proteins | sample Whisoiple_202_MG_FD_109714 | JGI IMG/M metagenome (GOLD analysis project Ga0164302, IMG submission 109714) | Soil microbial communities amended with pyrogenic organic matter from upstate New York, USA - Whitman soil sample_202_MG | ecosystem: Environmental > Terrestrial > Soil > Agricultural... | reverse complement strand
TTTTCGCAGAGGTCACAATCCAGAATGTAGGTCTCAACGTGACTAAACATTATTCGCTCCAGCTATTGTCGCTGTCCATCGCCTCGCGGGTGTTGAGCTCGATTAGCGGGTCGGGTTCAGGATAATCGATAACATAAGTGCCGTTCCCGTAAAACCAACCAATTGTCCCTACATAGACCTGTGTAGGCGGTTCCGCTACTTTCACGTTAGTAATTCGGCGGGGCTTGTCTGTCCACCGGAGATGCTCTCGCAATAGCAATCGCGCTAAATTATCGCTCATCGGCAACTCCCACAATAGGCACACTCGCTGCCCTTGAACGATGCCGCTCCGCAGTTGCGGCAATTGGCCGGATGGACAGGTTCAGGGGTTAGGACGGGGTAGACGCCAGAAACAAGCCAGTGGTCGGGTTGCGCTGCGTAAACGTCATGGGTATACGTCCGACACACAGCGTCCAGTTGGTCCCGAAATGCAGCGGAATAGTCAGAACTAGACGGACCTAGCGCGCCTAGCAGGCTTTTATAGAAGCTCATGCACATCCGCCTCTGTAACCGGATAAGTTTGCCCCGTGTGCCGATTTAGAATCACTAAATAATCGGCAATCTTTACATCCGTTAACGGCGTCTTAATCGGAACGCTGAATGGGACGATGTCATAGTCAAAGTCTTCGCTATGAAACAGGCGCGGGTCGAAAATAAACTGTACGTCACCCTTTTCAACACTTTCACGTTCTAGCAATCCAGCAATATTAAGTTCTGCGGTCATCTTCGGTTGTTCCTTTCCCATCTGGCTAGAGCAATCGGGTTCCGTGTCCGGGGCCGCTCAATCTTAAGCAACATGTTTCCAACTTTCACGGCGCGCCACGCTACCCGCTGTAGAGTTATTAACACCAAACATGGTCGCAATCTGTCCTAGCGACATTCCCCCATCTCGATATTCTCGGATTAATCGCACTTTCGTCGCATTCAGTTTTAAACTAGCGACGCCCAATGTATTGCATGCGTGGTGGTAATTTTCTTGGGCCGTACACCATTCAAGATTGGTTGCCGCGTTATCGGTTTTAACGCCGTTGATATGATTAATGGTGGGTTTGTTATCGGGATTGGGCAGAAATGCCAGCCCCACAAGTCTATGCACGGCATAGTTTTTAGCCTTACCGCCACGGGATAAAATCACATAAGCATATCCAGTCTTATTGACTCGCACCTTTTTAATCTTGCCTTTAGTGGCCCCGCTACCTGCTCGGATGCGACGAAAACGAGCTCGGTCGGACACCTCGTACCATCCCTCGTATCCCACAACGGGACGCCATTCTTCGGGTGTGATAACATTATAATCAGCCATTTCATTCTCCTATCGTTTGATTTGGTCAGGCTCGTTCGATTGTGTTCGCAATCGGTCGGGCCGTTTTCATTATATCATCGTTTCCGCTCCATTTCCCATCTTTTTAAGCGTAAGGGGTTGCGCGTTGGCGGCCTGCTTTGCTCATACTCAATCGTTTTACGCGCTATTTGCTGTGCGACCATTATACGAGTTTTATCGTAATCAGTCTCCGCTGCTGCCAATGCCTCGCGGTTAATTTCTTCGGGCATCATCGCTTCGATCTGTTCCGGCTTACTCAATCGTTTAGCCATCGGCCAGTAATCTGCCGCAGCAGCCCGGCACACGTCGATTGCATCATTGAAAAGGGCGTAAGGCAGCAAACTCGTCATTGGCTCGCCGGATTTCAGCACATTCCAATGATATGCGGGGATTTCCGCCCGAAAACGCGCAAGGCCACGGTCGGTTTTGGGGTTTTGATACTCCGCGTCGTCAACAATAAGGTATAAATTCGGATGCCCCATTAATCCGGGCTTAAATGGGTGCTGCTTGTCCGGCTCCCGCAACTCAAAGGCGGTCTTTAGCTGCGTAATGCCCCGCGTTTTGCCCGTTTCCCATGCCACAAATGGCAATCCGTGCTCTTTGTTGTAGCCTAAACGCTCTGAAAGCGCTTCGTGGCTCATCTGCCACCGGACTGTGCGGGCAATTTCCCCATCCGTCGCCATCGAGGTTTTAATATGCTCTGCCACTTCTCGCATCGTACAGGTGTCAAGTACCAACCCACGATACAGAAACACCGCACCGGCCATACTTACGCCATTTAGGATACCCGCATTCTGCCCCGCCGTCGCGAACCAACCCGTCACACACGGATGATCCGGTGTTGCGCCCCAGTCTTGATAGACGCCCAAAAGCCAGTGCTTAGGAATCGACGTTGTCCCAAACACGTTCGCGAACTGTGACCACGTAATAACCGAATGCGCCTCAGAATATGTAGTTAGAATATCCCCGCGCTGGGTTATCTGCCAGTCACCCCGTAAAAGCTGCTCTCGCGTAACCGGATCAAGCTCGTATAGGTTTTCTTCATACTCGGCTTGGTTCAGGTAGGGATTATCCACCAATCGGGCCGGAACAAATGCCCGCTTAAACGGTCGGCCGTCTTCCGTTACGCCCTCTTTCCAGTGCACGCGTGGCTCAATTGCGTCCTCCGGCATAAATCCTTCAGGAATAAACCGTTCATGCACCCACCGCCCGCCAACACCGCCCGGATTCGTTGCCGCTCGCATCCGCACAGGAATATTGGCCGTGCTTAGCCGCCGCAACCGTGAGAACAGGTAGACGTATTGGCTCTCGTTAAACTGTGTTATTTCATCAACGCCGATGTACTGAAATTCAGCGCCCTGGAAGTGGTATTTGTCATTCTCAGTATCGAGGTAGCCAAATGACAGCGTAGCCCCTGAAGGGAATCGCCATTGTTTATCCTGCCCGTTCCATCTCGCGTCGGATTTCTTTAGCCATTGCTGAGCGCGATCCATCAACGCTCCGGGCTTGGAAAGGTCAGCATAAGTCCGGCGAACCAGCAATGCCGAGTAGTTGGGAATGTGGACGTATCGCAGCGCGTCGGCTAGCAGCGCATTACTGTTATGGGTCGGGACCATCTGACGGCCCGCAAGGTACAAATGCGAGGGCGAATCCACGGCGATGCACCGCATGAGCATCGGTTCGATGATTTCACACGCCACGATATAGCGGAATTTAGTCGTCCGCCGAGTAGTCAATCGCTGCTTTGCCCTCTTGCGCTCTAGGCGGAATACATACTCAGAGGGTGTCCATTTGATGTCCCACTTGGTGCCGCAATCTTTACCATTTAGAGTCGCCCGTCCGGCAATCACGCGAGCCTTCCACCCCAAACTGGTGATTAACTGATAAACCGCATCCGTTATGGCCTTGTTGGTGTTGGTAAATTCCACCGAACCGCCATCGCAAACCGTGCCATCCGTATCCATCAGCCCTTGCAATAATGCCAGCCGTTGCGCTTTTGACCCACGTAGGTAGGCGTCCGGAACGTGTTTATTGCCTAACACTCCTAATTGTTTAAGATATTTCGCTAGCCCTCTCACGAAATGGCGCGTTCGGGTGCTATGACTCACAGCAAAACCGGCCAATTCAAATTGTTGCCAAATTTGCGGGTCAATGCCGGTAAATACCCCGCCAGACTTAGAGCCGTCTCCTAACCATGCGCCTAAACTGTACGGGTCAAGCGGTAAATCAGCGTCTGGTAAAACCAACGCACCTGCCACACGGACAGCGTGATTCGCTCGGTCCTTGTCCGTATAAAGAGTTTGATAAATTTCGGTCGTGGTACGTACGGTGCCCCGTGGCGGCTTCAGACTTTCAGGGGCATTAGCTTTATTGCGGGCGGTTATGCTGTCCGTAAATGCCTTAGAACGCAAACCAGTGGCGCGGGATGGTCGCTTAGCCCTGCGTTGCTCCCTCCAAGCAGGATCACGACGGGTTAGGGCCGCTAATTCTGCTGCGCTGAACGTAACCCACAAATGCTCGCCCCCAGCATCAATATAACTGCCGTCATCAAACGTGAGACGGTAACTAACACTTGGAATCTCAGGCGCAAAAGCATGGGTAATAGTTGCAGGCGTACCCGCTTCACTAAACACGACATCTCCGGCCCGCAAATCGCCCATCGCCGTCCAGCCAGCAGGCGTCGGTACGGGCGTATGCACGTCCAACAGCTTACCGCCCCCGGCCGCTCCGCCATATAGCGCTTCTCGCTCATCTACCAGTCCGAGAAACAACTCCTGTCGTTCGGTGGGCACGTTTGGACAGTAGTTCTTAGGCGCCGGCGTCAGCGCCTGAATCTGCGCGGCGTACTTTAGTGCTGCTTCGCGCCGCTCCGGGGGGATGGTGATAGGCTCAGTCATTTAGTGAGTTAGAACGCTACCAATTCTTAAACGGATTTTTGAAATGAAAGATGTCCTGCAAAAAACACCACAAGCGTGTTAAATTCGCATCTACGACCCATGCCGGGATGATATTTTCTAACCGATGCAGCACTAAACCGTCCTCACGCCACTCATTAACGTGTTGCGGGTCAACCATGACGTGAAACGACCATTCGTGCTCTTTGCCTCGAACATCTAAACTGTACAGCTTTTTACTCACTTATGCTCTCCCTCTTCCGCTGCAATTCCACTATACACGCCGGACAGATCGCGCCGTTATGTTCCAGTACGGCCCCGCAGCGGCAGCATTTGCGTTCGTCGGTCATTGCTCGTCTCCCGTGTTGCGGCGCTCAGGCACAGCAGTGGTCAGCTTTGCCGTTAGCTCTACTGCATCACGTAGTTTCTGGCAGTTCAGCATGAAGTCACCAAAGCAGCTAGTAAAACTCAGCGATTTGTGCTGACTGAAGCTATGAATATCGTCGTCGGGGTAAACAATCCACCACCGCCAAGCGCCTTCTTGTTGCGTAAACTCTACTGATACTTGTTTGCCGTCACTCATTGGTCAGCACCTCCGGCCATTCAGGGTCAGAATTCCGCATCAAGTCGCACCTCTCCGTGCTTCTTTACGGTCGCTATTAGCACCGCTATGCTCTTTTTATCCTCGCGGCAGATAGTGGCCAGCGTTTCCAGTACGGGAACGTCTATGGGCCGCAAATTCCACGGATAGTCATAATCCGCTAGCTCTCGCAGGTTGGCCATGAACTTATTAGGGAGCGCTATCGGTAGCTCTTTGCGATACCACTGCCCATTTCGGCCCGTGTACTCCATGAAAAGATTTGCGCTCATCTCCCCTCCAGTCTAGCACGGTCCCCTAGTCGCCGTTACGGGCGGTCAGCGGCCTCACGCTGGGCGATTAATAGTCGTCGAACCTCTACCGCGATCCAGCGAGCATCCCTAATAATGGTGCGGGGTATGGCGGTGCCGAGCCGTTCCCAATCATCGGAATCGTCTAAAAGTCGCTGTACTCGCGTGTCCAGTGTTTGGGCCTCGCGTTCAGTTAGCTTAATCACCACGCGTCTCATTCGCTGCCCCTCCTACGGGCGCTCACCAATTGCGGGTTTGTTAAAGACACCCTCACGTTGCAGCTTATCCAGCAGCGCCTCCGCAACCTTGCGCCGACCGGCTGCGGTCTTACTGTAATCTTTTATGCACCCAAAGCACTCGCAATCGCACCGTTCAGGGTCATAACAGTTATCATGGGGTAGGCTTTCGTAATGCGTGCCAAACCGGCCCGTCATATCCTTAATTGGCTTCCTGCTCATTCCCTCTCCCTACGGGCGGTTAGTCCGCGCCTTGTGCGTCCAAATAGGCGATGGTGGCCAAACACACAGCCATCGCCGGGACGATCCACTGCATACAGGCGTCCAAGGATTCAGTGAGCTTGGGCAATTCACTGGTCCACATTCCTGTACGGCCCTCGATGCGGTGATGATGAGACCATTTTCCACCAATCAACTCAGTAGTCATGCCCAACAGTTCACGGCATATCCGCTCGTCAATGTCTCTACTCATCACCCCTCCCGGCCTTGGGTGCGGCGGCGGATTCGGCCTCAGCGCGTAAGTATTCGGAGCTCTTGTACAGAATATCGCAGTCACAAAGTAGCCCACCCTGCGCAATGTTGAACGAGCAGTCGTTGTGATGGTATGGCGGTTCCACCCGCTGAGCTATCTTCCATGCCGTCGGGAAATCTACGTAATACCCCGGCTTGGTCACGTCAACGCACTGGCGCTCGTCACTCACGTCTCCCCACCTTTCTCCGCGCTAACCGCGTCGGGGCCGAATGGAACGGCCTCATAGCTCCATAATTCGATTGCTCGGCCTGCGTTCATACGACTAACCCAGCGCTCAGCTTCCTGCTCAGTAGCGAATGCGCGGATAGGCACTTGCCCTGGATGTTCTTGTATCTCTTTCGTAACTAGCCAGATCGTGCTCATTCGCTCTCCTGTTTCGTGGGCGGCTCGCGGCTAATCCCTTCCGCTATCCAAACGGCCTCTTGCACCTGCAATCCATCCATCGTGGATGCCCAGTTTGCCGACACGACCCGACCGCAATGCTCTTTCCAGTCATCGAAGCCGCGCCATTTAGCGTCGTTCAGTATGTTGATTGCGTGTGATAGTGTCATTCGTCGTCCTCGGCTTTCTGGCGCGTCACTGATTCGCGGCCTTTGCTGATCGATCCTAGCGCCACTGCCCAGTTTCGTATCGTTCATCAATCGACAACGGTTCAGGCATGGCCGCAAAAGTTGCGTTGATTTGCTTGGCTGTCATGGGCTTACGTTTAACCTTGTTCGGACTGCCGAATCGGGGCCGTTCACATCCGCACATGCCCCAACTAAGCAATCCTATGAATATCGCGCCCGGTCCTAATATTGCCGCGATTAGCGCGGAGCTAAATGGACCGCCCCGATTCGGCGTACTGGCACTGGTCTTAATCTCCTCCGCCCATTCACTCCCGTACGTCAAGGCAATGCCAGCCAGCCAAAGCACTGCTGCAATAATAAAAATAGCCGCAATCATTCCGTTGCGTCCTCGGCTTTCTGTTTAGCTCGTCCCGCAGGTAGCGATGATAACATCCGCTGACGAGTCAACGTTCTCTCATCGTCGGGCAACCGATGCACCCTAAGATGAGAACGGACCCCACCGTCGCAGCGCTGAACCCACTTATCACAGATCGGGCACGCTACCAATGTGTTAGGCCCAGACGCATCTGGGGTCGGCGCGAACATTGCAGGACGCATCTGGGGGTCTTTGATGGGATGTCGACGAGTCGTCATGCCTTAATCCTCGCTGGGCTGGCTTTGTTGGGCTGGGGAAGCGCGCTCAGCAATCACGGAGTCTAACGCTTGCAGCCGAGCCGCCAGTTGAGCGCACCGCAGGTTTGCAGCCGCTAAGTCGTCCATCACGGTAATACGGTCTTGCCGCAATCCGTAAAGGGTCATACTGCGCCATACAGGTTTTTCAAGCTCAAAGCTCATTCGTTTTCGCTCTCCTTGGCTTTGCTCTGTGCCTTTTTACCCTTGGTAACAAGCGATTCGGCCTCTGCCCCGCCTTCTTGAGGTATGGTTTTCGTCAGCGCTTCTAGTTGATCCCAGACATCTTGGATGTCGCCCTTGACCTGCTCGTCGGTGGACAACTTCTGCGCTTGTTGCAAGTGATACGAAGCCCGTCCAAGTTGGTATCTAACCATGTTCTGCGCCCGCGATTCGTTGGACAAGCCTTGTGCCCCGTCTCTGTTTTCCCTACTCATCAGCTTCCCCTTCCTCGCGCTCTTCTTTGCGAGCACACCACTCGGCTACCGATTCCTCGATCACGGCTCGCATGGACATGCCGTATTCTTCGGCTGCGTCTTTAATGCGCTGAACCGTCTCGCTGCCCAGTCTGTAGGTTTTGTTTACGTCCATAAGATTTAAGCGGTTGGCTCAGGTCGCTCCGTTCGACTTAGCGCGGTCTTAGGCCAAAACCCGTTCCTGCCTCCCCAGTCGATACGCCCGAAAACGCACGGCCCTCATTGGCCAACCATGTTCAGTATAACACAGTACACGCGGACGTATAGCGTCAATTTGACCTATAAGGCCATCGCGTCACACGCACAGTATTGAGGCGGGCAATTACAATCCGGGCAAACACCTTTGGCTGCTGCTCGCGCTTCCAAGTCTTCACGCTGGCGTTGCGCGTAGCTCTTGGTCATTGGTTTGGCTGGATAGATGTCAGACACCTTCACCGAAGGGGTTACATTAGGCGGGCCACCCCGGTCAAACGACGGCTCGACTGGCTCCGGCGATTCCTGTTCGGTTTGTACTTGTGCCAGTTCAAACTCAATCTGCTCACGAATAGACGGCATCCGCTTCGCAACAGCCTCATCAATAATCTGAGGCATCCCGCCCCGTAACTGGATGTCGATGGACTCAAGCACACGCCAGAACATCTCCGGCGGTTTCCCCTTGCCGTTCGGAAGCTCCCAATCGCGCAAGGTGCCGACCTTCATTGGTACGAGGTCAGCTAATGCCTGCTGGCTGAGTCCGCGTTGCTCACGCCAACCCTTAATCGTTTCGCCCTTTATTTCTGCCATACCGAAATTCCCATCCTCTCATGCTGGACTATACCGAAAAACCATTTCCAGTATACCGAATCTCGGATTCGCTGTGTAGATTATGTTGAGATGAGGTGGTCAGCCACCGCCCGCGATCACCCGCCGGGCCTAGCCGGGTTTAATCTAGTGCGATCCCACTAGATTAGAACAAATATGCCGATTTTTGCTCAGCGTTCTACGCATTATTGCACCATATTGCTCACCGTCACGCCGTTGCTTAGTAGCCGCTGTGCTTCGGCTAGCTCCGCACGCGCTGCCTCTGGCTCTAGCTTGAACTGCTGGGCGTAACGGAGCACTGCTGCTTCGTTGAGGTTTTCGGTCTGGATAGGTCCGCCGTCCTTGCCGGTGAGTTCGACACGTGAATTATCGCGATATTTAGCCGGTTTTGCTGCTTTTAATAGGAAAATCAGCATAGTGTCGCTGTACTGAATTTCCGTACCAACTCGCTCGCCTTGATGCCAAACACCCTTTTCAATGCCGACCAATGCACGCCTGCGGGCTTCAGCTTCAAGGTCCTCAATTGCTGCGTCTAAGGTGGCTTCCCATTCCTCAGCAAAAGCAGGGTCAGAGTTGCGCCACTGATATGCCGTTACGCGGCCAATAGCGGCCATTTCACAGGCTTTTGTGACAGATGCGGACTCACGTAGCGCTGCTAAAAACTTAGTGCGTTTTAAAGGGGTTCTGTCTGTATATCCACGGGGCATGGTTTAAACTTGTTGATTGTTGATAGCAGCCCATAATTGGGCGTAATGAGCACAATGGCGTTGGTTTCTGTCGCGCCTTGTTCGCTCATAGTGGTGCATTTATCCTAAATATGCGGTTAAATCTCGCACCCAACCATTCCATCGGGACGAATTGCGCGTAAACAGCAATCGGCGCAATCGTCCTACTTGGCTGTGTGAAAGGATGGTCAGTCTCATAGCGTCCTCAGCTTACCTTATTTTAGGGTGTGGGGGCAATAGATTTGGTACGGGGTCTGCCGCCAACCTGCCCTTTATAGGCGCAAACCTCGTCTTTGTCTACAAATTGAACGCCGCATATCTGATAGAGCTTAATGCGATTGTGGGTCAGTAGGTATCGGACCATTTGCGGAGTACATCCCCGCAGCCGTGCGCCTTCTCGGATTGTAACTAAATTATCCACGCACCTATTTTAAAGAATTGCGCCTAAAAATGCAACATAAATTATTTTGAAGATAATAAGCATTTTTATGTTGACAAGGGGTTTCAGTAGGTATATCTTACGGACATCGGCAAAAAGCTAACAACTCAAACAGGAGTCGGACATGAACAAACGAGTAGAACCGATAATGCGCTTTAAGACCACGGGAAAAAACCAAGGACTCACGGTTCTATGCCCGATAGGGCATTTAATCGAGCATTTTTACTTTGACCGCACATTCGGCGGATCGTGGCTAGAGGCTGAAATCGGCGCTCATCAAGCCGGATACGAAACACGTTGGCACAGGGAAGCCGCTAAATGTGATGGCGCGGGACATATTCACGCGTAATTCATCGGCACAACCCGATAATCCCAAACACGAGCGGAGATGAAAAACAATGGCAAACATGAGTTATTGCAGATTCTATAACACGGTTATGGACCTTGAAGATTGCGCGGAGCACATGGACGACGATTTGGAGTCGGTCGAAGAAGAGCGTGCTCGCAAACGGCTGCTGAAGCTTTGCGTTCAAATCGCATTAGACTCAGGTCTGGTCGAAGAATGCGAACCGGACGATGACTAGGCCGTAATTCCCACCGAGGACACCGAATCTAATCTTAGACAGGGAGCGAAACGAAAAATGACAGCACTAGCGGAACAGTTAAGCAGATTCAGCGAATTGGGCCTTGGTATCGACATGGAATACCACATGGAGCGATTACTTTCCTACCCCGAAGGCGAATGGTTCCGGCCAAACAACGCAGATGCTCCTGATTATGATATTTGTGACCGTTTGGCACGGCTCAATTTGATCGAAACCCACACGCAGCCCATTTGGGCAAATGGCGCTTGCCGTGGGGTTCACCATTATTTCCGCTATTCCACGACACTGGAATTCACCTAATCCCCCGCGCACTTAACCGATAGATAGGAGAGTATCCAAAATGAGCATGTTAGACACAAATCGTCAATATTTCGCGCAAGGATTCCGTTATCGGCTGGATGTTTCCACACGGTCAGGTGGCACCTGCGAGCCGCAATTGGCAATCAATCGCGCCGACGCCCTACGGCGTAAAGCTGAAATCGAACAAAACGGCACCCGGCTAGTGCGTGGCTTTAAACTGCGCGAGAACGGTAAGCAAACTCCCGTCAAACTGTACTGATCCCCTTAACGGCAACGAACCCGCGTCCCTGACTGGGGTGGAATAGGAGTAGATTATGATGACGCTACACGTTGAATGTTCCATGTGCTTGACTGGCCCCGAACTGGAACTGACTATCGAAGGCCCGAAAGACCTCGATCCGCAAAAGCTGAAAAAAGAAATCGAGGCCAATAAGGGTTGGGGTGTGCAATTCAATGACGACCACATGGACACCTACTGCTCGGCCAAATGTGCCGATTAACCCACGCGGGCGGTTGTCCGCTCCCTTTACTACGAAAGGTTGAATGAAAATCATGCAAGTTACTGAAACTACAACACTTGATTCACTGATGGAAACCGCTTATGCCCGATGGGAAGCAAACGAAGCATGGAATACCAATGAATTTTGGGAACAACTTTCAGAGGCCGAGTCAGTGGCTGTCTTTGTCGGCAATCTCAACTACCAAGTCTGCAATGGCGGGTTCGGCCAATGGGATGGCAACGACTACTCCAAAGGAGCCAATCAGTTACAGGACATCCTCGTGCGCATCGGCACCCCAGCGGCTCTTACAACGCAACGACTCGTGGAGTCATTTATGGACGCGAACCCCGATGTCGAGATGTGCGATTGCTGTAATAATTACGAACGCGCGTCCGAGCAAGAGCGGATCGGCAATGAAAACGACGACAAATTCTACGCCATTAATGACCAATTGCTGATTGACACGGAAACGTACTTAGTCAATCTGATGTCAAAGAACAACAAATAACCTGAGTATTCTAGCACATTTGAGGAAACAAAATCATGCTGACCGAACTTAAATTTACCGACGCTGACTTACGCATCCTCGCTCAAGCAATGGAAGCATTCGTATACGGGTTATGCAATCGCCCAGTACAGGCTACTGTGGCTGATTGCCAGCGCTTTATCGATGCGCACGAGCTAAACGCCACGATCAGTCAAGCTGTGGAGGACTTGGACAATGACTAACGGATTATCAAAAGAGGCCGTGGAAAAGCTACGCGAGATTCTGGTTAACGAGCGATATGCGTGCAATAAAGATGCTATGGCCCACGTCGCGTGTTCCCCGCGCTACAACGAACTACTAAACCGTGCGCATCGGCTAAAAGAAGGCATTGCCTTACTCGACGCCGCCATTGCTGAGGCAGAGCCGGTAAACGCGACGGGACTCACCGAAGAAGAAAAGTGCGCATTGTGGTTTTTCCCGACAGGGTGCACGTGCTCCAATATGACTGCCTATGATTGCCCCTTTCATTTGGCCGTTAAAGCATTGACCGCCTAGTGCGCTCTGTGCGCGTAACCCCCGGCGTTGTCTACGCCCTAACCGAGAGAGAGATGTCACGCACGAAACAACAAGTGGTAATTCGTACGCAGAAATCCGACGGGGATGTCACCGAGCTGTCCATCCCTCAGTTTCGGCGGCTAATGCGCCAACAAGGACGGCGGGTCGATATTGATAGTCACAATCTACGCAACGGCGACACGGTTGAAACCAACTGGGCCACGTACCGCCTTAAACAGCACTAACGACGGGCGCGGTAACACCGCCCACGAAAGGGATTTTAACGATGGAACGAGCAGAATTAGGAGTAGACGGCAACGCCGCTTTTGCCCTCTTGGGCGATTTACCTACGGGCGAGGCAGAGTTTGTCGAAATCGACAGCGACCAGCCGGTTAATAGTGCGGAGTGGAGAGCGCTGGCGGATGCTGCATCCCGACAAGCGTTGCGCAATCTCCACGCACGACTACCGGACCGTAAATTTAGCTATTTCCTCGGTGAAAGCCATCCGAGGTTTTGCTAACTAACCGGGCGCACCGCCCACAGGAGATGAAACGATGATTGAGCAATGGTTGCCAGTTCGTGGCTACGAAGAATTTTATGAAATTGCCAATACGGGTCGCATTCGTAGTCACATGCGACGGATTGTTTATCCGTCGGGGAGAGTTGAACTCCGCAAGGGCCGCGAAATGAAGCCGGTGGTTCAAAAGCGTAGTGGTTATTGCAATATCGGTTTGACCAACGCAAATGGCCAACAAAAAATCTTCCGTTTTCACCGTCTAGTGGCACTGCATTTCATTCCCAATCCAGCTTCATTGCCAGAAGTGAACCACGAAGATTTCAACAAACAGAACAACGCTGTCTCCAATCTTGTTTGGTGTGACCGTTTTTACCAGCAGCAACATGCAGCCACTAAACCAAATCGCCGCTGGGGGTTTACGGGCGTTAGACGTTACGGGAAAGATAACCAAAAGGCCATCCCGATTGTGGTCACTGGGTTAGACGGCCGAGCGGTCGGAGAGTTCGAGTCAGGCAATCTTGCCGCACTGGCACTCAACTGCAACCAAGCGCATATATCGGCCTGCTGTCGAGGGTTGCGAAAACATCACAAAGGTTACAAATTTCAATTCAAAGAAGGGGGTCAATATGTTGAAAAGTACTGACTGTGCGTTTCCATTAATCGAGGAAGAGGGCACACCTGAATCTATATCTCCCGGTCTGGATGCCCGGTCTGGATGCCCGGTCCTATTTCGCAGCCAAGGCAATGCAAGGAATGCTCGCGAATGCGTACAACGGAGCGTGGGTGGAGAATATCGCCAAAGAGGCTGTAATCACAGCCGATGCGCTTATTCTCGCGCTCAACGCTAAACCGGAACCGGTCAAAGAATCGTCCGTGCCGCTTGATGCGGCCGATCTGGCGCTAATCCGACAAGCGCTCGGCTCGATGGCTGATGCCCACGAATGGCGACCGGATATAGAAAACCAAGCACGGGAGCTTTATTCCCGGCTTACGCCTCTTGAGGCTGCCGCTGTCAAAGAACCCGCATAGTACCTGCTAATATCCTGCCTGAATCCCTACCAAATGCCGCGCAGCTAACCCCTGCGCGGCCCTTCCTTTTATTATACAACAAAAGGCCGGTTAGCGCCCCCGCTAGTTCCGGCCTCTCGTCGTTTGGCTTTAGTTGGGATGCGATTCGCCTCGAATCAGCGCCCCCTAGATTTGCCGCATGCTCCCTTCTGTACTGGATTGTTGGGGCCGAACTTCCTACGAATTGATGATGTCGAGCAGCTTGACTCGATTGGCCGCGTTCTTGTCCCCGGCGCGGTCCAGCAACTCCTCTGTGGTTAGACCAGTCTCGCTTTTAATCTCGTTAAACGCCGCCAGCGCAATCGGAACGAGGGTTCCCCCGGCGCTGATGATCTGGAGAATTAAGTTGAGCGTGTTATCGAATTTCATAATGCCCCCCGAATGATTGCGAGCGCAGATTGCAAGGCAGCGACAATTGCCGTGAATTTAGCCTGAGCGTCCGCGTTATGGATGTGGAGTAGCCCCGCGTCGTTCAAACGCGCCACAGCAGCCGTAATGTCCCCCAAAATGCGTACTACAGCCTGCCGGGTAGGCTCATCCCACGTCGTAGCCGCCCGAACGCTGCGAATTAGCTCGGCATCGGCTGTATTAACGTCCAGTAGAATCGAAGCAATGGCCTTTTCTTGGTCCCGCGTAATGACGTTCTGGGCCTGAAACGCTATAATCGTATCAATGGCAGAGGTGGAAACGATTTCGATTCGGTCTGCCGCCTTAGCAGCTTCCTTTAGTTTGTTTTGATCGCACGCAGCGGTAAGAAATAAAGCTGTCGCGATTAACAGCGTTACCCCGAACCGATAATTAGAGATTGGTCGCATATGTTCCTTTCGGTTATTTGAATACTTGCGGTAACGGCGCGGGGTTAAGTTCGGCCGCTCTGGCCTTGATTTCCGGCAGCGTTGCGCCTGAAGGTAGCTCACTGGCTGCGGCTCGCTCAAAACGTCGTTTATAGCGGACCCAAGCCGTCCAAATGCTAGTGCCTACGATAATCAGCGCGGGGATTAACACCTCGGAATCGCTCTGAGACAGCAGCCCCTTGCGAACGAAATACCCGCTACCCACAAATAGAATCATGCGGATGGCCGCTGTAAAGTCGCCGGTCTCTAGCATTTAGGAGGTCCCTTTCAGGTGTTAAAGTAAACCAAGTGCTTTTAGATTGGCCTCACTAATCCGGCCAGTTCTGGGCAGATCGTGGTCGCGCTCAAACTTAGACAACGCTACCGATGTCTCGCCGCCCCAATATCCATCCGCACCAAATTCAGGCAGCTTGCCGCCCTGAGCCAAGAGCGCATTTTGAAGTGCACGGACGCGCTCGTCTAGCTTACCGGGTACGGGCACGAATACAGCCATTCCCTGCGTTTGCGGGGCCGTAGACTGCGCTTGACCCGTCCAGAAGGCGCGTAGCTCGTCTGGCGTTCCTCGAAAGCGTCCACGGTCACACTGGCCGTTGGGCATCCCGTCGGTATGGCGCGGTTCAATCCCGTGCTGCCCTTCCGTGTATTGCCAAATTGCCCAATTCGTCCACGGTTTGGGAATTACCAGCTTCGATTCTTTAACATAGCCAGCCAGCCACAGCGGACAGTTTTTCATGATCTCCCATGAAGTTTGGTTGAGGTGCGGTTGCGTCCAGTAGTTCGCAGAGTAAAACATCGGCCACCGACCGGTTTGTTCTTTAATGTAAGTCACAAACTCCGCCGCTTGTGCCCCGGTCATGTCCGGCCCCGCCGGATCATCTTCAAAATCGAGCGCCAGCAAGGTCTGGGAGGTGGGCTGCACAACCTCTAAAAAATGAGCGGCTTGGTACTTTCCATTTCCGAATGTGCCGAAATGATAAGCACCATGCAGCATCCCGTACGCTTTAACGCTGGCCGTATGCCGGTCGTAGTAATCGTCCTCGTAGGTCAAACCTTGGGTCGCTTTGACCAATACGCCCTGAATACCAGCGTTCTTGACCCTAGCCCAATCAACACCCCGTTGGTGGTGGCTCACGTCAACTACGAAACTTTCCGTCATTTATTCACTCCTTACGGGCCTCGCTGGCCCTGATTTTAACATAGAATTACAGCGCGTCGCGGATAATCTTTTCGACGTACTCAAGGGTAGCTCCCCGATACGATGCTATCAATTCCATCCGACATCCGGCCTTGAAATCGCCCAAAATGGATGCGTCTAACGTTCGATCAACGCAGTATGTCGGATATATACCTACGGCGTCATGCGGGCCACAGAGCGGGTATCCGTCCGAACTAAAAGTGGTTGTCCGACGGGAACACTGCACATTATTACGCCGCGTCTTAGCGTGGCATCGTAGTTTCATTTCCCGTCTCCATCCATTACCATCAAGGCGATTCCCACGCCCAGAAACAGTACAAATGCCGTCAGTACCGCCCAAAATATCGGTATCAGAACGTCCGTGCCGTACCACCAATAACAAAACACTGAGGGGAGACCGACGCCGATAACCAATCCTGCGCCAAATTTAAACCAAAGGTTCTTTGCGCGAGCTTCGGTCATACTCCCCCTCTCGCGTCAGCCGCGTAGTTGAAATCATCTAGCCAGACATCCGTGCGGTCTGCGTTCAAGGCACAGCGGGCGTGTATCCGAATCGCGCCATCAGTCAGCAATTCGCCACACTCGATGCAAAAGCTAGCGATCCGTTTCGGTAATGGTAGGGGGCCAATCTCAAACGCTGGCCCTTTGCCCGGATACCTATCCCGTTGATGAGGGAAATATGATGCTTCGTTCATCCAATCCACGCCGTCTGGCATGACTCGGCGGCGTGCTGGCTTGCGGGTGTAGGGCTTACGCGGTTTCGGTTTCATCGGCGTGTCAACTCCCGGATTAATGCCTTGACGACCTTTGCGTGCGATTGCTCGTTAGAAACGGGCGGCTCTCGGTAAATCGTAAAAGACTTCATATCGCCCACGCGCACCACATGTTCAGCGAAAACCACAGTGCTGGGACGCCGTTCAATGAATTTATCTACGAATTCCGTGCCATCTTTCAAAACAACCCGTATCTTCTTCCCCCGTGGTGCTGAACTATGGGCCTGCTTCATGTCCGTCTCTCCCTCCCCCGGTGGAGTGCCGGGGTCTGTCGTCGTTAGGCGTTTTCCCACGGAATCCCGAGCAAATCCAGCGCCTGCTCCATTAGGTCTGCGGGATGCTCACTGAAAACACATTCACCGCCAATGTCGTTCTCCTCGTCGCCTTCGGTATAGACCGACGTACTGTCATTGTCGAGCGTAACCGGATTGTCCTTACTCAACTCACCCGAATCATAGGCCGCTTTCAGTTCGGCCAAAGTTTTGTATTTGTATTCGCTCATATTCCCTCTCCTGTAGCCGTGCGTTGTAGCCGGTCTATGTCTGGTCAATATTCGGAAAATTCAATCGCGCAAATTCGCCGAAATGGCGTACTGCCGCTACATCGTACGCGCGGGCGGCTAATTTGGCAGTCCTGAAATATCCCAAATGCACCGTCTTGCCGTCCACTTTAAGGTAAACTCGATATTGTCCGTTTTCGATTGAGACGCCCTTAAAGCCACTAGAATTATTGCAAGCCGGTTTTCGGTTACGTGAGTTTTCCGCATGAGTAGCAATGCGTAAATTACACCGCCGATTGTCCAATGTATCACCATTGATGTGATCGCCTAACTTGCCGTCCCCTTTTTCGAGGCCCAAAATGATCCGATGCAGTTTAGGGTGCGGACGCAAGGAGTTCACGACATACGGATGTCCGCCTTTACGATTACGGGTTACGGTCCATGTTTGTAATGACGCCCACTCATAAACATCATCATCGACAACCGTACTAAGGCCAGTTGCGCCCAATAATAAATTCCTCACACCTTCCACGCCTCTCATATGCAACACAAAAGCGAAAAGCCTTGCCGCCAACTCCCATGACGAAGTGGCTAACAAGGCTAATCCCCAGCGGTTGAATTGTCGGAACGCGAGTTGAATCGTGTCATGCCAACTCAACCGCCTGAACTACTAAAACACAGACATTTTAAACTTTCAAGAGAGAGATTTCAATACCCCATTTCGGGTGTAGACACGAAAAGAGCGGCCCTTCCAACAGCCGCTCTCTCCGCTTCACAATTTAAGTCTAACCAGTTTTTTTAGTTGATTTCCCCAAGGACCTTTCTGTGTTGAAAATTCCCGCCTAAGCGGGTCCATTAGTTATAATGGCGGTATGAAATTATGCAATGTGCGTA
>Ga0164302_10000131_pt1 | contig 17847 bp, 15 predicted proteins | sample Whisoiple_202_MG_FD_109714 | JGI IMG/M metagenome (GOLD analysis project Ga0164302, IMG submission 109714) | Soil microbial communities amended with pyrogenic organic matter from upstate New York, USA - Whitman soil sample_202_MG | ecosystem: Environmental > Terrestrial > Soil > Agricultural... | reverse complement strand
GCGAAGCCGAATACTTCCTCGCCGAGCGCGACGGTGAGCCGGTCGGCCGCATCAGCGCCCACGTCGACCACCGCTGGGATGAGTACCAGGGCGGGAAAGACGCGATGTTCGGGTTCTTCGAGGCCGCCGAGGACCCCGAGGTGGTGCGGGCCCTGCTCGACGCCGCGAGCGAGTGGGCGCTCGCCAGAGGCCGCGATCGGCTGCTCGGGCCGATGGACTTCACCACCAACGATGAGATCGGGATCCTGATCGAGGGCTTCGAGCGCAGGCCGATGATCCTCGAGCCCTGGCACCCGCCGTACTACCAGCGGCTGATCGAGGCCGAGGGCTTCGGCAAGGCGATGGACGTGCTGATGTGGGAGCTGCGGATGGGGGAGCTGAAGGAGGGCGAGAAATTCGACCCCTCGATCCACGAGGCCGCGGACAAGGCGCTGCGGGACGAAGGGATCGTGATCCGCAACATGCGCAAGCGCGACATGGCGAACGAGGTGCGACGCTTCATGGACGTCTATAACGAGGCCTGGGGCGACAACTGGGGCTTCGTCCCGATCACCGACGCCGAGGTCGAGTTCCAGGCCAAGAACCTGAAGCAGGTGCTCGACGAGGAGTGGACCTTCATGGCTGAAAAGGACGGCGAGGTTGTGGGCGCGGCGCTGACGCTGCCGGACATCAACCGGGTGATGGCCGGGCTGAACGGCCGCCTGCTGCCCTTCGGCTGGGCCAAGTTCCTGCTCGGCAAGCGCAAGATCGACCGCCTGCGGGTCTTCGCGCTCGGGGTCAAGCACGACTACCGCCACACCGGGGTCGCCGCCGGCCTCTACCTCGAGCACATCAAGATGGCCGCCAAGCCCGACAAGATCCACTGGGGCGAGATGGGCTGGATCCTGGAGACGAACAAGCCGATGAATCGGGCGATGGAGGGCATGGGCGGCAAGGTCGTCAAGAAGTACCGTCTTTACGAGCGAACCCTCGCCGGGGCCGACCCCGCGCCGCGCTAGAGTCGCCGGGGTGGACGAGCTGCACTTAGACGGCGAGGTCGTAGCCGAAGAAATCGTCGGGGCCGGGGACGAGACCGACCCCGTCCGTCCCCTTCCCGCCGGCTACGAGGAGCCTTCCTCCGCGCTGCCGGTGCTGCGCCCGGAGGTGAAGAGCGCCGCGATTGCCGCCGCCGGCGGGGTTCTGGCCGGCGCCGCCACCGTCGCCGCGGTGCGCGCCGTCACCGGCGCCGCCTCGAAGGCCAGGGCTCCCCGCCGCCTCGGCGGCCGCCGTCGCGACCGCCAGAACGTGGTCGCCAGCCGTTCGTTCCTGGTCGATGTTCACCTGCTCGGTCGCTGAAGCCGAGGTCCGGCCGCCCTCGCCCTACCGGCTGCCCCGTGGCAGCTCGGACCGGACCCTGCGGGTACGGGGCGGGGTGGCGACCAGGCTCCTCCATGTCGGCGGCAGCCCGGTGCTGGTGCGCGCCTGGCAGCCTTCGCGCGACCGGGTCCGGTTCCGCGCCGAGGCGATCGACCCGGAGCTGGTCTCGCGGCCGCCGATCGAGGCGCCGCCCTGCCCGGGGCCAGCGGGTACCGAGCAGCTGGAGGAGGCGATCGAGCGGATGCGCTGCGCGCTCTGGGTCGACGTCGACCTCTCGGACTTCTATCGCCGCTTTCGTCGCGACCGCCTGGTCGGGCCGCTGATCCGGCGCCGGCCCGACTTCCGCCCCAACGGCCGGCCGTGGCCGTGGGAGGCGCTGGCCGCGGCGGTGGTCGGGCAGCTGATCGAGGCGCGGCAGGCGGCACTGATCGAGCGCCGCATCGCCGGCCGCTGGGGGGCGCGGCTGGGGGAGGGGAGGGAGGCGCTCCGCGACGTCCCCGGCCCGGAGGCGATCGCGGGACGGGCGCCGGCCGAACTGGAGCAGATGGAGCTGGTCGGCAAACGGGCGGTGGCGCTGCGGAAGCTGGCCCGCGACGTCGCCGCCGGCCGCTGCCGGATCGAGAGCGCCGAGTGCGACCGGCGGCTGCTGGCGATGCCCCAGATCGGCCCCTGGACCGTCCAGTGCCTCGGCCTCTTCGGCCGCAATGAAGTCGACTCGCTGCCCGCCGGCGACCTCGGCTACATCAAGCTCGTCGGCCGCCTGGGCGGGGGCGGGCGGCGGGCGACGGTCCCCGAGGTCGAAACGTTCTACGCGCCGTACGAGCCCTACCGGGGCCTGGTCGGGGCGCTGACGCTCTCCGGGCTCTACCGGCTCGTCGCCGCGGGCCCTCCGATGCGCCTCGCCGCCTGAGCACGGGGCGTCACCCGGCGCCGCTCAAGGCCCGCTCGGGCATGGTCGATGAGCGGGAGGAATGGGTGAGCCATCCGACAGGAACTGGCCGGAGCACGAGGTAAGGCGATTTCTCGACCAGCTCGCCGACGGCGGGCATGACCTCCAGCGCCTGGTGGAGCGGCTGCCGGTCATCGTCTACACCGCCGAGCTGGGCGAGCGAGGCCGCTGGCGCTACGTCAGCCCGCAGGTCGAGGAGATCCTCGGCTACCGCCCCGAAGAGTTCATTCGCGACCCGGGCCTCTGGGCGAGCCTGATCCACCCCGACGATCGGGAGCGGGCGCTTGCCCAGGAGACCGACGACCACCTCGGCAACCGCGACACCGCGCCGGTCGAATACCGGATGCACACCCGCGAGGGGCAGGTGGTCTGGATCCACGACGAGGCGGTGCTTGAGGCCGACGAGGACGGCATCCCCGTCTGGCACGGCGTGCTCTACGACGTCAGCTCCCGCAAGGAGACCGAGAACGAGCTGCAGCGGGCGCTCTCCCAGCAGGCCGTGGTCGCCCGCCTCGGCGAGCGGGCGATGCAGAACAGCGACCCCCAGGAGATGATGGAGGCCGCCACCGAGCTAATCGGCAAGGTCGAAGGCGTCCACAGCGCCTGCATCTGGGAGCTGGGCCGCGACGGGCGCCGGCTCAACCTGCGCGCGGGCCTGGACGAGGCAGTGGTCGGCGCCGGCCGCCGGGTCTCGGCGTCCCGCGACTCCCATGCCGGCGCCGCCCTGGACTCCGGCACCCACGCGATCGTTTCCGACTGGAGCCAGGAGACCCGACACACGATGCCGCCGGTGCTGCGGGTCTTCGGCACCGCCAGCAGCCTCGCGGTGGTAATCGACGGCAAGAACCGCCCCTTCGGCGTCCTCGACGTCCACGCCACCGAGCCGCACCGTTTTACCGCCAAGGACGTGCCCTTCGTGCAGGCCGCGGCCAACGTGCTCGCCGACGCGATTGAGCGCCACGCCGCCGACCAGGCGCTTCGCTACCGGGTCCTCCACGACTCCCTGACCGGGCTGCCGAACCGGCTCAGCTTCGTCGACGCGCTCGGCGAGGCGCTCGACAAAGCGGCGATCTCGGGCTCGCCGGTGGGGATCCTCTTCCTCGACCTCGACCACTTCAAGCTGATCAACGACAGCCTCGGCCACCACGCCGGCGACGCCCTGCTGCGGGCCGTGGCGCCGCGCCTGCGCTCGCACCTGCGGCCCGGCGACGTCGTCGCCCGCTTCGGCGGCGACGAGTTCGGGATCCTGATCGATCGCCTGGCCGACGAAGGCGAGGCGGTGGCGATCGCCGACCGCGTCGCCTCGGCCTTCACCCAGCCCTTCTCGCTCGACGGCGTCGACCACTTCGTCAGCGCCAGCATCGGGGTGGCCGTCGCCCGCGCCTCCGAAGAGCGCACCGTCAACGCCGAGCTGCTGATCCGCGACGCCGACGCGGCGATGTACCGGGCCAAGGAGGGCGGTCGCGCCCGCTGCGTGCTCTTCGACGCCGAGATGCGGGCGGGGGCGATGCGGCGGCTGGAGACCGAACGCGAGCTGCGCCACGCGCTCGATCGCGAGGAGCTGGCGCTCTTCTACCAACCGGTCGTCAACCTGCGCTCAGGCGAGATCACCGGCCTCGAGGCGCTGGTCCGCTGGCGCCATCCCGAGCGGGGAATGCTCGATCCGGCCGAGTTCGTCTCGATCGCCGAGGACAGCGGGCTGATCGAGCCGATCGGGCGCTGGGTCCAGGAGCGCGCCAGCCGCCAGGCGCTGGAGTGGCACCAGCTACGGCCCGACTCGCGCCCGCTCGACGTCGCTGTCAACCTTTCCGCCCGCCAGGTCGCCCACCGCGACCTCGCCGACACGGTCGAGGAGGTGATCGTCCGCACCGGCATCGACCCGGTCCACCTTCGCCTCGAGATCACCGAGAGCGTCCTCGTCGAGGAGTCGGCGACGGCGATCTCGACCCTGGAAAAGCTGAACGAGCTCGGCGTCCGCCTCGTCCTCGACGACTTCGGCACCGGCTACTCCTCGCTCGCCTACCTCAATCGCTTTCCCTTCCACGCGCTGAAGATCGACCGCTCCTTCGTCGACGCGCTGGGGATCGAGCAGGAGGCGACCGCGATCGTCGAGGCCATCATCGGCATGGCGCGGGCGCTCTCGCTGGAGGTGATCGCCGAGGGCGTCGAGAGCGAGGTGCAGCTGGCCGAGCTGCGTCGCCTCGAGTGCGACTACGCCCAGGGCCACCTCTTCCACGCCGCGATGCCCGACCGCGAGGTCAGCCGGTTGATCGCCGAAGGAGCGCTCGGCTATTCGGGGATTTCGCCCGAGGGCAGGTAGCCGTTGTCGAGCAGTTCGCCGGCGCTCGGCAGCGACTCGATCAGTTCGTTGTCCCGCATCCAGCCGGCGAAGGTGGACCACTCTTCGGGGTCCATGTACCCGTAGGGCCGCCCCTCGGTGCGCGCCCCCAGCAGCGGCAGCGTCGCTTTCACCTCGGCCGCGGTCAGTTTCGGTTCGAGGTCCGGGTTGGCTTCGACGATCGCATCGGTCGCGGCGCCGGGTTGCTGCACCGCCGCCTCGGTGCCGCGCTGCAGCGCGGCGAGGAAGAGGCGGAACTTCTCCGGGTTCTCTTCCAGGCTCTGGCGCCGGGCGACGAGGACCAGCTCGTCGTAGGTCGGGACGCCGAGCTTGTCGACCGGGGTGACGACGGGTGCTTTGCCACGTTCGCGCAGGTCGACGCCCTCAACGTTGCTGAAGCCGCCGAGCATTGCCTGCGCCGAGCCGCCGACGAGTGCGGGGAGGAGGCCGAAGCCGACGTTGACTGCCTTGACGTCGTCGGGGGTGAGCTTCACCCGGGCGAGGATCGTCTTCAGGAAGGCGTCCTGGTACGGGATCCCGGCGGTGGCGACGGTCTTGCCTTTGAGGTCGCCGATGCCTTTGATGCCCGACTTCTGCAGCCAGATCATCGAGGTCAGCGGGCGGTTGACGAAGGCGGCGATCGCGACCACGTCGAGCCCCTGTTCGCGCGCCAGCGCCACCTCGGGCTCGTATGAGACTGCGAGGTCGGAGCGGCCGGCGGCGACCTCCTTGATCGGCAGCGAGGGGTCCGACGGGGTGGAGATGCTGAGGTCGAGGCCGGCTTCTTCGAAGTAGCCGAGCTTCTCCGCCATGTAGATCCCGGCGTGGTCGGGGTTGGGGTAGAAGTCGAGCGTCAGGCTGAAGGCTTCGCGGTCGCCGGTGGTGTCCTCGGACTTCTCGCCGCAGGCGGCGAGGACGAGGGTCAGGGCGAGGACGGCGAGGGCCAGAGCCCAGATGCGGTGGCGCGTCATCGCATGAGTTCTATCGCCAAGTGACGACGTGCCGCTCCGCCAGCGCCGTCAGGCCGATCAGGGCCAGGGCCAGAGCCGAGAGGACGACGACCGCAGCAAACTGGCGTGCCACCTGGTAATTGGCGAGATCGGACTGGATCAGCCTGCCGAGGCCGGCGTCGGCGCCGACCCACTCGGCGAAGACCGCGCCGATCGGGGCGACGACGACTGCGATCTTGATGCCGCTGAAGAGGCTAGGGAGAGCCGCCGGCGCTTCCACCCGCCGAAACTGCTGCCAGCGGGAGGCGTTGAGGGTGCGCATCATCTTCACCGCCTCCGGGTCGACCGAGCGCAGGCCATCGAGGGCGTTGACGGTGATCGGGAAGAAGCAGAAGAGGGCGATGATGAAGATCTTCGGCCCGATCCCGTAGCCGAACCAGACGACGAGGATCGGCGCGATGACGACGACGGGGATCGCCTGTGAGGCGACGATCAGGGGGAAGGCGGCGTCGCGCAGCAGGCGCCAGCGATGCATCAGGACCGCCATCCCGACTCCGACGACCAGCGCGCAGAGGATCCCGAGCAGGATCTCCCGCAGCGTCACCCAGGCGTTTTCGGCGAGCAGCCCGCGGCTTTCCCAGAGCGCTTCGGCGACTTCCACGGGCGAGGGGACGAGAAAGCTCTCGAGGTCGAGCGCGTCGGCGACCGCGCCGGTCGAGCAGGCGATCTGCCAGAGGCCGATCAACGCCGCGAGAAGCAGCCCCGGCAGCACCACCCGCCGCCCTCCCGTGGTTCCTTTTGGACTCATGGCGACCGTTTGGAACCGCGCAACGCCCGCAGGGCCTCCTCGCGGGCGGCGACGAAGGCGGGGTCGGTGACGGCGGCGTCGCGGTCGGCAGCGCGGGGGGCGGGGGCGGCGAGCTCGGCGACCACCCCCGCCGGGCGCGCCGAGAGCACGGCGACGCGGTCGGAGAGGTAGAGGGCCTCCTCGACGTCGTGGGTGACGAGGACGACGGTGCGGGGGTCGGCGCGGAGCGCGGCGGCAAGCCACTCCTGCATCTCGGCGCGGGTGATCGCGTCGAGCGAGGCGAACGGCTCGTCGAGGGCGAGCACGGGCTTGCCGGCGATCAGGGTCCGCAGGAAGGCGACTCGTTGCCGCATCCCGCCCGAGAGCTGGTCGGGGCGGACCGCCTCGAACCCCTCCAGGCCGAAGCGCTCGAAGAGGCCGCCGGCGGCGGCGCGGGCCTCGCGCCTGCCCATTCCCTGGTTGCGAAGCGCCAGCGCCGCGTTGTCGATCGCCGAGTACCAGGGCAGCAGCAGGTCGCGCTGGGGCATGAAGGCGCAGCGGGCGAGCCGCTCCCCGGGCCCTTCCGCGCCGCCCACCTCGATCGTCCCGGCGTCGGGCTCGCGCAGGCCGCAGATCAGCTCCAGCAGGGTGGACTTGCCGCAGCCCGACGGTCCCACCAGGCCGAGAACGCCGTGCGCCGGCAGCTCCAGCTCGATGCCGTCGAGGGTCGCCAGCTCGCCATATGCATGGCCGACGTCGCGTAGGACGATCGAGTCGCCCAGCGCTGCACGGCTCAACGACGGCGATTCCACGGTTTGAGATCCCCGTCTTTCGGGCTCCATCCTGATATCCTGGCGCACTCCGCACTCCTGACCAAGGAGGTCAGGAAAGTCGAAATCAGTTCGTGCGGAGAACGATCAACTTATGGACCCGGCAATCGTCCTCTTCGGATTGGGAATCGGCGTACTCGTCGGCATGACCGGCATGGGCGGCGGTTCTCTGATGACCCCGCTGCTGATCCTCATCTTCGGGATCTCGCCGACGACGGCGATCGGCACCGACATCTTCTACGCGGCGGTGACCAAGACCGTCGGCGGCTGGCGCCACCTGCGGATGAAGACGGTCAACATGGACCTGGTCAAGTGGCTGGCGATCGGCAGCGTGCCCTCGGCCGTCGGCGGCGTCGTTCTCGTCTCCTGGCTGCAGACCCAGGTCGGCGAAGACCGCCTCGACGAACTCGTCTACGCGGTCCTCGGCGGCACCCTGCTGATGGTCGGGATCATCACCCTCGCCCGGGCGCTGATCCTCCGCAACCTGATCGACGAGCGCGACCGCTTCGAGGTCGAGCGCCGGCACAAAGTGGCGGCGATCGTGATCGGCGCGACGACCGGCTTCGTGATCGGGATCACCTCGGCCGGCTCCGGCACCGTGATCGCGATCCTGCTGATCGCCGTGTACCGGCTCTCGCCGAAAAAAGTCGTCGGCACCGACGTCTTCCACGCCGCGATCCTGCTCTGGGCCGCCGGCATCGCCCACTGGGTGGGGGGCAACGTCGACTTCGTCCTCGCCGGAAACATCCTGCTCGGCAGCATCCCGGGGGTGGTGATCGGGGCCTCGCTCTCGGACAAGGCGCCCCAGGGTTTCCTCCGTACCGCGCTCGGACTCGTCCTGATCGGGTCGGGGATCGTCACCATCCAGAAAGGCGACCCCGATGTCTGGCCGATCGCCGCCGGGATCGCCGCGATTGGGCTGGGCGCGGTCCTCTACGCGCCGCACTGGCTCAACAAGCGCCGCGAGCAGCAGCGCCAGCAAGAGGCCGATCAAACGGCGGCACTGGCGCGGACGCTGCCCGCCGACTGATTAACTAGACACATGCGAGTTTCCGCGAAGGCCGACTACGCGGTGCGGGCCGCTGCCGAGCTTGCCGCGGCCCAGGCCGAGGAGGCACCCGTCAAGGGCGAGCGGCTGGCCGAGGCGCAGGACATCCCGCTCCAGTTTCTCGAGCACATCCTGCTCGAGCTGAAGCACCACGGCATCGTCCGAGCCCGGCGCGGCGCCAAGGGTGGCTACTGGCTGGCCCGGCCCGCCGACGAGGTCACGGTGGCCGAGATCGTCCGCGCCGTCGAGGGCCCGATCGCCCACGTGCAGTCGACCCCGCCCGAGGACATCGAGTACCGCGGCAACGCCGAGCACCTGCAGGCGGTCTGGATCGCGGTTCGTGCCAGCCTGCGCACCGTGCTCGAGGAGGTCACCCTCGCCGACCTTGTCTCCGGCGAGTTGCCCAGCGTCGTCGGCGAACTGACCTCGGCGCCCGGCGCCTGGGTCGCGCGCTAGCCGCGACGCCGATTCACGCCCGCCGGCTGCGCTCAGCCGATCCCCGACCAGAGCAGGTCGAGAGCGGGGCCGATGCTGACCGCGGGTTCGGCGCCCGCCGCTGCGGCCTGAACCGCGGGGAACATCGCTCCGGCCGTAACGGTGAGGGCGGCGAAGCCCGGATCCAGCCCCGGGCTGACTTCGCCGCGGCGCCGCCCCTCGTCGAGTAGCTCGGCGACGAGGCCGATCAGCGGGGCGGGGTGGCCGTTGCCGACCATCACGGCGAAGCGGGCAGGGTTGGAGAAGACCTCGATGAAGGCCTGGTTGTGCAGGGGTTGGGCCATCTCGTCGGCGGTGAGCAGGGCGACGAGGAGGCGCCCGACCGTCTTGCGGACCCGTGTCCGCCGGTCGGCCCGGGCTTTCTCCACAAGCGGCATCGCGTGCTGGCGGAAGTGCCGCGCGATCGCTTCGATCAGCACGTCCTCCTTGCGCGGGAAGTAGCGGAAGAAGGTTGCCCAGCTGACCCCGGCGTCGGCGATCACGTCCTCGACCCGCGTCTCCGAGATCCCATCCCGCTCGAACCTGGCGAGCGCGGCGGCATAGAGCCGTTCGCGCTTCTCGACGCCGCGCGCCTGTTTCGGCGGCGCCGGCATGCGAGCCTCCGCGCGGCCCACCCCGGAGCCGATTGCGGCGGGACCAACCGCCGCCTCGGTGTGCCTGGCCATATGGCCGAAAATCGTAGCCATTTCGATACGTCGTATCGATTAACTAGGGTCTCCGAACCAAAATGCAATATGGGTTTTAGAGGGGAGATGCATTTCGTGGGAAGCGGATATCTGAGAAGCGGTAGGGCGCTCGTGCTCGCCGGGACGATGCTCGCGGCGATGCTGGCGATGGCGCCGTCCGCCCTCGCGGCGAAACCCGCCGTGCTCACCTTCACGGTGGCGAAGGTCGGCGCTCCGGGCAACCCCTCGGTCGGGATCATCCCCTTCGAAGACAAGCTGTTCAAAAGCTGTGCTGAAGCGCCGCCGCCGAGCGGTGCGCGCGCCCCGAAGTGCATGGAAGTCGGCGGTGTCGGCTACCGCTATGGGATCGGCCAGCTCGAGGTAACGGCGGAACAGTACGTCGCCTTCCTCAACACCGCCGACCCCAGAGGGACGAACCAGCACCGGCTCTACAGCTACACCGAGAGCGGCCGCGCCTGGCCGCGCTTCGGCCAGATCAACTTCGCCAGGAAGACCAAGCCCGGCCATCACTACTCCCTCGCCGCGCCGGAATGGGCGGACAAGCCCTACGGCTTCGCCAACTTCCTGCGCTCGGCCCGCTTCGCCAACTCGCTCTACAACGGCAAGATTCTGGCGAAGAAGGACAGCACCTCCGGGGCTTTCAAGTACACGACCTACAAGGTCCGGCTCTCGCCCGAAACCGAGACCGGCATGTACGAGATGAGCAACCCGAAGACGACCCGCCAGGCCAAGGCCGGGTTCGTGATCCCGAGCCAGGACGAGTGGATCAAGGCCGCCTACTACGACCCGAACGGCGGCGGCACCTACTCCTACTGGAAGTACCCGACCAACCCGGGCGAAGTCGGCAAGGGGATGGCGGACGGGCCGAAGCAGGCGAAGCTCGACGCCAACGGCAACGTCGCCAACGCGGCCGAACAGCCGGTCTCGATCTTCCACATGACCGGGACCGAACCGCCGACGCCGGCGCCCTACTGGTGCCCGTCCAACCAGACGGCAGAAGCCTGCAACACGGCAAACCCGTGGGGGATCGAACCGCAGTCCTACGAAAAAGCCTTTGCCGGCAGCCTCGGCACGGTCGGCACCGCGCTCACCCTCTCGCCCTGGGGCACGCTCGATCAAGGCGGCAACGCGGTCGAGTGGACCGACACGATCACGCCGCCGCCGTTCGGCGTCAAAGGCGCCCGCGTCTGGCGCCGCCTGCACGGCGGAATTGCCAACGCGCCCGTCTACCAGCTCTGGATCTCGGCGGTAGGACTGCAGCCGCAGGACAATGCCTTCTACACCGCTGTCTACCCGTGGCTGGGAATCCGGATCGGCGTCATCGGCAACCCGAAAAATGGCTGACGTGACCGCTCGCGGCCGCTCGCTGCTCGCCTTTGCCGCCCTGGTCGCGCTTGCCGCGGTGCTGCCCGCGAGCGCGCTCGCCGCGAAGCCGAAGCCCGGCGCGCTGACCCAGCTGCAGGGCAAGCGGGGATGCATCGTCGACCGCTCCTCGAAACCGGGCACCTGCGCGGTCGGCAGGGGGCTGAAGGGAGCAGGCCCGTTCATGGGCTCGGAGGCGGTTGCCGTCAGCCCCGACGGGCGCAACGTCTACGTCGCCGCCTTCGACAGCGACGCGATCGCGACCTTCTCCCGCAATCCGAAGAGTGGCGCCCTCACCCAGCCAAAGGGAACCGCCGGCTGCATCTCCGCCAAAGGCAGCGCCGGCTGCGCGAAAGTCGCGGCCTTCGACGGGCCGAACTCGGTCGCCGTCAGCCCCGACGGGCGCAACGTCTACGCGACCGCCCGCGACAGCAGCACCCTGCTGAGCTTCGCCCGCAACCCGAAGACCGGGGCGCTGCGGCCGATTCCCGGGGCCACCTGCATGACCGGGATCGCGTTGCCAGCCTGCCCACCCGCCACCGCTCTGATCGGGCCCGACGTCGTCGCCGTGAGCCCCGACGGGCGCAACGTCTACGTCGGCGCCTTCTTCGGCAGCGCCGTCCTCGCCTTCTCCCGCGACCCCGCGAGCGGGACGCTGACCCAGCTCGCCGGGACCGCCGGCTGCATCGCCGCGGCAACCGCCGGCTGCGCAACCGGGGTGGGCCTGAGCTCGATCGAGGGCCTGGCGGTCAGCCCCGACGGGACCGGCGTCTACGCGGCCGCTGCCGCCTCCAACGCTCTCACCGAGCTCGCCCGCGATCCCTCTACCGGGGCCCTGACCCAGCTGCCGGCTCCGAACAGCTGCATCGCCGACCCGCCGCTGACCGGGTGCACCGAAGGGCGTGAGCTGGGAGGTCCGAACGCGGTCGCCATCGCCCCGGGCGGGGAAAGCGTCTACGTCACCTCGTTCCTCTCCAACAGCGTCACCGCCTTCGACCGCACCGCGGGCACGGGAGTGCTGGCGCTGAAGGAAGCGACCAACGCGTGCCTGATCTTCCTGCGCTCTGCCGGCTGCTCGTTCGGCCGCGCGATGCTGGCGCCCGAGGGGCTCGACGTCTCGCCCGACGGTCGCAGCGTCTACGTCGCCTCGATCGAGACCGGCGCGCTCGACGTGCTCTCCCGCAACGGCAAGGGCGCCGTGCGCCAGCTGCCCGGGGCCGCCGGCTGCCTCGCCCGCAAGCAGGTCCAGGGGTGCACGCCCGCCCGGGCGCTCTCAGGGGTCAGCTCGGTGGCGGTCAGCCCCGACGGCCGCAACGTCTATGCGACCGCGAACGAAAGCAACGCGGTCGACGTCTTCAGGAGGAACCGATGAGCGATCACAGCAATGAGGCCGAGCGCCAGGGCCTGACCCGCAAACAGCTGCTGGGCACTGGGGCCGGCGCCGCTGCCGCGGCCCTGCTCGCGGGCAGCGGGGTGGACCAGGCCCTCGCTGCCGGCAAGGGCGGGCGCAAGAGCGTCGCCGGGATGAACGTGATCCTGATCCTCACCGACCAGGAGCGGGCGATCCAGCACTTCCCGCCGAACTGGCTGCGGAAGAACCTGCCGGGGATGCGGCGCCTGCGCCAGCACGGGCTCAGCTTTGAACGGGCCTTCACCAACGCCTGCATGTGCTCCCCCGCTCGTTCGACCTTGATGACCGGCTTCTTCCCCGCCCAGCACGGGGTCAAGTACACGCTCGAGGAAGACATGCCGTACCCGGAATACCCGCTGCAGGCCGAACTGCCGCGTCCGCCCGAACTCGAGAACCCGGCGACCGTGGCGCGTGCCGCCGGCTACACCCCCGTCTACAAGGGGAAGTGGCACTGCTCGAAGCCGGCGATCAAAGAAGACGCCCAGCCCTCCGACCTGGCGAAGTACGGGTGGGACCGCTGGAACCCGCCGGACGCCGGCGCCAACCAGAGCGTGCCAGAGGCCGGCGGCGGCTACATCGACAACGACGGTCGCTTCATCGAATCGGTCGGGTCAAACGAGGAAGGCAAAGAGGGCGTGATGCAATACCTCAGCTCGGTTGCGGCCAAACAGCAGCCGTTCTTCTTGGTGATCTCGCTGGTCAACCCGCACGACGTCCTCTTCTTCCCGAGCAAGACCTTCGAAGAAGCCGGCTACGACGACTCCTGGATTCGCGGGGACATCGAACCGCCAGCGACCGCGGAAGAAAGCCTGAAGACGAAGCCCTCGGTCCAGGAAGAATTCCGCAACATCTTCAACCTCACCGGGAAGCCGAAAGGGCCGACCCAGCAGGCCCAGTACCTGAACTTCTACGGCAACCTGATGCGGTCCTCGGACAACTACATCGTCGACGTCCTCGACAAACTGGAAGAGGTCGGGCTCTACGACGAGACGCTGATCGTCCGCACCGCCGACCACGGCGAGATGGGTCTGACCCACGGCGGCATGCGGCAGAAGAACTTCAACTTCTACGAGGAGGCGACGCGGGTGCCGCTCGTCTACTCGAACCCGAAGCTCTTCCCATCGCCGCAGACCACCGACGCGATGGTCTCCCACGTCGATTTCCTGCCGACCCTGGCCAGCCTCGTCGGAGCGCCGAAGCCGGCGCGATCGAAATGGCAGGGCAAGGACTACTCAAGCCTGGTCCTGCAGCCGAAAAAGGGCAAGACGGTTCAGGACTACGTCGTCTTCACCTACGACGACGTCCAGTCGGGGCAGAAGAACGGCCCCTACCCCAAAGCCCCCAACCACATCGTCAGCATCCGCGAAAAGCGCTGGAAGCTGGCCAAGTACTACGCGGTGGAACCGAAAAAGCCGACGCCGCCACAGTGGGAGATGTACGACCTCAGACAGGACCCCGAAGAGACCGAAAACATCGCTCACCGCCACTACAAACGGTCCGAGCTGCAGGAGCGGGAATTCCGCCGCCTGAAAAAGAAGCTCGCCCAGGTCGAGAAGACGCGCCTGAAGCCGCTGTCCTGAGGGTTACGAGCCCGGCTGAGGTGAGCTATCGGTCGGCGCTGGCACCAGGTCGAAGTCCCGCCCCAGCCGCAGCTCGCTGTAGCGCTTGGTCCAGTCGTCGTTGATCTGGTCCGACTGGCGCTTCATCCGCGGCTCGAACTCGAAGTCCTCGGCGCAGGTGAGGTCGAGGCGCTCCAGCAGGTTGAGGGTGCTGTTCTCGTAGTCGGCGGCGAAGTTCTCGTAGAGGACGAGGATCGGTTTGATCCCCGAGTGCTCGAAGAAGGCGTCCCAGGAGGCCTCTTCGATCAGCAGGCCTTTGAGCAGGTGGTCGATCGCCCGGTAGTGGAAGCGCAGTTGCGGCCGATGGGCCTCAGCGAAGCTGCGGTAGGGCGGGGCGCCGTCGTCCTCGATCGAGGCCGCCTTGTTGCTCGCCTGGTCTTCGCGCCAGGTTGCGGTCTGCACCGCCTTCCAGAGCGAGACGGCCTGGCGCACCTTGTTGGCGCGGACGACGCGGACGAAGGTCAGGTCGGGGAAGACCGACGGCATCAGCTCCGCCAGCGGCACGTCGCGACAGGCGGGGATGTTGCGCAGGAGGCTGACGAACTCGCCGAAGTAGCCCCACATCAGCTTTGCGCCGAAGACGCCGTTCTCGGTGGTGCCGGTCTCGAACGCCCATTCCAAGTAGCGGTCGTAGGCGGCGCGGCTCCAAAGGGGGGAGCGGGGCTGGGGGTCGGTGCCGACGCTGCGCTCACCGAGGTGGTCGCGGATCGACTGGTCCTCGACGCCGAGGAAGTATTCCTCCGGGCGGCGGGGGCGGCCGGAGTGCCGCAGCGCCTCGAAGTACTCCTCGGGGCGGCCGGCGACGCCGGTTTCCTCCAGCGCGTGGCAGACGAGGGTGCTGCCGCTGCGGGGGGTGGCACAGACGAGGTAGGAGCGATCTGGTTGCCGTCCGGTCATGGATACCTTCCTAACTATCCCTATCAACAAACAAGTAAACAAGGCCGGGTCGGTAACCTGAAGGGCGGTGTCCCGGCCCAACATTCTCTACATCCACTCGCACGACACCGGCCGCTGGGTCCAGCCCTACGGGTTCCAGGTCCCGACCCCGAACATCCAGATGCTGGCCGACCAGGGGGTGCTCTTCCGCGAGGCCTTCTGCGCCGCGCCGACCTGCTCCGGCAGCCGCGCCAGCCTCCTGACCGGGCTCTACTGCCACAACAACGGCATGTTCGGGCTCGCCCACCGCGGCTGGAAGCTGAACGACTACGGCCAGCACTGGGTCCACACCCTGCGGAAGGTCGGCTACCGCTCGATCCTGATCGGCGAGCAGCACGTTTCTCTCGACCCGGGCGTGATCGGCTACGACGAAGTCGTCCCCGTCGGCCAGAACAGCGCCTCCTACGTCGCTCCGCTGACGATCCAGACCCTGCGCGAGGCGCCGGCCGAGCCCTGGTTCATGTCGGTCGGGTTCTTCGAGACCCACCGCGAATTCGCCGCCCCGACCTCGGTCCGCGACACGCTCTACTCGCAGCCGCCGCCAAACCTGCCCGACACGCGGGTGACGCGGCGCGACATGGCCGAGTTCAAGGCCAGCGCCCGCTCGCTCGACCAGGGGATCGGCGCCGTCCTGCATGCGCTCCACGACTTCGGCCTGGTCGAGAACACCGTCGTCATCTGCACCACCGACCACGGCATCGCCTTCCCCGGTGCCAAGGCGACCCTCTTCGACCGCGGTACCGGGGTGATGCTGATCGTCCGCGGCCCGGGCTTCCATCCCGGCGAGGTGGTCGACGCCCCGGTCAGCCCCCTCGACGGCTTCCCGACGCTCTGCGACCTCTCCGGCGCCGAGCACCCGGACTGGCTGCAGGGAACCTCGCTGATGCCGCTGGTGCGCGGCGAGGTCGACAGCCTGCACGACGCGATCTTCTCGGAGACGACGTACCACGCCGCCTACCAGCCCCACCGGGCGATTCGGACCGAGCGTTGGAAGTACATAAGGAGGTTTGACGATTACCCGCATCCGGTCCTCGCTAACTGCGACGACAGCGGCACCAAGGAGCTGCTGGTCGAGGCGGGGTGGGGCGCCGAAGAGGTCCCCGAGGAGCAGCTCTACGACTTGGTGCTCGACCCGCAGGAGGGCCGCAACGTCGCCGCCGACCCGGCCCGCACCGAGGTCCTGGCCGAGCTGCGGGAGCGGCTCGAGGCCTGGATGCGGGAGACCGAGGATCCGCTGCTCGACGGCCCGGTGGCGCCGCCCGAGGGGGCGATCGTCAACGAGCAGTGGCAGGTCTCGCCCGACGACCCGGTGCGGATCGTCAAGGCCGGCTCCACGGCCGCTCCATCCAGGTGAGGCAGGTCCACCCGGGGATCGGCGCGCCCAGCGGGTCGCGGCTCTCGCCGTGGGCGAAGGTGCTGAGGCCGCAGTTGTGCGAGCCGAGGTTCCAGAGCCCGGCCGCCATCGGCGCCTCGAAGCGCTCGCCGAGGACCGAGTCGAGGAGGAAGAAGCGGGTGAAGATGCCGTGCGTGACCAGCAGCGGCCGCTCGCCCGCCTCGCCGCGCTCCAGCTCGGCCTTCAGCCGCCGCACCCGCTCGACCGCCTGCTCGAAGGTCTCGCCCGAGGTCAGCTCCCCGATGTAGTCGACCTCCTCCGGGTCGAGCCCGAGCGGCCCCGCCACCGCCGCGGCCGTTTCGCGGGCGCGGCGCAGCGGGCTCGTCAGCAGCTTCGTCACACCCAGCTCCCGGAGCCCCTCGCCGGCCGCGTGGGCCTGTTCGGTGCCCTTCTCGGTCAGCTGGTCGCTATCGGAGTGCGCCGCCGGCTCGCCGCTGCGGTTGGCGTTGTGGACCGACTCGCCGTGGCGGAGGAGGAGCGCCCTCATTCGGCTGCGGGGGCGGCGCCGGCGACGACGTTGACGAAGTTCTCCAGGTGCTGGGTCGTCCAGCACTCGAAGGCGCCGTCGCAGTGGCGCTCGTAGGCGGCCATCACCGAGTCGCCGTAGTTCCAGTAGAGCTTCGGCTCGGGGTTGAGCCAGAACAGGCGGCCGGCGCGCTCGGCGATCTGGGCGAAGACCTCGGCGTGCGGCTCGCGGCCGTTGGTGCGGGCGTCGCCGAGCACGATCACGGTCGAGCGCGGGTCGAGGTCTTCGGAGATCTCGGTCAGGAACTCAAGCCAGACCCGGCCGTAGTCGGTGTACCCGGAGATGTCGGCGACGCCGCCGTCGCTGGAGATCTTCTGGGCGATCGCGGCGAAGTCCCGCTCGTGCTCGAAGACCTCGGTCACCTCCGAGATCCGCTCGATGAAGACGAAGCTGCGCAGCTTGCGGAACGAGTCGTGCAGGGCGTGGAGGACGGAGAGGAAGAAGACGCTGGCCGAGGTGACCGAGGTGGAGACGTCGCAGAGGACGTAGATCTCCGGCCGCCGCGGCCGCTTCGGCCGGTAGCGCAGCCGCAGCGGCACGCCGCCGGTCTCCAGCGAGGCCCGCATCGTCCGCCGCACGTCGACGTGGCGCCCCTTCTTGCGCCCCCGCTGCTCGTGGCCCAGCGTCGCCAGCCGGCGCTTCATCTGCGAGACCGCGCGGTGGACGGCGGCGAGGTCCTGGGTCGGGCTGGTCGGCAGCGCCCGGTCGAGCTCTGCCAGCGGCCGCGAGGGGGGGAGGGTCTCGGTCCGCTCGATCAGGTCGCGCTCCAGCTCGCGCCGCAGGTGGCGCTCGAACCCGGTCAGCTGGTCGCGGTCGATCGGCGGCCGCTCGCCGCCGTCGGCGGTCGGCGGCTGCTGGCCGGCGGTGAGGCCGAGGGTGCGGCGGATGCGCTGGACGTCGACCCCGACCACGCCGGAGCCCTCGCTGCGCCCGAAGGCGGCGATCGCCAGCCGCGCCAGGTCCCGCATCGCGTCCTCGTCGCCGGCCGCCATCGCCTCGCGGATCGCCTCGGAGAGCTCCTCCATGTCGAAGCGCTCGCCGTCGCCGGCCGGCGGCCCGCCCTCGGCGTGCTCGGTGACGCCGCGCTGCACCGCCTCGGCCTCGGCCGTGCGGAAGAAGTAGCGGTCGAAGAGCAGCTCGAAGACGCGGCGGTCGTCCTGG
>Ga0164302_10000130_pt1 | contig 17909 bp, 16 predicted proteins | sample Whisoiple_202_MG_FD_109714 | JGI IMG/M metagenome (GOLD analysis project Ga0164302, IMG submission 109714) | Soil microbial communities amended with pyrogenic organic matter from upstate New York, USA - Whitman soil sample_202_MG | ecosystem: Environmental > Terrestrial > Soil > Agricultural... | reverse complement strand
GTCGGTCACGCCGGCGAACTGAAGACCAAGCAGACGCAGCACTCGGTCAACGAGCTGCGCCGGATCGGGATCCAGCCGCATGCGCTGGTCTGCCGCTCCGAAGGCCGCCTCGACCGGGAGATCCGCGCCAAGATCGCGCTCTTCGCCAGCCTGCCGACCGACAGCGTCGTCTCCGCCCACGACGTCGACAACGTCTACAAGGTGCCGCTCGTCTTCCGCGCGGAAGGGGTCGACGACATCGTCCTCGACCACTTCGGGATGGAGGCTCCCTCGCCAGACCTCTCCGAGTGGGAGGAGATGGTGCGCCGCGCCGACTCCGCCACCGGCGAGGTGAGGATCGCGGTGGTCGGCAAGTACGTGCAACTCGCCGACGCCTACAAGTCGGTGATCGAGGCGCTCGAGCACGGCGGCTTCCACCACGGGGTGGGGGTCAAGGTCGAGCTGGTCGACTCGGAGAACTTCGAGCCCGAGAAGCTCGAGGGCTGCGACGGGATCCTGATTCCCGGCGGGTTCGGCGAGCGCGGGATCGAGGGCAAGGTCGAAGCGGCGCGCATCGCCCGCGAGAAATCGATCCCCTACCTGGGGATCTGCCTCGGGATGCAGATCGCCGTCGTCGAGTTCGCCCGCCACGTCTGCGGCATGGAGGGCGCCAACTCCGCCGAGTTCGATCCCGAGACTCCGTTCCCGGTCGTCGACCTGCTGCCGGAGCAGAAGGAGGTCTCCGACATGGGCGGGACGATGCGCCTCGGCGCCGACCCGGTGAAACTGCACGAGGGCACGAAAGCCCGTGAAATCTTCGGCGAGGCCGTCATCTACAAGCGCCACCGCCACCGCTACGAGGTCAACAACCAGCTGCGTCGCCGGCTCGAAGACGAGGGCCTGGTCTGCGGCGGCACCTCGCCCGACGAGCGCCTGGTCGAGATGGTCGAGCTCCACGACCACCCGTTCTTCGTCGCCTCCCAGTACCACCCGGAGTTCAACTCGCGGCCCAACCGGCCCGAGCCGCTCTTCCGTGAGTTCGTCGGCGCCGCTGCCCGCCAGGCCGGCGAACGCCCGGCCGACGGCGCCGAGCTGGAAGCGGCCCCCGAGGAGGAGGACGTCGGCGACGACGCCCGCCTCCGCCGCTCCGCCTAGCAGCGGTCGGCGAAACTCCGGGCTCGCTCCGGGCGATTCCCGGTTAGCCTGTCCCGTCGTGGAGGGATCACGACTGCACGAGCGGTTCGTCCGGTACTGCGAGGTCCGCAGCCCGACCGGCGAGGAGCGCGAGATCGCGGACACCCTGGCCGCCGAGCTCCGGGCGATGGGGCTCGAGGTCGAAGAGGACGACGCCGCCGGTCCCGCCGAAGCCGGCGCCGGCAACCTTCTCGCGCGCGCCCCCGGCAGCGGCGAGGGCTGGCTGATGTTCTGCGCCCACGTCGACACGGTCCCGCACCGGGGTCAGGTCGAGGTCGTCGAGGACGACGGGGTCTTCCGCAGCCGCGGCGACACGATCCTCGGCGCCGACAACAAGGCGGCGGTCGCCGTCTTCATGGAGCTCGTCGCCCGGCACGTCGAGCAGCCGGGGCCGGTTGGGATCGAGCTGGTCCTGACCGTCGCCGAGGAGCAGGGGCTGCGGGGCGCGAAAGCGTTCGACGTCTCGCGGCTGCGCTCGCCGGCGGGTTTCGTCCTCGACCACGCCGGCCCGGTCGGCGAGGTGATCGTCTCGACGCCGACCCAGCAGAAGATCCTCGCCGACTTCATCGGGGTCGAGGCCCACGCCGGGATCCGGCCGGAGGACGGCAGCAACGCGATCGCGGCCGCGGCCGCTGCGGTCTCGCGGATGGAGATCGGCCGCCTGGACGAGGGGACGACGGCGAACGTCGGCCTGATCAAGGGCGGGACCTCAGGCAACGTCGTCGCCGGGCACTGCTCGATCCACGCCGAGACCCGCAGCCTCGACGCCGAGCGGACGGCCGAGGTGGCCGGCAAGATGGCCGACGCCTGCGCCTGGGGCGCCAGCGAGCACGGCTGCGACGTCGACGTGCGGATCGAAGAGCTGTTCCGCGGCTACCAGATTCCGAAGGACTCGCCGGCGCTGGGGCTCGCCGAGGAGGGGCTGCGGGGCGCCGGCCTGGAGCCGCAGCGGGTTGCGATCGGGGGTGGCAGCGACGCCAACGCCTTCCGCCGCGACGGGCTCGACTGCCTGCTGCTCTCCAACGGCACCGACGCTGTCCACACCTCCGACGAGATGGTCCCGGCGCGCAGCCTCGACAAGATGCTCGAGGTCTGCGAGCGGATCGTCAAAGCGGCTGCGCCGGCCGCCGGTTAGGCGTGGGCCGCCTGAAGCTGCGCCGGGGCATCGTCGTCTCGGCCAACCCGCTCGAAGTCAACGTCGGTGGTGAGCGCCGGCGGGCCTGGGCCGACGAGGCGATGGTCGGGGAGATGCGCGAGGGCGACGAGGTCGTCGTCAACGTCGCCGCCCTAGACCTCGGGCTCGGCTCGGGCGGCTTCGACGTCATCCACGTCAACCTCACCCGGGGGCTCGAAGGCGGAGAGGGGAGCGACGCGCACGTGATCAAGCTCAACTACACCTCGCTCCAGCACCCGGTCGAGCCGGTGGAGGAGAAATCGGTGGGCCTTATGGGTGCCAGGGACCCAAAAGGAACACCGCCGAGCGTCCTCGTCCTGCCGCTGCACGGCCACCTGGCGCCTGCGGCCTGGGCGGCGGCACAGGCGGCGCCGGGGCTGCGGGTCGGCTACGTCCTGACGGGAGGCGGGGCGCTGCCGGGATCGCTTTCGCGCGACGTCAAGCTACTGCTCGAGCGCGGCCTCCTCGCCGGGCACGTCACCGCGGCCCCCGCCTACGGCGGCGAGCACGAGGCGCTCAGCACCGTCGGCGCCCTCGACGCCGCCACGGCGCTCGGTTGGGACGCGGTTCTCGTCGGCCCCGGCCCCGGGATCATCGGCTCCGACACCACCTACGGCCACGGCGGCATGGCTGTCCTAGACAGCGCCCACGCCGCCCTCAGCCTCGGCCTCCCAACCGCCATCTCATCCCGCCTCTCCAGCACCGACCCCCGCGACCGCCACCGCGGCCTCAGCCACCACACCAAAACCATCCTCGACCTCCTCCTGGCCCCGGTCGACCTGCCGATCCCCGACGAGAGCCAAGACCTCTTCACCGACCTCACGGACAGCAAGCACCGCCTGCACCCAACGCCCGTCGACCTGGAGAGCTACCTCGCCTCCGGTCTACCGACCAAGACCATGGGCCGCACCGCAGCCGAAGACCCCCTGTTCTTCGAATCCCCGCTCGCCGCGGGAACCTTCCTCGCACGGTCCCTTGCGGGCCAAGGGTTGTAGGGCCTCAGCCCGAAACAGCGGCCCATGGCGGTCGCGATCAAGCCCCAAGCGCCCTCTGCTCCGGCCAAGCCCGGCGCCGACGCCCGCTTCGAGTCCCTCGTCCTCGACTTCCTCTCCTACCTGGAGCTGGAGCGGGGCCTCTCGCGCAACACCCTCAACGCCTACCGCACCGACCTTCTGCAGTACGGCGAATACCTCTCGGCCCACGACCGCGACGCGCTGCAGGCGAGCGCCGCCGACGTCGCCGACTTCCTCGCCGAGCTGGCGACGGGGGAGGGCCGACCGGCCTGCTCGGCGGCGACGATCCACCGCAAGGCCGCCTGCCTGCGCTCGTTCTACAAGCACCTGCGCCGGGACGAGCTGATCGGCGACGACCCGACGGCGGCGCTCACCGCCCCGCGGCGCTCGAAGAAACTGCCCCACGTCCTCAACTACTCCGAGGTCCAGAAGCTGCTCGCCTCGCCGAAGGGCAGCGAGCCGACGGCGCTGCGCGACCGGGCGCTGCTGGAGGTGATGTACGCGTGCGGGCTGCGTGCTTCGGAGACGATCGGGCTCGAGCTCGGCGACGTCGACCTGCGAGAGGGGTTCCTGCGCGCCCGCGGCAAGGGCTCGAAGGAGCGGCTGGTGCCGCTCGGCCGGCAGGCGATCGCGGCGATTACCGGCTACCTGCGCGGCGGGCGCCCGAAGCTGATCGGCGATCGCCACGAGGCCACGCTCTTCGTCAACTTCCGCGGCGGCCCGTTGACCCGGCAGGGCCTCTACAAGATCGTCCAGCGCCACGCCCGCGATGCCGGCCTCGCCGGCAAGATGAGCCCGCACACCCTGCGCCACAGCTTCGCCACCCACCTGCTCGCCGGCGGCTGCGACCTGCGCGCCGTGCAGGAGATGCTCGGCCACGCCGACATCTCGACCACGCAGATGTACACGCACCTCTCGGGCGAACGCCTCAAGGAGGTCTACTTCAGCGCCCACCCCCGCGCCAGCGAGGGCTGAACCAGGGGGTGTCTGAGCTGAAGGGGTCTATACGACCCGTTAGCTCAGACACGTCACTCGATAGAACTTCCATATGCCCGAGCTGCCGGAGGTGGAGACCGTCGTCCGGCAGCTGGAGCCCGAGGTCGAAGGGCACCGGATCGAGCGGTTGGAGGTTCTGGACGAGCGCTGGTCGCGCCCGGTGCCGCCGGCACGGCTCGAGGCCGCCGTCGACGGCGCGACGATCGAGCGGCTCGGGCGGCGCGGCAAGTACATCCTCATGGGCCTCGACGGCGAGCGGACCCTGGTCATGCACCTGCGGATGACCGGCAACCTGATCCTCCGCGAGGGGGACGAGGTGATCGATCCTTCCGAGGGACGCCGCCTGTACGAGAGCGAGCGCTCGATCGAGGAACGCCACCTGCGGGCCCGCTTCGTCCTCGACGACGGGCGCGAGCTTTGGTTCACCGACCCGCGACGGTTCGGGGAGGCCTTCCTGATCGACGACCGCAAGCTCGACGAGCGCTTCGCCAAGCTCGGCCCCGAGCCCTTCTCGCCGGAGTTCACGCCCGCCGCCCTGGCGGAGATGGCGGCCGGCAGGACGGCGCCGCTGAAGTCCTTCCTGCTCGACCAGTCCAAGGTCGCCGGGGTCGGCAACATCTACGCCGACGAGGCGCTCTTCCGCGCCGAGCTGCACCCGCTCTCTCCCGCCGGCTCGATCAAGCCCGAGCACGCCGAGGCGCTGCGCGACGCGGTCGTCGCCGCCCTGGAGGCCGGGATCGAGGCCGGCGGCTCCTCGATCGACGACTACCGCGACGCCCGCGGCGAGAAGGGCTCGATGCAGAACGAGTTCCTGGTCCACACACGCGAGGGGGAGGACTGCCCGCGCTGCGGCGCGAAGATCGTCCGCATCGTCGTCGGCGGGCGCTCGACCTATTTCTGCCCGAGCTGCCAGGTGAGGCTGCGGAGACGTCCGAGACGCCGGGCAAAATGACAACGTGGCCGGAACTACGGTCAAGACTGAGGCGGTCGTGCTGCGCAGCATTCGCTACGGCGAGGCTGATCGCATCCTCCACCTCTACTCCAAGAGCCGCGGCCGGATCGGGGCCATCGCCAAGGGGGCGCGCAAGCCCCGATCCCGGTTCGGCGGCCGCTTGGAGCCGTTCTTCCGGCTCGACCTCGTCCTGCACGAAGGCCGCAGCGACCTGCTGACGGTCACCGGCGCCACCACGGTCGACGGGTATCCGCGGCTGCGCTCTTCAGGGGCGGCGCTGACCGCGGGCGCCCGGGCCTGCGACGCGGTCCTGCGGCTGCTCGACGCCGCCGAGCCGAACCCGCCCGCCTACAACCTGCTCTGCCGCTACCTCTCCCTGCTCGACGACCCGGCGGCACCCCGCGCTGCGAGCCTGGAGACGGCGCTCTCCTTCCGCCTCAAGCTGGCGCTCGTCGCCGGCTTCTCGCCCGAGCTGGCCTCTTGCACGAGCTGCGGGGAGGCCGAGCACCTCGTCGGCTTCTCCGGCGCCGCCGGCGGGGTCGTCTGCGCGGGGTGCGAAGCGGGCGCATTCCCACTCGGCGAGGAGGCGCACCGGTTCATGGTCGAGGCCCTGGCGAAGCCGCTCAGCGAAGCCCCGGAGGCCGAGCTGCCCGCCCTGCGCCAAGCAGAGCGCGCAGTTGGCGAGACGCTCGAGCACCACGCGCACGTCCAGCTTCGCGCTGCCGCTTAGACTCGGGCCTGTGCCCGCCACCGTCGCCTTCGAGGACAGGATCGCCGCCTGGGAGGAGGAGTTCCTGGCGCCGCAGGCGACCCGCTCCTACCCCGCTCAGCGGCGGCACGCCGAGAAAAACAGCCCGCTGCGGACGCCGTTCCAGCGCGACCGCGACCGCATCGTGCACTCGAAGTCGTTCCGCCGGCTGAAGCACAAGACCCAGGTCTTCGTCGCCCCCGAGGGCGACCACTACCGGACCCGGCTCACCCACACGCTCGAGGCCTGCGGCATCGCCCGCACCGTCGCCCGGGCGCTGCGCCTCAACGAGGACCTGACCGAGGCGATCGGGCTCGGGCACGACCTCGGCCACCCGCCCTTCGGCCACGCCGGCGAGGAGACGCTCGACGCGGCGCTGAAGGAGCGCTGTGACAGCGGCTTCCGCCACAACGAGCACTCGCTGCGGGTCGTCGACGTGCTCGAGCGAGACGGCGAGGGGCTGAACCTGACCGAGCAGGTCCGGGACGGGATCCTCAACCACACCGGCTCGCGCAAGCCGGCGACGTTGGAGGGGCAGATCGTCAAGCTGGTCGACCGCGTCGCCTACATCAACCACGACATCGACGACGCCCTGCGGGCCGGCATCCTGCGCCCCGAGGACCTGCCGAGCGAGGAGATCGAGCTGCTCGGCCCGACCGGCTCGCAGCGGATCGACACCCTGGTCCGCGACATCGTCGATCACTCGGACGGAGCGGAGGAGATCTCGCAGGGGCGCGAGGTCGGCCAGGCGATGCTGCGCCTGCGCAAGTTCATGTTCGATCGCGTCTACCTCGGCCCCGAGGCCCGCAGCGAGCACGAGCGCGTCCAGCGGACGATGCGCGGGCTGTTCGAGCATTACCTCGCAAACCCGGCCGAGATCCCGAGCCGGGACCCGGGGGCGAGCGACTGCCAGCGCGTGGCTGATTACATCGCCGGGATGACCGACCGCTTCTGCATTGCCAAGTTCACCGAGCTAACAGTCCCGGAAGAGTCGCGCTTCTGAGGGCGCACATGACCGGCGCATATCGGCGTCCTCGGTCGCTTGTGTGCAGAGCACACGGCGCTCCCTGCGTCCTTGATCTGCTTGGTCATGCGCGCCCTCAGGGTGCGAGGATCTAGCAATGGCATTGATCTCCCCCGAGAGCGTCGAGCGGGTCAAGCAGGCTGCCGACATCGTCGAGGTCGTCTCCACCCACACCGACCTGCGCCGGCAGGGCGCCCGCTACGTCGGGCTCTGCCCGTTCCATGACGAGCGCACCCCGTCCTTTTCGGTCGAGCCGACCGAAAAGCTCTACCACTGCTTCGGCTGCGGGGTCGGCGGCGACGTGATCAAGTTCGTCGAGGAGAAGGACGGGCTCAACTTCGCCGAGGCGGTCGAGCTGCTCGCCGACCGCTACGGCGTCGAGCTGGAGCGCGAGCAGGAGGACCCGCGGGCCGAGGCCAAACGCCAGCGCCGGCGCCGGCTGGAGGAGCTGCTCGACCGGGCCGCCGCCTTCTACTCCAGCTACCTCTGGGAGTCGGAGGAGGCGGGGAAGGCGCGCGACTATCTCGCCGGGCGCGGGCTGGGCGAAGAGGTGCTGCGGAACTTCGGCGTCGGCTACGCGCCGAGCGCCTGGGACAAACTGCTGGTCCGCGGACAGCGGGCCGGGTTCCGCGTCGAGGAGATGCGCGGCGTCGGGCTCGTCCAGCGCGGCCGCAGCGGCGGCGAGTACGACCGCTTCCGCGAGCGGATCATGTTCCCGATCCGGGACCGGCGCGGGCGCGTCCTCGGCTTCGGCGGGCGGGCGATGCGCTCCGACCAGGGGGCGAAGTACGTCAACACGGCCGAGACCGAGTTCTTCCACAAGAGCCAGATCCTCTACGGCGTCGACCGGGCCAAAGCCGAGATTGCCAAAGCCGGCCGCGCCGTCGTCGTCGAGGGATACACCGACGTCCTCGCCCTGCACCAGGCCGGGATCGAGGAGGCGGTCGGGGTGATGGGGACGGCGATCACCGGCGAGCAGGTGGCGGGGCTCTCGGGGATGGTCGACGAGGTCGTCCTCGCCCTCGACGCCGACGCCGCCGGCCAGGAGGCGATGCTGCGGGCCCAGAGCGTCGCCGCCGGGAGGCGGATGCGGCTGCGGGTGGCGGCGATGCCGGCGGGCGAGGACCCGGCGGAGATGATGGCCGCGGCGGAGGGGCCGGAGCGCTTTCGCAAGCTGCTCGACGGCGCCGAGGAGCTGGTCGCCTTCCAGGTGAGCCTCGTCCTCGGCCGCACCGACACCGGCTCGCCGGTCGCTCGTGACGGGGCGCTCGCCGAGGTCGCCCCGGTCCTGGCGGGGATGGGGGAGACGGCGGGACGGGAAGACCTGGTCCGGCGGGTCGCCGAGCGCCTCGACCTCGACCCGGCGATGGTGATGGGACGGGTGGTGGCGGCGACCCCGGCGACCGGCGGCGAGGCACCGCCGCCGGCGCAGGAACCGCCCCCAGGCTCCAGGCCGGCCCAGCCGCGCCGGCAGGGGGAGCTGACCTCCCGCGAACGGCGCGAGCGGGCGCTGCTGGCGATGTGCATCGCGATCCCGGGCGAGGGCAAGGAGTACCTGGCGAGGCTCGGCGAGGCGCACCTCTCGCCGACCGGCCAGCGCGCCGCCGCCTGGCTGCGAGAGCACCCCGACGACCCGGCCTCGAACCTGCCCCACGAGGACGGCGAGCTGGCCGGGCTGATCGCCGAACTGGTGATCATGTCGCGCGAAGAGCCGGCCTCCCACGAGGCGATGGAGCTGAACTACCTGCTGCTCGAGCAGCGCCGCCTCGAGGGCGAGATCGCCGCCGCCGGCGAGCGCGGCGACTACGAGCGCCGCGCCGCCCTGAGCCGCGAGCGGGCGGCCCTGGTCGAACGGATCGCCCACGCAGAGCGCCCCGCCGGCAGCGTCTGAGACAACTCCATCCGTATTTTTCTGTCTGCATCGCCTGCGAAGATGCAGCCATGGAGAAGGGACTCCTGGAAGAGTGTCTCGCGGAGGGCCTGTCGCTCGAAGCGATCGGCAAGCGAGTCGGCAAACACGAATCAACGGTCAGCTACTGGCTGAAGAAGCACGGGCTGGCGGCGGCAAAGGCGGAGGAGCACAGCGCAAAGGGTGCGCCGTCGAAGGAGGAGATAGAGCAGCTTCTCGCGGCTGGGCTGTCGCTCCGGGAAATCGCGAACCGGATGGACCGCAGCCTGGCGACCATCCGCCACTGGATGCGGAAGTACGAGCTGGAAACGGAGCGATCATCCAGGCTCCGAGAATCGAAAGACGCTTGCGGACGAGGATCAAAGACGGCCCACTTGAGATGCCGCAAGCACGGTCTCACGACGTTCGTCGCGAGATCCGATGGCAGGTTTCGGTGCGGGCAATGCCGTATGGAGGCGGTGGCCAAGCGGCGGCGATCGCTTAAGCGGATCCTGGTGGAGGAGGCGGGTGGAGGTTGCGTGCTCTGCGGATATTCGCGATGCGACCGGGCGCTGGAGTTTCACCACCTCGATCCAAAGGCAAAGCAGTTTCAGATCACCAGCCATACCCGGTCACTGAAAAGGCTCCGAGCGGAGGCGAGCAAGTGCGTGCTTCTCTGCTCCAACTGCCACGCGGAGGTGGAGGCAGGAATTACGACGGTGCCGCTAAATTCTGTCCCGGAGGCTAATCCGGGGTAGCACATTGGATTAGCACGATCCGGGGTAGCTCAATCAGGCAGAGCATTCGACTGTTAATCGAAGGGTTGCGGGTTCGAGTCCCGCCCCCGGAGCTTCTTAGGCGGCGGCGAGCTTTCGCAGCGCCAGCCGCTCGACCAGCTCCGCACCTCGCGCGGCGCCGTCGTTCTCCCGGCCCCAAGTGGCGATCTCCTCGGCCTTGGCGGTGAAGCTCGGCTCGCGCAGGAGGCGTCGTAGCGCCCAGCGCAGCGGGGTCGGGCGGCAGAGGCGCCAGGGGAGCGAGAGGCCGGCGCCGGCCCAGTCGACCCGCATCGCCGTCTCGCTCATGTCGCCGATGATCGGGCAGACGAGGACGGGGGTGCCGGCGCCGAGGGCGCGGGCGACGGTGCCGTGGCCGCCATGGGAGACGATCGCCGCGGCGGCGGGCATCAGCTGGCTATAGCTCAGCCATTCGACCAGCTTGGCGTTGGCGGGGACCTCGATCGGCCGCTGCGGCGCCACCCGGTTGGTGGTCGCCACCACCCGCACCGGCTCCTCTGCCAGTGCCGCCAGGGCGGTGCGGACCAGGTGGTTGTCGGAGTCGTGGGCGGTGCTGGGGGCGACGAGGACGAGCGGGTCGTCGCCGGGCGGCAGCTCGATCGCCGGGTGGGGCACCTCGAAGCTCATCGGTCCGGTGATCTCGACCCCGGCGGGCCAGGGGCGCGGGTACTCGAGCTGGGGGTAGGTGGCGACCAGCGCCAGGTCGGGGCTGATGCCGCCGTGGAAGCGGTCGATCGGCACCAGGCCGAGCCGGCCGCGCTGGATGTTCAGGTCCCGCCGCCCCTGCTCCAGCCCGACCCGCAGCGCCCGGTCGTGACCGGTGCGCCAGAGCGCCCGCCCAAGCCGGGTGCGCGGCGGCCGCAGGCCGATCGCGAAGAACGGCAGACCAGGCTCGACCACGGGGTAGATGTGGGGAATCAGCGTCGCCAGCGGGATCCCGGCCTCCTCGGCCGCCAGGGTCGGCGCCAGGGTGAGGATGTCGCTGACCACGACGTGCGGCTGGAAGTCCCGTAACAGCGGTCGCAGCGCCATCGCCGCCTCGGCCGCGTGCTGGCCCTCCTCGGAATCCGGGTCCGGCGGCGGGAACATCCGGTATTCCTCGGCGGCGGCGAAGCCGAGCCCCTCGCCCTCGACCGCCTCCCGGCGCTCCTCCCAGGTCTCGATCACGACCTCGTGGCCGCGCCCGGCAAGCGCCTTGCCCAGCGCGATCGCGGGAAAGACGTGGCCGGCGTCGCCGAAGGCGCCGATCAGTATCCGCAGGCGCTCGCTCACGCCCAGTCCACGGCTAGGGGGTATCGAGGCCCTCGCCCGGCCGCGTGAAGACCACCTCGGGCACGTGGCAGTTGCGCGAGGTGCGGAGCAGGAAGCGGACCGCCTCGCCCAGGTCCTGCGGCCGGATCATCTCCTCCGGCGGGATCTGCCCCTGGACGAACTCGGTCATCGGCGTCTCGACGAAGCCGGGGGCCAGCGCCGTGCACTGGATCCCGGCGCCGCCGGCCTCGCGATGGGTCGACTGGGTGAAGTTGATCACCGCGGCCTTGGTCGCGGCATAGATCGAGAGCCAGGCCTGGCCGCCCTTGCCGGCGATCGAGGCGGTGTTGACGATCAGCGCCTTGCCGTGCTCGGCGCCGGCCGCGCGCAGCATCGGCAGCCCCTCGCGGGTGCCGAGGATCAGCGCCCGCAGGTTGACCGCCAGCTGCATGTCGAGGTGCTTGGTCTGGATCTCCTCCATCGGCGACCCGATCCCGACCCCGGCGTTGTTGACCAGGGCGTCGAGGCGACCGTACTTCTGGCGGTGGGCGGCGAAGATGGCGACGACGTGGTCCTCCTCGGCCATGTTGGCCGGGATCGGCTCGACCTCGAAGCCTTCGCCGCGGAGCCCCTCGGCGGCCTGTTCCAGCTTCTCGGGACGGCGGGCGGAGACGGTCAGGGCGTAGCCCTCTTCGCCGAGCGTCCTGGCGATCGCAAGGCCGATCCCGCTCGAAGCTCCGGTCACAAGTGCAGCCCGCTCAGCCATCTCCATCTCCTTCTCGTCGAGAACCCCGGCCACCCTATCTCTCCATAACATGCCGCCGATGCGTGCCCCCCGCCTCGCCCCAGCGCTCTTCTGCCTGCTCGCAGGCGGGGCGCTCGTCGCGGGTTGCGGCGGCTCCGGCGGGTCGAAATCGACCGATCAGACGGCCAACACCGCCGAAAGTCGCCCGGCCCCGCCGAAATCGGATTTCCCCAGCGCCGGGAACCGGACCCTGCGCCAGGTCCTGAAGGCCGCCGACAATCCCCTCGAATTGAAGATCGAACCGTCCGCCGAAGTCTTCTACCCGGGTGAAAATCGCTACCCATTCGGGGTTGCCGACCGCAACACCGGTCCCGTCGACGATGCCGAAGTCGCCCTCTACTTCTCCAAGGTGCCGGAACCGCGGCCGGGATCCAAATCGAAATCCGGAAACCGGGGCCAGATCGCGAAAGCCGAGGAACAGGCCCTCGACCGACCCGCGGTTGGTCCCTTCCCGGCCTCGATCGAAAGCCTCGCCACCAAGCCCCAGTTCGCCGGCGAGACCACCGTCGACGATCCCGAAGCCGCGCAGGTCGTCTACTCGACCCAGCTCGATCTGCCCCGCGCCGGCGAGTGGAAACTGGCCGCGATCGTCAAGGAAGACGGCGAACTGAGGGGGACGCCGCTGCCGGCAATTGTGGTTGGGGAATTCGACAGCGTGCCGAGGCCGGGCGAGAGAGCGCCGTCGATCCACACCCCGACCGCGCAGGACGTGGGGGGTGATCTGTCGAAGATCACGACTCGAATCCCCCCGGACACCCAGAACAAGGTGGATTACGCGGACGCGCTGGGCAAAGAACCGATCGTGCTCTTGTTTGCGACCCCGCAGTTCTGCCAGAGTCGGGTCTGCGGCCCCGTCGTCGACGTGGCGGAGCAGGCACAGCAGGAATACGGAGACAAGGCGGCCTTCATCCACATGGAGATCTACAACCAGAACGACCCCGGCAAGGGGGTGCGCCAGCAGGTCCGCGCCTTCCACCTGCCCAGCGAGCCCTATCTGTTCACGATCGACCGCCACGGAGTCGTCCGCGACGCAATTGAGGGAGCATTCGGGCTCAAGCTGATGCACGAAGCAGTCGACAAGGCCATCGCACCATGAACGACAAAGCCGCCACCGAGGAGGAGCTGCTCCAGTCCTTCGCCGCGGAGGCGAAGCGGCGCTGCGACGTGATCGCCGCCGGCCTCGCCACCGCCACCACCGACTTCGAGACGATGCGCGCCGAAGCGCACGCACTGAAGGGAACCGCAAGCGTCGTCGGCCTCCGCCGCCTCGCCGAGCTCGCCGGCCTGATGGAGTCCGACCTCGCCGAAGCGAAGAAGACCGGCACGATCCGCGGCGGCCGCGACCACCAGATCGCCGACGCCGCCAAGGCCCTCGCCGAGGGCGCCGCCGCCGCGGCCAAAGGCGAAGAAGAGCCCCCGGACGTCGGCCGCTCCCTCGCCCAGCTCTTCAGCGCCTGAACCCGCTCCTCGCGGTACGCTCGCCCCGCGGGGCAGTAGCTCAGTTGGTTAGAGCAGCGGACTCATAATCCGTCGGTCCCTGGTTCGAGTCCAGGCTGCCCCATCGCCCGGCGATCTGTCCTCTAACGCCCGTTCAGGAACTCCGCCACCGCCTGGGCCCGATTCGACACCCCGAGCGCTCGCAGGATCTTGCGGACGTGCCATTTGACGGTGCTTTCGGTGAGGTAGAGGCGGGAGGCGATCTCGGCGTTGCTGAGGCCGTCGGCGACGAGGGCGAGGATCTCGAGCTGACGGGGGGAGAGGGATTTGACGAGGTCGTCGCTGCGCCCCCGCCGCGGTGCGCGCTGCAGTTCGGCGGCGCGGCGGCCGAGGTCGCTGGCGGTCTGGTGGAGGACCTCGGCGGCGGCGTGCAGCTCGGTCACATCCTGGGCGGTGCCGGTAAGGCGGAGCGCGTTGCCCTCCGGGTCGGCGATCAGCTCGGCCCGGCTGTGGAGGCGGCGGACGCGGCCGTCCGGGCGGATGATCCTGTACTCGAAGTCGACCGGGGTGCCGGTCTCGACCGCCTGCCTCATCTCGGTTTCGACCAGCTCGCGGTCCTCGGGATGGACCCATTTGGTGTTGCCGGGGTCATAGGCGCCGTCGAACTCCTCGGGCTCGATCCCGTAGATGGCGAAGAGGCCGTCGGAGCAGGTGAGGTGATTGGAGGGGATATCCCACTCCCAGCTGCCGAGGCGGGCCACGCGCTCAGCGTCCGCCAGCCGGGCGCGGCTGTGGGCCATCTCCTTTTCGATTCTCCGACGCTCGGTGATATCCGTGACGAGGACGAAGAAGCCGCGAGCCTCGCCGTCTACGACGTCGGGGATGTAGGAGGCCTGGGTGTACCGGACCGCTCCTGAGGGAGTCGGGATTTCACGGTCGAAGAGCTGCCTCTCACCGCGCAGGGCAGCCTCGATGTAGGGGAGGTTCTTTGCGTAAAGCTCCGGGCCCAACAAGTCCTTGATGTGGGTTCCGCGCATCTCCTCCGGGGTCTTGCCGAAGAACTCGACGTAGGCGGCGTTCGCCATCCGGTTGAGCAGCTCGCTGTCCCAGTACCCGACCATCGCCGGCAAGGCGTCGAGCATCGTCTGGATCCACTCCGCAGAGTCGAAGCGGTCGTCGGGGTGTTTTGCCGCTTCCAGGGCCACCGAAGGATCATGGACTACTCGCAGGGCGGGCTCAACCCCCCTCGGGGAGGGGGCTCATGGGTCTATCTTCTTTTGTGCGTGCTCGATTCCGGCATACCACCGACGCCCCGCCCTTTCCGGCGTCGGTCGGCAAACCGGCAGAGCGCTTCCCCCGCCGGGGCTCAAGGCACGCGGCCGGCCGCTCAACCCCTGCCAGCGGCCGGCCGCGCCGCCTCGGACTCCCTTCTGCGCGAGGTGGAAGCTCTGATGGCGGATAGGCTTCTCGATCGTGGAGCCCGCGCCCGAGCGACCAAACGAAGCCGGATTCGCTGAGTTTTCCCGGCGCGCCGGGGAGAGCACCGCGGTGACGATGCTGAACCTGCTCGAGTTCAAGCCCGACGGCGGCCGCGAGCGCTATGCCGAATATGGGGCCGCTGTGACGCCCCTGCTGGAGCGCGCGGGCGGACGGGTCGTCTTCGGTGGCGATGGCAACCCGGCGCTGCTGGGCGACGGCTCCTGGGACATGGTCCTGCTGGTCGAATACCCGAGCCGCCAGGCCTTCCTGGAGATGGTCGGCTCGGAGGATTACCTGGCGATCGCGCACCTGCGCAGCGAGGCCCTCGTGCGCGGCGAGCTGCACCCGCTCGACGCGGCCGAGATCCCGGTGGACTAGCGCCGGGGACCTCCACTTGCCAGACTCTCCGATGTGCCTATGGCGCGATGGAACGATGGAAGGCGGTTCGAGGGGAGGGTCGCGATCGTCACCGGAGCCGGTGGAGCGCTCGGTGGTGCCGTGGCGCGAGCGCTCGGCCGCGAGGGGGCGACCGTCGCCCTCGGCTACCGCTCCTCCGAGGATTCGGCCCGCTCGGCGCTCGAGGAGATCGAGGCCGGCGGCGGCCAGGGACACGTCGGCCAGCTGGAGGTCACCGATCCCGGCTCGGTGGAGGAGTTTGTCGCCGCGGTCGCGGAGCGCTACGGGCGGATCGACGTCGTCGTCAACACCGCCGGCCGGATCGACCCCGAGGACGCGGTCCGCTTCGCCGAGTCGAAAGACGCGGCCTTCGCAACCCTGCTCGACGTCGACCTGCTCGGCACCTTCCGCGTCTGCCAGGCGGCGCTGCCACACCTGAAGCGCAGCGGCAGCGGCGCGATCGTCAACTTCTCCGGCTCCTACGGCAACGGCGTCAACCAGGAGAACGTGGTCAACTCGGTCGCCGTCACCTACTGCGCCGCCAAGGGCGGGGTCCGCGCCTTCACCTCGGCGCTGGCGCGCGACCTGGCACCGGAGGTGAGGGTCAACGCGATCGCCCCGGGCCCGATCGCGGCCAACTGGGAGGACGACTGGGAGATCCCCCAGGAGCACATCGACGAAGCGCTGGAGATGACCCCGCTGGGCCGGATGGGGATGCCGGAGGAGATCGCCGAAACCGTCCTCTACCTCGCCTCCGACGGCGGCGGCTACACCACCGGCCAAGTCCTCGAGGTCAGCGGCGGCTGGATCCTGGACGGCTGAGATGACCGAGCTCGACGTCGACCTCACCGCGCTGCTCCCCGCCGACCTGCCGGACGGGCGGGAAGCCGTGGAGGAGGGGCGGGGGCTGGCGGCGGGCCTCGAGCGCAGCCGCTCGCTCTTCTGCGAGGAGAAAGGGGTCGGCTCCGAGCGCGAGTGGCGCGAACGGGCCCGGCGCGAGGGCTTCTCCTGCACCTGCATGAACGTTGGCCTTGCGACCTGGGACGACACCCGCGAGGCGCTGGGGCTGATCTACGAAGACGCCCTCTCCCGCGGGGTGCGCCCGCCAGACCGCTTCAACCTGATCGCCGAGCGGCGCATGGGGCTGCCGAAAGACAAGCGCGCCGAGGCGCCGCAGGAGACCGGGCCGGCGCTCTGGGACGACCAGGACTGGTGGGAGCTGGCCCACACGGTGCCGATCCAGCCCGAGGCGGCGGACAACATGATCGGCGGCCCCGGCTCGGTCGAAAACGCGCTCGACGCGCTGCGGGTCGGGATCACCCACATCGGCGTCCTCTCCCAGTACTCCTGGCGCTGGCCCTACTGGAGCGACGACGTCAGCCAGACGATGGCGGTCCTCAAAGGCGCCGGTGCCCTCTCTGCCTTCCGCGACGAAGGGGTCTGCTTCGACTCCTACCTGGAGGACGGCTACCCGGGCGTCTTCCACGACTACGCCAACTACGTCGGCTGGGCGATGGTCGAGCGCTACATCAGCGAGGAGCTGATCGGCGCCGCCTACTCCTGCTCCTGGGGCGGGCTGACCCAGAACCCGGCGATTAAGTCAGCGGTGACGCTGGCGCTGCACGCGGTCAACCCCGACGGGGTGCCGGCCGGCTTCGTCCAGGGCGACACGATCGGCAACACCGCCGACTTCGACGCCAACATGGCGGTGCTCAACACCGACGTCCTCTTCATGAAGATGGTCGACCGCCGCTACAGGCTGGGTGGCGCGCCGATCGCGGTCCCGGTGACCGAGACCGAGCGGATCCCCTCCTGGCAGGAGGTGGCGACGGTGCAGACGATCAGCCGCCGGCTGGAGGACTACGTACCGCTGGTCGAGCCGGTGGTCGACTGGAGCCGGATCGAGGCGACACGCGACGAGCTCGTCCGCGGCGGCCGCGCCTTCTTCGACGCGGCCCTCTCCGGCCTGGGCAGCGCCGGCATCGACATCCGCGACCCGGCCCAGCTGCTGCTCGTCCTGAAACGGCTCGGCTCGACCCGCTGCGAGGAGCTCTTCGGCGCCGGGGAGCCGGATCCGGAGTTCCCCCGCGGCCGCCGGCCGGTGCTGGAAACGGACCTGGTCCGGAACACGATGGAAGAGCGCGAGCGGCTGCTCGCCGAGCTGCGGGGCCGAGGGGAAGAGGAGGCGATCCGGGGGATGAAGGTGCTGGTCACCTCGACCGACGTCCACGAGTTCGCCGAGTTCCTGCTGACCTCGACGTTGGGGGCGGCCGGGACCGAGGTGATCGACTTCGGCATCAACCGCGATCCCGAGGACATCGTCAAGGCGGTGGTCGAGACCGACGCCGACGCGGTGGTGATCACCACCCACAATGGGGTCGCCCGCTCCTTCGGGCAGCGGCTGATGGGGGAGTTGCGGTCTGCAGGCTGCGGCCGCGTTCCAGTCTTCATGGGTGGGGTGCTGAACGAGGACGTCGACGGATCGGAGATCCCGATCGACGTCAGCGCCGACCTCAATGCCGCCGGCATCGGGACCCCCGGCACGATCGACCGCCTGATCGCGGAGCTGATCGAGCGCCGGGCCGGCGGCGTTCCGGCCTGAGGCGAAGTGGGCCTCGTCGCGCTCGCGGACTTCGGCAGCACCTACACCAAGGTCACGCTCGTCGATCCCGACGCAGGGGAGGCGCTCGGCCGCGGCGAGGCGCCGACCAGCATCAGCACCGACCTTATGGAGGGCTATGCGGCGGCGCTCGCCGCGGCCAGGGCCGCGGCCGCGGCG
>Ga0164302_10000128_pt1 | contig 17957 bp, 15 predicted proteins | sample Whisoiple_202_MG_FD_109714 | JGI IMG/M metagenome (GOLD analysis project Ga0164302, IMG submission 109714) | Soil microbial communities amended with pyrogenic organic matter from upstate New York, USA - Whitman soil sample_202_MG | ecosystem: Environmental > Terrestrial > Soil > Agricultural... | reverse complement strand
TTGATAGATGAAACTCGTATACAATCCATATATTTCTTCCTTATGCATTCGGTTATTGTTTATGCCTTTTCCTATAGGGTGTTAACAGCCTTCATCGCGTTCATTTTGCTGATATAGGCTTTATTATCAGTAAAAAGTATCAGTTATACAATCAAGATAAAATTGATAGTTCTATAACACTTTAATTAATAATATAAACAATATGTTAACTTATTGATTATAGTTTTTGTAGTGATTAATAAACTCATTAGATAAACAGTACGCATCATCTTTTTAAATAATAATGAGGTTTAATTATATTGATAGGGAATATTACATAAGCAGCAGCAGCAGCATTGTGATGAAACTAACTGGCAAACAACAAATAACAAGACAAAAAAATGAGAAAAGACTATAATATTAGCTTTACATGTTATTAGACATATTCTAGCAACCAAGCCATAAACTCAAAGTTATCTGAGACTAAAAATGTTAAGAATGCTTTCTGCTTCTATTGTATCAATAGCTTAGTTTGATTCTAAACTCTAAACATAATATTCCTTCACTTTTTTTTCTAAAGAGATGCAAATCTATTATGGTATAATTCGATAACAATAACTATGAAAAATGTTATTGTATTGCAGGTTTATTCCTACCTGATCTTCCTAAATAGATAACTATGGCCACTATGGCAAATATTATTCCTATATTTTTGGTTACCTGCGCATCTTTACTCGTTCTTTAGATACGCCGTCAATTGTGCCTGTGAAGGACTTGTTTCTGTTAAGGTGGCTTCTTCACCAACAGGTACGTTATAACCTACTGTAATAGTCATAAAAGGGGATTTACCATGATATGATAGAAAATGATATTAAGAAAACGAAATAGCTTTTATTCACATGTTTCAAAACCAATACTCATATTATCAATAATAATCATAATTTTCATTACACTCTTTGCAATACAAACTACTGCATTTGCTTTTACATTCAACAAAGATAATCATACAAAACTTCATTTATCTTTCATGCAAATATCTATGACATCACATGGAGTCAATATAGGCAAATTAATCTTGTATGCAATAGTAATATCAATTGTAGTTGTTACCAGACTCCAATGGACTAGATATGGAAGAAAAATAACCAAGATGAAAATTAAAGTAGAGTCTATTTTCTTTTCAGTATTAGGTTCTATTGTTATCTTTGATTCATTTTATGATGTTGGCGTTCCAATTTTATATCTTATCCCTTATGTAATTTTGTTTCTTGGTATACAACATTATTCTTATTTACATTCTAACCGGCTTATATCGTTCTGGAGAGAATCAAAATCTGGTTCTATTTATGTAAAGGGTGGACACCATATTCATATTACATATATTATAGGAACAGCATCACGCCTTATAATATCATTTTTATTTATTGGAAGTTTGTTTGGACCAAGTCAGCAGGGAATAATATATCTTGATCCATCAGCAAGAGTAATTGCAACCATAGTATTTGATTTGCTCTTGTTGATTTCTATTGGCTTGTTAATAGGAATAAACAGAAGGATATTTATCCGATACAATTTAATTGAAGAAGGAAAAGAAAGGATTTAGAAAAGTAGAGATAGATATATCTTTAATATATAAAAGCAAGGACACAAATTAACCCGCAAATAATGGCAGTTTAGCCCTGTAACTACTATGTAGATCTTTGTATAATTAGAAATATTCATACTATTCCATAGATTTTGTATCTTTTTTAGTAATAGTGGTTCATTATCCTATAGTTTATCAATCCTGATACTATATCATCCCCTCTTTCTAGAATTATTGTCATAAGTCGTAAATATGCATCTATAACCGATGATTACATGTGTATCCAATTCATTTACGGTTTTACTTTAATCACCGAACTCAAGACCACAATTGCTGCAAAATCTAAGTTTGTAGTGATAAATGATATCACATTTTGGACAATGAAATGATGCTATTGACTCTTCAAGTAAAGTACGGCGTAGACTTTTGAGCATAACAATGAGTGTGTCAAAATCCTCATCAGTCAACTTCTCTATTTCCTCGATTTTATCTTTAATGGCCATCTTTGTATGGTTTATTAATAAAATTGGTTGAAGTTCAGTCTTTGACTTTAGTCTTGACTCTAAATGATGCAACCTTCTATGTGCAAATGTACTAATTAAGAGTGTAAAGATGCCAATTCCTGATAGCATCATGAATATTGCTATTATTCTTCCAATTATGGTAACTGGAAAGTAATCTCCATATCCTACACTTGAGATTGTAACTACAGCCCACCAAAGGGCATCATTTAAGTTAGTTATATTGGCACCTGTGTGTCCATGCTCTGTCAGATATACAGCATCTGTTCCTAGAATTATAATCAATGCAGTGAGTAATCCTAGAACAATAATGATCTTATTTGTTTTCACTAATCTATAAAGGCGATCACTTGACATAATAAAATATTTTCATATAGATATATAATAATACTAAACTTCAATAAAGGAATATTTGGAAAATATATGAATGCAGGTAGTTATTTAAGAGCAACAATTTCAGATACATGATACTCAAAAGAGGAAAAGGTGGAGTGTTGGATAATTTCTTCTCGACCCTATTTTCATGCCATCTAAAGGAACATTACTATAAAAATTGAAGACTCTAATACAGTCATAGACGACATAGAGAAATACTTTGGATGATTTATGGAAGCATTAAAAATTATGTGGCCATTGGAAGGAGAATATATATTCCATTAACAGTTGTGTAAAGGAGGTTGTATACCCTATTGTAAATTAATACTGCTTGTTTTGAATAACAAAATCATTGATGTATTTTTTCAATACACCTTCAAAAAAAATAAAAATCAATGAATCTAAATAAGTACAATCAGTTTACATTAAGAATTACTCATGTATTTACAAAACTATTAACCAATTGGACTGCCTTCGTGCTGTCCCTTTTGTTTTAATTTGTTGTTGTTGTTGTGTCTCCTATCAACAAAGAAAATAACAGTCCCTCCAATTAGTGCAATAATTCCATTAACAATCAAAATAGTCGCAACTAACATACCAGAAAAAGCCCAGCCCAAGCTAATACCAACGGTCTTGGCTGTCTCTTTAACAGCAGTTTGGTTGATATTGAGAGCTGATTTGATCAGGCTTTTAGTTGAAATGTCGTCGGGCATTGATATAGATAAAGATGAAAGTGAATTGATTGATAATGCTACTACAATTACGCCTACGACCACTAGGATCACTCCTCCTATTAGTATTCCTGGACCTCGTCTCATTTTGGTAACAAATAAACACAAGTTTTGAAGTATTTAAGTTCTTATTAGTAATTTTTATAATAATTACAAAGGGCTCTGTTCACTTAAGAAAATCTACATCTAGGATTACTCTATACGCAATATTGATATATCAAAAACCGACTGTTGAACAGATTGTCAAATATTTAAAATTGATGCACAATGCGCTTATTAAAGAAAAGGGTTTTCTATGTGAAAAAGAGATCATTAGTAGAATTGTTAATGATACTATTGAGATAGGTCTTTCCAAGGCAAAAATCAAACAATTATTACTATTGGGGGAAAATTAAATGGCCATTAGCTATGAAGAAAAACAAAAAGAAATCTGGACTACTAACAAGATAATAGAAGAATTTCATTATGATTTTATTTCTGCAAAAGGCCAAGACGGTTTACGCAAATATGAACAACAGGCTAAATTTCTCTTATATAGAATACCTGTATGGCGAAGACCTGGAACTAGAAATAAACAATCTCCTACTTTTACCATATATCTTAAAGATATATGCGAAGAAGTAAAGAAGCAACTTAATAGTGTTTCCACGTCTGAAGTCAGATCCATAGTTAAAGAAGCAGTAAGTATTATATTTGAAAATCTAGGGCCGAATGAAAAAGAGTATTTTAACAAACACGTTAGGCATTTGTTAAAAGTGGCGTTTGTCTAAGAAATGTCTAATTATGATGATAAACTTAGGGAACTTAATAATTACGATGAGATAGAATCTGATTTAGGTTCAAAAGATCAAATCAATAATAATAGTGACAAAAATAAAACAGTAGTAGATGAAGAAGATGATAAAAATATCAATCTAGATATGGATACTGATGTTGATGATATCCATGAGAGTGATCTTGTCTCTTCAAAAGATATTCAATTTGTTTTAGATACTATGTCAAAGCAGGCTCCATATGATAAAATACAAATAAAACAGATTTTTTTATGGAATATGTAGTTCACAGACATCAACAAAGATACATCATAACATCAACTCCAAAAAATCAGGAGATGGAAAATCTTTTATTTTAAAACTTGTTTCAGATCTCTTCCCTGATTCTTTTATCTTAAAGTTTATCAATATGAGTGATAAGGCTCTCTATCATCAAGAAGGATTTGAAGCAATAAAGAATGAGAAAACAGGAGAATATGAAAAACTAAAGCCTATGCTAGAGGAAATAGAAACAGAACTTGAAGAACTAGAAGAGAAGATAGAGGAAGAAGAGGCTAAAGGACAAGGACAACAGAAAGATAAACAACTTATAAGATCCTATAAAAAACAGATCAGAGAAAAAAATAAAGAATTTAGAAATGAATTTGAAGGCACAAAAATTCCTAATTCTTATCGAGCTCACTCAAAAACACCATATGTTACCAATAAGATTGATAATCTTATAGATTTAAAATTATTAACAAAATATAGAGAAAAGACAGAATCACAAAGAAACAAAATCTTGACTGATGTTTATGATATTACAAGATATGGTGCATTAACTCTATTAACTCTAGATTTACAAAATTCAGATAAGAATTCAAATGATTATAATAAAATATTAAGTTATCTATTAGATGGTTGGTTAAACTATCTACCATTAGGATATAAAGATCATAATAATCATTATTACTATATTCTAAAAAAACTATTGCAAACTAGTATAGATAATAAAAGAGACATAGTATTGTCTTTTATTAGTTTTTTGTTGCAATTTCATCATGTTCTTGATATGAATTTTTCTCAGTTAAGGTCAAAGATGAACCTTGAAATTTTCGATCAAATAATAAAAGATAATGAATTTAAAACTTTATTTTATAAAATACTCGAGGGTGACGATCCAAAATATGTTATTAAATTTTACTCTACATTAAATGAAAGTATTAAGCAAGAATATAAAGAATTAATAAAATATCAATTTAAGTTAGACATAGAAAATCATATAGACATTATCCAGTCAGACATATTAAAATTTGATAATAACAATATTCAAAATTATCTTACAGCATCTTTTAATTTATCTATGTTTATGAAAGGATCAACTGATTTGAACAAATATGCCTTTATTTCAAGAGATATGGTATTAACTTTTGATCTTAAAAACAGGTGGGAGAAGATAAGGAATATGAACTTATCAAGATATAATATCATTACAATTATAAAAAAATGTAATAGATGTAATCTAATCTATCCTTACTCTTTTGAAATTGAAAAGGAATCGTTTGATGAAATACCTTGTAAATATTGTAAAAATAATCAATGATTATCATAGTTTTGGAAATAAATAAAATCTATGTATAGAGTTTTATCTTTAATTAGAGTTTTTGAATGTCTATTTTCTGAAATAATTCTTGGAATTTATTTTCCATTTCTTCTCTCAAACTAATCATTCCTTGATTATATTTTTCTTCTAATTTTTTAATCCTATCCTCTTCTATTTGTTTTATTTCTTCATATGCTTCTGGTTTTAATGGATAACTGCACTTAGAACAGTATTTGTTTTCAATAACATTGACAAATTCACATCTAGGACATGAAGAAATAGATGGTTTCTTGATTGTCTCATTTTCAGAAATAATTCCATTATATGCAAGTATCTTGTTTTTTAATTCGTTTCCCATTCTGTTCTTTATGTATCTGGAACCTTGTTTAGAGTTCATGGACCACCTGACTTTTTTCTTGAGCGCATACTCTGGCAGGTAGTCGCTATCGGAGGTGATTGCAGAGTGACGAATGCAATATGGATTCCATTTTTTTGTGCTGAGCAAATACTCAAGTTTTTCTTTTTCCTTTGTATTCATAATCTCGCATCTCTCAAGTATTATCTTAATCCGTTCCTTTAGTTGTTTCATGATTTCATTGATTTGATCTGCTTTTATGGGTGCACCAGTTTGTAAATTACATATTAATCTATCTTCTTGCTGACCCTTGAATGGATGAAGATTTAACCAATCCCTTACATATGGAAATGAAAAAGTTAAAAGAACTGGACCGCTTCCAGTCTTTGCTTGATGAGGAATTTCTCCTTCTCCATATTTTTCTTTTAATCTTATATGCTTGTTTTTCAACAATACTATCTCTGAAGGTCTAGCATCTAAATCCCACATTAATGATAAAATTGCTTTATTTCTAATGTTCGTCTCATACTTTATTATTGTAAATAATTCGTCTTTGTCCCATATTTCAGTTTCAGAATATGGGCTTAATCTTTTAGTTCTCTTTGATTTGATATTGATGAAGGAAAGAGTGGTCCAACTATCATATGATTTAGCATTTAGTCCTTTCTCTTTTGTATTGTAAAGCCATCTATAAAAATACTTTAATCTCCACAAATAATCATTCCATGTAATTATCCATTTCTTATCTTGATCTTCTTCAACTGTCTTTCTTTTTGATTCAAGATATTTTATTATCTGCTCTTTATCTTGAATCTGATAGAATATGGTATTTGGACCAAGATATTCTGCATACCTGATTATTACCTTGAGAAGGCCATTCTGATAGTTGTCTGAAGTATCAAGGTTTTTTAAATAGATATAAAATTCTTTTATGAGATCTCTATTAACTTGATTTTTTACTTTTGTATCCATGTTGCTGACGGTAGTAGTTAATTTAGCAGGCAAATGTGAATCTCCTTTCTATTAATAATATGCATAAAGGAATATTTGAACCCGTATGAATAACGGGCCCGATGGGCTTCATGACGATATCGTCCCTAATCAGTGGATTCTAATATCAGAAGAGAGAATGTTTTATTTTAAGATTTAGAAAGTATATTGTTTAGTTAAAAAAATATTTAATAGATATAAATAATTATTTTGTTGGTTCTAAATTCAGATGTAAAGTTCCTTTGTTTCCTTGTATATCTAAAGTCCCATCAATGACCGTATGACCACCAATTGCTGTATTCATAAATCGCTGTGGTTCAAGTTGATAGGTTTTAGTTCTTTTATCTTTTTCTTCTATACTACTGACCGATAGACTAAATAAAGATTTTTCTAAAACTGATTTTTTACTACCAGGTTGTTCAGGAACTTTTAAATCAAAATTAAGAAAAACATTTGATTCTGAAACAGATATTGGAGTTCCCAAAGATTTAGCAATAGATGCTCCTGCTAAATCAGTAACATTGGTATTTATACTTGTTACATCAAACATTGGGGAATTGGCTGGAGAGAACTTGCTTTGTTTCAAGATCATATTAAAAGTGTAGTTGGCAGAGTTAATAGTTTGAGCATGACTATTTTTGGGAAGAATTGGTTAATAGCAATCCAAAGCTAATCATTCCTAGAACAAAAATTATTTTATAAATCATATTGGAAGATTATGTCAATATTTTAAAAACTCAACTACTACCAAGAATATTTTTCTTATCCATCACATATTAACGATAGTTCTGAATATTTGGTTTACTGTTATATACGAATCAAGAGTTTTAATACTAAATCTGTATAAACAAAACATTCTCTCTAATCTCCAATTAAAATACTCTATTAGGATCATCGTTGTATTCTATTGGAGGATTTTCATTATCCCTTTTTAGATATAAAGCACTTCCAACGTTGCGAAGGTTGCCTCTTATTGCATTAATCTCTTCGTTATCTTTATTATTTCCCTGAGAATTAAAATAGTTCTCTGATATTACGCTTTTAATGTAAGATAGAACAGGAGGAGCTACGCCAAAATCAAACAATACCTTTGAATTATCAGCTATTGTTTTTGCTAAATGATTAATTATGGATTTATCTTTTTGATCTTCTGGCTTTTCTGTTTCTTGCGCCAATATCTTTATCAAGTTTCTTTGAACATACTCAAGCTCTTCTATCCTTTGTCTGTAAAACTCTACAAATTGATACTTTGTATAGATATCAAGCCATACTTTAGAATCTATTCTCTTTGCTTTAGCTTCTTTCTTCAATCGATAGAAAATAGTTTCAGATATTTTCTTCCCTATCTTAACAGAAAGCATTTGAATAATCTCATGATCACGTGCTCCAAAAAGAGAATAGTCATTGATTAGGGATATTAATAGCTGTTTTTCTGATTTTGAGTAGTCTTTATCGCCTTTATTTCTAGCCAATACTTATTTATTATAAACTAAAGATTTAGCTTTTACTTTTTTATATCTTTAATTCAAAATCATTCCTTTATAGCAAGTGCCCATAGATGTTGTAGATTATACTCTTTAGGCCAAGGTATCTCTAACTTTTCCCATGAAATTCCTGAATCCTTAGAACAGTATATTCCTCTGTTATTTAAACAATAAAATTCATCTTTATTGGTTGGATTGGATTCTAAAATCGAAATTATGGTTCCCCTTGATTCAAATATTCCTTGTGTTACTAATTCCCATTTTATATCTACATCTTCTTCTGTAGCAAACTGTCTATACAAAAACGATTCTGCATCTTTTCTATCATGTGCTTTCCATGCTCTGTTTGCTGCCGATACAACTTTGTTTTGAGGATTATTAGGATTTACTGCTATACTCATTAGATAGGTGTTATCTTCTAATCCTTTATTGGAATTTTTCCACGTCATGCCATAGTCTTGACTTTCAAAATAACCATCTCCAGCTGCTGAATAAAGTCTTTGAGGTGCTTTTTTGTGAGATACTAGTGTATGAGTATCATATGGACCACTTTTAACTCGGTCTTTCCATGTCTTTCCACCATCAAAACTTTTGATTAATGCGCCTGCTTCTATTGCAACGAACAGGTAATCTTTTTCATTTACATCTGGTTCAATCCAACGGACATGGTTAGTCCAGGGTCTTGGTGGGAATGCCCAAGTTGAAGATGAATCTAGTTTATTGAATCCATCAATTTTTTCCCAAGTTTGGCCACCATCGCTAGATGAGAAAATTATGCTAGGTTCAGTTCCAACAAAAACTGTGTTAAATCTGTCTTCTCCTTTTTCAATAGGACTAACTGAAACAGATGTGATATTCGCATTAGAAATAGTTAACAATGTCTTTTCCCAAGTTTGGCCACTATTATCAGTTTTCCAAAGACCATCATTCCAAGTTCCACAATATACTCTATTAGAATTCTTTTGAGGATCAATTGCTATTGCAGTAGGATGTAATCCTTTCAATTGTTCGTTAACCTTCCACCCATTATCAACATTATCGCCATTTGATGATGATTCTAAAACCAAAAGAGAATTTTCCATTGCAGCAAAAAGAATAGTCATATTAATTTAGCATCTTTATTGCATATATTATTTATTTTAAAACTAAATTTTATGACATTCTGTTATATGGCCTGTTTACTTAAATCCTATCCTATGGAGACAATTTCATTGATTCTGTAAAACAAAAAAAAGAATTATTACTTAATTTTACTATTTCAAATAAGAGTTACCGATAATATCGTAGTAACCGTAGTATTGTAGTTCTTGTGATTTAAAAGGATAATTGAGTAAAAGTTATTACTTCTTATTCCTTTTACAATTAAGGTAATGGTTTAGAATATACCATTCATCGCCTCTTTGTCTCTGGAGCTTTTAATGCACATATAAAAGGATGTTATTTGTTTACTGGCATAATATAGTAAATCTGATAATTAACTAAACCTATAACTTTTCTCTCGGTTGATTTTATACATGTAAAATAATAATAAAACAAACTAGTCATAGCTATATCTGTGCGATAATATTATACGCTTATTTGAGCTATTAACATTGCCATAAGCAGTTTGATATTCAACTTAGTTATAGAGTTATCATCGTCTTTATTTGTGATTGAATCTTGATATTTGAGATAAGATTTGTTCATGCATTGAAGTAAGAGCTGTTTGTTTGTCTTTCTTAGATAAACTTTTTATAAATTCATCTAAATGGTTAATCATCTTATCATATGTTTCATCTTTTATGGATAAAGATGATAATTGAGATTCAGAAAAATAGTTCAGTAAATCCAATTTAAGCTATTTGATTTTGGTTTGGCATATTAATTAATCATACGCAGTGTAAATATGAGTTCAAATTTAAGTAGAATGCAAAAAAATACTAGAACATTTGTATATGACATGATAGATTGTCGAATTGATAACTCAATATACAATAAAATATCAAGTATTCAAATAAAAAAATGTTGATTGATCTCCTTTCCCAATGTAGTATAGGAGGAGCAATAACGGACTACGACTACTCTCATGAGCTTAAATTCATCCAGCCGCCGTCCCCAAGTACGCCGTCCCCAATTCCTGGAATTACTATGTTTGCCTGCTCTCCACCGGGACAAATATCGGGTGCTCTGACAGAATCAACGTATGATGGTCCAGTTTGACCTGGAAAACCTGATAATTGTGGCTGATATGAAAGCATTTGACGTGTGTAATCTATCGTTAATTTTCCACTTCCGATACCAGGAATGGCTACATTTGCCTCACCATGATCTTTGTCTGGACTAACATTAACCATGGGCACACTTAGTGAAACGTCACTTGTTTGTTTGGGAACTTCTGAGATTGACACAAACATTGTCTGAACACACCCTACATTTGGATATCCAGATTGTGCAAAAGCAGTTGAAATGGTATTGCTGATCATCATAGAAAAAGTTGCTGCTAAAAGCAACATACCCATGATTATTGCTTTGGAATTATTACTAATATTCACACCATTATTTATTTTATGATTGTTGATGTTCATACAACACAGTTTACTATAGCATATATAGACGTTATTTGTTTTCATAGAATAATACCGAGTTTTTAACAATCAAAGTAGCTTTACAGCATTTGTATTATTTTTTTGGTTCCATACCTTTATGAAGGCTTTCCTTTATAGAATACATATTCACAATTTGGAAATGATCAAAACAAGCGATAATAATAATAATAATTTGCTTTTGTATGAAACATGCTATTTGGCTATAACTGGAGATGTAGCTTTTTTATTTTCAAACTAAAAATCTAGGTCTTGAATGGTCATAAAACAAGACCTAGAAATGAAAACACATTAGCTATAACATATATAGAATGTATGAATATATGTATTCTAATACATTCGACGAACATGATAGTACCAAACGACTTTTTACATCTTAAGTAATATTATCAACCAAATAATTCACAATACTTGATTGATTCATGCTACTTGCTCCCAGAAGTTAATAGCAGTCCAGGTCCATCATCAGACGTTTAACAACATGATTAACAAGTAAAAGTCTTTGATAAATAACTATTTTGACAAGACTACAAAAGTTTCAACCTCATGGAGAACCTATGAGGTATATTTGAAAGTGAAAGACAATATGAAATACTTGTATGTCTTAATGAATAATGAAACTTGCTTTTGGATAGCACAGTTAGTACCAGATACCAAGAACACTGCTGACTTTACTCCATTATTTAACAAAGGCAAAGAGGTAGTAGCAGGGAAAAGGCCTAACACGTTAATCAGTGATGGAGTACCAAACTTTGCCAAAAGCATCTAACGTAGATCTATATCTATGAAAAGTTGATAATAATTATCTAGATTCATTTTCCTTGGTTTGCGTGACTGTTTTAACAGACCGATTCGTCTAGGCAACGGAATGTTGGAGGCTTAGTAGGAAGATTATATTTATCAAAAAAATCTGATGCAGACTTATGTGGCAAATTTGAATGTGGATTATTATTTACTCCAGTGGTTTTGTTATCTGATTGCAATGAGCTAGTGCTATTAGTGCTGTTATTACTTTGTGCAAATACCACTACTTCATTAATATTCAAAGTCAGTGTTGAATATATCAAAAACATTCCAAAAGTAACGATTAGAAAAGGGAGCCTAAATTTCCTAGTTGAGTTGATCCTACTACAATAATTGTTATTGCTATTATTTTTCAATAAAATACATTGAATAGAGTATTATAAATGCATTAATTTGTATGTAATAAAAGCTATGGAGCGAATCTTTGTAACGGTTGTTCTCAAAATCATATTTCAGAGGTTAGCTTTAAGCTGTTGTATAATGTATCAAGAGATAATTTGAATTATGACCAAACCTCAATTAACTAAGTTCAGGTAGATGGAAAAAACCCCCATGTCTCAAATTAATAAGGGATTATTCAAAGATGACTTTGGTAACCTGGTTGATCCGGAGAATCTAAGCTATAGATATTTTTTAAATTACAAAAGTAAGACCGACTTGCTTACTCTAGCAAGGCTTGCCGGTTTACACAATAAACAAGCCAATCTTGCAAAGGAAGATTTGGCAATATTCTTATCTGTTGAAATTCCAAAAGTTTTGCCCACCCTTGTCGATAAATTAAACTCTAAGGATAGTTTAGCATGTGAAATTGTTGTTTCTGCTGGTGGTTATATGCCAATATGGGAAGTCAATACCAGAATGAAAATTGAATCTAGAATGTGGAAAAAATCATTGGATTCATTAAATGAGAAAATACCTCAACAAAATGGATGGAACAATGGAAAAAATATCAATTTTCAAGACATTTCTGAGGAAGATGAGGAAGATGAGGGGGATTATTACATGACAGACAATACATTTCTTGTACATTCTTACGACCCCGGAAAAGAAAAATCCTTATTACGCATATTTGGATTTACTATACCGCTTTCTACTGATAATTCAGGTATTAAAAAAGAATCTAAAAAAGAAAGGCAATTCTATTTTTTAATACCAAAAGAGGCAAGAGAATGTTTTAAGACAAGGTCGCTTAAAGTGAATGTCATTCCGCTAAGTTATGATAAAAATGTAGATGAGCCATGCGCCATTAAAACACCACAACTAATGCATCTTATGCAAGCGTTGTTTGACGATATCTCTTTAAAACACCCAAAACCAACTCCAAAGTTAGGTCTTGCTCCAAAGAGTATCTTCCTACCAATATTCAAACAACATGTGGCTAAATCTCAGGCTTATAAGAAGATTCATAATGCAGATTACTTTGATTGGAAGGATTTTAATGAGATTCTCATGGCCTTTGCATATGACAAAAGACTAATAAAAAAATCAAGTGATAGAGAAGGAAATACTGATAGAATAGAAGTTATACCATCCAATGTAAGTAAAATACTCTCGTCAAATAGAGTACTCAATGAAACTTTTCTAGAATGGTGGGCACAAGGAAAAGGCAGTATCATGCCTTTTTTGTTCAAATCCAAAATATTTGATATTGATCCAGGTATGCGAAGATTAAAATCTGACGAGATTACGGCAAGACAATTACTTTATAGACAAATAAAGAACGAAATGAAGTCAGACATTTGGTATTTTTTATCCTCATTATTGGATAAATGCGAGATCGAATCAGGAGGAAAGCTTTTCACAAATGAATATGGCTTAAATGTATCAGGACCAGAGGGTATATTAAGCGACAATGAAATCTTGAAAGAGTTTCTTTCTACAATGATTGTATTTCCGCTATGCCTTATAGGAATCATCGAAACAAATAATCCCAAGAAAGAGTTAGTGGCACTTGGAAGATGGGGACATTCTTCTATTTCTACTAATGCGCAGTTAAACCATTCTGAACAGGTCAGCACTAATAATAATAATCTAATTATAGTGACACCAAACTTTGAAGTTATTTTACAATCACAATCACCCGAAGGCCGGGCTCTTGCATTCCATCTCAGAGAGTTCTGTAATTTACAAAGTAAATCTGATCCTAATGTCGATCCAGTACAAATCTTTAAACTCACAAGGACAAGCCTTACCAGATCTTTTAGAACGGGAAATTATACGTGGCAAAAGATAACTTCTATACTTACCAACGCTGCGTTTCCATCAGATATTCCAGAGAATGTTAAACACGAATTAAGAGTTTGGGGGGAAAGATACGGAGAGATAGAGATGAGAACAATTGAAATATTGGACTGCAAAGACGAACTTATCACAGAGAGTCTGATGAATGATCCTGATATTAGAAAGCATATTGTATGCAAAATAGGAAAAACCACGATAGAAATAAAACCGGGTAGTAGATCCAAAATTCTATCAAGATGTGATAAGTTAGGATATTTTATCAAGACATAGAAATGTTAAAAAGAACATAAATCAATTCTTAAATCAAAATGTTAACAGTTATGTGGATATAAAATAATGTAAAAATTTTTTACAGGGGATTATCTTGTATATTTATTATTAGTAGTTTTAGGACAGGCGTATGCTTTGTTGCATGATTCGAAAAACAGCTAAAACTATGCCAGTTTAATTGCAAATGAAATGGATTCTAGCCATTTAGCATACTTTTCTTGACACTAAAACGTTAACAAAAAACGATTTAAAATAATCATGCAACAAAACACAGGCATATACTTTTTTCACCGAAGGAATTATCATATCTTTATATATCTACCAATAAATGACCAAAACAACCAAAATAACTTAAAACATGAGAAAATAATAATATAATGACAGGTGCGATGTCCTCAAAACCAATGATCATACAAGGCGACGGTACCATCCTACTTGAAGTTGAAAATGATTCCTATTCCGAATGCAGAGACTGGCTTTCAAGGTTTGCTGAACTCGTAAAGTCTCCAGAGCATATACACACCTACAAGATAACGCCTATTGCAATATGGAATGCTGCGGCATCTGGATTAAAAAGTCAAAAAGTTTTGGATGTTCTTGTAACATTCAGCAAGTACCCCATTCCACAAAACATTGTAACAGACATACGTGACTGGTTCTCAAGGTATGGAAAGATCAAACTCGAAAAGATAACAGACGAGAAGAGAAATGATGTGCAATCTGTTAATATTGAAAATACTTCATCTAAGATAAATTCTCATTATTCAAATGTAAATTTGCTTGTCCTAAGTTCATTCGATGACATACTGATAACAGAGATTTACAACAATAATAGCATTAACAAATACGTGCTTAATAAACTCAATTCGAATAATCTTCTAATCGATGCGGAGTACAGAGGAAGAATAAAAAATGCTTTAATAAAAATAGGATATCCAGTAGAAGATCTAGTAGGATATGTTACAGGAGATCCTCTTCCAATAAAGCTTAGAGACAAGATTGCCTCCACTGGCGAGAAATTCTGTCTTAGGCGTTATCAATATGAAGCTTCAGAAGCCTTCTATGTCTCTGGATCTGAAAGAGGAGGAAGTGGCGTGGTTGTAATGCCATGTGGAGCGGGCAAAACTATTGTGGGAATTGATATAATATCAAAAATTTGTCAAGAAACACTTATCATTGGTAGCAGCACTGTAGGCGTAAGACAGTGGATAAGAGAACTTGTAGAAAAATCATTCATAGATAGAAAAATGATAGGTGAATATACGGGAGATTTGAAAGAAGTAAGACCAATAACTGTAACCACGTATCAATGTCTTACATACCATAGTACCAAGACACAAGATAAAAAAAGAGAGAAAGAAACTTTACATGAAATTGAAGAAAAGAACAATATAGATAGCAGAAGCGAAATTGTGAATTATACATCAGATATTATCGACAATAACGCCACAAACAACAGATACGGTAATAATGACTATAAAATCCATGAACAAAGGATTTATCCACACTTGGAAATCTTCAAAGCAAAGAATTGGGGTTTGATAATATATGATGAAGTTCATTTGCTTCCTGCACCTGTATTCAGGATAACCGCTGATATTCAAGCCAAACGACGACTTGGCTTAACAGCCACTCTTGTGAGAGAAGATAGTATGGAAGACGATGTCTTTTCTTTAATTGGTCCAAAAAAGTTTGACTCGCCTTGGAAGGAACTTGAAAGGCAGGGTTGGATTGCTGAAGCATCTTGCTACGAGATTAGAGTAGGGATGGATTATGATTACAGAATGAAATACGCTACTTCTCCTTTGAGAATTAAATATCGTGTAGCGGCAGAGAATTCAAGAAAGATTAATGTTGTTAAACATCTTGTCTCAGAGCATGAAGGAGTGGACAGTATTCTTGTAATAGGGGATTATATAGATCAGCTGACGCAAATATCTTCGTTAATTAATGCACCCATCATCACGGGAAAAACTCCTAATTCGGATAGAGAAAGACTTTACTCTTTGTTTAGAAATGGTGAAATTAAGCTTTTGGTTGTTTCCAAAGTAGCAAATTACGCAATAGATCTTCCAGATGCAAATGTTGCCATACAGGTTTCTGGTACTTTTGGTTCAAGACAGGAAGAAGCTCAGCGACTAGGAAGGATCTTGAGACCTAAAAAACCAAATAAACAAGCATACTTTTATACAATTGTTTCAAAGGATACTGTAGATCAAGAATATGCATCTAAAAGACAGCTTTTTCTGACAGAAAGAGGATACAAATACACAATAATTGATAGTAATACATAAAGTTTTTATCTCTATATGCTAGAGCAATTAAGTTGTTCAATTACAAAAGAGTAGATCTCTTGCATAATTAGAAGCAATTTACATAATCCAGTGAATTTGCATCTTTTTTAGTGATGGATATTCATTATCCTATAGTTTACCAAACCTGCTACTATGTCTGATACCTTGTCATATTTTCTCAATTTGTTCCTAAAGATATCGCTCATTATCATATACTTATTCAATCACTATCCTCTTCTTGGAATGGATTTTGTTATACTCCTTTTCTTCTTTGGATAACTCTTCTTGTTTTCTCTTCTTTTTATATGGTAGTGCCGATAGTTGTTCTGGGAAATCCTTTTCTACACCAAGGTATCCAAGATCAATCCCATTAAAACTTGTTTGTTTATTTCTGAAAGTTTGGAAATAATATATTTGTAATATTATTAAAAAATATACAAAAAAAATGATATATGTAGTATCTGCTTTGTTGCATGATTCCTTAGTCTTTGATTTTACCGTCAGTTTTTGTCTAATTAGATATCATCTTATTGTACAATGATGCTTTCAACATCATTTCCTGTATCATGTTCTTTAGCCTAACTGAATAAACATATTCTCCAAACATTCGCTTTAAACAAGAGAACACAGTTTCTGCAATCCATCTCTTTCCATAGCTAACGCTGTCCTTCCACTCTTGCAAATCCTTTTTCTGAGATATAATTGACAGATTCCTAGCGTGTTCCTTTCTTTTTTCCATCCAACTTTAGCATTCTTTTTCTTACTTTAATACAAGGCAATATTCCATTGTCAGATAGATATCTAAAAGTCTCATTACTATCATAGGCACCATCTGCAAATAGTTTGCTCGCTGTAGCACTATTTGATTTTATAATGCTTTGAATCAATTCTGGTAACACCTCACTATCATGGATATGCTCGTCGGTTACCTCCTTCATCGAGAGAATTTTCTTACTTTTTATATCTACTGCAATGTGTATTTTCAAATAGCCTTTTCTTATACCCCATTTGTCTCTTATCCATTGTCCTCTATTGGTAACCTTGATACCAGTACTATCTATTGCAATGATAAGATAGTCATATTCAAATTCCTTGTTGCTCTTGTTATCTTTTATTTTGATATTCAACTTGTTTATTCTTCTGTTAATTGTAGTATAATGTGGTATTGATGGAACTTTGCCTTTGGCATGTCCTTGTGCAATCCCTTCTGTTTGTCGGTATGGTAGATGAAAGTATGCTTTAGCATATCCTAGTAAAAGAAGAAATGTATCTGGATAATGAAATGGCTCTCCGATTTTATCTTTGTTCATCTCTTTTAGCTCTGTATCCCAGTTGTTTATGACGTCAAAGCCAGGCAATATTTCACCACGTTTAACAAGAGGTGGTGGTTG
>Ga0164302_10000127_pt1 | contig 18055 bp, 16 predicted proteins | sample Whisoiple_202_MG_FD_109714 | JGI IMG/M metagenome (GOLD analysis project Ga0164302, IMG submission 109714) | Soil microbial communities amended with pyrogenic organic matter from upstate New York, USA - Whitman soil sample_202_MG | ecosystem: Environmental > Terrestrial > Soil > Agricultural... | reverse complement strand
CGGTGTCGTCGTGGCGGAGAACGTCGAGATCGCCGGCCTGCGCCGGTTCAAGGACGATGTCACCGAGGTCCGCGACGGCTTCGAGTGCGGCATCAACCTCGGGTCGTACAACGACCTGCAGCTCGGCGACCTCATCGCCACCTACGAGATGCGCGAGAAGCCGCGCGCCTGACGCACGCAAGGACGACGGTATGCCGCGGGGCCCAGCCCCGCGGCATACCGTCGCCTGTTGAAGACCAAGCCACTCGGCACACAGGAGGCAGCTCATGGCTGACGCAGGACGGGCCCGCAAGGTCGCTGACCGGATCAAGGTGCTCATAGCGGCCAACGTCGAGCGGATCGTCAAGGACCCCGACCTGGGGTTCGTCACGATCACCGATGTGCGGGTGACCAACGACCTCCAGCACGCGTCGGTGTTCTACACCGTCTTCGGCGACGAGGCGCAGCGCGCCAAGACCGCCGCGCTGCTCGAGAAGAACAAGGGCCGGCTCCGCTCCTACGTGGGCAGCCAGATCAGCATCCGGCTGACGCCGAGCCTGGACTTCTTCGCCGACGCCATCCCCGAGACGGCTGCGCACCTCGAGGACCTCCTCAAGGAGGCCCGCGAGCGTGACGCCGCGGTCGCGGCAGCTGCCGCCGCGGCGCAGTACGCCGGGGAGGCCGACCCGTACAAGAAGCCCGAGGCCGGGGACGACATGGCTGACGAGGCCGCCGACCTGGGCGAGGCGGATGAGCGCGCCTGACGGCCTGCTCGTCGTCGACAAGCCGGCTGGCTGGACCAGCCACGACGTCGTCGGCCGGGCCCGGCGGCTGTGCGGCACCCGCAGGGTCGGCCACGCCGGCACCCTCGACCCGATGGCGACCGGGGTGCTGGTCCTGGGCGTCAACAAGGCCACCCGCCTGCTGACCTTCCTGGTCGGCAGCGACAAGGCCTACACCGCCACGATGCGGCTGGGGCAGTCGACCATCACCGACGACGCCGAGGGCGAGGTCGTGGCCACGACCCCGGCCGAGCGGGTGGACGCTGAGGCGCTGCGCGCTGCCGTGGCCGGCCTCACCGGCGAGATCGAGCAGGTCCCGAGCTCGGTGAGCGCCATCAAGGTCAAGGGAGAGCGCGCCTACGCCCGGGTCCGCGCCGGTCAGGACGTGGCCCTGGCGGCCCGTCCCGTCACGGTCTCCCGCTTCGAGGTGCTGGGCACGCGCAGGGCCGAGGCGGACGGCGTGCCCGTCCTCGATGTCGAGGTCGAGGTCGAGGTCACCTCGGGCACCTATGTCCGGGCCCTGGCCCGCGACCTCGGGGCGGCCCTCGGCGTCGGCGGGCACCTCACGGCGCTGCGTCGTACGCGGGTCGGCTCCTTCACGCTCGACCAGGCGCACACGCTCCCTGAGCTCGAGGCGGCCGCCGAAGCTGGGACGCTGCCCGTGCTGCCGCTCGCCGACGCCGCGCGCAGCGGTTTCGCTGTCCGGGAGCTCACCCAGGCGGAGGCCACGGCGGTGGGGTACGGGCAGCGGGTCGCCTCCGCGGAGCCGGGCCGCGCCGAGCCGGTGGCGGCCTTCGCGCCCGACGGCACCCTCGTCGCCATGCTCGACGAGTCAGGGCACAAGGCGAGGGCGCACGTCGTCTTCGCCCCCGCCAGCAGCTGATCGCCGGCTGCGGCCGGCCTGCGTCGTGCTTCGCCCCAGGTGTTCGTAGAGTGTCCCTCGTGCACCGCTGGACCGACCCCGCCCAGACACCCGACTCGCTGCGCCCCTGCGTGGCAACGTTCGGCAACTTCGACGGGGTCCACCGGGGCCACCGGGCGGTTCTGGGGCGCCTGCTCGAGGAGGCCGGCGAACGCGGCCTCCCCTGTGTCGCGGTCACGTTCGACCCCCACCCGGCGGCGCTGTTCCACCGCGAGCGCGGGCTGCCCCTGATCACGCCTGACAGCATGCGCGACGACCTGCTGGCCGACACCGGGCTCGACGGCCTCCTCGTGCTCGACTTCACCGAGGAGTTCGCGTCCCAGAGCGCCGAGGACTACGTCGTGCGCACGTTCGTGGAGGCGCTCCGGGCCAAGGTGCTCGTCGTCGGGGCGGACACCCGCGGTTTCGGCGCCGGGTACACCGGTGACGTCGACCTGCTGCGCGAGCTGGGGGAGCGGCACGGGTTCGAGGTCGTCGTCGTGGGCGACGTGGGCGACCTCGGCGACGCCGGCCACCACCGGTGGTCCTCCACCGGGGTGCGCGAGCACCTGGCGGCCGGGCGCGTGGCCGAGGCGGCCGAGATCCTCGGCCGCCCGCACAAGGTCATCGGCACCGTGGTCCACGGCGCGCACCGCGGCCGCGACCTCGGCTACCCCACTGCCAACCTCAGCCAGGAGTCCCTCGGCCTGGTGCCCGCCGACGGCGTGTATGCCGGGTGGCTGACCCGGCTCGACCTCGAGCCGGGCGACGCCGAGCGGACGCTGCCCGCCGCCATCTCGGTGGGGACCAACCCCACGTTCGACGGCACCGTGCGCACCGTGGAGGCCTACGTCCTCGACCGGACCGACCTCGAGCTCTACGACGAGGAGGTCTCCGTCGAGTTCGTCGAGCACATCCGGCCGACCGTGAGGTTCGACTCCATCGAGGAGCTGCTCACCGCGATGGCCGGGGACATCGAGCAGTGCCGCCGCGTGCTCACCTCGATCGTCCCGTCCTGAGGCCGAGGGTGGACCCGAGCCCCCTGAGGTCTGCGAGGCTCCTGGGATCGCAGGCTCGCCGTCCGCCGTGGGGCTGGGAACCGGTGCAGCCCGGGACCTGGGCGCGCAGCGACTGGGGCCTGGTCATCGGGGCCCTCGGGCTCTCCCTCGTCGGCGCCCTCCTCGTGTGGTCGGCGACGCACCACGACGCCGGCCCGGCCTACCTCTATCGGCACCTGCTGAACACCGCGCTCGGGGTGGCGCTGGCGGTGGCGGTGACCCGCACCGGGCACCAGCTGCTGCGGGCCATCGCCCCCGCGCTGTACCTGCTGTCGGTGGCCGGGCTGGTGCTGGTCCTGACCCCGGTCGGGTCCACGGTCAACGGGTCGCACTCGTGGATCCTGCTGCCGGGTGGTTTCTCCATCCAGCCCTCGGAGTTCGCCAAGGCCGCCCTGTGCGTGGGCCTGGCGATCATCCTGGGGGAGCGCCTCGACCGCGGGGCCATGCCGGAGCACCGCGACGTCGTGTTCGCCGCACTGGTGGCGGCGGTGCCCGTGGGCCTGGTGCTGCTGCAGCCCGACCTCGGGTCGGCCCTGGTGCTCGGCGCCCTGGCCTTCGGGGTGATCGCCCTGTCCGGTGCGCCCAAGCGGTGGCTCGCCGGGGCTGCCGCCCTCGTGGTGGCCGGGGTGGTGGTGGCCCTGACGACGCCCGTGCTGAGCGAGTACCAGCGCGACCGGCTCGTGGCCTTCGCCGACCCGCAGGCAGACCCGCAGGGGATCGGGTACCAGACGCGGCAGGTGCGCATCGCCATCGGCTCGGGCGGCTGGCAGGGCCAGGGGCTCTTCGAGGGCCGCCAGACCCAGGGCGGGTTCATCCCGTACCAGCAGACCGACTTCGTCTTCTCGGTCGCCGGCGAGGAGCTCGGCTTCATCGGGGCCGCGGGACTGCTGCTGCTCCTCGGGTTCGTCATCGTGCGCACGGTGGTCGTGGCGGCTCGCGCCCAGGACGCGTTCGGGCGCCTGATGGCCCTGAGCGTCGCGGCCTGGCTGACCTTCCAGGTCTTCGAGAACGCCGGCATGAACCTCGGGCTGATGCCGGTCACCGGGCTGCCTCTGCCGTTCGTGTCCTACGGCGGGTCCTCGATGTTCGCGTGCTGGCTGGCAGTGGGGCTGGTCAACAACGCCCACCTGTCCTCACAGCGGCGCTGAGCCGGCGAGCCTCGGCGGTGCCCCGGAATCGCCGCGTTTCCGGGCGAATGCCTTCACCCGCGGCCCAGGGCATGGCACGATCCGGACAACCGACACGCGACGTGAGGATGGCAATGGCCACCACAGCCCAGCAGTTCACGACCCCCGCTGACGAGCCGGTGAACCAGGCGGTCATCGACAACCGGGCGCCCAGCGTGGCGCACCTGTTCCGCAGCCGGGTCGAGGCGTCCGAGCACGAGGTCGCCTACCAGTTCGTGCGCGACGGCATGTGGGGGTCGCTCACGTGGGGCCAGGTCCGCGAGCAGGCGTACCGGCTCGCAGCGGGGCTCATCGCCCTGGGCGTCGCCCCCGAGGACTGCGTCGCGGTGGCCTCCGCCACCCGCTACGAGTGGGCGGCAGCCGACCTGGCCGTCATGTGCGCCGGCGCCGCCACCACCACCATCTACCCGACGACGATCTCCTCGGACGTCTCCTACATCCTGTCCAACTCCGGCAGCAAGGTCGTCTTCGCCGAGGACGAGGCCCAGGTGGACAAGCTGCGCGAGACCCGGGACGCGATTCCCGGTGTGCTCAGGGTCGTCACGTTCGACGGCGTCCCGGACGGCGACTGGGTCATCTCGCTGCGGGAGCTCGAGCAGATGGGTGTGGAGCTGCTGACCACCAATCCAGGTGTCGTCGACGAGCGCATCGACGCCCTCGTCCCCGAACGCCTGGCGACGATCATCTACACCTCGGGTACCACCGGCCGCCCCAAGGGGGTGCGCCTGACCCATGACGCCTGGACCTACGAGGCCGCCGCCGTGGACGCCATCCACATCCTGAACAAGGACGACCTGCAGTACCTGTGGCTGCCGCTGGCCCACGTCTTCGGCAAGATCCTGCTCACCCTGCCCCTGCAGATCGGCTTCCCCACGGCCATCGACGGCCGGGTCGACAAGATCGTGGACAACCTCGCCGTCGTGAGGCCCACCTTCATGGGGGCCGCCCCGCGCATCTTCGAGAAGGCGCACGCCCGCATCACGATGATGATGGCGCAGGAGGGCGGCCTCAAGGAGAAGCTGTTCCAGTGGGCCACGGGTGTCGGCGCCAGGGCCGCGGAGCTGCGGGCACAGGGCAGCGAGCCCACGGGGCTGCTCGCGGCGCAGTACGCCCTGGCGGACAGGCTGGTGCTGCACAAGGTGCGCGAACGCTTCGGAGGCCGTGTGCGGTTCTTCATCTCCGGGTCCGCGGCCCTCAACAAGGACGTCGCAGCCTGGTTCAACAGCGTCGGGCTGCTCATCCTCGAGGGCTACGGCCTCACCGAGACCAGCGCCGCCTCCTTCGTCAACCGCCCCAGCGCCTACTCGCTCGGCAGCGTGGGCTGGCCCCTGCCCGGCACCGAGGTCAGGCTCGCCGGTGATGGCGAGGTCCTGCTCCGCGGTCCCGGCGTCATGGAGGGCTACCACCACAACGAGGAGGCCACCGCGGAGAGCCTCGACGTCCAGGGCTGGCTGCACACCGGCGACATCGGCGAGGTCGACGAGCGCGGTTTCCTGCGCATCACGGACCGCAAGAAGGACCTCTTCAAGACCTCGGGCGGCAAGTACGTCGCGCCCTCGGCCATCGAGACGATGTTCAAGGGCATGTGCCCCTACGCCAGCCACATGCTCGTCCACGGCGCCGACCGCAACTTCGTCTCCGCGCTGATCACCCTCGACCCCGAGGCGATCGATGGCTGGGCGGCCGAGCAGGGTCTGGCCGGGAGGACCTACAGCGAGGTCGTCACCTCGCCCCAGTGCCGCGACATGGTCCAGCGCTACGTCGACGAGCTCAACCTGGGCCTCAACCGGTGGGAGCAGATCAAACGGTTCACCATCCTGGAGCGGGACCTGACCGTGGAGGAGGGGGAGCTGACCCCGAGCATGAAGATGCGCCGCAAGCACGTCGACGAGAAGTACCGCGGGCAGCTCGACGCCCTCTACACGAGCGGCCAGACCGTGAGCGGCGGCTGAGCCTGCAGGCACGAGCTCCCTGCCGCTCTGCCCGGCCCACGCAGGACCATGTCGGATACCTGCGAGTGCCTGTCGGTCCGGCCGGGCAGACTGGGGCACATGCACGACGACACGGAGGCCTGCACCCGAGCCGTCCGGGCCAAGGACGCCCGCTTCGACGGGTGGTTCTTCACCGGGGTGGTCACGACGGGCATCTACTGCCGGCCGAGCTGTCCCGTGGTCCCCCCCAAGCCGCAGAACATGCGGTTCTACCCCAGCGCCGCCGCGGCCCAGCTCGCGGGCTTCCGGGCCTGCAAGCGCTGTCGGCCCGATGCCACCCCTGGTTCCCCGGAGTGGAGCACGCGAGCCGACCTGACCGCCAGGGCCATGCGCCTGATCGCCGACGGCGTCGTCGACCGAGACGGCGTGGGCGGCCTGGCCGCACGACTCGGCTACAGCACGCGACAGGTCGAGCGTCTGGTGGCGGCCGAGCTCGGTGCCGGGCCGCTGGCCCTCGCGCGGGCCCAGCGCGCCCAGACGGCGCGGATCCTCATCGAGTCGACGGCCCTGCCGATGACCGAGGTCGCCTTCGCGGCGGGCTTTGCCAGCCTGCGCTCGTTCAACGCCACCGTCCAGGACGTGTTCGCCCAGACCCCCACCGAGCTGCGTCGGCGGCGCCGGGGCGTGGGCGAGGGCGACGGGAGGCGCCCCGGTGCGGAGGCCACGTGGCACCACGTGGCCCTGCGGCGGCGCGTGCGCCGGCCCCTGCTGCCGGACAGCCTGTTCGGGCACCTCGTGGAGACCAGGGTGCCCGGCGTGGAGGAGTGGCGCGAGGGCGCCTACCGGCGCACGCTGCGGCTCGCTCATGGCCCTGGCATCGTCGCTCTGAGGCCCTGCGAGGACCACGTCGAGGCGCGCGTGTGGCTCGGCGACCTGCGGGACCTCGGCAGCGCGGTGGCGCGGTGCCGGGTGCTCCTCGACCTCGATGCCGACCCGGTGGCCGTCGACGAGCACCTCCGCGGTGACCGGCGGTTGGCTCCGCTCGTGCGGGCCGCCCCGGGCCGGCGGGTCCCGCGGACCGTGGATGCCGAGGAGCTCGCCGTGCGCGTCGTTCTCGGGCAGCAGGTCTCCACCGCCGCCGCGAGGACCCTCGCCGCCAGGCTCGCCGGCGCGCACGGGCTGCCGGTCGAGGACCCAGAGGGCGGCCTGACCCGGTGCTTCCCCACCAGCGAGGCACTCGCCTCCGGAGACCCCGCAACGCTCGCCATGCCGCGCCGCCGCGCGGAGTGCCTGATCGCACTGGGTGCCGCGCTCGCCTCCGGGCAGGTCCGGCTCGGACCGGGGGAGGACTGGGCCGGCGCGCGGGCCTCGCTGGCCGCGCTCCGGGGGGTCGGGCCCTGGACCGTCGAGATGGTCGCGATGCGGGCGTGGGGCGCCCCCGATGCCTTTCCCAGCACCGACCTCGGCGTCCGGGCCGCGCTCAGCACGCTCGGGATCGCCAGCGCCGCCGAGCTCGTGGCGGTGCGACGGGACTGGCGGCCCTGGAGCGCCTACGTCGTCCAGCACCTCTGGGCCACGGGGGGCCACGCCGTCAACCAGATGCCGTCCGAGCCGGCGGCGTGAGAGGAGCGCCAAGTGACCGCTGACAGCCGTCGACACAGCGTGCTGCAGGACACCCCGGTCGGCCCGCTCACCCTCGTGGTGACCGGCGACGCCCTCGTCGGCGTCTGGATGGAGGGCCAGCGACACCACCCCGGCACCGCTGCCCACGGCGCACCAGCGCCTGCCGGCGACGTCCTGCTGGGACGGGTCGCTCGCCAGCTCGAGGAGTACTTCGCGGGCGAGCGCACCGAGTTCGACGTCCCGCTGGCGCCGGAGGGCACGCCGTTCCAGCAGCGGGTGTGGGCCGAGCTCGTACGGATCCCGTTCGCCGAGACCCGGTCCTACGGCCAGATCGCGCGGCAGCTCGGCAGCTCGGGCGGCTCACGCGCCGTCGGGCTCGCCAACGGGCGCAACCCCATCGGCATCATCGTCCCGTGCCACCGGGTGGTCGGCGCTGCCGGCAGCCTCACCGGCTACGGCGGCGGCCTGGAGCGCAAGCGTCTGCTGCTCGACCTCGAGAGCCGGGTGGCCGGGCACCAGCTCTTCTAGCCGGTCAGCCGTCACTGACCAGCGGCACGAACCGGTAGAACCCGCTCTCCCTGACGTCCGGGCCCTGCGGCGTGGAGTGCACGCGCAGCAGCCGCCCTCCGACCGGGATGACCATGACCCCGCCGGGCCCGAGCTGCTCGAGCAGCTCCCGGGGCAGCTCGTCCGGCTCGGCCGAGACGAGGATCCGGTCGAAGGGCCCTCGGTCCGGCGCGCCGAGCACCCCGGGCGTGGCGCGCACGACGTGCGCCCACGGCATACCGGCCGTTGCGACGTTGGCGGTGCCGAGCTCGACCAGCGCGGGGACCCGCTCGACGCCCACGACGTTCCCGGTGGGCCCCGTGAGGTTCGCGAGGAGGGCAGTGGTCCAGCCCGACCCCGACCCCACGTCGAGGACCCGGTCGCTCTCCTGCACGTCGAGCAGCTCGAGCATGGTGTGGACGGTGCTCGGCTGGGAGCTGGTCTGGCCGTGGCCGATGGGCAGCGGCGCGTCGACGCCGGCGAAGAACCGCTGCCCCTTGGGCAGGAACCGCACCCGCGGCACCTCGGTCATCGCCCTGTGCACCCGCTCGGCGGCGCTCACGCTCCCAGTATGCCGCCGGCCCGTGCACGGATTCGGGCTGTGGCAGGCACGCGGTTACCCTTGGGCCCATGTCTGGCGTGTCCGTCTTCCCTGTCCTCGAGCCGCTGCTCGAGCAGGTCAGCAAGCCCATCCAGTACGTCGGCGGTGAGCTCAACTCGACCGTGAAGGACTGGGACTGCGGAGGGTACGGGCCGTCGGGTGAGGCGCAGACCGTGCGCTGGGCCCTGATGTACCCCGACGCCTACGAGGTCGGGGTGCCCAACCAGGGCGTCATGATCCTGTACGAGGTGCTCAACGAGCGGCCCGATGCGCTCGCCGAGCGCACGTATGCCGTGTGGCCGGACCTCGAGCGCCTCCTGCGGGAGAACGGCGTGCCCCAGTTCACCGTCGACGCCCACCGGTCGGTGCGCGACTTCGACCTGTTCGGGGTCTCGTTCTCCACCGAGCTCGGCTACACCAACATGCTCACCGCCCTCGACCTCGCCGGCATCCCGCTGCACGCCGAGGCACGCACCGATGAAGACCCCCTCGTCATCGCCGGCGGCCACGCGGCGTTCAACCCCGAGACGATCGCCGACTTCATCGACGCGGCGATCGTCGGCGACGGCGAGGAGGCCGTGTTGGCCGTCACCGACCTCGTCGGCGCCTGGAAGGCCGAGGGCCGCCCGGGGGGCCGGCGCGAGCTGCTGCTGCGCCTCGCGCGCACCGGCGGGGTGTACGTGCCCTCGCTGTACGACGTCGACTACCTGCCCGACGGCCGGATCAAGCGGGTCGCCCCCGCGGCCAGCGCCTCCGGGGTGCCGTGGCGCGTCGCCAAGCACACGGTGATGGACCTCGACGAGTGGCCGTACCCGAAGCAGCCGCGCGTGCCGCTCGCCGAGTCGGTGCACGAGCGCATGTCGGTCGAGATCTTCCGCGGCTGCACCCGCGGGTGCCGGTTCTGCCAGGCGGGGATGATCACCAGGCCGGTGCGGGAGCGGTCCATCACCGGCATCGGCGAGATGGTCGAGCGCGGGCTTGCCGCAACGGGTTTCGAGGAGGTCGGGCTGCTGTCGCTGTCCTCCGCGGACCACAGCGAGATCGCCGACATCACCAAGGGTCTGGCCGACCGCTACGAGGGCACCGAGACCGGTCTGTCGCTGCCGTCCACCCGCGTCGACGCGTTCAACATCGACCTCGCCAACGAGCTGACCCGCAACGGCCGCCGGTCCGGCCTGACCTTCGCCCCCGAGGGCGGCAGCGAACGGATCCGCAAGGTGATCAACAAGATGGTGTCCGAGGAGGACCTCATCAGCACCGTCGCCGCGGCCTACGGCGCCGGCTGGCGCCAGGTCAAGCTCTACTTCATGTGCGGCCTGCCGACCGAGACCGACGAGGACGTCCTGCAGATCGCCGAGCTGGCCAAGAAGGTCATCGAGACCGGCCGCCAGGTCAGCGGCCGGCGCGACATCCGCTGCACCGTCTCCATCGGCGGGTTCGTGCCCAAGCCCCACACGCCGTTCCAGTGGTGCGCCCAGCTCGGTGCCGAGGAGACCGACGCCCGCCTGGAGAAGCTCCGCGACGCGATCCGCTCCGACAGGCGCTACGGCTCCTCGATCGGCTTCCGCTACCACGACGGCAAGCCCGGCATCGTCGAGGGGCTCCTCTCGCGCGGCGACCGCCGCGTGGGCCGGGTCATCGAGGCCGTGTGGCGCGACGGCGGCCGGTTCGACGGCTGGAGCGAGCACTTCTCCTACGAGAGGTGGATGCGCTGCGCCGACGAGGCACTGGCCGAGCTGCCCGTGGACGTCGCCTGGTACACCACGCGCGAGCGCGGCGAGACCGAGGTGCTCCCGTGGGACCACATCGACTCGGGCCTCGACAAGGAGTGGCTGTGGGCCGACTGGCAGGACGCCCTCGACGAGACCGAGGTCGATGACTGCCGCTGGACTCCCGGCTTCGACTGGGGGGCCTGTCCGCAGATGAACACCGAGATCGAGATCGGCCCGACGGGAAAGACCCTGCTGCCGCTGACCGTGCTCGGCGCCGGCCGCGCGGACATGCTCGAGCCCCAGTCACCGGCCCACACCCACTGAGAGCCTGACCCGCCCGCCCACCGGTTTGCGGTGTTGCCACGCGCGCTGTTGCGCTCGGCAATACCCCGAACGCGGCCGCGCGCCGCATAGGGTGACGTCGCATGGCAGGGGAGCACGCGGCATACCGGGTCCTGGAGGCGGGGGAGCGCGAGCTGGGCGAGCTGACCCGGATGCGGCTGGCCTGGTCGGCTGACCACGGGTTCGCCGCCACCGACGACTTCCCCGAGCGCATGCGGCGGTGGTGGGACCAGCAGGCCGGCCACCGCAGGGCGTGGGTCGCCCGTGACGTCGAGGGCGCGGCCGTCGGCATGGCCAACCTCCTGGTCTTCACCCGGATGCCGCGGCCGGGGGTGGCCGACCTGCGCTGGGCCCACGTCGCCAACGTCTGGGTCGACCCCGGTCACCGCCGCCGCGGTGTGGGACGGCTGCTCATGGAGACGGTGCTCGCGTGGTCGCGCGAGCTGCGCATGGTGCGGCTGGTGCTCAACCCGAGCGAGGTGTCCCTGCCGCTGTACCGCGGGCTGGGCTTCCGCCCGGCTCACACCCTGATGCGGCTCGACCTGTGAGCCGCCGCGAGCGGGCCGGGCGCGTCCGCCACGCGGTCGCCCAGCTGCTGCGCTTCGCCTGGCTCGAGGCGCGAGCGTGCGCGTTCGCGGTGGTCATCTTCGCGGGGCTGGCGCTGTCCACGCTCGTTCCGCTGCCGATCGCCCGCTACGACGCCCTGCTGGCCTACGGCGTCGCCGCGACCCTCACCTTCTGGGCGCTGCGGCTGGAGACCGGGCGCGAGGTGCTCGGCACGCTGGCGTTCCACCTGGTCGGGCTCGTGTTCGAGGTCCTCAAGGTGCGCCTTGGGTCGTGGTCCTACCCGGAGGCGGCGCTGACCAAGATCGGCGGCGTCCCGCTCTACAGCGGCTTCATGTATGCCGCGGTCGGGTCGTACATCGCCCGCGCCTGGCGCCTGTTCGACCTGCGGCTGACCGCCTACCGCCCGGTCCCGACGGCGGTGCTGGCCGCGGCGGTGTACGCGAACTTCCTCACCCACCACCTGCTGCCCGACGTGCGCGCCGTGCTGGCCCTGCTGCTCGTGCTGGCCACGTGGCGGACCTGGGTGCACTACACGGTGGGGCGGTCGCGCTACCGGATGCCGCTGGCGCTCTCCTTCGTGCTGATCGGGTTCTTCCTGTGGCTCGCCGAGAACATCTCGACGGTCTTCCGGGCCTACGAGTACCCGGACCAGGCCGACGGCTGGTCGATGGTTCACGTCGGCAAGTTCGGGTCCTGGGCCCTGCTGGTCGTGGTCTCCTTCGTCCTCGTGGCGAACTGGAAGACCTCGCACCTGCGGGACGAGACCCTTCGTCACAGCTCGCCCGGTGCGCTGGCCGACGAGGCGGTACCGTCGAGAAGGTGAGCACCAGCCCTGCCGACGCTGTCCGGGCCTACTTCGCGGTCGTCGCGGATGTCGACTCCACGGAGTCAGACCTGCGCGCGGTGCTCCACCCGGACGCCGTGTTCGTGGAGCACCCCAGCCCGATGGCGCCACACGGCCGCAGGCACGGCCTGGACGGGATGCTGGCCGACTTCGTCTCCGGCAAGTCCCTGCTCGCCGAGCAGGACATCGAGGTGCGCAGCCTGCTGGTCGAAGGGGACCGCGTAGCCGTCCAGTCGACGTGGACGGCAGTGATGGCGCACGACGTGGGAGCGCTCGCCGCGGGCACCCGCCTGACCGCGCACATGGCGGGGTTCCTGACCGTGAAGGACGGCCTCGTCGTCCGCCACGAGACCTACGACTGCTACGAGCCGTTCGGAGCGTCCGCCCGGCGATGAGCCCGTATGCCGCCGGGGCGGCGGCGCGGCATGGTGCCCGCAGGCCGCGACGGCACCGCGCGGTGCCGTCGCGGCATACCCGTTCTCAGGCCTTGCTGGCGAACCAGGGGTGGTGCAGGTCGAGGTAGCGCAGGCCCTGGACCTGGGACATCTCGGCCTCGTACTCCCGCTGCATGTCGGCGGGCATCTCCTTGCTCTCACCCTGGCGCGCCTCAGCCTCGCTGCGGAAGAAGATCGTCTCGGTGAAGTAGCCGTCCTGGTCGATCGCGATGGTGCCGCCGATGATGTCGGGCCGGGACTGCTGGAGCGTGTCCATCGGCTGTTCCATGTAGTGGCGGAAGCGCTCCGGGTCGGTGAGCTTGCCCTGGATGAGCTGCACGAAGCCCGCGTCGTCAGCCCCGCCGTTGAGGAACATGCTCACGTTGTCGCAGTCGTGGAAGGTGACGTCACCGTCGAAGCACGCCTGCATCTTCTTCCACCACTCGCCCTGCTCCGGCCTGGCGGAGTTGCGCGCCGCAGCCTCCTTGGACTCGAAACGCACGACGCCGACGAACTCGCCGTCGTCGGTGATGCCATAGGTGCCACCGAGCCAGCCCTCGGCCGTCGTACCGAGAGTCTCGCGCCACTCGTCGCTGAGCTGGTGCATTCGGTCGGCGTTGCTGCACTTTCCCTGGATGATCTGGATGAACACGGCAAAACCCTCCATCTGACCCCGGCCGCTTCCCTGTGAAGTGGTCCACCGCTCGACGCTACGCGCGGCCAGGCGGGCTGTCATCGGGCGGCGGGAACCCTTGCGCCGAGCGGATGACAGCACCTGCCGGAGTCGCGCAGTACGTCAGCGGATCGAGGGATATGTGCCCCACCCGCTGGCAGGATGAGTGTGTGGCGGAACCCAGCCTCAGTGCCCGGCGGCGCGCCCTGCTCGTCGGAGTCGCGAGCGGGCGCGGGGCCCTGTTCCGCGTCTGGATCGCGCTGGGCGCGCTGGCGGGGGTCATCGTCTTCGGCACGGTCGGCTACACCGTGCTCGGTTTCACGCCGCTGGAGGCGACCTACCAGACGGTGACGACCGTCGCGACCGTCGGCTACCGGGAGGTGCGGCCGCTCTCCCCGGCAGGCATGGTCTTCACGATGGTGCTGATCCTGCTGGGAGTGGGCACCGTCCTGTACAACCTCGGCATCCTGGTTGAGGCCGTGACCGAGGGCCACCTGCGCGAGTACCTCGGGAGGCGTCGAATGGACCAGCAGATCTCCGGCCTGAGCGGGCACATCATCATCTGCGGGTACGGCCGGGTGGGGCGGGCCGCGGCCGCCCACCTGCTGGCCACCGGTCACGAGGTGGTGGTCATCGACAGCGACCCGGAGCGCCTGCTGGGGGTCGAGGTGCCCCACCTGGTCGGCGACGCGCTCGACGACGACACCCTTCGCGAGGCAGGTATCCAGCGGGCGCGGGCCCTCATCGCCGCCCTCGAGCAGGATGCCAACACCGTGTACCTGACCCTCTCGGCGCGGGCGCTGCGCAAGGACCTGGTCATTGTGGCCCGGGCCCGCACGGTGGACTCGAAGGCCAAGCTGGTCCTTGCCGGCGCCACCCGCGCGGTCAACCCGCAGCTCATCGGTGGCCGCCGGATGGCCTCCTTCGCGCTGCACCCTGATGTCGCGGAGTTCCTCGACGTGGTGATGCACGACGAGGAGATCGACTACCGCATCGAGCAGGTCCACGTGCCCCACGACTCGACGCTGGCGGGGAGGTCCGTGGGCCAGATCGACGTCGGCGGCCGGTCTGGGGCGCAGCTGCTTGCCATGCGCCTGCCCCACCAGGGTGCCTTCGTGCCGAACCCGCCACCGGCCACGGTGGTCGAGCCGGGCAGCACGCTGATCGTGTTCGGCGACCCCAGCCAGGTCTCCGCCCTGCACCGGCTGGTGGAGGAGGCGCCGGGGGCGGCTCTGAGCCCTCAGGAGTAGCGACCGCAGGAGCGCCGACTGCTCAGCAGGGCGACCCCGCACGTGGAGCGACCCACGGGGGAGGCGACCGCTCAGCCGAAGAGGGCCCCGACCACCTCGCGGAAGACCTCGGTGTGGCGCGCGACGTCCGCGGCCTCGGTCTCGGGGCACATGAGCGCCATGTTGTGGAACGGCGTCATGAGGATGCCCCGGTTGACCATCGCCAGGTGCATGTAGGCGTCGAGCTGGTCGTCGGCAGCGGCCGCTGACTCCTCCCCGGTGGTGGGCGCCGGTCGGGCGAAGCGGTACTCCGCGCGGGCGCCGAGCTGGCTGATCGACCAGGGCACGTCGAGCTGGTCGAGGGTGGACTGGACCCCGGCTGTGAAGTCCGTGGCGAGTGCGGTCATGTGCGCGAACGCCTCCTCGGTGAGCACCTCGCCGAGGGTGGCCCGCATCGCAGCGGTCGAGAGGGCGTTGCCCGCCAGGGTGCCTCCCACGCCGCCGACGTCGACGATGTCGGCATCGCCCGCCTCGGTGTGCCGGGTGATGGCGGCGGCCACCTCCCGGCTGATGCCGTAGGCGCCGGACGGGATGCCGCCGCCGATGGACTTGCCGATGACGAAGATGTCGGGCTGCAGGGCCCAGGCCCGGGTGGCGCCGCCGGCACCCGCCGAGAAGGTGTGGGTCTCGTCGATCATCAGCAGCGTGCCGTACCTCGTCGCCAGCTCGCGCAGGCCCTCCATGAACCCGGGCTCGGGCAGCACGATGCCGATGTTGGTCAGCGCCGGCTCGGTCAGGATCGCCGCCACGTCGCCGTGGGCCAGGGCCTTCTCGACGGCGTCCAGGTCGTTCCAGGGGACGGAGCGGGTGGTCAGGTCGAGGTCGACCGGGGGAGCGACGTTCCCGGGCCGGCTCTCGGTCTTGCCGTCGGGACCGGGCAGCGCGAAAGCCTCGTCCACCGAGCCGTGGTAGCAGTAGCCGAAGACGAGGATCTTGGGTCGGCCGGTCGCCAGCCGGGCGAGGCGGATCGCCCAGCGGTTGGCGTCCGTCGCGGAGAGCGTGAAGGACCACAGCGGCAGCCCGAAGCGCCGGGTCAGCTCGGCGCCCACCCACTGCGCGTCCTCGGTCGGCAGCATCGTCGTGATGCCGCCGAGCTCGCCCATCCGCCGGGTCACCGCTGCGACCGTCGGCGCGGGCGAGTGGCCCGCCATCGCGCCGGTGTCGCCGAGCGCGAAGTCGATGTACGTGTGCCCGTCGACGTCGCTGATGCGGTTGCCCCGCGCGTGGTCGAGGTAGAGCGGGAAGCCACCGGTCCACATGTTCATCCAGGTCATGGGGACCCGGCCGAAGAGGTTGTCCGCCTCCCCGAACAGGGCGCGGCTGCGCGGGTGGGCCTGCGTGTATGCCGCCTGCTCGGCTTCGAGGAGGGAGGCCAGCCGGGTGCGGTCGAGGGTCGCCATGACCGCAGGCTAGTGCGCCGATGTCGACAGCGATAGGGGCCTCCTGCTGTCGATCTCGACGGTGCATCTGGTCGAAGGCTACGGATTCCGCAGCCATCCCGGTGTGGGGGTTCACCGACACCCAGGGGTCGGTGAACCCCCACACCGGCCGGAGCGCACACGGCATACCCTCGTCGCATGGCCCGCCAGCGCACCCCCGAAGGACCACCGCCCGCCCCCGCCGTGCAGAAGCTGCGGGTGCGCTACGCCAAGCGGGGACGGCTGCGCTTCTCCTCCACCCGCGACTTCCAGCGCGCCCTCGAGCGGGCCCTGCGCCGGGCAGGCGTGCCCATGGCCTACTCCGCCGGGTTCCACCCGCACCCCAAGGTCTCCTACGCCAACGCCGCCCCCACCGGCACGGCCAGCGAGGCCGAGTACTTCGAGATCTCGGTCACCGACCGGGTCGACCCGGAGTCGGTGCGCACGGCCCTCGACGAGGCGCTGCCCCAGGGCTTGGACGTCCTCGAGGTCGTCGAGGCGTCTGCGGGATCGCTCGCCGACCGGCTCGAGGCCAGCGACTGGGTGATGGAGTTCGCGGGCCTGTCCGTCGCTGATCTCGAGCAGGCGGCCGCCACCCTCTGGGGCCTGGAGCGGGCCGAGGTGACCCGCATGTTCAAGACCGGGCCCAAGACCTTCGACGTGCGCTCCGCCCTCGTGTCGCTCTCAGCTGTGCCATCTGATCGGCCCGGGTGTGCGATACTGCGAGTGGTCGTACGGCACACCACACCCGCCGTACGCCCCGACGACGTCCTGACCGCGCTGCGAGCAGTCACGGAGCTCGCGCCGACATCACCACCCCTGGTGACCCGGCTGGCGCAGGGCCCGCTACAGACCGCAACCGCTGGGGTGGCTGACCCATTGGCTGCCGACAAGAACGACGCCGGCACCTGAACGGTGCCGCGCTTGCCGCGCGAGCCGTGACGGTGTAGCCCTACCGACTTCCGTGCTACCGGCACCCGCAGGCAGCACGAGGCACGACCCGCGCACCACGGTGCTGATCGGAGGGGCCTCGGCCCCTCGGGTGTGGCCCTCGCCCCGTGGGTGACGGAAGGACGCCAGATGGCATCCAGCGACGACCTGTTCCCGGCTGACGAAGCCACCACCTCGGGCCAGCCCGAGACCCCCAGCGCTGCGGCCCCCGGCCAGCAGGCGGAGGGTTCCGCAGCGGAGGCACCGGCCGCGAGCCCGGCCCCGGCCCGCAAGCGCGCCAGCCGGCGCGCCACCAAGAAGGCTGCTGCCCCGGTCCCCGCCGCTGAGCGGGCCGCCGCGGAGAGCGCCCCGTCCGAGGGCGCGGCCCAGGCCGGTGCTGGCGCCGCTGACCTCAGCGCCACCGCTGCCGCGACCGCCACCTCAACCACGACCGCCGCCGCCACTGAGGACGGCACGGAGGCCGCGACGCCGGCGAAGAAGACCGCGAAGCGGGCCGCGAAGAAGACCACCCGCAAGACCGCGAAGAAGGCACAGCCGTCGGTCGAGCCGGCAGTCGAGCCGTCGGCGGAGACCGAGGTCCCGGTGCTCAGCGCTGCCCCGGCGATCGAGGACCGGGCCGCCTCGGAGGAGCCCGAGGAGGAGCTGACCACTGATACCGGCGAGGAGGCCCCGGCCTCCCAGCCCGTCGGTGCGCCGGCCTTCGGCGTGCTGTTCAAGGCCCCCGAGCCGGTCGCGCCGACGCGCCGCCGGGCCGCCACCAGGGCAGCGGGAGCCCCGTCCGAGGTCGAGCCGCAGGAGCCGGCCGAGGCAGTCGAGGCTGTCGAGGCGGAGGAGCCCGCAGCCGAGGAAGAGGCAGCCGAGACCGGCCGCGCCCGTCGCCGCCGCAGCCGGGGTGGCAAGGGCCGCCGGGGCCGGGGCGGCGCCGAGGGCGAGGAGTCCACCGAGTCCGAGCAGGACACCTCCGCCGAGGCCGAGAGCGCCGAGACCGCCGAGGAGGCGGAGGGCGCCGGCGAGGGCGCCGAGGAGGGCGAGGGCACCAGCCGCCGCCGCACCCGCAGGCGTCGCCGCAGCGGCTCCGCCAACGAGGCCGAGGAAGCCCCCGGCGTCGTGACCAAGGTCCGGGAGCCGCGCAAGGAGCGCGACGAGCCGACCTCCTTGAAGGGCTCCACCCGGCTCGAGGCCAAGAAGCAGCGCCGCCGCGAGGGCCGCGAGGCCGG
>Ga0164302_10000124_pt1 | contig 18165 bp, 18 predicted proteins | sample Whisoiple_202_MG_FD_109714 | JGI IMG/M metagenome (GOLD analysis project Ga0164302, IMG submission 109714) | Soil microbial communities amended with pyrogenic organic matter from upstate New York, USA - Whitman soil sample_202_MG | ecosystem: Environmental > Terrestrial > Soil > Agricultural... | reverse complement strand
GTATGAGATGCGGCGCACAGTGAATGTTTCGTTGAGGCCGCGTCCTTTACGGCCGATCACCACGCCGGCAAATATCTGCACTCTTTCTTTGTCGCCTTCTACAACCCGCGTGTGAACGCGCACGCTATCGCCGACAGAAAACGGCTTCAGATCGCCCTTTTGCTGTTCTTGCTCGATGACGTCAATGATGCGATTCATAAGTTTGGCCGACCGCGCGACTGCGGGCACACACTCTCATTCGGAGAGCTTGATTTTGCAACTCGAATTCGTGTGGCTCAGGGTGATCGAGAAGTGGAGCACAAGTCCGATTCCGAATAAAAGGCTACGCAGAAATTATCTGTGAAAATCTACCGAATTTGTGGCTAATTCCTATTCTCATTGCGCTCGTAGCTCAACTGGATAGAGCGTTGTCCTCCGGAGCCAAAGGTTGTGGGTTCGACCCCCGCCGGGCGCAGTTTTGCCGAAAGTGAAAGGTGACAAGTAATCAGTGAGAGGTCGCCGGAGCGAAACTTCTCACCGATCACCTCTCACTTCTCACTGGAAATTTTCGCTGGCGAAAATTTCCTACGCCAGCGCTTCGATCCGGTTCAGCAAATCTTTCTTGCTGGCGACGCCGGTCACTTGATCGCGCAGTTGGCCGCTTTTGAAAAACAGCAGCGCCGGGATCGCTCGAATATTGTACTTTAGCGAGAGACTCTGATTTTGGTCCACATTCACCTTCGCAACCTTGACGGAGTCGGCTTTTTCCCGCGCAATCTCGTCCAGGACGGGCGAGATCATTTTACAGGGACCGCACCATTCCGCCCAGAAATCGACAATCACAGGCTTGTCGCCTTGGTTCACTTCGCGGTCAAAATTGGATTCATCGAGACTAATAACAGCAGAATTTTCCATGGTTTTAAGAAACATAAGTCCAAATCTGAATAATCAAAATTAATGCGGAAACACCCAGCAACAGCCACCACAAAAGCATTGGATTTTTCTTTGCAGGCGCAATAGCAACTAAAGGATCCCGCGACGCTAAGTCTGGCGCGGGAACAAAGGGCTGAGGGTTCTTGATTTGAGTTCCACCCGGACTTGAGGCAGCCAGAGGTGAAATGCGCATGGTCTCTTTTCTCGGTTCGAGAGGCACGGAATCTGAGACAGGTGCGAGCTGAGCAGCAGAAGGATTTGATGGCCGGAAAAATTGGGTCGAAGCAGCAGCGCGATCATCACGAAGCGGCATTTGCACCGTCTCGCGCATTTTCATGTCTGGCGCCTCCCCTGCAGTGGGGAGCGGCGGCTTAATGCGAACCGCCTCGTCTTTTAGTTCGTTGGGATCTGCCATCGAGGAAATAAATGATCTCCGAACAACTTCATCGCAGACCGCGGGTTTGTCACGATCAACTTGGCCTTTACTGAAAGCGTGGCCCCGCTCAGCCTAAGCCAACAGATCGTAACCTCGGGTTCCAGTGATCCTTCGCGAAACGAACGACCCGACCGCCGCGGCATTGGATAAGACAACGCGCGTATCCACATCGGGAGCATCTCCTTCGGTTCGGGCAATATGCGGCTGATCTACCAGCAATCTTAGTTCGCTTCCAACTTTCTGGCGCGCAGTTTCATGAGCGATCTGCTGCTGGACCGACATTGCCTTCCGGTAACGTGCGTTCTTAGTTTTTGCAGGAACCTGTGCTGGCATTTTCGCCGCGCGCGAGCCTTCTTCCTGGGAGTACCTGAATATCCCCAGCCTTTCGAATCGAACGTGCTGAATGAAATCGAGGAGACTTGCGAATTCAGCATCGGTTTCTCCAGGGAATCCGACGATGAAAGTGGTCCTCAACGCAACGTCGGGAATTCCATCACGCAGTTTATCAATTAAATTTTCGATGTGCCCGCGCGATGTTTCGCGTCGCATCCGTTGCAACACTGAGTCATCAATGTGTTGCAGAGGAAGATCGACGTAGCGCGCGACCTTGTCGGACTCTGCGATAGTCTCAATTAGTTCGTCACTCCAATGCGCAGGGTGCGTATAAAGCAGACGCACCCAGAATTCGCCTTCGATTTGTTGAATCTCGCGAAGGAGCGCTGCAAGAGTCGGTCCTTGCGTTGAATCAACCGGCTGGCGTGGTCCCGCTTTGTGATGCCACAGGTCCATCCCATAATAGGTAGTGTCCTGGCTGATTAGGTTGATCTCGCGCACACCTTCATGGACGAGCGCCTGAATTTCAGCCAGTACAGATCCCGGAAGACGGCTGCGATGTTTGCCGCGCATTTGTGGAATCACGCAAAAACTGCATGGATGGTTGCAGCCTTCGGCAATTTTTACATAAGCAAGATGCGACGGTGTAAGCCTGAAACGCGGCGTATCATAATTAGGAATGTAAGTGGGCCGCGCTTCCGCGAATGCGAGATCGACATCGTCGTCGTCGGAATCAACGTTCAACGCCCTACGTCCAACATCCAACATCGAATTGCCTGTATTGAAGTTTGAGCGTTGAGCGTCGAGCGTTGGACGTTTTCTTAAAATTTTCTCCACAATCGTTCCAAGCTCGCTCACCTGATCGAGCCCAATAAAGGCATCCACCTCCGGCATTTCCCGGCGCAGCTCTTTCGCGAATCGTTGCGACATGCAGCCACTCACGATCAGTTTTTGATTTGGCCGTCCATTTAAGCCGCGTTGTTGATGCGCTTCCAGAATCGCTCCGATTGATTCTTCCTTGGCTGAATCGATGAACGCACAGGTGTTGACGACCAGAACATCGGCGTCCTCTGGGCGCGATGTGATTTCCATCCCCCGTTGTAAAACGCTTCCCAGCATGACCTCTGCGTCGACAAGATTTTTGGCGCAACCCAGGCTGATCATGCCGACCCTTGTACGGCGTTCCCGCGGGGTTATCGGTTCTCCATTTGCAGCCGAAACGGCCGCGGGTACAGCTCGAGAATTCACGACCGGCGTCAGTTGATCGTCACGTCGGCGTCGTTGTCTTCCAGCGCCTTGCCGTTTTTCGTAATTTTGACGGCGTCAGGATCCAAAACACGAATTGAGACATGCTTACCACGAAATTCGACTGGCGGATCAGTTGGCGAAACCCAGCGCTCGAACGCGGGCTTGCCTTTCTCATCACCCACGGTGACCCTCACGTACGTGCGTTTGAGTGGGCGAATAGCTACGCGATTCTGTTCGCCTGATTCTGCCGGCGGCGGGTTCGACGTCTCTTGTGTTTTGGCCAGCTCGTCCCGAGTCACAGCCTTCGCACGACGCACTTCCGGCTGACCTGACGCTATGGGGGCTGCGGGGGCTGCGGCAATTGCGGTTGGCGCGACCGTGGCAGGAGGCGATGCCGCTGGCGCGACCGACGGAGCGGACGCCACATTACCTGGCGCGCTTGCGGCCGGTCCGGGTTTAGAGGCTGGAACAGACGGAGCGGCTGACGCCTGTGCGGTGGTTTCCGTGTGCGCCGGCGCAAGTCGCCGCACATTCATAAGTAATTTCATTACAGAAAAGCCAATCACTAACACCACGATTCCGAAAATAAGTGGCATTGGGGAGATCCGGTCGCCGCGACCGCGGGCAGCGACGGGACGGCGTGGGACAACCGGCGCACTGACCGGTTTCGGCGGCTGGTTCTCCTGAAGGTACGAGTAGCCATCGACCGTCACGCGCTCGGAATCTTCGAATGCGTCAAGGTAGGGCGTGACGTCGACATCCAAAAATTTTCCATAGATGAGCAGGAAGCCTTTTGCATAGGCGAGGCTCGGAAATTGAGAAAAATCGTCGGCCTCAATTTCCGCAAGCCGTGCGGGACGAATTTTCGTCATCCGCGCAGCTTCATCGAGCGTAAGATTTCGCGCGCGCCGCGCTTCCTGAAATTTTTTTCCGAGTCCTTCTATCGTCATTGCGCGAAATGCCGGCTAAACGGCGGCATCGAGATCGACCAGAATCTCGCGTGGTTTGGCGCCTTCGCCGGGACCCAAAATACCGCGCTGCTCCAGAATATCAACGATGCGCGCAGCGCGAGTGTAGCCAAGCCGCAACCGGCGCTGCAGCAATGAAGTGGAGGCGCGTTTCTCCTGTCGGATGATCTCGAGACATTTCTCGACCAGCTCCTCATCTTCTTCGGTGACGTCATCGGTCGCAGCGCTGGCAGCCTCCAGTTTTTCATGCATTGATTGATCGAATGCAGGCGGGCTTTGCGCTGAAACAAATTCAACGACGCGATGAATTTCCTGGTCCGTGACCAACACACCTTGCGCCCGAATCAGGCGGGATGTGCTCGGCGGCAGATAAAGCATGTCGCCCTGGCCGAGCAAACGGTCGGCGCCGTTCTCATCGAGAATTACGCGACTATCGATTTTCGAGGCGACCTGAAACGCGATCCGGCTCGGAATGTTCGCCTTGATCACGCCAGTGATCACGTCCGCGCGTGGCGTTTGCGTCGCGACGATTATGTGAATGCCGGCCGCGCGTGCCATCTGCGTAATGCGCGCAATCGCGCTTTCGACATCGGCCGGCGCCGTCTGCATCAAGTCCGCCAGCTCGTCGATGATGACTACCATGTATGGCATTCTGTCCGGAATTTTCAGTTCGTCGTCGCGCGGCACCTTTATCTCCTCGGACTCTTCTGGAGCATCGACATCTTTCTTTTTTGCCGGGCGCACATTGAAGCTGGTGATATTGCGCACACCGACGCGTGCGAAAATTTTGTAGCGCTTCTCCATTTCCTCGATTAGTCCGCGCAAAACCAGCAGCACCTTTTTCGGGTCGGTGATGACCGGATAACGCAGATGCGGCAGGTTCGTGTAAACCTGCAGCTCAACCACCTTTGGATCGATCATGATGAGCTGGAGTTCTTCCGGCGTGAAGCGGAAGAGCATGCTCGCGATCATGGAGTTGATGCAGACGCTCTTCCCGCTGCCAGTGGTGCCGGCCACAAGTAGATGCGGCATTTGTGCCAAATCAGTGATGATCGTCTTGCCATAAACATCTTTGCCAAGCGCCAGCGGAATCTTCGCGTGCGTTTTCGCCTCGTCCCAATCCTGTGATTGCAAGAGATCGCGAAGTTTTACTGTCGCTTTTCGAGTATTTGCCAGCTCGATGCCTACTGTGTCCTTTCCGGGGATCGGCGCGAGAATATTGATTCGCTCAGCTCGAGTCGCTCTGGCAAGGTCCCGCTCCAAGCTTACGATCTTGTCCACACGGACGCCTTTTGCCGGGTACACTTCGTATCGCGTAATGGTGGGACCTTTTGTTATGTCACCCGGTGCCACTGCGATTCCGAACTGCCCCAGTGTATCAATCAGGACTTGCTGCACCTCTTGTAACTCGGAGGGATCAGTGGCGGGCCGACCTTCGGAACTGTGTTCGTCGAGCAGATCGAACCCTGGCAAGACATAATCTTCCCAGCTTGAAGGGGGGCTCTCTGCGCCGGAATCCAGCTTCGGTTTTTGAGCGCTCCCACGCAGTTCCGCCAGAGACGGTTTTCTGCCGACCGGCATGTGTTCACTCGGTACCACAGTGGTATCGACGACTTTCGGCGTTGGCCGGTTTGCCAGCTCCTCTGGCAAAATGCTCGTCCCCACCGGTTCAGGCACAGACATGCCTTTTTTCTTAAGCTGCCTTTCGATTGCTCGTCGTTGTTTCGCGAGCTGCCTCTCACTGATTTCCAGTTTTTCCTTGAGATCCGACCTGCGAAGCTTGCGGCGCAATTGCCATTCGCGCAGGCTGGTTCCGACTCGGCGCGTGGCGCTGACGGTCTCCCGAACAAGATGTATGGGGCGCAGTCCCGTCACCAAAATCAGCGTGGTCGCATAAATTCCAATCAAAAGAATAAGCGAACCCACCGGCCCGAGCGCCACACGAAGCAAGCCGCGATGTTCGTCGGACAAACGATAGCCGATGAGGCCGCCAGCTCCCTGAATGTCCACTGGGACTTTCAACCCAAGGGAATGACTGATGTCCCACAACTGGTCGAGGCAGGCCCCCGACAAGATAAACAGAACGATCCATGGAATTCGGGGCGTCATACGCAACCGAGGATAAAATAATTTCGCCGCGCCGAATCCCAGTAGCACTGCCGCCAGCAACAGCGAAGCGAACACGCCAATCAATTGATAGCAAATTCCCGCCACAATCGCGCCTACCGGCCCAATGAAATTTTGCGCGGGATGATTCGAGGGCGAGATGTGGCTAAACCAAATCCAGGACGGCACGTCTTTTGGCGTGTAGGAAATCAGCGCAAAAAACAGCAAGGTACCGACGAAAAGCAGAATCAGAGCGAAGACTTCGCTCCAAGCGCTCTGTTTGTCTGTGCGGGCCACCGCGTCTGATAGTAACTCCATGCCCGCGTCTTTCAATCACAAGTAACACAGGCATCTTGCCTGTGGGGCGTTCGGCCGTCTCGCCTGAACACTTCGTTGCAAACCTTCGGCAGGCTGGAAGCCCGCCGGCCCCGCAGGCAAGATGCCTGTGCTACGAACGCGGTTTCGCCTTGCACGTGAGACGACAGGCTGATAAGTGTGGCGGCGCATTATGGCTTTTCTCGCCCGGCAATGTGTCACCGCGTTTGCGTTCGGTGCGCTACTGTTTTGCATATCATGCGAGAAACATCCGGTCGGTCAGATGCCCGACGTGCAACGTGAACAACCGGACCCGGCTAAAGAATGGTCGCAGGCGCACAAGATGAATTCGAAAGAGCCCGCCGAACCCCGTTCGCACGAATCTGATTAGGCGAAGGAGATCACATGGCCAGCCACAAGTATATGACGTCGCCGCCGAACCTGAGCGGGATGCCGCCAGGTGTCCCCTACATCATCGGCAACGAAGCGGCTGAGCGTTTCTCCTACTACGGCATGAAATCGGTCCTGACCGTTTTCATGGCGCGTTACATCCTGAACCAATCGGGTGTGCTGGCACCGATGAATGACAATGAATCCTACATGTACACGCACTTATTCGTGTTTGGGGTTTATTTTCTACCAGTTCTCGGCGCAATTCTTGCCGACGGCTTTCTCGGCAAGTATCGGACGATCCTTTCTTTGTCTCTTGTTTACTGCTTGGGCAATCTGACGCTCGCCTGTATGGCCACGTCGTGGGGAATCGCCATCGGCCAACGGATAATGCTCCTGATCGGCTTAATCCTGATCTGTCTTGGCGCCGGCGGAATTAAGCCGTGCGTTTCCGCCAACGTCGGTGATCAGTTCGGCGAATCGAACAAGCATTTGCTGTCAAAAATGTTTGGCTGGTTCTATTTCTCGATTAACGCCGGCTCGTTCATTTCCTCCATTCTTTGTCCATGGCTGCTGGCAAATCCGAAATGGGGACCAGGTTGGGCGTTTGGAATTCCCGGCATCGCGATGGTTATCGCTACTTTATTCTTCTGGGGCGGTCGCAAGAAAATGGTGCACGTGCCGCCGGCCGGCCTCGGTTACCTGAAAGAAACGTTTAGCAAAGAGGGACTTCTTACGCTCCTGCGAATCGCAATGGTTTTCTTTTTCATTCTATTTTTCTGGGGGCTATGGGGAATGAGCAACGGCGCGGAATGGACTCTGCAGGCGGAAAAAATGAACCTGCATTGGATGGGTATGGATTTGATCGCGGCACAGGTCCAGACCGCAAATCCAATTCTCATTTTGATCTTTATCCCAATCGTCAATTACGCGATTTATCCGGCGCTCGACAAAGTTTTTCTGCTCACGCCGCTGCGCAAAATCGGCATCGGGCTTTTTATTACCGCGCTCTCATTTGTTGTGATCGTGTGGATTCAGGGCCAGATCGACGCGGGACTGAAGCCGAGCATCAACTGGCAGCTTCTCGCTTATGTCATCCTCACGCTTGGCGAAGCAATGGTTTCGATCACTGGATTGGAATTTGCCTACACCCAGGCGCCGAATTCGATGAAGAGCTCGGTCATGGCCTTGTGGCTACTCACGGTCGCCTCGGGCGAACTTTTCGTCGCCTTGGTCAATAAATGGATCCTGAGTGCAGGCGGGCACAAGGTTAGCGCCTACCAATACTTTACCTTTTTCACCTGGTTGATGTTCGGAGCCGCGGTCGTTTTCACCATCGTGGCCTGCTTTTACAAATACCGCACGCATCTGCAATCCCAGCTCACACCGGATGAGATCGCGACGGAGCCAATTCTTCACGGCGGCACGCCGAGCTGAGGTCGAATGAAAGTTATCGTCGCAACTGCGTCGATATTGTCACTAGTGCTCGTTACCGCCTCGGCGACTAAGCAGGACGATCAGTTTCAAAAAATTGCCCGCGATTACATCGAGCAATATTTGCGGGCCAATCCGGAGGATGCGACCGAGCTCGGCGACCATCGGTTTGATGGCCAGTTAACCGATTACTCGTCCGATGCGCGGGCGAAAGACCTCGCAACCCAAAAAGAATTTCGCGCCAAGCTCAACGCCGTCGATGGATCGCAGCTCACCGCTGCAAACAACATCGACTTTCGCATCCTGAAGGAGAACATCGACTACCAAATCTTTCAGGCGGAACAGCTGAGAGACGCCGACTGGAATCCGCTGGTTTACATGCAGAGCCTGGCCAACAGCCTTTACCTGTTGGTGGCACGCGATTTCGCACCTGCAGAAAAACGGATTCCAAACCTACGGCAGCGCATGGAGAAGATTCCACGCGTCATCGCCCAGGCAAAAGCCAATCTGGAGCATCCTCCGCGCGTTCACACAGAGACAGCCATTGAGCAAACACAGGGCGCCATTAACCTCGTGCGCGAAGGCCTCGCTCCTCTTCTCGACTCCGCGCCGCAAATGAAGAAGGAGCTTGCGCCCTTGCAGGAAAAAACCGCAGCTGCCTTGGAGGATTACAAGAAATGGCTCCAGAACGATCTACTTCCGCGCTCAGACGGCGATTTCCGCCTCGGCGTCGAGAAGTTCCGAAAGAAGCTGCGGTTCGCGCTCGCGTCGGATCTGTCGATGGAAGAAATCATGAAGCGAGCGCAAGCCGACCTGCAACAGACGCAAACCGCGATCTTCGAGACTGCATTGCCCCTCTACAAAAAATCTTTTCCTGACGCGGACTCGGCAACCCTCGCGGACAAACATCAGGTGACGCTCGCAGTCCTCGACAAACTCGCTGAGCAGCATCCCGACGACGCCACTGTCGTCCCTTACGCGCAGAAAGTTCTTGGTGAAGCGACCGATTTCGTAAAACAGCACAACCTCGTCACCGTCCCGAGCGTTCCGCTGGACGTGATCGCGATGCCTGAATTCAAGCGCGGTGTCGCCATTGCCTATTGTGATTCGCCTGGCCCGCTCGACAAAAATGGCAAAACATTTTTTGCCGTTGCTCCGACGCCAAAAGACTGGTCGAAAGAGCGAAAGGAATCGTTCTTTCGCGAATACAACAATTTCATGATTCGCGATTTGACGGTACACGAGGCAATGCCAGGCCATTACCTGCAGCTCGCGCACGCTAACCAATTCCGCGCACCGACATTAGTCCGCGCAATCTTTCGCAGCGGGTCCTTCATCGAGGGCTGGGCGGTTTATTGCGAACAGATGATGGCGGAACAAGGCTTCGGCGGACCGGAGGTTAAGATGCAGCAGTTGAAGATGCGGCTACGCGCCATTGCCAACGCGATTCTCGATCAAAGCATTCACGCCGGAAACATGGCCGAAAAGGAAGCGATGGATTTAATGATGAACCAAACTTTCCAACAGGAAGGTGAAGCGGTGGCGAAATGGAAACGCGCCCGGCTCACGTCGGCGCAGCTTTCCACATATTTCGTCGGTGCCACCGAACACCTCGATCTACGCGCGGCCGAGCAGAAGAAACTTGGCAAAGATTTCAATCTGAAGAAATACAACGACGAGGTGATTTCCTACGGTAGTCCGCCGGTAAAGTACGTGCGCGAGTTGATGGGACTGTAGGTGGAACGCGTTGTCCTCAACGCGTTGGCACTTGGATGCGGCTTCGCCGCCTAATATCTGCGCCGTCGGCGATAAATCGGCATCGTCTTCGGAGAAACCGATTCGCCTTTTACGCGCGGCGCTTTTTTGAGGGTGTTCGTTTTCGCGGCGTCGCCGACGATAGCCTTTGCCCCGCCGCCATCTTTACCAGCTCATCCAAATTAAATGTCCTGCGTTTACGTGTCCCTACCTCTCGAAATTCGACCTGATACCACCCATTCATTCGGTCCGCGCGATATCGTTTTTGTCCTATGCGCATCGGGTCGCCCGCGATCACGTGATGAATAACTTTTTCGTATTTGGAGCGTGACCAGCGTCGCGTCCGGCGTCCCCAATCGATTCGATCTCCGACATCATCGTAAGTTTCGGGGCGCCCCTCGAAATCGAGAAGTGAGCGCGCGTCGCCGGCGAAAACCGCGGCAATGTGCTCCAGCGTACTGGCGTCGCTGATCCGTCGGATTTGCCGGCGAAATGGCTGCAGAGTTTCTGCCGCGATTTCTCGCAAGCTGAGTGTTCGACCGTTACGCAATTTCCAAATCGGCGCATTGATGTCAGACGAAAATGGATTATGGCGCAACGATTCGGCGGTGACGCGCCAGCCGCGGCGTGACGAATGTTTTCGCAGACGAAATGGCATAATCCGAGGGACTCCATGCCGCGCCAGTTGTCGCAATCCAAAATCTTCCCAGCGCACGACAGTTTGCACAACGCCCGCGATCAACGCGCATGTCGCCAGCATCAACGCGGGATCGGGCGTAAAATCAGCCGTGACTTCGATGCGGTTTCCGCGCGGTCGCACCCCGACCGCGCTACTCTGCCGATTGGTCGCCAGCAACATGACCGATACCGGCAGGACATGGGCCAACAGATAGGCAAGCTTCGTCGAATTGCGAAGCTTTGATCGGCGCTTACTCGGAAAGGACAGATTGTAATGCGCACTAAAACCCTGAAGACGGCATTCGCAGCGATGTCGCTTTTGCCAATGATCCAGTTCACGTCGCAAATAGCGGATCTGCTCCCACAACAAACGCGTCGCTCGATAGCAACAGCCAGGCTCGAATTCAACAATGGGTGTGGCAACTTCGATGACACCGGTGTCGAAGTAAATCGCGCCTCCGGCTGGCAATTGAAATGATTTGCCGATGCGGGGAATCATTCGACGTCGCACCAAACGGCTCGGATCGCCAAACACCTTTTCCGGCCGCCGTCTGCGTCCATCAACTATCAGATTGAATTCCGCTTCCAACCCAATCACAGCGCGCGGCGGCGCTGCGATTTGTGCACGCCCGTGAAAAACATGTGTGCCGCTTGCTGTTCGGTGGTCCTTCATCTGATCAACCCGGGGTCAACTCGCTTCGGTGGATTCGCGCGGAGTTAAACTCACAAAACCTAAATCGATATGAAGATGGTCGTCGGTTTGTCCGCGTTCACGTCCGAATGGCCGAACAAACAAAACAGGACTGAGCGAGGCGGCGATTGCCCGATATTTCTCAATGGCCCTTGCGTCGTCGAGAAAGGTGTCCCCTACCCGGTATATATTGGCCGCTGTGCCCCAGGCGTGAATGCTTTTTGCACCGCCAATGCGATGCGCCGGCGATCGATACCCGCCGTTCGCGCTAACGAACACCGGCGCGTCGACTTCGCGACGAAAATCCTCCAGAAATCTCGCCAGTACGACGATTGCGCAGGGCACATAGTGAGGAAATTGACTCAGGAGCAGCGTCGCCTCACGACAATCCACCAGCATCAATTCTGCGAGCGTAAAGTGCGGCGCCAGTCGCGTCTCCTGCGCTTCCTGCCAGCTGCTAATTTCATAAAGGAAACGCGGCAGACGATGAACATTGCCGAGAACATCTGTTTCCGTTTCGGCCGGTCTCAGCAGCGTGCGGTACTCCTCGCTGAGGTGCAAACCGTCAACCGCGTGCAACGCCTCAGTTCTCATTTGCTTTCGATACGTCGCCTGACAGGCAGCGATAAATCAGTTCGGAAATAGCTGCCACTGTCTCGCGCCGTCCATTTCTGTCCGGATCAAATTCGGTCAAAATGACTGCGATGTACGGTTCGCGTTCGGGCAAATACACGATCCCGATGTCGTGGCAGGCAGTCGAAATCTCACCTGTCTTGTGGGCTACCGCTGCATGCGCTGGAAGACGGGCAGGAATCATTGAGTTGAATCGTTGCTCCAGTAGGATTCGGATCACTTCCTGTTTGCTTTCGTTGCTTAGAAAATCACCGCGGATCGCGCTGAGCAAGGTTACCAAGCCGTTCGCAGTCGCTTCATTGTTAATTCCCTGCTCATGCGCCGCATGGTCCTCTACGCCCCGGCGCAATTCGACGCTGTGAACCTGCGCGTCGCGTAGAACCTTCCGCGCATATTCCACGCCCACGAAGTCGAGCAGCAAATTCGTCGCCAGGTTGCTGCTCCCGGAAATCATTGCATGCGCAAGGCTGGAGAGCCGGGCCGTCCGTCCAATGGAGTGATAAAGTTCCGGCGTCGCATCCCGATCGGGCGTCACGTGAAAAATAGATCCGTCCGCTGCGCTGAAAAAGCGATTTCGCACGTGCAGCGAGTCATCCAGGCCGAGCCGGCCCTCGTCAGCCGCACGAAATACAGCAAGCAGCACGGCAACTTTGATCGTGCTCGCGGCATGAAACCAGCGATCGCCGCTTAGCGAAAATCGAAAATCAGTTTCCAGATCGTGAATGCCTACTGCGATCGCTCGCGCCTTTCTTTTGATAGCCACTTTCTCGAGCTGCTCATTCAACGAACTGGAGACGTCTGGATGTGACATGGAGCTGCTCTTTACATGCCGTCAGGCAAGTCGCAAATTCGCCGATGCCCAACCTGGCAACGTGGATTCGAGCAAAAGATGCAAAATGGTTTCGCCCAATTTTCGTCAGGCACCCTGAAATCCAAATCTGGAACGCCCGCACTCGAAATGTTGCGCTGGATCAGATGGGCGGGCTTTTGCTCTCCGGCGGTTCCGACATTTCCCCGGACTTCTTGGGCCAGGAGATTCCGGATCCTTCTGTGCTGGATAAACACATCGACCCGGAGCGCGACCGCTGGGAGTTTAGGGCTGTGCAGGAAGCACTCTTCCGCGGACTGCCGATCCTGGCGATTTGCAAAGGACTTCAGGTGTTTAACGTCGCACTTGGCGGCACGTTAAAGCTGGATATTAAGGGTCACAATCTGCCGGAGCAAAAACATAGCGATATCCAAGAATTGCACACCGCTCGTGACGCATCTCACCGCTTTCCAAAAGTGAACAGCGCACATCATCAGGCAATCGATCGGCTGGGAAAAGATTTGGAAGTGGAAGCCTGGACGGCGCATGACGGCATCATTGAGCAAGTTCGCCTGCGCAATTATCCGTTCGGACTCGGCGTGCAATATCATCCTGAACGCGGCGGAATTTACGACGCGCTCTTCGAGGATTTCTTCGCGCGATTCGAATTGTCCAAGCGTTAAGCGTTACAGAGTCTGACGAGCCCGCTCCGTCATTCGGACTTCGTCATTCCTTCGACATTCGTCATTCGGATGTTGTCATTTGATCGTTCATTCCCCACAACCACTTCCAATTTTACCTGTTGGAATGCCAGTTGGTCGTGAATCAGTCCGAGCAATTCAAGCGCCCGCGTATCGGGCAGTTGCGCGCAACGCAGCTCAATGCGCGCCGGTTTGCCAGCGAGCTCCGGATGGTCGGATGCCATTTCGCCGTCGAGGAGAAATGAAACGTAAGCGTTGAACCGCTCCTGCAAAGCCAGCAATTGTTCATCAGAGCCGTCCCATACGTTAGGCTCCTGCATCACAAGAACGACCCCGCCAGTTTTTGGGTCTTGCGCGATCACATCGATCACGCCCGTTCGATCCGTGGCTTTTGCTGTTCGCGCTTCAGTGTTCATTCAGACAATTGAACCTTGGACGTTGGATGTTCGCCGTTCAATCTTCAAGAGAAACAGATGACTGGAGATCTGACAGCAGACGAGGTTTGCCAGCTCCTCAAGCTGGAACCGCACGCCAGCTGCGGCTTCGTGCGCGTGACATTTCTCAGCAAACAACGAATTGCACCCGGTGGACTACCGGCTCCGTTCCTTGATGGCCGGCCAGCGGGGTCTGCGCTCTATTTCATGGTTACACCGGATGCACCAGTGCGCCTGCATCGGATCCATAACGATCAGCTTTACCATCGTTATCTGGGCGATCCAATCGAAGTTTTAATGCTGCACGAAAATGGAACAAGCGAGCGCGTCGTAGTGGGTCCGGATCTGCGCGCGGGTCAATGCGTGCAGCTTTTGATTCCGGGCAACACCTTCCATACTGCACGCGTGATCGGATACCGCCGCTGGTTCCTCGGCGCGAGCACAGAATGGCCAGGCGTAGAACAAGTTGACGTCGAAATCGGCGACGTCGAAGCGCTGGCAGCGAAATATCCGGACGTCGCCGATGATCTTCGCGCGTTCCAACAAGGTAGCGGCGATTGACCTCAATCGCCTAAAAGCGGACGTTGCCGTCGCTGTGGCAAAACCTAAGCGTACAGGGCAATTAACACTTCTTGGGCACAGCGAAGCGAGAATTCCTGCTTCGCCAGCCGAAGCGCATCTTGAAACGTTCCCGAACCCAGCACCGCGACGCAATTATTGGATTCATTTTGAAACGGACGATTTTACTTCCGTTTGTCCGGTAACAGGCCAACCAGATTTCGCCAGGATCGACATTGATTACGTGCCGGACCGTCTCTGCGTCGAAAGCAAATCGCTAAAGTTTTATCTTGCGTCGTATCGAAATGAGCGCGCGTTCAACGAAGCCGTCACGAACCGCATTCTGGACGATTGCGTCAAAGCGTGCGCTCCACGCGAAGCGATCGTGACCGCACAATTCTCCGCGCGCGGCGGAATCGCGCTCACCGTGCGGGCGGAATATCCCGACAAGAAAGCCGACCACGATGATTTGTAGGGGAAGCCGTTGGCTTCCCATGGGACGACAACGTCGTCCCCGACAGGAAACCGCTCGGACGAAATGAAACGCGCAGTCGTTCTCTTAAGTGGTGGAATTGATTCAACGACCACGTTGGCGATCGCAATTGCTGAACGTTATGAAACGTTCGCGTTGTCATTCGATTACGGCCAGCGTCACCAGATCGAAATGGAAGCTGCTCACCGCGTCGCCAAGTCGTTAGGCGCAAAGGAACACCGCGTTGCAAAAATTGATATGCGCATCTTTGGCGGCTCCGCGCTCACCGACGACCTTGACGTGCCAAAGAAGCGTTCGGAAACAGAAATCGCACACGGCATTCCGATCACGTACGTTCCCGCGCGAAACACCATCTTTCTCGCTCATGCGCTCGCCTGGGCGGAAGTGATTCTTGCCAGTGACATTTTCATCGGCGTAAACGCGATCGATTACAGCGGCTACCCGGATTGTCGCCCAGAATTCATCGAAGCGTTTGAGGCCCTGGCCAATCTTGGAACCAAAGCCGGCGTCGAGGGCAGACGCTTTCAAATCCACACGCCGCTCATCAAATTTTCGAAGGCAGAAATTATCCGCAAAGCCGTCGAGCTCGGTGTCGATCTCTCGCTCACACACAGCTGTTACGATCCCTCGCCTGAAGGTCTCGCCTGCGGCGAATGCGATTCCTGCCTCTTGCGGCTGAAAGGCTTCCGCGAAGCCGGACTAAAAGATCCAATCCATTACGCGAAAAAATGAAACGTCTTTTCTTGTCATTTTGAGCAAAGCGCTGCAACGAAATGCGAAGCATGCGGCCAGGCCTTCAAACATCTCTGGTTGTTGGTTCGTGCGCGTATACACCAAATGATCTGAGGTTCTTCGCTTCGCTCAAAATGACAGATTTGCAGTCACAAGAAGGTGAAGTCCCGGCTCAGAATTTTCGAACTCTCTAAAAACGAACAGCGCGTTGTCCTAATCGTGATGTTGGTTCTAATCGCGATCGGATTCGTCGGGTATGAGCGCCGCACTCATCATTCTTCTGTTCCGCTAACATCATCGACAGAATCGAAACCGTCTCCAAGTCCGGTGAAAGCTGGCGATCAGTAGCTTTAATTTTCCGCTAAGCCCGGGATCCGCCCGTAGCCTACGAAGACCGGACTGATCTTGGCGTCACCGCTCTTCGGCGGTGGCGGCATTTTGAAATCGAAAACGCTGACACCCCACCGCTGTTTTCCATCGTAAGTGCGACCGTCGCTCGAACCGACCATGACGCGCTTGTTCGTGCGCTTTTCGCGGCCGAGATAAATCATCGTGTGCGTAATCGGTGGGTCGCGATCGATGTTATAGGTGCCGCGCCAGAAGAGCAGGTCGCCGGGCTTGAGCGCGTCGAGCTCGAATGAATCTTCCTTACGACTTATCACTGCATCGAAATCTTGAGCTTTCCGCACCCAGACATATTGCCCGCTGGAATCGCGCGGCACGTCGGGAAAACCATTCTGCTGAAGTACGTAATATATAAACCCGGAGCAATCCATGCCGCCGTTCTTGGGATCGGCAGAGCCGTAGCTGTAACCGAGATTTTGTTTTGTTAGCGCGAGCCCGGCATCCAGAATTTGTTTCACTTTCGGAGGATAATTTTCGTAACCCTGAATCTGATCAGGCGAAAGAGAAACGTTCGGCCATCCTTTCTTTCCTGAAGCAGGACGCTCGGTAGGCGAAGAAGTCTCAGTCTCTGCTGGACTGGGAGATGGACTTTCTTCCGGGGCCGGCGTCGGCGAAGGCTTTTTGCGCTTTGATTTGCTCTTCGACGTCGGGCTCGGAGATGCAGTCGGCGAAGCTTTCTTTTGTTTTGGCGAATTCTCTGGCGCTGGAGTAGGTGTCGATTTCTTCTTCCGGTGTTTGCGACTCGGAGTCGGCGACGGCTCTAAAACTTTTTTGATCTTTGTGCCTAAGGACTCTTGAGCGGAAAGCACTGCATATGGAGCGCCAAACAAGATCGCAATTATCAGAAACCATTTCATGATCGCCGCGGCGCAGTCCTGCCTGTAGCGTCCGCTGTCCTCAGCGGAGAATCGAGCGCGCGACCAAAGTCGGATGCGCTGGGACAGGGGGCTTGCCGCGCTTACCCGTTGCACGCCCTGCACGGCGAATGCGTCTGATGGCAGGCAAGATGCCCGCCGGCCCCACAGACAAGATGTCTGCGCTACGACTGCGCCAATTCCTGAAGAATTGCTTTATTGAGGCGAATGCCGCCCTCAAAATTCTCGAGAGGAAAATTCTCGTTTGGGGAGTGCGCGCGGCAATCGGGCAGTGCGAGCCCCATCAGCAACGTTTCGATTCCGAGAATTTCCCGGAACTCCGAGACAATCGGAATGCTCCCGCCTTCGCGGATGAGCGCGGCGTCGCGGTTGAAAGCTTTGCGCAATGCGCGTTGTGCCGCTTCGCCCATCGCCGAGTGGGGATCTGTGAGATACCACGGGCCGCTGTGGCCCATGGTAAGTTCCATCGTAACACCCTTGGGCAGATTTTTTTCCAAATGCGTCTTCGCCAGTTCCAGAATTTCCTCGCCTCTCTGGTCGGGAACGAGACGGAACGTCAGTTTCGCAAACGCGTGGCTCGGGATCACGGTTTTTGTCCCCTGCCCCTGGTATCCGCCGCCGATTCCATTGATCTCGGCAGTCGGTCGTGCCCAGATGCGTTCCACTGAATTGTAACCAGCCTCGCCGAAAAGCTCAGGCACACCGGTCTCCTCGCGAATCAATTTGTCACCGTCGACCGGAAGTTTGCGCCACGCTTCGCGCTCCCAGTTTTCGAGTGGTTTGACGCGGTCGTAAAATCCTGCGATTGCCACGCGACCGTCGCGATCGTGAAGCGTGGCGAGTAACTGCGCCAGTGCAGTGATTGGGTTTGCAACGGCCCCTCCAAAAACGCCCGAGTGCAAATCCATTTTCGGACCGGTCACTTTGACCTCAAGGGCCGTGACGCCGCGCAGCCCATAACTCATCGTCGGCACGCCACGCTCGACCATTCCCGTGTCGGACACGACTACCACATCACATTTGAGTGCCTCGCGGTTTTGACTGAGGAAAGGCCCGAGATTCGCGCTTCCGATCTCCTCCTCGCCTTCGATCACCAAATGCAAATTCACCGGCAGCTCACGATGCTCCTCAATCGTTTCCTGAATTCCGAGAATGTGCGCAAGGATTTGGCCCTTGTTGTCCGTGGAACCCCGCGCGAACACGTAGCCGTTCTTCAAGACAGGCTCGAACGGCGGTGAATCCCAAAGTTCCAGAGGCTCC
>Ga0164302_10000123_pt1 | contig 18263 bp, 18 predicted proteins | sample Whisoiple_202_MG_FD_109714 | JGI IMG/M metagenome (GOLD analysis project Ga0164302, IMG submission 109714) | Soil microbial communities amended with pyrogenic organic matter from upstate New York, USA - Whitman soil sample_202_MG | ecosystem: Environmental > Terrestrial > Soil > Agricultural... | reverse complement strand
CATCACGCGATTCACCAGCCGCAGCGCGTCCTTCCCGCGGATATCGTACTTGTAAAGCGGAGAGACATCGATCAAGGCGGCGGAGTTCCGAATCGCGTGGTATTAGTAGTCATGCACGACATCGTAGGAGCTGGCGACAAAATAACCCGACCAAGTGCGCCAATTTTGGCTCACACAAAGCGGCGCAGTTCGAGAGTGGAAAGCTGTCCCAATTGGCATTCGGCGATTCGCGATTGTAAGCTTCGGATGCGCTCCTCGCGTTGACTTCGCAGACGAAATTACCAAATATGCGCTCTTAAGCAAATTACACCCATGGCAAATTACGACGCGATCGTGATCGGCGCCGGTCACAACGGCCTCACCGCCGCCGCGTATCTAGCAAAAGCCGGAAAAAACGTTTTGGTCCTCGAGCGCCGTCACGTTCTCGGCGGAGCCGCGGTAACCGAAGAGATTTACGCCGGCTTTAAGTATTCAGTTTGCTCGTACGTCGTTAGTCTGCTTCGCCCGGAGGTCATTCGCGAGCTCGACTTGCCGAACCACGATCTCGAAATCATCCCGCTCGACAGCACCTTCACGCCGATGCCGAATGGCGATTATCTTTTTCGCTCCGGCGATCACGCGAGAACCCGCCGGGAAATCGCGCGCCATTCTGCCACTGACGCCGAAGCTTACGAGGAATACGGTCAGTTGATGGTGCAAATGGCAATGGCCGTAAAGCCTCTGCTCGCCATGATCCCTCCTGAGCCAACGAGTTGGTATCCGGGGGACGTCTTCGGGCTTGCTCGCCTCGGCAATCATTTTCGGCGTCTTGGCGGGAAACTCTTTTGCGATCTCGCCAAACTCATGACCATGAGCTCGGCCGACTTTCTCGACCAGTGGTTCCAAACCGACGTTCTCAAAGCGACCATGTCCGCCAGTGGCATCATCGGTACTTTTATGGGTCCGCGTTCGCCGGGGACAGCCTATGTGCTGCTCCACCATTATATGGGGGAATTGGACGGCGCTTTCCGCTCTTGGGGTTTTGCCCGCGGCGGTATGGGGACGATCAGCCGAGTGATCGCGGATGCGGCGCGCCGCCACGGCGCAGAAATCAGATCACAGGCTCCAGTGGATCAGATATTGATCAGGCGTGGCCGGGCCTGCGGCGTGGTGCTCGCATCGGGCGAGGAGATCCACGCTAAAGTTATCGTTTCTGGAATCGACCCCAAACAAACTTTTTTGAAAATGATCGATTCACAATGCCTCTCTCCAGAGTTCAAGAAGCAGGTGAGTCATTTTAAAATCCGCGGTTCCTCGGCTAAGGTTAATCTCTCGCTCGATTCGCTTCCCGACTTCACTTCAATGCCAGGTGCGGGACCGCACCTTGCCGGTGCGATTTCGATCAGTCCGAGCATCGATTACATCGAGCAGGCTTATGATGAGGCGAAGTACGGCGATTTCTCGCGTCGTCCGTACATGGACATCATCTTGCCGTCCGTGCTTGATCCGTCGATGGCACCGCCGGGGAAACATGTGATGTCTATTTTTGTGCAGTACGCGCCTTACGATCTAAAATCCGGCGTTTGGCCGGAAAAACGTGAAGCGCTGGGCGATACGGTAGTCGATACGCTGAGTGAATATGCACCAAACCTGAAAGACATCATTCTTCATCGTCAGGTGGTTACGCCCTGGGACTTGGAAAAAGAATTCGGCCTTACGGAAGGAAATATTTTTCAGGGCGAGCTCACTTTGGATCAGCTCTTTTTCCTCCGTCCGGTGGCCGGTTGGGCAAAATACCGAACTCCGATCAAGAATCTTTATCTCTGCGGTGCCTGCACCCATCCAGGCGGCGGAGTCATGGCAGCGTCGGGGCGGCTCGCGGCGTTGGAGATACTCAAAGACACGCGATTCAGATTGCTGTAACAGCCGTGGCGACCTACGACGCGATCATCATTGGTGCGGGCCACAATGGTCTTGTGGCCGCGGCTTATCTTGCCAGAGCCGGAAAGAAAATTCTGCTGTTAGAACGCCGCTCGGTTATCGGCGGCATAGCCGTTACTGAAGAAATCTTTCCCGGTTACAAAGTTCCTACCTGCGCGCATCTCGCCGGAACTTTCTCGAAGAAAATTATCTCAGAACTCGACCTCGACCGTCATGGCTTTGAGCTTCTCCCGCTGAGTCCCCTCCTTTTTGCGCCGGCACAGGACGGAAACGGGCTCATCATCCCACGGGAGTTCCCCAAGGCAGCTCAGGAGATCGCCAAGCACTCGAAATCCGACGCAGATCGATTCCAGCCATTTTGCTTGTTGTTAAAGCGACTCTCGGAGTTTCTCGCGAAGCTCTATGAAGCGCCGCTCCCGAACAAAGCCAATCCGAATAATTTTCACCTGGCAAAATTTCTTGAACTCGCTTGGAACTTTCATCGTCTCGGCGAAAAAGAGATGCACGAGCTTCTTCGCATCTTGCCCATGAGCAGTGCCGATCTTTTGAACGAATGGTTCGAAAGCGACTTGCTCACCGGCGCATTGGCTGGACGCGGCATGCTCTCTTCCTTTGTCGGCCCGCGCCAACAAGGAACCGCTTTCAATCTTCTGCATCACCAGCTTGGCAACTCGAACGGCGCGCTTCCGACGGCAGGTTTCGTCCGCGGTGGCATAGGTACCTTGACCGAAGCTCTTTTGGCTGCCGCAAAAAGCTATGGGGCAGAAATCCGCCGCGCCACGGAGGTCACCCACATTATTACCGCCAACGGCGTTGCGACTGGTATTGTTCTAGAAAGCGGCGAAGAAATCCAAGCAGAGCGCATCGTTTCCAGCGCCGACGTGAAGCACACGCTTCTTGGCCTCGTCGAGCCAACGGCCCTGGATCCACACTTTTTGCTGCAGGTGAAAAACATTCGCAGCCGGGGCACCGTCGCGAAAGTCAATCTCGCTTTGGATACCTTGCCGAAGTTTTCTTCGAATGATCAGGCAGTGCTCGGCGGCATCATCCAGATCGGTCCGACTTTGGATTATCTGGAGCGTGCCTGTGACGATGCGAAGTATGGCCGTTTTTCACAGCGGCCTTTTTTGGAAATCACTATTCCTACGGTCGCTGACCCGTCGCTCGCTCCCGCAGGCAAGCATGTCATGTCCGTCTGGATGCAGTCAGCGCCGTACGAGCTTCGGGAAGGTAACTGGCATGCCGAGCGGGAAGTTCTCGGCGATGCCGTGGTTCGCACACTTGAAGACTACGCGCCGGGTTTTACGAATACGATTCTCCATCGGCAAGTGCTAACACCGCTTGATCTCGAAGCTATCTACGGCTTGACGCAAGGCCATCCGTATCATGCCGAAATGGCGCTGGATCAAATCTTCTTCATGCGCCCGGTTCCGGGCTGGTCAGCCTACCGAACGCCCGTCAACCATCTCTATCTCTGTGGTTCGGGCACACACCCGGGTGGCGGCATCACTGGACTTCCCGGTTACTTTGCTGCCCGAGAAGTTCTTAAAAACTGGCGTTCAAAAAAGTGATATTCGTCTGGGAATCTTAGCTGCCGCGTGATAGGCAGAGGCCAGTCCGGTTACCAACCGACCATGAAAGTTTATTTAGGTCTACTTGAAAGCTCACGCCCTGATCAGACGAGAATTTTCGGCGAACTTGAGGACAAGCTCTTCGATGTAAATCTCGCCTGCGCCGCACATCTCGCGCAATCGCCCGCCGAGCGGGCGTCCGCGTATGCGCTCGCGGACTTCTACTTTCCCAAAAACATTCAGGGTTTTCTGGAATGTGGCGAATGCGCACGGAAAATGTTTGATCAGGTGACCGCTTTCGCACAAACGCAAGGCGCATCTAAGCTCCGCGGCACGGGCGGCGAAAAAGTCGTCCATGAAATCGCCGAAATTCGGGTTTTGCCGCCGCTGCAAAAACCGAACAAATCATTTGTGATCGGGTTCTCTGATAGAGCTCGAGCCGAAACTTTGCCGCGAGCCGAGATTCCCACAGCGTATTACAAATTGCCGCAAACCTTGATCGCCGACGGCACTCCGATCCTTTGGCCAAAATTTTCCCAAGAACTCGATGCCGATGGCTGTTTCGCTCTGGTGATTGGCAAGCCGGGGAGGCGAATACCAGCCGAAAAAGCCTGGGAATACATCGCCGGAGTTACGTTGATGGTCGACCTTACTGCACGCGATATCAACAGGCGCGAGGGACTCACCACGAATAATCTTCTCGGCAAAAATTTTCCCTCGAGCACTTGCCTCGGACCGGCAGTGCTGATCGGAGCGGCGCGAGACACGATCGAAGCCATGGAACACGAGCTCTTTCTCGACGGCGAGACGAAGGGACGCTTTTCGCTCTCGAATTGCGTTTTCACCCTCGAACAAATCATCGCGCGCTGGTCGATTCTCGGCATCAACCCCGGAGACTGGCTCGCCATTGGCGCGAGCATGGCGCTTTCCGGTGATCGGTTGCATCCGCCTGTGCCGCTGAAAATCGGCTCGACAATCCGCTGCTCGTCCCCTCTGATCGGGACTCTTTCGCATCGAGTGTTTTCCGCTTAGAGCGGCGCTCATGAAGCTCGTCACCTTCTCATATCATGGCCAAGAGCGGATCGGCGCTCTCGATCCCGTCGGGCGGATTGTCGATTTACGGAAGGCATTCGCCTGCTTGCAGCGTGAAAATGAAACAATCCCGGACACCGACGAGTTTGCGGTTGCGGTTCTGGGTCGAGACATGCGGGAGTTTTTAGAGCACGGCGAAAAGAGTCTCGAAGCCGCGCGTAAAAGCTTGGCCCACATCGCTGCTACCGAACATGTCAGCAAGGGATGCACCGTCCTTCAGCCGAACGAAATTCGTCTGATGGCGCCTGTCCCACGGCCAGGAGCGCTGATTTCGGCAGGCAAAAATTTTTCCGATCACGTCGCCGAAATGGCCGCCAAAAAGGGACCTGCCGCCCCGGTGGCATCTTTAAAGCTCCCGGGGAGTGTCACCGGCCCCGATGACGATATTTCCTTATCCACCGGAAGTTAAAAATCTAGACTATGAAGTCGAGGTCGCAATCATCATCGGCAAAACTTGCGTCGACGTGAGGGAAGGAGAAGCATTGGATTATGTTGCCGGTTACTCTGTCTTCAACGACATCAGCGCGCGCGACATTATCCGAACTGAAAATCGAACCGGTATTCATTTGATGGGCAAAAGCTTTCCCGGTTTCGCACCTATGGGTCCGTATTTGGTCACTGCGGACGAGATCCCGGACCCGCAAAGTTTGAAACTGAAGCTATCGGTCAATGGCGAACTGCGTCAAGAATCTAATCTGAACTATATGATCTTTAAAATCCGTGAAATGATCGCCTACTGGTCGCAGATGGAACTTCATCCAGGAGACGTCCTCACCACCGGGACTCCGCGCGGCGTTGCCGCCGGGCGAAAACCCGACCAGAGTTCGTGGTGGTTAAAACCCGACGACCTCGTTGAAGCTGAAGTTGAAGGCCTGGGCGTGCTCAGAAACCGAGTGATTACCGAATCGTAGGCCGAGGGAGAACAGCTATGCCGGGCGTGGAAAAATCCATTATCCAGCCGATGAGTCTTGTATACGGCCACAGCGAATGTCGTTATCTGGACGAGTCCTTGCCCGTGCTGACGCGGGTTCTGTCTCTAGATGTAATCGAGCGGCGCGACCGTGAAGCCGTGCTCAAGCACCCGAACACCACTTGGAATCTGATCGTTCATGCGGTCGGCAGCGGGGCCAAGGACAAACCCGAAAGGAACCACTATGGCGTCCGCGTGACGACCAATGAGGAAGTCGATCACGCCTACCGCTACTTACTCGCCAACAAGGAAGCGCTCGGATTAAAGAAAGTCGTTAAGCGTAAGGAGCGCGCTGGCTCCTATTCGATGTTTTTTGTCGAACCAGGTGGCAATTACTGGGAAATCGAATCTTACGAGAATCGCCACAAAGCCGGCTTGCCAGAGGAAATCGCTTATCCTTGGAAAACTAGGCTCAGCGAAGAAAGGCTCCGTGGCTGCGGCTATATCCCGCAAGCGATGACCCACGGAACCATCGAGTGCACGAATCTGGATGCATCGATTAAATTCTATAAAACGGCGCTCGGGCTGGATGTCATTACTCATGTGCCCTCGATCAAGCCGCACGACATCAAACACCCTTTGACGCCGTGGTACATCGTGAGCCTGGAAGTTCCGAGCAAGAACAAACACTACCTCAGTCCGCTCCAGCGCTACACTGTAAGCGTGGCATCATCTTCAATCTTGACGGCAGCGTACCGAGAATTCACGGAACGTCGTCACGAATTCGGCATCACCGGTATTGAACCGATCAGCGAAAATTTTTACGGCACCTCATTTTTGCTGAGCGATCTCGATCGCAACTGGTGGGAAATCGCCGTGCTGAAAAGTTGACCGGTGAATTTGAACGGAGGTCACCTCGATGAATGTCAATGAACTCAATATCCGCAAAACCGCGCTACTCTTTTTTGACATGTTGAACATTTATTACCACGGTGCTTCGCAGGAAACGAAAAGAAGAATGAAGCCTGTGGTCGATAACGCTGTTCGTCTGATGCATGCGGCGCGCCAAAATCGGATGCTCATCTACTATGCGATGGCGAATCACCGACCCGACGGCGAGAGTCGGAGCCTGCTGGTTACGGACACCGATATGCGCCTACGCCCGTGGCCGAATGATGACTGCAATCCTGCTCTACACGGCGCGACTGAAGGATCCTGGGAGCAAAAAGTCATCGAGGAAATCGCGCCGAAACCCGAAGATTACGTCATCCCCAAATACCGCTGGAGCACTTTTCATCAGACCTATTTTGACTTGGCGCTTCGCTCGCGTGGCATCGATACTTTGATCATTTCAGGCGGAGCGGTGGACGTCGGTGTCGCATCGACGGTGTATGCCGCCCGTGACCTCGATTATAACGTGATCGTTGTGCGCGACGCCTGTAGCAATACCCATGAAGATTCAATGGCCGCCTTCATGAATACGGTGTTTCCGCGTATGGGCCGCGTCAGAACCACCGAGCAGGTGCTCGGCATGATTCGAACCGCAACCACGGCCCAAAAAGCTTGATCTCATTGGATTAATAATAGCGCTAGCGATGAAATCCTCCTCGTGGCCTGAGAATCATCTAAGCTTAGCCGTAAGAGTTGAGCGCCTCCATTCAGAGACAATCCGTACGCTTCTGGGGCCCTCCAATGGCCGGCCGACGGTGATATGTTGTTATTCGCCAATTCGCTCTTTTAAAAGATTGCCTCTGGAGGTCCTCCGAGAAATGCCTGTTATCTTTCGCACCGCGCTTCTGCTCACCGCTTCTAATGTTTTTATGACATTCGCCTGGTATGCGCATCTAAAAAACTTGAACGATCACAAGTGGTATATTGCCGCGATTGCGAGCTGGGGTATTGCCTTGTTCGAATATCTTTTGCAGGTGCCAGCAAACCGTATCGGTTACACGCAACTCAGCCTGGCGCAACTGAAAGTTACCCAGGAAGTGATCACCTTGTCGGTGTTCGCGCCGTTTGCGGTGCTTTATATGCGCCAGCCGCTAAAACTCGATTACCTGTGGGCAGGGTTGTGTCTGCTCGGAGCCGTTTATTTTATGTTTAGATCCTAAGGGAGGTAATTTCGTACGCCGGACAGGTTTCAATGATGTTGACTCTCCAAAAACCTCTCGGCATCGATCGCCGCCATGCAGCCGGTACCGGCCGCGGTGATCGCCTGTCGGTAAACGAAGTCCTGCACATCGCCGCAGGCGAAAACGCCAGGAACGTTGGTTTTGCTTCCGTCATAAGTGAGGATGTAGCCATTTGGATTTAGTTCCAACTGGCCGACAAAGAGCTTGCTGTTGGGCTCATGACCGATGGCGATAAAGACACCGTCCGTCTTGAAATCCTCGGTACTCCCATTGAGAACATTCTTAAGCCGCACGCCAGTGACGCCCCCGGCTTTCGCGTCGCCGTAGACTTCGTCGACGACGCTATTCCAGATGAAGGAAATTTTCGGATTTTTTTCGGCCCGCTCCTGCATGATTTTGGATGCGCGCAACTGATCGCGACGATGAACCACGGTCACTTTGGTAGCGAATTTTGTGAGAAACGTCGCTTCTTCCATTGCCGTATCACCGCCACCGACCACCACAAGCTCTTTGTCCCGAAAGAAAAATCCGTCACAGGTCGCACATGCCGAGACGCCATGTCCCATGAGGCGCATCTCCGATTCAATGCCGAGCAGTTTCGCCGACGCTCCGGTCGCAACGATCAGGGCATCACAGGTCAAAATATCCTTGCCCACAGCCACAGTGAACGGACGTTTTCTTAAGTCGACCGAGGTGACCTCACCAAACAAAGTCTCCGTGCCAAATCGCACCGCTTGTTTTTTGAACTCCTCCATGAGCTCGGGGCCGAGAATTCCCTTGGGAAAGCCCGGATAGTTTTCCACATCGGTGGTAATCGTGAGCTGCCCGCCGGGTTGCGTCCCTTCGATGACGAGCGGCTCGAGATTGGCGCGCGCGGCATAGATCGCCGCCGTGAGCCCCGCCGCGCCAGAACCCAGGATAATGACCCTGTAGTGGCTTTTTTTATCCATTCGCTTTTTGTAACATAAATGCTCCGATGCAGAAAGGAACTCCTCCGTTGCCTGTATTTACGTTTACTCATTCGGAGCAATGGTTCTTTCACGGAAAATTGCGAAAGCAGGTGTTATGTCAGAGCTAAGCCATTTGGATGAGCAGGGACGCGCACGCATGGTCGACGTGAGCGGAAAAGAAATTACCAGCCGGATCGCCATCGCCCGCGGCACCATTCATATGCGAGCGGAAACTCTCGCTCTTATCCTCGAAGACAAAATCGAAAAGGGCGATGTTTTCTCCGTCGCTCGGGTCGCTGGCATTATGGCGGCGAAAAAAACTCCCGAATTGGTTCCCATGTGCCACCCGCTCAACATCACCGCAGTTGAAATCGAATTAACTGCCGGAAAAGACCCCGCCCGCGTGGACATCGAGGCCACGGTCCGAGTGACCGGAAAAACCGGCGTCGAAATGGAAGCGATGACGGCAGTCTCCGTTGCCGGCCTTACCATCTACGATATGTGCAAAGCAGTCGATCGCGAGATGACAATCGGTGATATTCGCCTCGCTAAAAAGAGCGGTGGAAAAAGCGGCACGTTCATAAGAAAAGAATAGGCAAGCTCAGGTGCCAGCCATTTCTCGGGGCGCAGCATGCTGCGCCCTTGTCTTTTAAGGCAATCCCTTTCCATGTTGTCAATTTATCTCAAAGCCGGACGCGAGCGGCCGGTGCTCAACGGCCATCCATGGGTTTTTTCCGGCGCCATCGAGCGTGTGGAAGGCGATGGCAAATCCCCCGAAGTTGTCGATGTCTATGATCACAAGAAGACATGGCTGGCTCGAGGTTTTTACAATCCGAAATCACAGATTCGCGCGCGGCTTTTAACCTGGCGCAAAGAAGAGATCGACCGCGGTTTTTTTTCGCGGCGGCTTTCCTATGCCTTGGCCTTTCGACGCGCCCACCTGCCATCCTCGACAACGGCCTACCGGATCATCAACGGCGAAGGCGACTTTTTGCCCGGCCTCATCATCGATCGTTACGGCGGCTTTCTCGTGTGTCAGATTTTTAGCGCTGGCATGGCGCTTTTTAAGGATGACATCGTCGATTATCTGAGCAGCCTCGATTCCATCGAAGGCGTGTTCGAGCGCAGCGAAGGCCGCATCGGCGACGAAGAGGGCCTTGAAGCATCCGTCGGCGTGCTGAGCGGCGCAGCGCCGCCGGACTTGATTTCAATCCAGGAAAGCACTTTCAAATTTCTTGTCGATCTCAGACGCGGTCAGAAAACTGGCTTCTTTCTCGACCAGCGTGACAATCGCGCTTTTGTTTCAACGATTGCGCGGGACAAAACGGTGCTCAACTGTTTCGCCTACAGCGGCGCATTTTCCGTCTATGCTTATGGCGGCGGCGCCCGTGAAGTGGTCACGCTGGACTCTTCACTGCCTGCGCTTGAGCTCGCCGAAAAATCCTTGCAGCTCAACGGTTTCGGCAAATCTCCGGGAGAAATTTTGAAGGGAGATGCTTTTGCGTATTTGAAAGAGATTGAACGAAAATTCGATCTCATTGTCCTGGACCCGCCGTCGCTCGCGCACCGGCGCAGCGATACCGAAACGGCGGCCGGTGGTTACAAGTTTTTAAATCTCCATGCCTTGAAGCACCTCAGTCCCGGCGGTTTGCTCCTGACGTTTTCCTGCTCACAGCATGTGCCGTTGGACCTTTTTCAAAAAATTGTTTTCGGCGCCGCCGTCGATGCGGGTCGCAAAGTCGCGTTCATAAAGCGGCTCGGGCAACCGCTAGACCACCCCGTCAGTCTCCATCATCCTGAAGGCGAATATCTCAAAGGGTTCGCGCTTCGCGCATTGGACTAGGGCATCGCTGCTGTGCTAGATCGTGTCCTCGGTCCATAACCCCAATGATCCATACACCGAGGAAAAGATGGCCTCTTATCAGACGATCAAGAATTGGCCTCAAGCCGATCGCCCAAGGGAAAAACTCCTGGCCCAGGGTTCGCGCGTCCTGAGCGAAGCGGAACTCCTGGCGATCATTTTACGCAATGGCAACGCGAGTACCGGTGAAAGCGCGATGGATCACGCCCGTGTACTGCTCGGTCACTTCGGCGGACTGCAAGGTATCGATGCAGCTTCGGTCGGCGAGTTAAGCGCGGTCAAAGGAATTGGGCCCGCGAAGGTGGCGCAGATCAAAGCCTCTCTGGAAATCGGCCGGCGCATGGGAACTCAGAAATGGGAAACGGGCCAGCCGCTGCGCTCCTCGGAAGATGTCTATCGACACTTTCGCGATCATCTCGCCGGTGAAAAACGCGAGCTTTTTTATGTCGTTCTGCTCAATAACAAGAACCGCAAGATTCGTGAGGTCAAAATCTCTGAGGGATCCCTCACGGCCTCTCTAGTTCATCCGCGCGAGGTTTATAACCCGGTGATTCGCGATTCCGCCGCCGCCGTTATCTTCGTCCATAATCATCCGAGCGGCGATCCCGCGCCGAGTCCGGAGGACATTGATATCACCCGACGGCTCAAAGAAGTCGGCGATGTAATGGGTATACGTGTTCTTGATCACGTGGTGATCGGCCATGACCGGTTCTTTAGCTTCAGCGACAAAGGCATGATCTAGGCTCATCGATTAGGGTCTTGAACCAATTTCCCGTCAACGTTTACAAAAATATTCGATAACTGCGTTTTAGATTGACATCCTACGCAACGCCGTTTATTGTGGCGGCAACGCAATTCACGACTCTCCTATTCCCATTTATTCATGAGCGCTCTTGAAATTGGTCGGCCCCGAAGAAAGTTCTCTCCGGGCCCAGGGCTCGTTTACGCCGTTATCATTTTGCTCGTGGTGGCGGGAGGTTACTTGTTGGTGCCCCGGTTCGAATGGCACCGCCCGCAGATCAAGATTGTGCCCGACACTGATACGATCGGCCTGGCGCCGCTTGAGATTGCGGTGACGGAGCAAGGAAGAGGGCTCAAATCCTTTACGGCGGTTTTGAGCTCCGGCGGCACCGAGCACACACTCGTTTCTGAACAGTTCGATCAACAGGTAATGGAGAAAAAATTCACTGTTGGATTGGCGAAAATCACCGGACTAAAAGAAGGGCCAGCGGTGTTACGGGTCACGGCTCGGGATCGTTCCTGGTGGAATTTTTTTCGCGGTAATGAAGCGGTTGTCCAGAAAAATCTCACCATCGATGTTACTCCGCCTACTCTCGAGCTCGTCGCCGATGACCGGTATGTAAACTTTGGCGGTGTCGGCGTTATCGTTTACAAGCCCTCCAGCGACACGATCACGAGCGGGGTTAAGATCGGCAACTATTTTTTTCCCGGTTATAAAGGGCAGGTCAAGGAGCATCCCGACCAATACATAGTTTTTTTCGCCCACCCCTACAATGTCGGTGAAGGCGAGAAAGCGTCTTTGGTGGCTACCGACGGGGCGGGAAATACGCGCGAAATGAAGCTGGTTTATGAGCTCAAAAATGTCAAATACAAAAAGAGCTCGATCCGCATCGATGACAATTTCATTCAGCAAAAAGTCGCGCCTCTGTTAAACGACGTAGCTATGCGACAGGGAAGCCCAACAGAGATTTTTATCAAAGTGAATAAGAATCTGCGCAAAGAAAACGAAGACAAGATTCGCTCGATTACCGAGAAGGAGACGCCGACGATTCTTTGGCATGACGCCTTCAGCCAACTCAGCAATTCAAAGGTCGAAGCAAATTTCGCCGACGCGCGGACCTACGTCTACAATGGCGAGGCGATCGATTCCGCCTACCATCTCGGCTACGACCTCTCGGTCACTAAACACTATCCCGCGGAGGCCGCTAACAGCGGCACAGTCGCGTTTGTGGGCGATCTCGGCATCTATGGAAACACGGTGATCATCGACCATGGTTTGGGGCTATTCACACTCTATGGCCATTTGAGTTCGATCGATGTCAAAGTCGGCGACCAACTCAAGCAGCGTCAACTCATCGGCAAAACCGGCGAAACCGGGCTCGCTGCGGGCGATCACCTCCATTTTGGTGTCTACCTGCACGGCTTAGCGGTTTTACCGGTCGAATGGTGGGATCAAAAATGGATCAACGACAACGTCCAGCCAAAGCTAGCGGGCTCGACCACTGACACCAGCGACGAGACAAAAGATAAGAAACCCGCCTCGAGACTGGCCCGAAAGCGCCGCAGATAAAGTTTCCTTGGTGTGATCTTCCCCCGCAGAGATCAGGGCGATTTGTGCCCGATCGGATTCAGCTATTTTCAGTTTTCTGCCCCGGATGAATGAGGCAGCAGATTGTGGCCGCCAGGAGCGGAAAAACCGCAATGCTTGTGAGTGCAATCGGCAATCCGTATCGATCCGCAATTAGCCCGGCGGCAAGCGGAGCCAGGAATGAAACGCCCATATTGGCGCCATAAATTAAGGCCACAATGCTTCCGGACAGGTGTTGCGGTGCAGCCGACATAGCTGCCGATACGATCACGGGTCGAAGCGCCCACAGCAAAGCGCCGAGCGCCGCCAGGCCAGCAGTAAGCAAGAATCCCGAGCCTAGGTGCGGAATAACCACGATCGCCACAAAACTCAGAACGGAAAACACCGCGATCAATCGTTTGTGCCCCAAGCGATCGGACACCCACCCGACACACGCCGGTGCCATACCAGCGAATAAAAATAAAATCGACATGTAGGCCCCGGCAATGCTCGCTGGGAGCTTGAGATGCAACGACAAATAAAGCGGCAAGAAGGCCGCCAGCGCCGTTTGTCCCATAGCACGAAGCGTCGAAACCGCTACCAGACTGAAAACGGCTTTGTTTTTGAGCACGTCTTCCCACACCGCCCGGCGGTAGTCCCGCGGGCGCGGCACGGCGAGGTTCCCCTCGCGCCCGAAGGTCGCATACAAAACTCCGATACATAGCCCTGGAATTGCCCAGATTTGAAGGCTCGTCCGCCAATCGAAAAAATTCAGCAAGAAACCTATTGTCAGCGGACCGACGACTTAGCCGAGATTGGCACTGCTGTCATGGACGCCCAGTGCGAAGGCTTTCTGATCCCGGTACTTAGTCGACAAAATGGCCAGTGATTGGGGATGAAACCAGCCGCCGCCGAACCCACCGAGTGCCATGAACAGCATCAGCGCCGGAAAAGTCCAGGCAGCACTTAGTCCCAGGCTCGCCAAACCGATCATGGCGATGCAGGTGCCGAGCAAGATATTTCTTCGACTCGCGAGGTCAGCGAAAAAACCCGAGGGGAAACTAGCGACGCCGGCAAAAAGCGTCCGCGCTGAAGCGAGCGCGCCGGCTTGCGCCAAGCTCAGCCCCAAGGAGCTGGTGATAATCGGCAATACCACGACTACAACACCATTAAACAGGTGTTCGGTCATGTGCGCGCTGCAGTTCGCGGCCAGTCGGCCCCAGCCGGCAAATGGATTGATTAGAGTTTGAGCGTTTTCGGCCTTCGACAAGATCTTGCCTTGAGCAAAGTTATCCAAGATGATTATGCCGAATTTTTAGCGCGCGCAACTGCTTTCAAATAGCGTGAGAAAAGAGGCTCGGATCTAAAGCAAAGTTCAACAAACGGTATTACGAATGCGCCGTATTGAACTTGGCGCAGTTAAGAGTCCAGGCGGGGACAGCCCTTGCCGGCTAGGTCAAGTTCTGATCTCGATCAGCTTATGGCGCGATGAAACGCCGCGGACGATTTTTAGCTTCGATTTAGGAATGCCTAAATGTTCGGCAAGCAAGTTTATGACGGCCTCGTTGGCTTGGCCGTTCTGCGCAGGTTCTCGCACAGCGATTCGGTAGTCGTCAGGCGCGATTTTGACGAGCTCAGGTTTTCTCGCCTTGGGTTTGACAATCACGGCGATTCTTTGCGCCATGATGAATCTATGACGCAAAGAACGCCGGCTATCAACGATATTGAAGAACGCTGATTAACGCGCTTGCTTCTGCACGAGTTCGAGGAGCTGCTGGTACGATTTGAGCAGATCGGTGGAGGTAACGATCCCGCATACCTTTCCGTCGTCGTCAATGACCGGTAGGCAATTGATGCGCTTGGCGACCATTTTTGCGACGGCATCGATTATCGCTGTATTGCGCTTAACCGTGATCGGGTGTTTTGTCATGATCTGATCGAGGGATTTTGAGCGCGAGTTGGGATTTCGCGCTAACGTGCGCAAAATGTCGCGGTCGGAAATGACCCCAACCACTACGCCCGCTTGGTCGACCACCACACAATGACGGAAATAGCGGTCGTTCATCAAATTCGCTACATCATTGAAGCTATGGTGCGGGCTTAAGGTCACCACTTTGCCGGTCATCACATCGGCGACCTCAGTAGGACCAATGACAAGGGACATTTCATTGGGCGCATTCTGCGGGACTGCCATTCCATTTAAACTGTTGAACATAAGGGGAACTCCTGAAACTCCAGTAATTAGTGCTGATGCGCTCGATTAAAGCAATTCTTACACCACGGTGCGAGATTTTTTTTGCCGCTCCGAATCATTCGCGCGATTGGGAAAAAAACTCTCCGAGGCCTCCTTCATATTACCGTAAATGCAGCGGCTGGCGGTTACCAGTGGAGCTCTTTGACGTGCAATCCGGGCTGGTCGCGACGAAATTAGTTCGAGCTGGCAAATCAAAGCACCCTCTTTGATTCCGTCGGGTTCGCTTAGCACTTGAGACACAATCCCAACTGTCCTGACGTTTCTGTACCTCGGTCGAACTCTATGATAAAAATTTACAATTTCACTTCGGAGATCCTGAATGACACTTATTTTAAGTAATGCTGATGTCCAGAGCGCGCTCAATGTCGCCGAATGCCTTGACGTAATGACGGAGTCTTATAGAGAGCAAGCGGCGAGCCGCGCTGCCAATCGGCCGACATGCCATACCTACTTGCAGCATTCTCTGCCAAACGCGACTTATAGCTTTAAGTCCGTCGACGGCGGCATCGGCAAATACGGTGTGCTTGCTTTGCGGGTCACCTCGGACGTTGTTCAAGAGCAGGTGGTGCACGGATCGGTAAGGTTGGAAAAACTGCCTCTCGCGGGCAAAGGAATGTTTGTCGGTTTGGTGCAATTATTCAGCGTGGAAACCGGCGAACTCCTGGCGATCATGCCCGACGGTCTCATTCAGCAGACTCGTGTCGGTGTCACCAGTGCATTAGCAATGAGGGTCATGGCGCGAAGAAATTCACAGGTGTTGGGCTTGATTGGCTCTGGCGGGCAGGCCAAAGCCCACTATCGTTTCATGACGGCTGTGATGCCGCTCAAAAAAGTCAAAATATACAGTCCCAATTCCGCGCACCGAAAAAAGTTCGTTGAGGAGATGACAAAAGAAACTGGCGTGCCGGGCGAAGCGGTGGATAGCGCGGCAGAAGCGGCCACTGACGTGGATGTCGTATGCACGGCGACCAATGCTTCACAACCAGTGTTGAATATCGACTGGCTCAAGCCCGGCATGCATTACAATGCCATTAGAGAATTTGAGACCGATCTGTCGGTTTTGCAGCGCTGCGACGTACTGGCGATCCACACAAACTTCGGCGGTATACAGCACTACCAGCCGTCGGGAATACTGGATGATATGCCCGGCGTGCGTCGTGAAAAGCCCCGTGACTGGTCAAAATATCCGGAAATTTGTGATCTCATTGCCGGCAAAGCACCGAGCAGAACCGATGATAAGCAAATCACTTTTTTCCTGAATAACGTCGGCACCGGAGTGCAGTTCGCCGCCATGGGTTACTGCGCATACCAGGGCGCGAGGGAAAAAGGGTTGGGACGCGAAATCCCCAGCGAATGGTTCATGCAGGACATTAAGCCGTAACGCGGGCGGCAACCTGAGACCGTATTTGGCTAAAAAGACAATTGGCTCACCCGCTCCATCAAATCTCGGTGCGCCAGCTTTGCATCAGTTAGAATCTGCCTCTCATCGATCCGCTGAAGTTGCCGATCGCGCATCAATATCTCGCCATTGACCATCACGGTTTGCACATCGCTAGCCTTGGCGCAGTGAACGAGTTGGCTGAAGATGTCATTCACCGGTTGATTGTGAACCGTGTCGACATCGATGAGGATCAAATCCGCTCGTTTGCCGACTTCCACGGTTCCGCAAACAGACTCTAGACCAAGCGCTTTGGCGCCGCCGGCGGTTGCCATACGCAGCACGGAAAACGGATCGATCACGCCGGCGTCTTGATGATGCACCTTTTGCAGCAACGAAGCCGCCTTCATAGTTTCGAAAAGATCCTGTGAATGGTTGCTGGCCGCCCCGTCCGTGCCGAGACCAACGTTGACCCCCTGGCGAAGCATTTCGACGATCGGCGCAATCCCGTCTCCAAGCATCATGTTGCTGACGGGATTGTGAGAAACGGACGTGCCGGTTTCCCGGAGAATACCGATCTCTTTTTCTGAGACGTGCACACAATGAGCGAAGATCGAATTGGCCGCCGGAATGTCGAACTGAGCAAGAAACTCCACGACGCCGTTGTTCCCGTGTTGATTTTGCACAACCTGCACCACCGATTTCGATTCTGCGACGTGGGCGCTGATGCCCAGGGAATGATCATCGGCAAACCGCCGAAGCTCTCGGAGCAACTCGGGCGTGGTGTTGATCGGCGGAGTATTGGGGCCGGTCATAAACCTCAGACGGTGTCGATTTTGGTGTTGACTCAGAAGGTTCTCGATCTGTCGAAATGCTTGCTCGGGCTTTTCCTTCGTGCAATCCGGTACGATCTCGCCCCTATCCATGATCGTGCGCGCGAACACTCCTCGCACGCCCGAATTCTCGATCGCCCGAATCGTCTCGAAGGCGCAGTCGGAACTTGGATTCAAAAAATTGTGCTCACAAATGATCGTCACTCCACTGCGGAGCGCCTCGACACATCCGAGCAAGCTTCCCGCATAAAAATGCTCGGGCCGAAGCACGCGGGCGCAGCCATAGATACGGCGGAGCCACGGCATCAGTTCGAGGTCTTCCCAAACCGCGCGCAGCAAGACTTGGTAAAGATGCGTGTGGGCGTTTACTAGTCCGGGCAAGAGTACCGCGCCGGCCGCGTCGATCACCTGTTCGTCCGGTAGGACCTCTGGCGGCGTGCCGGAATCTACCGCAGCGATGGCGCCGTTTTCTATTCGCAGATAACCATTAAAAGAGCCGCGCTCGGTCATCGGCACAATAAGCGCGTTGGTAATAAGGGTGCTGCTCATTATCAAACTTTCTGGAGTAAAAGATTTTCTTGCGCTCGGACTCCGATTCTCTCCCTCGACGAGACTGTGTCGCGTGAACAGTGCCTCATTTGTCATCTCGAGCAGAGCGAGACTATCAAGCACATACTAAGAACGATTTCTCGCCTTTAGCTAACATAACAAGTGCGCTCCGCGCGAGCGCGGCGGTGCTTCGAATCCAGTCGTTTTATGTCCAACCGTAACCAGAGCTCGTGCACTCATCGTTCAGGCGTCGACTACCCCTTCGCCCCGCCAAGCTTCTCCATAAACCCGCTCTTGCGGATCTCTTCCATCAGGGTCGCATCGATGAAGTCCTCCGCCTTTGCGCCGCGCGCTTTCGGCGTCGGAAGCGAATCGATGACATTTTGAATGCCGCGATTTTCGGGCGACGGCAAATCTCGAAAAGATTTCGTCAATCGCTCGTATAATGTAGCGACGTCGGCATCACCGTTACTTTCGCGCAAAACCGCGCGCGCAAGCTCCGAAT
>Ga0164302_10000122_pt1 | contig 18342 bp, 14 predicted proteins | sample Whisoiple_202_MG_FD_109714 | JGI IMG/M metagenome (GOLD analysis project Ga0164302, IMG submission 109714) | Soil microbial communities amended with pyrogenic organic matter from upstate New York, USA - Whitman soil sample_202_MG | ecosystem: Environmental > Terrestrial > Soil > Agricultural... | reverse complement strand
CCGCAGCTCGGTGTCGCGGCGCACGACCTCGACCAGGAGCCGCTCCTTGGTCCCGAAGTAGTAGTGCAGGAGGCCACGGCTGACCCCCGCCTCGCGGGCGACGTGCTCGAAGGTGGAGCCGGCCGCCCCGCGCTGCGCAACGGAGTCGCGCATCGCGTTGACGATCCGTTGTGCCTTGTCGCCGCTGAGCTCGCGCTCTTTGGTCGCCGCCTCCATCCGGCCCTTAGCTTAGGTGTCGCCCAGGACCGTCAGGACCCGTTGATGGAAGTGGTCGAGGTGTACTCGAACTCCTCTTCGGCGCCGAACAGCGCGTCGAGCACCGCCTTGCGGGCACCCTCGCTGACAGCCAGGGCGATGACCGCACCGACGATGGCGATCAAAAGCAGCTTGCCGATGCCGCCCTTGCGCTTCGGCTTCGAGCGCAGGCTCTCGGAAGCTTCCTGCAGGCTCTCGGCGGCCTTGCGCAGGTCCTTCTGGACCTTCTTGTCGCTGGTCACGGCCTTGACCGTGCCCTTGCCGTTGCCGGTCGCCCGCCCGTAGGCGCTCTTGGCGCTTTCGAAGGCGTCTTTGAGGCTGTCGCGCAGCTCTTCGTCTTCGATCAGCCGCTGCACGTAGGGGTTTTCGCGAGCGGTCTCGTAGATGTCACCGGCGCGTGCCGTGGTCGTCTTGCTCATGCCTTCTCCTCAATGGGGTTCCGTGGCCGACTCCAGAATAACTCTCTACCCCATACCCAGGGTCACCCGGGCCCTACACCGTCCAGCAGCACGCCGTTATTTCGAAAATTCGTCTGGGCGCGCCGCAGCTCGCGCAGGCGCAGCGGCACGAGCTCCGGGCCGGCCACCCGGAACCGGCGGATGAACAGCGGCCCGACGCCTTCGGCGCCGGTTTCGCGGAAGCCGGGCCCGAGCAGACGGCGCGGCGGGGGCGGCGTCCTCCCCATCGAGACGAAGGCGATTTCGCGCACCAGCCAGTCGTAGCCTTCCGAGGCTTTCAGCTGGATCGCCCCGGTCGAGAGGTAGAAGCGCAGCGGCGCCTCGCCGAGGACCCAGGTCACCGTCGCCCGCGGCCCGTCGGGCTCGCCGAGGCGGTCGGCGACGGCCCGCCAGTCGGGTCGCTGCAGCTCGGCCGAGGTGCTGGCGTAGACGCTGAAGCCGAGCGAATAGGCGACCAAGACGACGGCGAGCGCGGCGCCGAGCCGGCGCGCCCGCTCGCTGCTGAGCGCGACCGCGATCGCGACCAGGAGCGGGACCAGCGCCGGCAGCAGGTTGCGGGCGAGGACGAAGTCCTTGCCCGCGGAGAGGATCGCCAGCGCCAGCGGGATGCCCACCGCGCCGGCCACGACGGCGAGGGGGACGAAGGCGGCGCGGCGCTCGGGGCGGGTCCCACGCGCCAGCAGCAGCGCGAAGGCGGCGGCCGCCAGCGCCAGCGGAATCAGCGCCGGCTGCCACTGCTCGGCGCGGGCGATGATGTCGCCGGTCTCGCCGACCATGAAGGTGATCCACGCTTCGGCGACGCGGTGGCCGAGGCTGAATTTGCCGATCCATTCGGCGTGGCCGTAGGACATCTGGTGGATCGCCAGCGGCGCCAGCAGGACCACGGCGACGGCGACGATCCAGAGCCCGGAGAGGATCGCCCGCCCCCGCCGCCGCGCCAGCAGGACGACCTCGGCGACGAGCGGGAAGACGGCGAAGTAGTGCGTCGCCAGCGCCAAGGCGGAGAAGACCCCCCACCAGGTGAAGTCCCGCTTCTCACCCTCCTGCAACGCCCGGACGCAGTAGAGGAGCGAGAGGGCGCAGAAGAAGCCGAGCAGGGCGTAGGCGCGGGCCTCCTGCGAGTACCAGAGCAGCATCGGGTTGACCGCGACCAGGGCGGCGGCGATGACGCCGGCACGGGCGCCGCGCAGTTCGCGGCCGACGAAGAAGGCGACCGGGATCGTCGCCACCCCGGCGAGCGCCGAGAGGAAGCGCAGCCCCCACTCGCCGTTGCCGGTCACCTGCGTCCAGAGCCAGGCGAGCGCGTAGTAGAGCGGCGGCGCCGACTCGGAGAACCCGACCGCGTCCATCGCGTGGCCGAAGCCGACCCGCAGGACCCGGCTGGCGGTGACGATCTCGTCGTGGTGGTAGGCCTGGTCGCCGAGCGTGGCGAAGCGCAGCAGCGCGCCCAGCGCCGTCAGCCCAGCGACGATCCAGAAGGTGCGCGACCGCACTAGGACAGCGCGACCCCGAGGGCGTCGAAGACCTCGTCGACGAAGGCGAACTCGAGGCCGCCGAGCTCGTGCTTGGGAATCTCCGCGACGTCGCCCTGGTTGCGGCCCGGGACGATCACCTTCTTGATCCCCGCCCGCTGGGCCGCCAGCGACTTCTCCTTCAGCCCGCCGATCGGCAGCACCTGCCCGGTCAGGGTCACCTCGCCGGTCATCGCCACGTCGTTGCGGACCGGGCGGCCGCTGAGCAGCGAGGAGAGCGCGACGGTCATCGCCACCCCGGCCGAGGGGCCGTCCTTCGGCACCGCCCCGGCCGGCACGTGAATGTGGATGTCGTGCTCGGCGAACCAGTTGTCCTCCAGCTTCGGGGCGATCTCTCGGTAGTGGCCGCGCACGTAGGAGAGCGCCGCCTGCGCCGACTCCTTCATCACGTCGCCGAGCTGGCCGGTGATCGTCAGCTTGCCCGAGCCGGGCATCGCGGTCGCCTCGATGAAGAGGACGTCGCCGCCGGTCGGCGTCCAGGCGAGCCCGGTGGCGACGCCCGGGTCCTTGGTCCGGCGCCGCTGCTCGGCGAAGACGCGGCGCCGCCCCAGCAGCTCGCGCGCTTTCTTGCCGGAGACCGTCACCTTGCGCTTGACCTTGCCCTCGGCGACTTCACGGGCGATTTTGCGGCAGACGGTCCCGATCTGGCGCTCGAGGCCGCGGACCCCCGCCTCGCGGGTGTACTCCTCGATGATCGCGGTCAGCGCCGCGTCGGAGAACTCGATCTGCGAGGGCTTCAGCCCGTTGGCCTCGATCTGGCGGCGGACCAGGTAGCGGCGGGCGATGTGCCGCTTCTCCTCCAGCGTGTAGCCGGCCAGCTCGATCGTCTCCATACGGTCGAGCAGCGGCCCCGGGATCGTGTCGAGGACGTTGGCGGTGGCGATGAAGACGACGTCGGAGAGGTCGAAATCGAGATCGAGGTAGTGGTCGCGGAAGCTGTCGTTCTGCGCCGGGTCGAGGACCTCCAGCATCGCCGAGGCCGGGTCGCCGCGGAAGTCGGCGCCCATCTTGTCGATCTCGTCGATCATGAAGACGGGGTTGCGGGAGCCGGCGTCGCGCAGGGCGCGGACGATCGTCCCCGGCATCGCGCCGATGTAGGTGCGGCGGTGGCCGCGGATCTCGGCCTCGTCGCGGACGCCGCCGACGGAGATCCGCTCGAACTTGCGCCCCAGCGCCCGGGCGATCGATTTGCCGAGGCTGGTCTTGCCGACCCCGGGCGGGCCGGCGAAGCAGAGGATCGGGCCGGGCGAGTCGGGGTTGAGCTTGCGCACCGCCAGGTACTCGAGGATCCGGTCCTTGATCTTCTCCAGGTCGTAGTGGTCGGCGTCGAGGACCTCGCGGGCGTGGGCGAGGTCGAGTTCGTCCTCGGTCTCGACCGACCAGGGCAGCTCGGTCAGCCACTCCAGGTAGGTGCGGATGACGCCGTGCTCGGCCGCGGCCGGGGGCAGCTTCTCCAGCCGCGAGAGCTCCCGCTCGGCGGCTTTCAGCGCCTGCTCGGGCAGCTTCGCCGCCTCGATTTTCTCCCGCAGTTCGTTGGCTTCGGCCTGCTGCTCGTCGCCCTCGCCGAGCTCGTCCTGGATCGCTTTCATCTGCTGGCGGAGGAAGAACTCGCGCTGGCCTTTGTCGATCTCCGACTGGACCTGGGTCTGGATCTGGGTGCCGAGCTGGACGACCTCGAGCTCGCGGGCGAGGATCCGCGAGAGGTGGCGCAGCCGCTTGGCGACGTCGACCTCTTCCAGCAGCTTCTGCTTCTCCTCGGTGCCGATCCGCAGGGCGCCGGCGATCAGGTGCGCGAGCGCCGCCGCGTCGTCGATGTTGGCGACCGCCATCTGCAGCTCCTCGGGCAGGTAGGGGATCTGCTCGACGATTTCGGAGAAGGTGCGCTGGACGTTGCGGCTCAGCGCCTCCAGCTCGGGGGTCGGCTCGATCTTGTCCTGCAGCTCGGTGATGTGGGCGACCATGTAGGGCTGCTCGGTGACGTACTCGCCGAGCTTCACCCGCTGCATCCCCTGGACGAGGATCCGCAGGCTGCCGTCGGGGACCTTGACCATCCGCGCCACGGCGCCGACGACGCCGACGTCGTAGAGGTCGGACGGGCCCGGCACCTCCAGCTCGGGGTCGCGGGAGGCGACCATCGCCAGCATCCGGTTGGCGCCGAGGACGTCGTCGACCAGCTGGATCGAGCGCTCCTGGCCGACCGCCAGCGGCGCCAGGGTTTCCGGGAAGGCGACGGTGTCGCGCAGCGGCAGGACCGGCAGCGCCTCGGGCAGCGGCTGGCTGGCGAGGATCGCCTCGTCGACGTCCAGGGGCGAGTCGACGACTTCGAGGACCGGTGCGCCCTCCATCAGCTGCGGCCTATCGGAACCCGGCGGGTGGTCTCGTTGGGGTCGCGCAGCGGCAGCTCGATTCGCAGGATGCCCTCGTCGTAGGTGGCGCTGGCGCGCTCGGCGTCAACCTCGACCTGCAGCTCGACGACGCGGCGGAAGTGGCCGGAGGGGATCTCGATCTGCTGGTAGACCCGGCCCTCGCTCTCCTGCAGCTGGCGCTGACCGGAGATCGCCAGGTGGCGGCCGCTGACCTCGATCCCGACCTCGGAGAGCTTGATGCCGGCGAGGTCGACCTTGACGATCGCCCGCTGCGGTTCGCCGCAGTAGTAGACGTCGACGTTGGGCGAGAAGCCGCTGGAACGGCGGGTCACGTACCTGGTGCGGCTCCAGTCGACGTAGACGTCGGGTCGGGGCATGGCTGAAAAATAGCCCCTGGAGCCGGCGCGGGACTCAGGCGGGACGGGATGCCCAGCGTGGGGCACGCATCAGCAGCACTGGCTGACGTGGTGGGACGAGACCCTCTGGTCGGTTGGGGCGGAAGGTGGTGCAGGCCTCGTTCAGCTCCAGGGCGCAGAGGAGGTTTTTGCGGAAATAGCAGTCCTCGCACGTCGGGGGCTTTGGCTTGCGCGGCACGGCGGGCATATTGCCAGCGCTGCCGGGTAAGCGCGAGGGCCGTTTCCGCAAATCGCCACGTCTTTGAAACAGCTTCGTCACGCCTTCCCTGCGTCTTCCGGGAACCCGGGCGCCCAGCGCTAGTATCGGAGGCGATGGAGGGTCATTCCCGCAGCGAGAAGCTCTCCGCTTCTCCGCCACTGTTCAAGAGCGACTTCCTCAACTTCTTCTCCCGGGTCCACCCCGCGGTGCCGGCGATCATCTTCGTGCCGGTGGTGGTGGCGACGGAGTGGATCGGGGCGGATCGCGGCTACGCCGCCTGGCAGCTGGCGCTGCTGACGCTGGCCGGGGTCGGGGTCTGGACCCTGACCGAGTACTGGCTCCACCGCCTCCTCTTCCACTGGGAGCCCGACAACGCCTTCGGCCGCCGCATGCACTTCATCATCCACGGCATCCACCACGACCATCCCAACGACAAGATGCGCCTGGTGATGCCGCCGTCGGTCTCGATCCCGCTGGCTCTCCTCTTCTTCCTCGCCTTCCAGCTGATCCTCGGCGACGCCGCCTTCCCCCTCTTCGCCGGCTTCATCGCCGGCTACCTCTTCTACGACTACACGCACTACTACGTGCATCACTTCGTCCCGAAGACGGATTTCGGCAAGCGCCTGCGCGAACACCACATGCGCCACCACTTCCAGGACCACAGCGCCGGCTACGGCGTCTCCTCGCCGATCTGGGACCACGTCTTCCGCACCTATCCCAAGAAGCGCAGCAAGTACCGCTCGTAGCGCTGGCGGTTGGGGAGGGGGCCGGAGGGGGTCCCTGGGAGCACCTCCGGCGGGTGGATCGGGGTTTGGCTGACGCCCGAGGGCTATTGGCCCGGCTCCATGCTGAGTACCCAGGGACCCCCTCCGGCCCCCTCCACCCGATGCTGTGTCACAGGTTGGGATGCTGTTTCGTCTAGAAGGCATGAACGGAAATAGGACAGCGGTAGTTGTTGGCGGTGGGCCCGCGGGACTGATGGCTGCGGGGCGGTTGGCTGAAGGTGGCTTGGAGACCTTGCTCCTCGAGGCCGGGCCCCACTTCGGGGGGCGGGCCGCTTCGGAGGAACGCTCGGGCTTTGTGCTTAACCAGGGGCCGCATGCTCTCTATATAGGCGGGCCGGCCGGGCGGGAGTTGAAGGCCTCGGGGATCGAGCTGGACTGGTGGCAGCCCGCCTCCCCCGCCGCTTCGGTCTTTCCCCGCGACGGCGAGCTGAGGCGCACCCCGGGGGGCTCGGGGCAGCTCGGGCGCTGGTTCCTGCGGCTACAGCGGACCGATCCGGCGGAGCTGGCTGGGATCTCGACCGCCGAGTGGCTGCGGCGGAGCCTGCGATCCGAGCGGGCGCGGGCCAGCGCCGCCGCGCTGGTGCGGGTGACGACGTTCGTCGCCGACCAGGAGAGCCTCAGCGCCGACGTCGCCGCGACGCAGCTGAAGATCGGCCTCTTTCCCGGTGTCCGTTACCTGCGTGGCGGCTGGCAGCAGCTGGTCGACGCGCTCGCCGCGAAGGCGGAGGCGGCCGGCGCGACTTTGCGCGCCCGCGCCGCGGTGCGCGCCGTGGAGCGCGGCCCCGAGGGTTGGGAGCTAGCCCTCGACGGGGAGACGCTGCGGGCCGGCGTCGTGGTCCTTGCCGCCGGCGACCCCGCCGCGGCCGCAAAGATGCTCGGCGAGCGCGCGCCCGCCGCACCCGGGCCGGCTGCCGAGCTGAGCGTTCTCGACCTCGGCCTGCGCAGGCTGCCGCACCGCTCGCGCCGCTTCGCGCTGGGGGTCGACAAGCCGACCTATCTTTCTCGGCACTCGCCGCCGGAGCACCGCGACGGCGTCCTCCTCACCCTCGCCAGCTACGCGCGCGAACCGCGGGCGGCGCTGGAGGAGCTGGCCGACTCCGTGCAGCCGGGCTGGCGCGGGGAGGCGACGCTGGAGCGCTTCCTGCCGCGCATGGTCGCGGTCTCGGCGATCCCCGGCCCCGCGAGCGGCGGGCTCGCCGGCAGGCCCGCGGTCGATCGGGGCGAGGGCCTATATCTCGCCGGCGACTGGGTCGGCGACGAGGGCTGGCTGGTCGACTCGGCGCTCGCCAGCGGCGCCGCGGCCGCAGCGGCCGCCCTGCGCAGCCGGGTACCGCTGGCGGCATGAGCCCGGACGCCTTCACCGCATGCCGGCCGCGCCTGCTCGGCATCGCCTACGGCCTGCTCGGCGAGCTGACTGAGGCCGAGGACGTCGCCCAGGACGCCTGGCTGCGCTGGCAGGGGGCCGACGCCGAGGCGGTCCGCAACCCAGAAGCCTTCCTGGTCACCGTCACGACCCGGCTGGCGCTCGACCGGCTGCGCTCGGCACGGGCGCGGCGCGAGGTCTACGTCGGCCCCTGGCTGCCAGAGCCGCTGCTGACCGATCCCGAGACGCCGGAGACGAAGACGATCGAGGCCGAGCGCCTCGACCTCGCCCTGCTCGGCGCCCTGGAGCGGCTGAACCCGGTCGAGCGCGCGGTTCTCGTCCTCCGCGACGCCTTCGACATGGAGTACGCCAAGATCGCCGACGTGCTCGACCGCACTCCAGCCGGCGTGCGGCAGATCGCCAAGCGGGCACGCGACCACGCCGGAGACACCAGCCGCCGGCACGCGGTGAGCGAGGAGGAGCGCCAGCGGCTGGCCGAGGCCTTCATGATCGCCTCGCTCTCCGGCGACGTCGACCGGCTCCGCGACCTGCTGGCCGCCGACGCGGTGATGTACTCCGACGGGGGCGGGGTCGTCACCGCCGCCCGCAAGCCCGTCTACGGCGCCGACAAGGTCGCCCGCTTCATAGTCGGCGTGCAGCGCAAGTCCGCCTGGCCGAGCGACCCCGTCTTCACCCGTGTGCTCGTCAACGGCGATCCTGGGATTCGGATGGACAGCTCCTCCGAGGGCTTCCTCGGGATCATCGCCGTGCAGGTAGCCGAGGGTGCGATCGAGGCGGTCCGCATCTTCTCGAACCCGGAACGCTTCCCGGCCGAGTTCCCGCGCGCTTAAGCGTCACCTCTTATTCACACCTTCGCCGTGCGGGTGAGTTCGGAAACTAGCCAAGTATTTGAAATATCCCTTTGATTTCCTGAGCCTAATGTCACAGTGTGTGTGACTGTGGCAGACTCTCACCAGAGAAATTCCTGGATGGAAGGAAATTAGATGCCCCCCAGCAGCAACCATTTGGATGTGGCCCGCGACGCCCTCGAGAGGACGATTCGTGAGCTAGAGGACCAGATCAAGCAGGCCGAGCAGGCGCTCGCGGCGCTTGGTGGGAAAGCGGTTCGCCGCGGGCCCGGTCGCCCGCGCGGCAGCGCCAGCAAAAAAGCCGCCAAAAGCGGGGGGACGGCTCCGCGCCGTCGCCGTAAACGCCGCGGCGGCACCCGCGCCGATCAGGCGGTGAAACTGATCGAGGAGAACCCCGGCATCAGCGCCTCCGATGTCGCCAAACAGATGAAAATCAAGCCGAACTACCTGTACCGGGTTCTCGGCGACCTCGAGAAAGAGGGTCGCGTGAAGAAGAACGGTCGCTCCTACAGCGCCGCCTAACCCGCGCCGACAGTCACCCGTAACGCAGAGAGGCCGGCACAAATGCCGGCCTCTCTTTTTGCCACTTATCGAGAGTGACGGCTAGATCAGGCCGAGCTGGCTGACCGCGTCGCGCTCCTCCTGCAGCTCCATCGCGCTGCGGTCGATCCGCTCGCGTGAGAAGTCAGGGACGTCGAGGCCCTGGACGATGCTCCACTCGCCGCCGCTGCAGCTGCAGGGCATGCCGCAGACGATTCCCTCGCCGATCCCGTAGGAGCCGTCGGCCGGGACCGCCATCGAGACCCAGTCGCCGTCGGGCGTACCGAGCACCCAGTCGTGGATGTGGTCGATCGCCGCGTTCGCCGCCGAGGCCGCGCTGGAGGAGCCGCGGGCGTCGATGACCTCCGCCCCGCGTTTCGCCACCCGCGGGATGAACTCGTCCGCGATCCAGGCCTCGTCGTCGACCGCGTCCCAGGCGCTGCCGCCGTCGACCTTGGCGTTGACGAGGTCGGGGTACTGGGTCGGCGAGTGGTTGCCCCAGGCGGTCATGTTGGTGACCGCGGTGACCGGCTTGCCGAGCTTGTTCGCGAGCTGGGAGATCGCCCGGTTGTGGTCGAGCCGCATCATCGCCGTGAACCGCTCGCGCGGCACGTCCGGGGCGTTCGACATCGCGATCAGGCAGTTGGTGTTGGCCGGGTTGCCGACCACCAGGACCCGGACGTCGTCGGCGGCGCCGGCGTTGATCGCTTCGCCCTGCGGCTTGAAGATGCCGCCGTTGGCCTCGAGCAGGTCGGCGCGCTCCATGCCGGGGCCGCGCGGGTGGGCGCCGACCAGGAGGCCGACGTTGCAGCCGTCGAACGCCTGCTTGGGGTCGTCGCTGATTTCGATCCGGTGCAGCAGCGGGAAGGCGCAGTCGTCGAGCTCCATCGCGGTGCCCTCGGCGGCCTTCACCGCCTGCGGGATCTCAAGCAGGCTGAGCTCGACCGGGGTGTCGGGGCCGAGCATCTGGCCGCTGGCGATGCGAAACAGAAGTGCGTAACCGATCTGCCCGGCGGCGCCGGTGACGGTGACCTTTACGGGGGTGGTGCTCACTGGATTCTCTCCTCGAGTCGGGGGGTTTGGAAGATCGTCAGGCCATCGCGCGCTGGAGGTTCTCGTCGATCGCGGCGAGGAACTCCTGCGTGGTCTGGTGCTCCTGGCCGCCGCCCACCAGCAGGGCCAGGTCTTTCGTCATCTTCCCGCTTTCGACGGTCTCGACGCAGACGCGCTCGAGCGTCTCCGCGAACTGCGAGACCGCGGGGGTGTCGTCCATTCGGCCGCGGGCGGCAAGCCCGCGGGTCCAGGCGAAGATCGAAGCGATCGGGTTGGTGGAGGTCGGGTTGCCCTGCTGGTGCTGGCGGTAGTGGCGGGTGACGGTCCCGTGCGCGGCCTCGGCCTCCACCGTGCTGCCGTCGGCGCTCATCAACACGCTCGTCATCAGCCCCAGCGAGCCGAAGCCCTGGGCGACGGTGTCCGACTGGACGTCGCCGTCGTAGTTTTTGCAGGCCCACACGTAACCGCCCTCCCACTTCAAGGCGGCGGCGACCATGTCGTCGATCAGGCGGTGTTCGTAAGTCAGGCCGGCGGCCTCGAACTCATCCTTGAACTCGGCCTCGTAGACCTCGGCGAAGAGGTCCTTGAAGCGGCCGTCGTAGCGCTTGAGGATGGTGTTCTTGGTCGACATGTAGACCGGGAAGCCACGGTCGAGGCCGTAGCGCATCGAGGCACGGGCGAACTCCCGGATCGAGTCGTCGAGGTTGTACATCGCCATCGCGATGCCGCCGCCGGGGAAGTCGTAGACGTCGAGCTCGACCGGCTCGGAGCCGTCCTTCGGCGTGTAGGTCATGGTCAGCGTCCCCTCGCCGGGGACGAGGAGGTCGGTGGCGCGGTACTGGTCGCCGAAGGCGTGGCGGCCGATCACGATCGGCTTGGTCCAGCCAGGCACCAGCCGCGGGATGTTCGAGATCACGATCGGCTCGCGGAAGATGACACCGCCGAGGATGTTGCGGATGGTGCCGTTCGGCGAGCGGTACATCTCTTTGAGGCCGAACTCCTCGACCCGCGCCTCGTCGGGGGTGATCGTCGCGCACTTGACGCCGACCCCGTGGCGCTTGATCGCTTCCGCGGCTTCGACCGTGATCCGGTCTTCGGTCGCGTCGCGGCTCTCAATCCCGAGGTCGTAGTACTCGAGCTCGACGTCGAGGTAGGGAAGGATCAGCTGCTCTTTGATGAACGACCAGATGATCCGGGTCATCTCGTCGCCGTCTAGCTCGACGACCGGTTTCTCGACCTTGATCTTGGGCACGGCCGGCGATGCTATCTGCCTCGCGCTCTGGCTGACCGGCCAGGGCATGGCACAATCAGCACCCGATGGCAACGGTTGAGCGCAAGACCTTTGGCAACCACGCGGTGGTCAACCAGCCGCCGCCGCTGGCCGGCTACAACGTCTTCGAGGCCGACACGGTCCTGGTCGAGGCGGTCAAGCGCGAGGGGGCCGAGTGGGACCGCGAGCGGATCGCCGCCGCCGGCGAGTACGCCGGCTCAGAGGCGGCGCAGGAGCTCGGCCGGCTCGCCAACGAGAACGGACCGAAGCTGAAGACCCACGACCGCTTCGGCAACCGGGTCGACATTCCGGAGTTCCATCCCGCCTGGCACGAGCTGATGGGCGTCGGGGTCGGGTTCGAGCTGCACTCCTCGCCGTGGAAGGACCCGCGGCCGGGCGCCCACGTCGCCCGCGGCGCCGCCTTCATGTGCATGTCGCAGGCCGAGGCGGGGATCGGCTGCCCGATCTCGATGACCTACTCCGTGATCCCGGCGCTGCGCACGCAGCCGGAGCTGGCCGCCGAGTGGGAGCCCCGCTTCCTCTCCTCCACCTACGACCCCGCCAACGCGCCGGCGCCGGAGAAGCGGGGCGCCCTCGCCGGGATGGGGATGACCGAGAAGCAGGGCGGCACCGACGTCCGCGCCAACACCACCGTGGCGCGGCCGGTGAACGGCGGCGGCCCCGGCGCCGAGTACGAGCTGACCGGCCACAAGTGGTTCATGTCCGCGCCCCAGTGCGACGCCTTCCTCGTCCTCGCCCAGGCCGACGGCGGCATCTCCTGCTTCCTCTTCCCGCGCTGGACGCCCGACGGCACCCGCAACCGCTTCCGCCTGCAGCGCTTCAAGGACAAGCTCGGCAACCGCTCCAACGCCTCCAGCGAGATCGAGTTCGACGCCGCCTCGGCCTGGCTGGTCGGCGAGGAGGGCGCCGGAGTGCGGACGATCATTGAGATGGTCAACCACACCCGGCTCGACTGCGTCCTCGGCGGCGCCACCGGGATGCGCGCCGGCGTCGCCCAGGCGATCCACCACACCGCCCACCGCTCGGTCTTCGGCCGCGAGCTGGTCGAACAGCCGCTGATGCGGAACGTCCTCGCCGACCTGGCGATCGAGTCCGAGGCGGCGACGATCTCGGCCCTGCGCCTTGCCCGCGCCTACGACGAAGCGATCGCCGGCGACGAGGAGGCAGCGCAGCTGAAGCGGGTCGCCAACGCCGTCCTCAAGTACTGGATCTGCAAGCGCGCGGTGATGCACGCGGGTGAGGCGCTGGAGTGCCTCGGCGGCAACGGCTATGTCGAGGAGTCGGGCATGCCCCGCCTCTTCCGCGAGAGCCCGCTGAACTCGATCTGGGAGGGGTCCGGCAACGTCCAGTGCCTCGACGTCCTGCGGGCGATGGTCAAGAGCCCGACCTCACTGGAGGCCTTCTTCGCCGAGGTCGAGGAGGGCGCCGTCGCCGAGCCGCGGCTGCAGGCCTTCGCCGCCTCGCTGCGCGACGAGCTGCCCGGCGACCTGGAGACGATCGAGTCCCGCGCCCGCCGGGTGGTCGAGAAGATGGCCCTGGCGCTGCAAGCCTCGCTGCTGGTCCGCTACGGCGACGAGGCCGTCGCCGACGCCTTCTGCGCCTCCCGCCTCGCCGGCGACTGGGGCCAGGCCTTCGGGACGCTGCCCGCGGGGACGGACTTCGGCCGCATCATCGCGCGGCACCGCCCGGTGCGTTAGATCTCTGGTCTGAGGTCGAGGACCGCGACCAGGTTCGCGAGCGCGTCGGCAACTTCCTGTCGCGGGTAATAGGTGCCGTACGGCAACCACCGCGCCGACCAAACTCCCGGTATTTCGTCAGCCGATTGGTAGCTACACCTCCATTCCGCGAGAGTCCCCTCCGGCGTGGGTCTGGCCGGCGCGCAGTAGAGGACGCCGTTGCGCCCCACGTACAGTGGGTCCTCGTCAACTGAGAAGGTGTCGGCGACACCGCGGCCTGCGGACAGGCTCGACTTCGTGCTCCACGCAGGCACACCGAGCCGATCGACAGCCGCGTTCCACTTCGCCGTATTTCGCTCTCGTCGCCAGCCTCCCGTCGGTGGCCACCGCGTCGGCAGCTCGCCGAGTCGGCGCTCATCGAGAATCGCGGCTTCCGCCTGAGGTTCCTGGTCCTTCAGCGCCTCGAACACAGCTGCCCATACGGTCCCAAGCGGCAGCCGGTCGCCTCCCCCCGCTGTATCGCTCGAGGTTCCGAACTCAACCAGACCGGCTTCGTGATCTCGGGAGGCCTTTTCTTCGTTTGCCTGCTTGCCCAGCAGGCGGTTCTGCCTACAGCCTTCGCAGAGAGATTCGGAACCACCGCCTCCGTGGACCCCACACAACGCCCGCCCACACTCAGCGCACTGTCCGATCGATTCGAGTCCGCAGGCGCAGAGCGGGGACTTGATGTCCGTGGACACCCGGAACAGGTGTCCACACGGCCGCATCGGTGAGAAAGGTTTTGGCCCAGGGGGCACCAAGCCACCCGGAAGTGGCGTCTGGCATTCGAATTCGGAGGGCGTGATCTGGCAAATTCGGCTGCCGCCGCAGTACGGACAGACCGTTGCTGACGGCATCGACCTCAGTGTCCAGCGGTGGCGTCGCGCAGCGCTCGGCCTACCTGCTCGATGGTGATCACGCCGCTGAGGCGGCCTTCGGCGTCGACGGCCATCAGGGCGCCTAGGCGGCGCAGGTTCTGGTTGGCGAGCAGGGAGTCGAGGGGGGTGTCGTCGCGGACGAAGAGGCCGATGTCGTGGTCGACGAAGTCGGCGACATTGGAGTTGGCGCGGGAGATCTCGGGGACCTCGTCGGCGCGGTCGCGCTCGATCAGGCCGAGGAAGCGGTGGGCGGCGTCGACCACCGGGAACCAGGGCCAGCGGTAGCGGAGGAAGTACTCGTCCAGCGCCCGTTCGACGCTGAGGTCGCCGGGGATCGTCACCGGCTCGCGGTCCATCACGTCGGCGACGCGGACGTCGCCGATACGGTCGGTCAGGGCCGTCTGCATCGCGGCGCCGCGGGCAGAGCCGTTGATCACCATCCCGACCAGGGCGAGCCAGATGCCGGTGAAGACGGCGCCAGTGAAGGCCAGCGCGATGCCGCCGCCGATGAACAGGTAGCCGAAGATTCGGCCGAGGTTGGCGGCGAAGCGGGTCGCCTGGTTGCGGTTGCCCGAGCGGCGCCAGGCGAGGGCGCGGGCGACGCGGCCGCCGTCCATCGGGTAGGCGGGGAGCAGGTTGAAGACGAGGACGAGGAGGTTGATCGTCACCAACCAGGCGACCAGCGCCATCAGGCCGGAGACGTCAGAGCGGGATTCGAGCACGACCGCCTCCCAGAAGCCGTTCGGGCCGGCAGCCGCGGTTCCCACCGCCGCGAGGACGATCGCGATCGCCGCCGTCACCGCAGGCCCGGCCAGCGCCACCTTCAGTTCGGTCCCCGGCGTGTCGGCTTCGCGGTCCATCCGCGCCATCCCGCCGAAGATCCAGAGCTGGATGCTGGAGATGCCGATCCCGTTGCGCATCGCCACCACCGCGTGGCCGAACTCGTGCAGGAGGATCGAGCCGAAGAAGCCGACGGCGCTGAGCAGCGCCAGCAGGAACGGCGTGCTTCCCCCCTCTCCGAGCAGCCGTTCGAAGAAGTCGGCCATGTAGAGGATGACCAGGAACAGGACGATGAACCACGACCAGTCGACCGTGACCTTGATCCCGCGGAAGTGGAAAAGGGTGATCGACCCACCGCCGAGCATCTGCCCATGGTAAGCGGCTAGCGTCCCGGCCCGATGGCGAACGAAGCCGATTGGCTGCGCGAGCGGCTCGAGGAACTGGAGCGGATCGAGCGCCCGTCCGCCTCCGACGGCGAGCGCCGGGCGGCCGAGTGGGTGGTCGCCCAGCTGCACGAGCTGGGCGCCGAGGCCCGGATCGAGGCCGAGGACGCGCACGGGACCTACTGGTGGCCGCTGGGCATCGGCGCCGCGCTGGGAGCGCTCGGCGCTGCCGCGGCGCTGCGCGGCCGGCGAGCGCTCGGCGCCCTGCTGGGGACGGTCGGCGCCGCCGCGATGGCAGACGACTTCCCGCCCGGCGAGCGACGCCTGCGCCGGCTCCTGCCCCGGCGCACCACCTACAACGTCGTCTGCGAGCTCGGCGACCCCGCCGCCGAGCGCACCATCGTCCTCAGCGCCCACCATGACGCCGCCCACTCCGGGCTCGTCTTCCACCCGGCCCTCCCCCAGCTCCCCGCCCGCCTCGGGATGCTCGACCGCACTGACACCAGCCCGCCACTAATGGCGCCCGTGGTCGGCGGCCCCGTGCTCGCCGCGCTGGGCGCCCTCACCGGCCGCCGCCTGCTGACGAAGGCCGGCCTCTTCCTCGGCCTCGGCTCGGTCGCGGCGATGGCCGACATCGGCGCCCGCAAGTCGGTCCCCGCCGCCAACGACAACGGCACCGCCGTCGTCGCCCTGCTCGCGCTCGCCCGCCGCTTCGCAGCCGAGCCGCCGCCGGGAGTCAGCGTGATCCTGCTCTCGACCGGCTCGGAGGAGTCCTTCAGCGAGGGGATGAAAGCCTTCGGCGAGCGCCACTTCGGCGAGCTGCCGCGCGAGTCCACCTTCTTCCTCTGCCTGGAGACGCTGGGCGCCACCCACCTCCTGGCGCTGCAGGGCGAGGGGTTCCTGAAGATGCGCGACTACCCCGCCGAGGCGCTCGGCTTCGTCGAACGGGTCGCCGAGGAGGAGGGCGTCTGGCTCTATCCCAACCTACGCACCTACAACGGCACCGACGCGCTCGAGCCGCGGGTCGCCGGCTACGAGACCGTCGCCCTCTGCAGCTGCACCGACCAGAAGCAGCCGGGCCGCTACCACTGGCCCAACGACGTCGCCGCCAACGTTGACTTCGGGACCGTCCAGCGCGCGATCGACCTCTCCGACACGGTCGTCCGCCGCCTGGCCGAGCGGCCCCCAACGTGACGAATTGCAACGTGACGAATCCCGACTACGTCCTCGGCTTTCTGCGGTATAGCATCCGCGCCCGTGCCATCCCATGACGTACTCGTAATCGGGGCCGGGCTCGCCGGCCAGCGGGCCGCCCTCGCCGCCGCCGAGGAAGGCGTGTCGGTCGGAATCATCAGCAAGGTTCATCCGGTCCGCTCCCATTCCAACGCCGCCCAGGGCGGCATCAACGCGGCGCTGAATCCCGGCGACTCCTGGGAGTCCCACGCGTTCGACACGATCAAGGGCTCCGACTACCTCGGCGACCAGGACGCGGTCGAAATCATGACCCGCGAGGCGCCGGAGGAAATCCTCCACCTCGAGCACCTGGGCGTCACCTTCCACCGCAACGAGGAGGGCAAGCTCGGCACCCGCGCCTTCGGCGGCGCCTCCGCCGCCCGCACCTACTACGTAGCCGACATCACCGGCCAGGCGATCATGCACGTGCTCTACGAGCAGCTGATGAAGTACTCCGAGCAGATCGCCCGCTACGAGGAGTGGTTCAGCAGCTCGCTGGCGATCGACGAGAACGGCGAGTGCTGCGGGGTCGTCACCCGCAACGTCGCCGACGGCAGGATGGAGCTCTTCCAGGCGAAGTCGGTGATCCTCTGCACCGGCGGCAACGGCCAGGTCTGGCAGCCGACCACCAACGCGCTGATCTGCACCGGCGACGGCATCGCGATGGCCTACCGGGCCGGGGCGAAGCTGATGGACATGGAGATGATCCAGTACCACCCGACGACGCTGGCGGGCAAGGGCTTCCTGATCACCGAGGGCGCCCGCGGCGAGGGCGCCCACCTGCTGAACGCCAAGGGCGAACGCTTCATGGAGAAGTACGCGCCGAACAAGATGGAGCTCGCCTCGCGCGACGTCGTCTCCCGCGCCGAGCAGACCGAGATCAATGAGGGCCGCGGCTTCCCGGACGGGACCGTCGCGCTCGACATCACGGTGGTGCCGAAAAAGCGCGTCCACGAGGCGCTGCGCGAGATCGTCCTCGTCGGCCGCGACTTCGCCGGCGTCGACATCACCCGCGAACCGATCCACATCAAGCCCGGCAACCACTACACGATGGGCGGGGTCAAGACCGACGTCGACGGCCGCACCGACATCCCCGGCCTCTACAGCGCCGGCGAGACCGCCTGCGTCTCGGTCCACGGCGGCAACCGGCTCGGCGCAAACTCGCTGCTGGACACGCTGATCTTCGGCAAGCGCTCCGGCCGCGACGCCGCCGCCCGCGCCAAGCGGATCGACTACGCCCGCACCTCGAAGAAGGTGCTGGAGGACGAGGAGGCGCTGATCGCCGACATCGTCGGCCGCGAGAAGGGCTCCGGCCGTCGCATCTCCGAGATCAAGCGCGAGCTGGGCGAGACGATGGACGGCAAAGTCGCCGTCTTCCGCGACGAGGCCGGGATCACCGAAGCGCTGGAGACGGTGAAGCGCCTCAAGGAGGAGGCCAAGACCGCCTACATCGACGACCACGGCAGCGTCTTCAACCAGGACCTGCTTGCCGCGATCGAGCTCGGGTACATGCTCGACAACGCCGAGTGCACCTGCGTCGCCGCGCTGGAGCGCAAGGAGAGCCGCGGCGCCCAGTACCGCACCGACTTCCCGGAGCGAAACGACGAGGAGTGGCTCAAACACATCGACCTCGAGCGCACCGACGACGGCCCGGAGATCTCATACTCCGAGGTCACCATCACCCAGTGGGAACCGCAAGAGAGGACGTACTGATGGCCGAGTACACGATCAAAGTCCGGCGGTTCCAGCCCGAGAGCGGCGAGGGGCCCTACTGGGAGGAGTTCAACGTCGACCTCGAGCCCTCGCTCGCGGTCCTCGACGGGCTGCTGCAGGCGAAGGACAACGAGGACGGCTCGCTGGCCGTGCGCTGCTCCTGCCGCGCCGCGATCTGCGGCTCCTGCGGGATGAAGATCAACGGCCAGTCGGGGCTCGGCTGCAAGACCCAGATCGGCGAGGCCCAGGAGCTGGCGAACAAGAAGGCGAGCGCCTCCGGCGACAAGGTCGATAACGCTCCGATCGTGATCGAGCCGATGGGGAACATGCCCGTGATCAAGGACCTGATCACCGACATGGAGTCGACGCACTGGACCAAGATCCGCCGCGTCACCCCCTGGCTCCTCCCCCACGGCGAGCCGCCCGAGCGCGAGTACGTCGTCGAGCCGGAGTCGATGATCGACATCACCCAGTCGATGGCCTGCATCCAGTGCGGCGCCTGCGTCTCCTCCT